>LXOW01370310.1_pt2 | contig 12265 bp, 11 predicted proteins | sample 1368591 | NCBI WGS metagenome assembly LXOW01 (sample SAMN04884650, study PRJNA319009) | bovine gut metagenome | isolation source: Cow rumen | host: Bos taurus | place: Italy: Legnaro (PD) | collected 2014-07-09
CGTGGATATAGAAAACACCAGTTGGTTCGTGGCGGTGACCCCCCGGGAGGATCCTCAGATCGTGGTGGTGGTCATGATCCCCAACGGCCTTTCGGGCAGCGCCAGCCACGTGGCCGTGGAGGACATCGTGACCTGGTGGTACGAGAACCGAGCCGACACCTGGCAGGCCTCCGACAAGTCCTGGGAGGAAACGGTGGACCCGGATATCCTGGCCTTGCTGCAGCCCGAAGACGGGAACGTGGAGGACCAGGAACCTTTGCCGGACTGGGAATATCTGCCCATCCAGTGAACTTCTGAAACGAATTAAAAACTTTATATAACATTTTTCGCCTTTGCCTTGCGTGATGGGCCTGAATACGGTACATTGTTACAAATGGATACCCTGAAAGCCATACTCAATCAAATACTGCTCTCCTTCGACGCCATAGGCGATCGAATGAAAAATCTGCCCGCCAGAGGCCGTAGGCGGATCATGCTCCTTGCGGCTATCTTTCTGCTGCTGGTGGTGCTGCTGCTGATCCTCTGCGCGTCCAGCTGCCGGAACACCGGAGCGGCGGCCACGGTGGAGGCTGACGATGGTGCCCTCAGGACCAGGACACGGGGTGCTCTCAGCGGTGATCTTGACAACCAGTCATGGAGCGTTGCAGAGGTCAGGCTGTCCTCGGACGCCAAGCCCATTTCCGCAGACGTTACACCCACGCCGGAGGGCGGTCAGCAAAACCCTGTCGCTGATCCTGGGCAGGTACAAGCTACACAAGATCCTTCTGTAAGCAGCGATCCGGACAACACGCCGGAGCCCACGCCCCAATACGTCACGCTGAAGAAGCACGACAAGAGCGAGGAGGTCAATGATCTCCAGTACAGATTGATGGATCTGGGGTATCTGGACATCGATGAACCCACCAACTACTTCGGTTCCAGCACGGAGACCGCAGTGATCCTCTTCCAGCGCCAGCATGGCCTTCAGCAGGACGGCGTGGCCGGGAATGAGACCCAGACCATCCTTTTCAGCGATGAAGCGGAGCATTACTGCCTGAAGGAAGGCGCCGACGGCGCGGATGTAAAGGCCCTTCAGGAGCAGTTGGTAGAACTTGGGTATATGTCCGAGAAGGAAGTGGATCGGGTCTATGGGCCAGTGACCATCGCCGCTGTGGAAGCTTTCCAGAAACGGAACAACCTACACGTGGACGGCCTTGCCGGCGAAAAGACGCTGGAGCTCCTATATTCAGACAACGCCAAGATCTCCAAGGAGTTGCAGAAGCAGCAGGAGGCGGAAGCTGCCGCCAAGAAGAAAGCTGAGGAAGAGGCCAAGAAGAAGGCGGCAGAGGAAGCCAAGAAGAAGGCCAAAGCCACCAAGAAGCCGACAGCTACGCCCAAGAAGGACACGAGGGCTGAGAAGTTCGTGAAGGCTGCCGCCAGCAAGATCGGCTGCGAATATGTACTGGGCGCCAAGGGGCCCAATAAATTTGACTGTTCCGGACTGGTGTACTATTGTCTGAAACAGGCCGGCGTTGGAGGCACCCGACTCAACGCCCTGGGCTATTCCCGAAAGAGCAACTGGACCAAGATCGACAGCATCAGCAACCTGAAGTCCGGTGATATCCTGTTCTTCCGCTCCGACAGCAACAGCACCGTCAACCATACGGGCATCTACGTGGGCGGCGGCAACATGATCGACGCCTCATCCGGCAACGGAAAGGTCATGAAGCGGCCCCTGTCCGCCTATTGGAAGCGCAACTTCGTATGCGCCCGGAGGCCCTGGTAAAATCCGTATACTCTAAGCGCCCGCCGTTCGGCGGGCGTTTTTGTGTGCCAGTATGATCTTAAAGCTTTGCGGCGATGTGGGCGGCGGTCTTCACGTTGTTGAACACCAGTTGGATGTTGGAAGCAAGGCTGCTGCCCCCGGTGATCTCCTTGATCCTCTTGAGCAGGAAGGGAGTGATGTTCTTGCCCACCACGCCCTGCTCGTCGGCTTCAGCGAGGGCTTTGTCGATGGCGCCGTTGATGTAGTCAGCGTCCATTGACCACTCGGCCGGGATGGGAACAGTCACCAGTATGCCGCCGTCGTAGCCCAGATCCTCCGCCGCGTGGATGGCGTCAGCCACTTCCTTCGGATCGTCCGCCCGCCACTGGAGGGGGATGCCGCTCTTCGCTGTATAGAAGGCGGGGAGCTCGTCGGTGCCGAAGCCGATGACGGGCACGCCCTTGGTCTCCAGATACTCCATGGTCCTGGGCAGGTCCAGGATAGCCTTGGCGCCGGCGCAGACCACGCAGACGGGGGTCTTGCCCAACTCGTCCAGGTCGGCGCTCACGTCCATGGTGTCCTGACCGTTTCGATGGACGCCGCCGATGCCACCGGTAGCAAAGACCTTGATGCCGGCCATGTGGGCGATGATCATGGTGGCGGCCACAGTGGTGGCTCCGTCCTTCTTTTGAGCGATGAGCATGGGCAGATCACGACGGCTCGCCTTGGTCACCTTGGTGCCTTCGCGGCCCAGATAATCGATCTCCTCCTCGGTAAGCCCCGCACAAAGCTTTCCACCGATGATGGCGCAGGTAGCGGGCACGGCCCCGTTCTCCCGGCACACCCGTTCGCAGGCATAGGCGGTATCCACGTTTTGCGGATAGGGCATGCCGTGGGAAATGATGGTGCTCTCGAGAGCTACGATGGGCTTGCCGGTCTTCAGCGCATCCTCTACTTCCTGACTCAGCTTCAGGTATTTGTTCAGTTCCATAGATTCTCCTTTTGACCTTGCGGCTTTTTTGCATTTTTCGCTTTCTATTATAGCATTTGTATGCTACAATACAAGCATATTTCCAGAAAACGAAAGGAAAGCGCATGAAACGAGCAAGCGGACTTCTCCTCCATATCACCAGCCTTCCGTCTCCCTACGGTGTAGGGACCCTGGGCAAGGCAGCTTATGACTTCGTGGATTACCTCCACCGGGCCCGTCAACGGTACTGGCAGATCCTGCCTCTGACCCCTACGGGCTACGGAGACTCCCCCTATCAGAGCGCATCCACCTTCGCCGGGAATCCGTATCTGGTCGACCTGGATCTGCTGAAGGAACAGGGGCTGCTGACCCAGGAGGACATCGGCACTGACTGGGGGAGCGACCCCCGTAAAGTGGACTTCGGTCTCCTCTATAGCCGACGGAGGAAGGTCCTTGAGAAGGCTTTCGCCCGATTCGATCGCACCAAGATGGCCCCGTACGTGGTCCAAAAGAGCTGGTATCTCAGGGACTGGACGCTGTTCTGCGCCCTGAAGGATCGCTTTGCGGGAAAATGCTGGGCAGACTGGCCCGAGGACATCCGGGACAGGCAACCCGAAGCCATGGAGAAGTATGAGGCGGAGTTGAAGGAGTTGATCGAGTATCACGCCTTCGTTCAGTATTGTTTCGACTGCCAGTGGCAGGCTCTCCGCGAGTATGCTCATAAACGGGGGGTCTATTTCATAGGCGATATACCCATCTACGTCCCCTACGACAGCGCAGACGTATGGGCCCATCGGGATCTGTTCCAACTGACGGAGGCAGGCATACCGAAGCTGATCGCCGGCGTGCCCCCGGATTATTTCTCCGCCACGGGCCAGCTGTGGGGTAATCCTGTATATGACTGGGACGCCCACGAGAAGGAGGATTACGCCTGGTGGCGGAGTCGACTCAAGGGAGCTGCCAGCCGCTGCGACATCCTTCGGATCGATCACTTCCGGGGGTTGGAAAGTTTCTGGGGCGTAGCATATGGTGCGCCCAACGCCATCGACGGGAAATGGTATCCCGGCCCCGGCATGAAACTCATCCGCGCTTTCCGGGAGGAGGGCATGGGGGAGAACATCATCGCCGAGGATCTTGGCTTCCTGACCCCTGAGGTGAAAAAGCTTCTGAACGACTCAGGCTGTCCCGGCATGCGGGTCATGCAATTTGGTTTCGAGCCCTTGGGAGATTCCCGGGAGCTTCCACATAACTATGTGAAGAACTCGGTGGCCTATCTCGGCACCCATGACAACGACACCATCATGGGCTGGTTCAACGCATGCTCGCCGGAGTTCGCCGCCTTTGCCGTGGATTATCTGGGACTCAACCCCCAGGAGGGATTCCCCTTCGGCTTCATCCGTGGGCTTATGACCTCCGTGGCGGACACGGTCATCATCCAGCTACAGGACGTGCTGGGCCTAAGTACAGAACACCGCATGAATCTGCCCGCCACCACGGGCTGGTGGGGCTGGCGTGCGCTGCCCAGCGACTTCGATAACGTCACAGCGGATCGCCTGGCCTACTACACACGCATGACCGGCCGTGCGCCCGTGCCCAAGAAAAAGTGAACAATGCCCATGAACCACGAAAAAGCCACCTTCACGGTGGCTTTTATCACGTATTCAGCAAGTCCTTTCGCCAGGAAGGCGGGGGACCGTCATCGGCATAGTATTCGGTAAGGGAGACGATCCTATCCCGGAAGAGTGTGAAAATGGAAGCCGCATGGCAGCTGTATTGTCCGTCAGAAGAGGCGATGCGGACCTCTGTTACGGCTCCCGTAGGCGTTGGGGTGGTGCGCAGCAGCGCTCCAGTCCAATCCCCGGGATATGCGCAGTTAGCCAGAAGGAATTCCTGCACAGTGAACACCTCGTCGGTGCAGGGCCAAATGATCCTGGCGTCAGGCCAGAACCATCCGCGCAGGGCTTCCTTATCCTGGGCAATGCAGTCCTGCCAATACCGCTGAAAGTCCATCATTTGCACCAATCATAGGTGAGCTTGCCCAGGATCTCTGTGCCCTGATCGATCTGCTCGAGGGACGGCATGGAGAAGTTCATGCGGAAGGCGTTGGTGGGTACCTTGGGGTCCATGACGAAGGCCGCTCCGGGTACAGTGGCCACCTTGTGGGCGATACCCTCCTGGACGAAGGACCAGGCGTCCATGCCCTCTGGCAGGAAGGCGGTGACGAAGAGGCCGCCCTGAGGCCGATTGAAGGTGATCCTGGGGGAGAAGTGCTTCTCCATATCGTCCAGCATACGCTTGCACTTCACGGCGTAGATGCGGCGTATGTCCTGCAGATGTCCTTCGAAGTCGTGTTCCACCATGTACCGGTAGCAGATCTCCTGGGTCAGCGTAGCGGTATGGACGTCGCCGGTCTGCTTGGCCACCACCAGCCGCTGTACCAGGGCTTTGTCTGCGATCAGGAAGCCTACGCGAAGGGCGGGGGCCATGGTCTTGGAGAAGCTGCCGGAGAAGATGACCCGACCGTCAGTGTCCATGGACTTGAGGGGGGGCAAAAACTCACCCTCATACCGCAGCTCGCCGTAAGGGTCGTCCTCCAGGATCATCAGGCCGTACCGCTGCGCCAGGGTATAGATGGCCCGGCGCTTTTCCTCAGAGGTGGTGAAGCCCGTGGGATTCTGGAAGTTGGGAATGATGTAGATCAGCTTCGCTTTCGGGTTGGCCTTGATCTTCGCCTCCAGATCATCGATGTTCATGCCGTCTGGTTCCATTCTTACGCCCACCAACTTGGCGCCATAGGCCCGGAAGGTGTTGAGCACACCCACAAAGGACAGTTCCTCGCAGATGGCAACGTCCCCTTCATTCAGCAGGACCTTGGCTACCAGATCCGCGCTCTGCTGACCGCCGGATACGGTGATGAGCTCGTCGGTGTCCCTGGGAAAACCGTGCTTCTTACTATAATAGCTCTTCAGGGTATCCCGAAGGGGCGGGAAGCCCTCTGTAAAGCCGTACTGGAGCATGGATGCGCCCCGATGGAGCAGGGCGTCGTTGGCGATGGCGGCGATCTCGTTCATGGGGAAGGTGTCGGGAGAGGGGTTGCCTCCGGCGAAGGAGATCATGTCGGGGGCCGCCGTCATCTTGAACAGCTCGCGGATGATGGAACCGGAAACGCCGCGCATGCGGTCAGACTCGATGAATGCCATATGTAAAACCTCCTGGTTTCAGATCAGATCAAACAGTGGGTACCAGCTGCAGCAGCAGGTTGGCGTTGTAGAAGAACCCCCCCAGGGTGGACTCGTCGATGAACTTGGACATACGAGGCACCACCACCAGAACAAGGGGCACCACCATGAACAGCACGAACACAAGGAACAACCCATGGAGGAGGCCGATACCGCAGGAAAGGGGCACGTCGAACCGGCGCAGACGTGGGAGGCCCGCAGCCCCAAAGTCGATGAGGTTCAGTATGAATCCCAGAAGCAGGCGAATTATCAGGAACAAGACCAACAGGGACAGGATATTCAGCACCGTGTCCACGATGGTCTGGTTGAAGTAATCCCCCAGGGCGTAGATGCCCCGGCTCTCATATACTTGCTTTTTCACGTTGTTGGTGACGGCCTTATCGAAGGGGGAGGGCATATCAGCGTTCTTCACCACCACGGTGAGCTCCTTGTCCGTGATCTGAGTCACCGACACATGTACCAGCTCCACGCTGGTCTCGTTGATATATTCATACCCCTCGAAGTAGTAGAGCATCATCTCATATAGGCTCTGTCGCTTCTGAACGGCCCCGGAAAGGGTGGTGCAGAGGAGCAGGGCCAACACGAAGGACAGGATGGACAAGCCCAGGTTGATGGCGGAATAGACCACGCCACGGTAGTATCCGGCCAGCAGCGCGATGGCTAATATGAGCAGGATCACGAGATCTACCATAGCTTATGACTCCCTGCGCGTGATGTAGCAATCCTGACCGCTGACCAGCAGGAAAGCGTCGTTGTTGAGTTTCAACGCCACGTCTGCCGGATACTCCAATTCGATGTCGGCGGAAGGGGTGTTCTTGCCCGAGTAGGTGTAGCTGATCATGCGGGTACGGGTCACGATGCGGATGCCGCTGCTCTGCAGGAAGGCATTTACGATGTTCTCCCCCACGTAGACCGTCAGCATGGTGGTGTTTGGCGCGTCGGCCTCCGCCAGGGCCAGGGTGTAGAGAATATGCTCATTGCTGGAGCCGCGAGGCTTCAGGAGGAAACGAACGGTGGCGTTGGAAACAGACATGTCCATGACTTCCTTGCCGTAGATACCCACCCGATACCGTTCCCGGCTGCTGTCCAGATTGTAGCGGATGATGTCCTCGGTGCCCACCAGGAAGACGGAGTTCTCCGTGAAGTAGACCCGCTCGATGCTCTGCTCGTAGAAGGAGGGGTAATAGGTCATGGCCCCGTTGTTGTTATAGTCGTAGAGGCGCACCGTGGTCACAGGCAGGGACGCCTGGGTGTTCACGCAGATGACCCAGAGGAGCTCCCGGCCGTAGCCGGTCTCAAAGCCGAAGTTGATGACCTTGCTCTCCGCAAAGTCGATGGGGTTCCCCACGGCCTCGGCGGAGGCGTTGAACACCACGATGGAATCGAGGCCGTTCACGTCGTTGGTCCGCAGGGCCGCGCAGTGCTTTTGCCCGCAGGCCACGCCCCGGATGGTGCCGTTGAGGGTCAGGGTGGGGAAGTTCCTCAGCTGCAGGCTGGAGCCGGCGTACACCGCTGTGATGGAAGACGATACCCCAAAACCGTCTATGGCCGTGGGCAGGTTGGTGACCATGCTCTTCTTTGTGTCGTTGGTGTTCACCTGGATAAGGTCGGTGCTGGAAGCGTAGGTAAGGTAGCCGCCGGACACGTCGTAGTCCATGTTAGCTTCGATGTTCAATTTTTCATAGGTGAGGGAAGCGTCCCGCTGGCGAAACATGAGATAGAACACAGCAAATATGCCGCCAAAGAGAACGATGGCGACCAGGGCGAACAGTATGAGACGCAGGAAGTTGATCTGTGGCTTCATTTCTTCACACTCACTCAACATACTCTACCACCAATAGACCGTGCTGGTCAAGGAAACATGTGGAAAGTTTCAATTTATTAACGCATGAAAGGAGAATACGGCGACTCTGTGAAATTCTTCGGAATCCCGTCGGAAAGGCCCGTATTTAGCCTTGCAATTGCTAAAATGCTGTGGTAGAATGACACGCTATGGTATTATGCACCGAGTATGCGAGCAAACAAAGAAGGAGAGTAACAATGTCAGTTCTGGAAATCAAGGAAGGGAACATCGCCCGCCTCACCATCACCGTCGAGAAGGACGCCTTTGTGAAGGCGCTGAACGATGCCTATCATAAAACCGCCGGTCGGTACCCTGTACCTGGCTTCCGCAAGGGCAAGGCCCCCCGTCGGGTCATCGAAGCCAACTACGGCACCATGGTCTTCTTCGACGAGGCTTTTGACCTCTGCTGGTCGGAGCCCTACGACGCCGCCGTGAAGGAGCATGGCCTTCAGCCCGTTGACCGTCCCTCTGTGGTGGATATCCCCGTTATGAGCGAGACGGAGGGCGTCACCTACGTGGCCGAGGTCCAGCTGAAGCCCGAGGTGACCCTGGGCCAGTATAAGGGTATAGCCGTTAAGAAGCAGGCGTATACTGTGACGGACGAGGAAGTGGACAACGCTCTGAAGATGGAGCAGCAAAAGCAGGTCCGCTACGAGGACGTGGACAGGGCTGTGGAGATGGGCGATCGGATCATCCTTGACTACTGCGGCAAGGTGGACGACGTGGCCTTTGAGGGCGGCACCGCACAGGATCAGACGCTGGACATCGGCTCCGGTACCTTCATCCCCGGCTTCGAAGAGCAGCTGGTGGGCGTTCTGCCCGGTGAGGAGCGAGACATCCACGTCACCTTCCCCGAGGAGTACCACGCTGAGAACCTGAAGGGCAAAGCTGCCGTCTTCAGCTGCAAGGTGAAGACCGTCCAGAAGAAGGAGCTGCCTGAGATCGACGACGAGTTCATCAAGGACATCTCCGAGCAGGACACCGTGGCGGAGTGGAAGGAGAATAAGAAGCAGGAGCTTCTCAAGTCTCGTGAGCAAGCCGCCAAGAACGCCCGGGAGAACGAGCTCCTGGAGAAGGCTGCCGACAACGCCACCGTGGACATCCCCGCCTGCATGGTGGATCGGGAGGTCCAGTACATGATGCAGAACATGGCCTATCAGCTGGCGGCGTCCGGCTTGAAGCTGGAGGACTACTTCAAGTACATGGGCACAGACAAGGAGAAGATGGAGGCCATGTATCGGCCCGACGCCCAGCAGCGGGTGAAGCTGGAACTGGTCATCGAGGCCATCAAAAAGGCTGAGAACATCACCGCTTCTGAGGAAGAGATCGAAGCCGCCGTGGCCCTCTACGCCGAGCAGAACGGTCTCACCAAGGAGAAGCTGATGGAGACCCTCACCGAGGACGACAAAGCTTACTTCGCCGACAAGGCCTGCGCCGACAAGATCATCGACCTGTTGGTGAGCACCGCAGTTGAGGTGGACGAGGAGCCCAAGGCCGAATAAGACCAGGAGGAACGGTCAATATTTCCTCCAGGAAGGAGAACCTAATGAACCTGATCCCATATGTTGTGGAGCAGACCAATCGCGGTGAGCGCTCCTATGACATCTATTCCCGCCTTCTGAAGGACCGCATCATCTTTCTTGGCGGTGAGATCGACGACGACGTGGCCAATACCGTGGTCGCTCAGATGCTCTTTTTGGAAGGTGACGATCCCGACAAGGACATCTATCTCTATATCAACAGCCCCGGCGGCTCTGTCTATGCCGGTATGGCCATCTATGACACCATGCAGTATCTTCGCTGCGAGGTCAGCACCATCTGTGTGGGCATGGCGGCCAGCATGGGTGCGTTTCTGCTGGCGGCAGGCGCCAAGGGCAAGCGCAAGGCTCTCGAGAACGCTGAGATCATGATCCATCAGCCCTCCGGCGGCGCCCAGGGCAAGGCCACCGACATCTCCATCGTAGCCGAGCAGATCATCAAGACCAAGCGGCGCCTGAACGATATCCTCTCCAAGCGCACCGGTCAGCCTGTGGAGAAGGTGGAGCACGACACGGAGCTGGATCACTACATGGATGCCAACGAGGCCATGGCCTACGGCATCATCGACGAGGTCATATCGCCCCGTCGGTAACGAGAAAGGAACCATAGAAACACATGAGCAAATACGGTTACAACGGCACAAAGGATAAGGACAGCTTCGATCGCGTGCGGTGCAGCTTTTGCGGCAAACCGCGCAGCGAGGTGAAGAAGCTGATCGCCGGTCCCAATGTGTACATCTGCAACGAGTGTGTGGAGCTGTGCCGGGAGATCGTGGAGGAGGACATGGCAGCCGAGCGGGCCAACAGCGCCGCCCCTGCTGTGTCCACGGACATCCCCAAGCCCCGGGAGATCGTGGCGTCCCTCAATGAGTACGTCATTGGTCAGGAGAGCGCCAAACGGGCTCTTGCCGTGGCGGTATACAACCACTACAAGCGTATCCGCTCCGGCCAGGCTATAACTGAGGACGGGGTGGAGCTCCAAAAGAGCAACATCGTCATGCTGGGGCCCACGGGCAGCGGCAAAACGCTGCTTGCGCAGACTTTGGCCAAGATTCTGGATGTTCCCTTTGCCGTAGCAGACGCCACCTCCCTGACCGAGGCTGGCTACGTAGGCGATGACGTAGAGAACATACTGCTGAAGCTGATCCAGGCTGCGGACTACGATATAGCCAAGGCGCAGTGCGGCATCATCTACATCGACGAGATCGACAAGATCGCCCGCAAGGGAGAGAACGTGTCCATCACCCGGGACGTGTCCGGCGAAGGGGTCCAACAGGCACTCCTGAAGATCCTGGAGGGCACCGTAGCCAACGTGCCGCCCCAGGGCGGACGCAAGCACCCCCAGCAGGAATGCCTGCAGATCGACACCACAAACATCCTCTTCATCTGCGGCGGCGCCTTTACGGGCATCGACAAGATCATCGAGCGTCGCACGGGACAGAAGATGCTGGGCTTCGGCGCAGCCATCAAGTCCCGTGAGGAAAAGGACATCGGCCTGGTGCTGAAAGATATCCTGCCCGAAGATCTGCTGAAGTTCGGCCTGATCCCCGAGTTCGTGGGCCGGGTCCCCGTCATCGTGACGCTGGATAGTCTGGACGAAGAAGCTCTCATGCACATTCTGACCGAGCCCAGGAACGCCCTTGCAAAACAGTACGCCCGTCTTTTTGAAATGGACGGAGTGGAGCTGATACTCACGGAGGACGCTCTTCGCGCCGTGGCCAAGGAAGCTATCGAGCGCAAGACAGGCGCTCGTGGCCTTCGAGCCATCATGGAGGACGTGATGCTGGACGTCATGTACGACATACCCTCCGAGGAGAACATCAAGGCCTGCGAGATCGACGGCGACGTGATCAGGAAGCTGAAGAAACCCACCATCCTCCGCAAAGACCCCGTCCTTCTGGACACCCCCAAAGCGCCCCGCGCTCACCGCAAGACGGTGGAGCCGAAGGCGGCCCCGAAAGCGGAATAACACACAGGATCATTGAGCGGCAGCAATGCCGCTTTTCTTTTTCTCCAGGATATGGTACAATGCGATAAAACGTATAGGAGGGCAGTAATGCGCAAAGACGGCAGAAATGACGACGAACTGAGGCCTATCGAGATGATCCGGAACTTTACCGACACAAAGGGAGGCTCCGTGCTCATTTCCTGGGGCAATACCAGAGTCTTGTGTACAGCTTTGCTGGAGGAAGGGACCATGCCCTTTTTGAAAGGGACGGGGAAGGGATGGCTCACAGCGGAGTATGCCATGCTCCCTTCCAGCACCGGCAACCGGAAGAAACGGGATTACCTCAAGCAGGACGGTCGATCCACAGAGATACAGCGGCTCATCGGACGGAGCCTTCGGGCTGGAGTGGATCTCAACAAACTGGGTGAACGGGTCATCTACGTGGACTGCGACGTGCTGCAGGCAGACGGAGGCACCCGCACCGCCTCCATAACCGGTGCTTACGTGGCAGTAGCCCTGGGGATACAGAAATGGCTGAAAGAGGGCAGGCTCAGTGAGGATCCTCTCATCCATCGTATCGCCGCCGTATCCGTGGGCATCGTCAACGACCGTCCTATGGTGGACCTCTGCTATGGAGAGGACTCCGCCGCCCAGGTGGATATGAACCTGGTCATGAACGAGGCAGGGGAGTTCATCGAAATACAGGGTACGGGAGAGGGCCGCGCCTTCACTCGAACGGAACTGGATCAGCTGCTTTCTTTGGGAGAAGCGGGGATCTGTACCCTGATGGACAGGCAGCGGGAAACGGAGAAATCCGTCTGAACTGTTGTCACGAGGGTGAATTTAGTGTACAATGCGAATGAGCAACAACATATAAAAAGGAGATAAACATGGATCAAGCAGAAGTAAAAGCCCTCAAAACCTTTGCCGTCCGCATCCGCATGGCGTTGGTGGAGGCCATCCACTCCATCGGGTCCGGTCAC
>LXOW01358903.1_pt1 | contig 12263 bp, 11 predicted proteins | sample 1368591 | NCBI WGS metagenome assembly LXOW01 (sample SAMN04884650, study PRJNA319009) | bovine gut metagenome | isolation source: Cow rumen | host: Bos taurus | place: Italy: Legnaro (PD) | collected 2014-07-09
TATCTACTGGGACAAGGATACGAACATCCTCTTTGGATATCAGGAGTGCTCAGGCGAGGGAAACTCGCAGGATACCTCCAACGGCATCGACCCCATTACGCAGAAGTGGTGGGACATGATGGCTGACATCATGGAGGTGAACCCAAAGGACAATTCTCCTGTCACCATTCCTATCAAGGAGGTGTTCCATCTGGATTGAAGCATTAAGCATTAAGCATTAAGCATTAAGCATTGGCTAATCAGATTTACATAAAGAACCTGCGCCTTCACGCCAAGCACGGGGTGTTGGAGCAGGAACGTGTGGTAGGCAACGACTATGTGCTTAACGTAGTCGTTGACTACCCTTTTCTCTCGGCCTGCGAGAGCGACGACCTCAGCGGCACACTCAGCTATGCCCATCTGTCAGAGATTATCAGGCAGGAGATGTCTGTTCCCAGCAACCTGCTCGAACATGTGGCATACCGCATTTGCAAGGCCGTGAAGACCCTCTATCCCAAGACGGAGAGGGTTCGGGTCGACATAAGAAAACTTGCCCCACCGATGTCCATTGACAGCGACGGGGCAGGCGTGATAGTTGAGTTATAAGACTATTTCCTATTCATTAAACAGCATCTCGATGATTGAGAGGCGGTTTGACGAGGAGGCCTTTGTGGAGACGTTTTTCTTCGCAGCCAGCTCGTTGATATTGCCGAAGGCTTCCTGCTGCAGCATGGGGCCTATCATGCGTATCTCATATCGGTCAGACATGACGGGCTTCTCAATGTGGAGGTAGCTGCATCCGAGCGTCTTGTCGGTATATCCCTCCCAGATGAGAGTGTCTCCGGCATATACCTGCAGCGGGTATGCCGAGTTGCGGAATCCGTTCATGCGCAGCGCTATCTGCTTGATGGCTGCGGGGCGCTCCAGTGTCACCTTTACCCAGGCGTTCTCCAGGTTGCCGTCAGAGGTCCAGCACGATGAGATGCCATACATGCCCTTGTCAGTAGCCTCGATGCCGTCATACATCTTTGCGGCATCCTCTTGGTTGACGGGTACCTCCACACTCTTCACGGGCACCGACGTGAGGTGCTGCACGAAGGATGGCGTCAGAGGTGTCTCGCCGCGCTTCAGGTATGACGGCAGCACCTTGCCCCAGTCGGCCTCTGTGGGCTGTCCCTGTGCATCGACGTAGAAGCCGTCCTTCACGGGCACCGCAGTAGTAGTGGCGGTGAGGCTTACGGCGGCATAGCCGGGAGCGGAGGCGGTGAGTGTGATATTGCCAGGGGTAGTGGTGGAGCGCACCAGGACGCGTATCACACCGGCCTCCAGCATGAGGCGTGCGGAGCCTATATCATTGCTGCTCTTGGCATGTCCGCCCTCGGGCGAGGCCTCAGAGGCGTTGAGGGCCTTCTCCTCCTCGCTCACGAAGCCGCTCACGCCACCGAGGTAGGTGCCGCAGCCGCTGAGGGAGAAGGATATCATGTCATGGGCCAGGGGATGACGGTTGCCGTCTTTGTCTACGGCCTCCACCTGTGCTATGCGCAGGTCGCTGCCGTCAGCACGGAAACCATTGAGCATTGAGCATTGAGCATTAAGCTTTGAGCTTTCGTTCCCGTTATCGTTCCCGTTCCCGTTATCGTTCCCGTTAGCGTTAACCCACGTCAGCTTGAGGGCTACGGGCTTGCCGACGGTCTTTATCTCGTGCGTGCTGACTTCCTTGCCGTCCTTGTATGACACGGCCTTAAGTGTGCCGGGCTCCCATTCCACATCCTTGAAGGTGAAGAGGAACGTATGGGAGCGTATGCCCTTGCCAAGGCTCTTACCATTGAGGAAGAGCTCCACATCGTCGCCGGTAGAGCAGACATAGACAGGCTTCTTTACGTTCCCGTTCTCGTTCCCGTTCTCGTTCCCGTAGTTCCAGTGTCCTATGATGTAGGTATGGTCCTTCTCGGTGTCTACCCATCCGTCCCACATGGCCTGATGCACGTACCATGAGTCCTTTGGCAGACGCATGGCGTCCACATCGCCAGAGGTGCGGTAGTTCTTTTCGCCACGGGCGTGGGTGTTGGAGTCGGAGAAGATTATCTTCGCTCCGCCGCTGTTCACGCTGTTACCCTGTCCGGGGCGCGCCACCCAGTATTCGTTCCATCTGACGATGTTCTCTACGGCGAGGCCGTCCATGTTATGGTTGTAATCCACGGGACGTGAGCCGCGGTATAGCGGACCCACTCCCTCTTTGTGGTAGGGGTATGACCACTCGTCCCAATAGCGCCGTATGCCCTCGTCGCGGCAGTACTCCATCTGGAACATCGGCTTCGTAGAGGAACGGTTCACATAGAGCATCTCACCGCCGTATTCGGCATTCTGGGAGTAGAGCATATTCCTTGATCCCGCAGCGCGGCCACCATGCGGGTCGTAGGCATCGCGAATGGCGATAAGGTCAGCCATGTGCTCGTCGCTGATATTGTTGTTGCCGCCCTCATAGAAGAGTACGGAAGGGTTGTTGCGGTTGTATATCGTGGCATCGCGCATCAATTCGCAGCGCTGCTCCCAGCGGCGACCCGTCACATCCTTCTCGGCATCGCCGGCAGGAAGGGCCTGGATGAGGCCGAGGCGGTCGAACGACTCCACATCCTGCTTCGAGGGTGTCACGTGCATCCAGCGGAACATGTTGCCGTTGCAGCCCAGGACGAGGCCGTTGCTGTAGTCAGACATCCATTCGGGAATGGAGATGCCCACGGCGGGCCATTCATTGGTGGAGCGCTGTGCGAAGCCCTTCATCTGCAGCACGCGGTCGTTAAGGTATATCATGCCGTCCTTGAAGGCCGTCTTGCGGAATCCCGTCCTGATGCTCTGCGTGTCGCCGGGCTTGCCATCGGTGATGAGCGACGACTTCACAGTATAGAGGTAGCCATATCCCCACGACCAGAAGTGCATGTCGTGCATGGGGCTCTGCGCCTTGAGTGTCACGGTGTCGCCACCCGCGATGTCACGCTGCTCTCCGTCGAAGGAGGCAACGGTCACGCCGTCCATGTCTGTTACGTCAACGTGCAGGCGTACCGTCTTGCGTTTCTTCGTGCTGTTCACCACCTGCGACTCCACATGGCACGTCATCTTCTTCGCGCTGATGTCGTAGTCGCTGCCATAGACGTAAACACCCGTAGTGCCCATATTGCTGTAGAGCGGCAGCGTCTGATAGACGGGGTCGGCCACGTGCAGCCACACCCTCTTGTTGATGCCGCCGTAGTTGCAGTAGAAGTTCTTGTTGTTCCACTGGAAGGCGGAGCCGGGTTTCTCCTTTCCGTCGGGACCGATGGAGGCAGAAGACTTCTCGTGGTAGTTCCAGTCATTGTCTACCATCACGGCAAGTACGTTTTCCTTGCCATATATAATATAAGGTGTGAGGTCGAAGCCGAAGGCCATCACGCCATTCTCGGCCCACCCCAGGTCGTGACCGTTGATGAACACCTGGGCACCGAAGCGTGCTCCCTCAAATTCTATGAATACCTTCTTGCCCTTGGCGCTCTTGGGCAAGCGGAAATACTTGCGATACCACATCACGGTGTCGGAGAGCTCTCCGCAGTTGCGCGAGAAGGCCTCGTGCTGGTTCCAGGCATAGGGCAGCGTGACCGACTGCCACGCGGCACCATCGCCGCCACGTCCGCCATTCATGGAACCTTCACCAAGGGCCAGCTCCCAGCCCGCATTGAAATTGTAGCGTTCGCCCGCCAAGATGCCGGTACACACCAGCACGGCAAGCAATGACATCAGGATTCTCTTCTTCATTATTGTAGTTCAGGTAGTTTGTTGTCAGTAATAGTACGTAATAGCCTAAGCAACCGCAAAGGTAATACTTTTTTTTCATATACCAACAAACAGAGCCGAAAAAACTCTTCACCGGCACCACATTCACCACTTCTCAGCATTCCCAACTCAAGACACATCGGCAATAGGTTGTCCAATTTGATGTACCCCATTTTGGTACGCTCACGTCCCTAGCCTCTCCATCACGTCACCTCCCCTATGGGGGAGGCTGGGAGGGGGCTTCCCTTGGGTCGTGTTGTTGTTGCGGGAGAGACGCCCACGTCCCGAGGGGGCACGGAATGATTAAAGAATGTTAACAAACGAAAGATTTCTTGCAAAACATTTGGTGGTTTGGAAAGTTTTGGTGTACCTTTGCAGTGTACTATTAATGTGGTACACCGAAAATAGCGATTCAAACCCACCTAAATGAATAACCATTATGATTGAAGTAAACGACATCAGTTTTAAGTATGCAGGCCAGAGCCATCTCGTGTTCGACGGCTTCAGCCTCCAGTTGGAGGGGAGCAACATCTACGGCCTGTTAGGAAAGAACGGCACAGGCAAGAGCACCCTGCTCTACCTGCTGTCAGGCCTGCTGCGCCCAGGGAAGGGCAGCGTGACGTGCGACGGCGTGGCCACATGCAAGCGTCGCCCCGAGATGCTGAGTGAGATGTTCCTCGTGGCGGAGGAGTTTGACCTGCCATCAGTGACGATGAAGGAGTATGTGGAGCTGAACAAACCGTTCTATCCGCGTTTCTCGGAGGAGGTGCTGGGCAACTGCCTGCACGACTTTGAGCTGAGCGAGGACATCAGGCTCAACGAACTCTCCATGGGACAGCGCAAGAAGGCGTATATGAGCTTCGCTATGGCCACACAGACGCAGTACCTTTTCATGGACGAGCCCACCAACGGACTTGACATACCGTCGAAGTCGCAGTTCCGGCGCGTCATTTCCCAGAACATGACCGAGGACCGCACCATCGTCATCTCAACGCATCAGGTGCACGACGTGGAGCAGATGCTTGACCATATCGTCATCCTCGACCGCAGAGACGTGCTGCTCAATGCCTCTGTGCAGGATATTCAGGACCAGTATTCCTTTGAATACCGCACCCCGCAGGAGATGGACGCTACGGTACTCTATGCCGAACCCACGCTGCAGGGCAATGCCGTCATAGCACAGCGCCAGGCAGGCAGCCCTGCTACGCAGATAAACCTCGAACTGTTGTTTAACTATAAGACAAGGAAGAAATGAAAAACTTTGATATAAACCGTTTCTGTCTGGCCCTGAAATGCCAGCTTCTGTCCTCACGCCGCCAGTGGCTCAGGCTCTTCGGCATACTAACGCTGGCGATGTTCGTAATGGACATCTTCTTCACACGCATCAGCTATCAGGCATACGAAAGCACCTTTGAGGAGTTCGGACTTAACTCCGTCAGACATTTCTATGAGCACATCATAGGCCAGACAGCGGGCGTGGGCATATTCATCCTCTTTGGCGCCATGATGTTCGGAGCCTGCTACGTCTTCTCCCACCTGAAAGAGACGCGTCAGCGCACCACCTACCTCATGTGGCCCGTGAGCAACCTGGAGAAGTTCCTCATCTGCCTGATTCACAGCATAGTGCTGATGGGCATTGGCACCATCGTGTCGTATATGCTGGCAGACACCATGCGACTGCTCCTCGACATTATCACGGGACGCGTGCTCATCAGCGGCATACCGATGTTCTTTGAGGTCTTCATACCGAAGAATGCGCCTGCCGAGGCCGTATTTGCCATCTGCTGTACGATGCTCTTCCTGCACTCATGCTACATTCTGGGAGGCAGCCTCTTCCGCCGCCGTCAGTTCCTCTTGACAACCTTCGCAATGGTGATACTCTCGTTCTTCCTCACATGGGTCAGCGTAAATATTCTCGACATCATCGGGATAGAGCGCACCATGATTTTCGTAAGTGAAAACAGGGACTGGGATGTGAGAGGCTCCGTGATGGCATGCAGCGGTATAGTGCTACTCCTCACAGCCCTGAACTACTGGCTGTCATACAAGATTTTCTGCCGCATGCAGGTTATTAACAATAAATGGCTCAACCTATGATGTTTACTAACGACAAGGCGATATACATACAGATGGCCGACCGCCTCTGCGATGAGATACTGGCCGGCACCTATAGGGACGATGACCGTATCCCGTCGGTGCGCGAATATGCCGTGATGCTGCAGGTGAACGCCAACACCGCCGTGAAGGCATACGACGAGCTGGCACGCGAGAACATTATATATAATAAGAGGGGACTGGGGTATTTCGTCTCTGCCGGAGCCCGCGAGAGAATCCTTGAGGAACGCCGCCGCGACTTCAGGGAGAACAGACTGCCGGAGTTCCTGCGCCAGATGCGCCTCTTAGGCATCAAGAAGGCAGAAATGGGACAGATGCTTGACCAGTTAGATGTTGAGTAATCATAATTCTCAATTCTCAATTCTCAATTTTTAATTTGAAAAAAGGATGATTCATCTAAGGGATATCAACAAGACATATCAGGGTGCTCAGCCGTTGCATGTGCTGAAGGGCATCACGCTCGACATTGAGCGAGGGGAGTTCGTGTCTATTATGGGTGCGTCAGGATCAGGCAAGTCTACACTGCTCAACATCCTGGGCATCCTCGACAACTACGACTCCGGCAGCTATGAGCTGGCGGGAGTGCCCATACGCAACCTCAGCGAGAGCAAGGCCGCAGAATACCGTAACAAGATGATAGGCTTCATCTTCCAGTCATTCAACCTCATATCCTTCAAGACAGCGGTGGAGAACGTAGAGCTGCCGCTGTTCTATCAGGGTGTGTCGCGAAAGAAGCGGCATGCCCTGGCCTTGGAGTATCTGGAGCGTCTGGGACTTCTTGACTGGGCGGAGCACTATCCCAACGAACTCTCGGGCGGACAGAAGCAGCGCGTGGCCATAGCAAGGGCGCTGATAACAAGGCCGCAGATAATACTGGCCGACGAGCCAACGGGAGCCCTCGACTCAAAGACCTCCGTAGAGGTGATGCAGCTGCTGAAACAGCTGAACCAGGATGAGGGGATGACACAGATTATCGTGACCCACGACCCTAACGTGGGAGCGCAGACAAACCGTATCATACGCATAAAAGATGGAGTTATTGAATGAGATATGGCAGACGGCGCGACGCAATAAGCTGCGTACCGCGCTGACAGGATTTGCTGTGGCATGGGGCATCTTCATGCTCATAGTGCTGCTCGGAGCTGGCAACGGACTCATCAACGCCAACATGCGGCAGTCGGAACGCTTCCTCAGCAACTCGATGATGGTCTTCGGTGGCCGAACCACGATGGCCTATCAGGGATTGGACGAGGGGCGTGACATTCACCTGCAAAGCCGCGACTTCGAGACAACGGCGACGCAGTTCAAAGACCATGTGGACGAGGTGGGAGCAAAGTATTCCACCTCGGCTGTCGTGTCTAATGGCGAGGCGTATATCAGCACCACGATAAACGGCGTATACCCCAACCACACGAAGATAGACAAGACGGAAATGCTCCATGGACGCTTCATCAACGACATCGATATCCGCGACAAACGTAAGGTGCTCATACTGAGTAATAAGCAGGCGAAGGAACTGCTCGATGCCAAGGGCGGTAATAACATCCCGCCCTTGAACACGCTGATAGGTCGATACCTGAAGGTGGGCAACGTGATGTTCAAGGTGGTGGGCATATACAAGGACGATGAGAGCGGACAGAGTGAGGCCTTCTCATCCTACTCCGCCATAAAGGGCATCTATGGTGCCAACACCAACGATGCAGGCAGCATAGAGTATACCTTCCACGGGTTGCCTACCCAGGAGGCCAACGATAACTTCGAACGGGAATACCGCCAGCGCATCAATGCCAACCATCAGGCACACCCCGATGATGAGAGTGCTATATGGCTGTGGAACCGCTTCTCGCAGTCGCTACAGATGGAGCAGGGCATTGCCATCATACGCACGGCACTGTGGATAGTAGGACTCTTCACGCTGCTATCAGGCATCGTGGGAGTGTCAAACATCATGCTCATCACCGTGAAGGAACGCACGCATGAGTTTGGCATCAGGAAGGCAATAGGCGCAAAGCCATGGAGCATACTGAAGCTGATAATTACGGAGAGCGTCATCATCACCACGTTCTTCGGATATATCGGCATGGTGCTGGGGGTGCTGGCAAACGAATATATGGACGCTACGCTGGGGCACGACACCGTCAATACAGGACTGTTCGAGGCCACGATGTTCCTCAACCCCACAGTAGGGCTGGACATCTGCATCGAGGCAACAATGGTGATGGTCATAGCTGGAACGATAGCAGGACTCATCCCAGCCTTCAAAGCCAGCCGAATAAGACCGATAGAAGCCCTGAGGGCTGATTAAAAAACTACAACCGATGAGAATAGATTTAGATACATACCGCGAGATCCTCGACACTCTGACGCGCAACAAGTCGCGCTCGCTCCTTACGGGCTTCGGAGTGTTCTGGGGTGTCTTCATGCTCGTAGCCCTCATAGGCGGCGGGCAAGGACTGAAGGAGATGCTCAACAAGAATTTCGAGGGCTTCGCACAGAACACGGCGATGGTCTGGGCTCAGCCTACCTCCAAGGCGTATAAGGGCTTCAGGAAAGGGCGCGGCTGGACGATGGAATACAAGGATATGGGACGCCTTAGCGACCACGTGCCGGAGCTCGACGTCATAGCACCCGTGCTCTTCGGGGCGTGGGGCACATCGAATACAGCCTATTATGGCGAACAGAAGACGTCACCGCGAATACAGGGCGTGACACCCGACTATGCGCGCATCGTGGCACCCAAGATGTTCTACGGACGTTACATCAACGATATGGACATGCAGCAGCACAGGAAGGTGTGCGTCTTGGGCAAGAAGATTTACAAAGACCTCTTCAAGGAGGGGGGCGACCCCTGTGGCAAGAGCATACGCATAGACTCTACCTACTACGAGGTCATCGGAGTGGATTATAACGCCAGCGGAGGCATGAACTTCAATGGCAGGGCCGAGGAGAAGGTGACACTGCCGCTGACACTGGTGCAGCAGATATATAACCGTGGTAATCAGGTGGATATGATTGCCGTGACTGGACGAAAAGGAGTGGTGATGTCAGATATCACACCACGTATCAGAGAGGCGATAGCACGAGCGCATTATATCGACCCCACGGATGAACAGGGAGTGATGGTGTTCAATACCGAGGTGCTTTTTCAGGTGCTCGACAATCTCTTCAAGGGTGTCAACTTCCTCATCTGGCTCGTAGGACTGGGAACGCTGTTGGCAGGAGCCATAGGAGTGTCTAACATCATGATGGTGACGGTGCGCGAGCGCACCACGGAGATAGGCATAAGAAGAGCCATCGGAGCAACACCAAGGATGATACTTACGCAGATAATATCAGAGAGCATCGTGCTGACACTCGTGGCAGGCATGAGCGGCATCCTCTTCGGGGTGATGATACTGCAGATGCTGGAGCTGGCAAACACCGAGGACGGCATACTCCAGGCACATTTCCAGGTAGGATTCTGGACAGCCCTGGCAGCGGCCCTCGTGGTGAGCCTCATGGGCATCCTCGCTGGACTGGCACCGGCAGCAAGGGCGATGTCGATAAAACCCGTAGACGCAATGAGGGACGAGTAAAATTTGTTAATTCGTTAATTTGAAAGATATGAAGAAGTATTCTAAACTGATTATCGCAGCGATTGTCGCGCTGATTTTCATCGGAACATTCGTGTTCCTGTGGCTTAAGAGCCAGCCACAAGAGGTGGTGTTTAATGAGTTCGTCCCGCAGGTGACGGATGTGCGTAAGACCACCATCATCACGGGTAAGATAGAGCCTCGCAATGAGGTGAATATCAAACCCCAGATATCGGGAATCATCACCGAGTTACTGAAGGAACCAGGACAATATGTCAGTCAGGGTGAGGTGATTGCGAAGGTGAAGGTTATCCCCGATATGGGACAGCTGTCGAGTGCCGAAGCCCGTGTGAGGCTCGCTGAAATCAACCTTCAGCAGGCGAAGGTAGACTTCGACCGCGTAAAGCAGCTGTTCGAAAAGAGCCTCATCTCCGCAGATGAGTATGACAAAAAGGCACAGTTGCTAAAGCAGGCTCAGCATGAGGTGTCAGCAGCGCAGGACGCCTTGCAGGTGGTGCGCGACGGCGTGTCGAAGAGTAATGCCTCGGCATCGTCAACATTGGTGCGCAGCACAGTCAGCGGTGTCATCCTCGACATACCCGTGAAGGTGGGCAACAGCGTGATTCTCTCTAACACCTTCAACGACGGTACCACCATCGCCAGCGTTGCCAACATGAGCGACCTCATCTTCCGTGGTAACATCGACGAGACAGAGGTGGGACAGCTGGTCAGCGGCATGCCAATGAAGATTACGGTGGGCGCCTTGCAGGACCTGAAACTCGATGCAGCACTGGAGTATATCTCACCAAAGGCAACGGAGAACAACGGAGCCAACCAGTTTGAGATAAAGGCCGCCGTACGTGTGGCCAAAGGCAACAACCTGCGCTCAGGATATAGCGCCAATGCCGAGATAGTATTGGCATCAGCACAAAACGTGCTGGCCATCCCAGAGAGCGCGATAGAGTTCAGCGGCGACAGCACCTTCGTATATGTGGTGAAAGAGGGGAAGGAGAAGAAGGAGTATGACCGTCGTCATGTCGTCACCGGACTCTCTGACGGCGTGAACATAGAAATCAAAAAAGGACTGTCAAAAAGCGACAAGGTGCGTGGCCCACAGGTGATAACCGACGAGAAAAGTGAATAAATGAGAGAAAAATCCACTAAAAACGAAAAAAAAACTATTTTATAATGTACGTGTCAATATTTTTTATTACCTTTGCACACAATATAGTCTTCTATCGTCCACACGATAGTGGGTTTGAGAGAAATATACCGTCCGTATGGATGCATTGTCTAACGCTCGCATAACGGAAGAAATCATTGGTGAAGGAGTTGCATCCTTCACGCCCCCCAAGGCAAAAAATCAACAGTCAGGGGTGTCGGTAGAATACGTTCATGACCCGAAGAAACGATGGTTCGTTCTTCGGGCTTTATATGGTAAGGCGGACAAGGCTGCCGACATGCTCATAGAGGCCGGATATTATGCGTATATCGCCAAAAGATACGAAGACCGCATTGTGAATGGACGTAGAAAAAGAGGACTGAAAAACCTGATTCCAAACATCCTGTTCACATATATCGAGAAAGACGAGATAGCGTCCTTGCTGTCGAGGAAGAGCGATGCCCCGTCGCCTCTTCCCAAACTGGCGCAGACCGCCACATTCTACTACAACCACTTCGCAACGGAGAACGGCAAGAACCCGCCCCTGCAGGTGCACGAACGCCAGATGATGGACTTCATCATGATTACCGCAACCAATGACGATAACATGGTGTATGTAAACGACAGCAAGATTGTTCACATCAAAAATGATGACCTGGTATACGTCAAACAAGGTAAGTTCAAGGGCTGCATGGGACAGGTGGTACGTGTGGCAGGACAGCAGAGGGTAGGGCTCCGACTGGCAGAACTGGGATGGGTGGCCACCTCGTATGTGCCAACAGCCTTCCTCGAGGTCATCCCCAAAGAACTCTACGACAGCCACGTGGAAACCCTCGCCAAACAATAACCGTAAAGACGCTCAGCGCCTCTCCCGCCTTTATGGTGTTCAGCGGTTCTCCCGCCTCTACGGCGCTCAGCCTTTATGGTGTTCAGCGGTTCTCCCGCTGAAATATAACTATTTTCCAACAAACTAAATCTACTTCAATTATGAATCTCAAAGGAACAAAAACAGAGAAGAACCTCCTCGAGGCATTCGCCGGGGAGTCAATGGCAAGAAACAAGTACACCTACTTCGCCTCCAAGGCCAAGAAAGACGGCTATGTGCAGATAGCACAGATATTCGAAGAGACGGCGGCCAACGAAAAGGAACACGCCAAGATATGGTTCAAATACCTGCATGGCGGCTCTGTCCCTGGCACTACGGACAACCTGACCGCTGCCGCTGAAGGCGAGAACTACGAATGGACCGACATGTATGCACGCATGGCAGCCGAGGCCCGTGAGGAGGGCTTCGAGGAGATAGCACAGAAATTCGAGATGGTGGGCGCCATCGAGAAAGAGCACGAGGAGCGTTATCGCAAGCTCCTGGCCAATATCAACGACGGCATCGTCTTCTCACGCGAAGGAGACTGCATCTGGCAGTGCTCCAACTGCGGACACATCGTCATCGGCACCAAGGCACCAGACATCTGCCCCGTCTGCGACCATCCGCAGAGCTATTTCCAACTTAAGGCAGAGAACTACTAAGCAAGGCCGCTACCTCCTCGGGCTCGACAGTTTTCGTTTATTGCATTTCGATTCCATCGAAATCCCTACCAGTCACAATTTACCTTCGTTTATTGTTTTTCGAT
>LXOW01237094.1_pt1 | contig 12260 bp, 11 predicted proteins | sample 1368591 | NCBI WGS metagenome assembly LXOW01 (sample SAMN04884650, study PRJNA319009) | bovine gut metagenome | isolation source: Cow rumen | host: Bos taurus | place: Italy: Legnaro (PD) | collected 2014-07-09
CAGCTGGCTCGCGTGGAGCTGGGCAAGGATGTCACCGAGTCGCACATGCAGAACCGCAAACTTATCTCGGAATGGTGCTACGAGCACGGTAAGGATGCCAATGTCATCGAGAAAAAGGTCGAGAATGGCAAGACTTATTACATCGTCAATGACTTCGAGACGTTGCGTGGCTTGTTTGGCGAACTGTTGGCCGAGATCCAACGCATCAAGAGCGAAGGCGACTATGCTGCAGGAAAGGCCATCGTGGAGAAATATGCCGTGAAGGTTGATCCCGAGCTACACAAGGAAGTCAAGGAGCGTTACAACGCCCTTGGTCTGAAGCCTTACGGTGGCTTCATCAATCCTGAGATTGTCCCTGTCGTCGAGAATGGTGAGGTGGTGGACTATAGGGTCGAGTATCCTTCCGATTTCGTGGAGCAACACCTGAAATACGGCAAGGACTACAGCTTCCTAAAGGCCTCGCATTAAGCGCAAGTGCCCTAGTAAAAACAAGAGGATGTGCCTGCTGGCACATCCTCTTGTCGTTTATGCGATAAATTGCAAAGTCTTATTTCTTTACAGCCTTCTTTGCTGGGGCTTTCTTAGCAGGAGCCTTCTTGGCAGCAGGGGCCTTCTTTTCAGCGGCTTTTTTTGCTGGGGCAGCCTTCTTGGCTTTTGGTGCTTCTGCCTTAGGCACGTTCTTCAGAATGTCGCACATGAAGTCCCAGAACATCTGGACGGTCTTGATCTCGCAACGCTCGTCGGGCGAGTGCACGCCGCGCAGGGTGGGACCGAAGCTGATCATGTCCATGCCCGGAATCTTGTCGCCAATGAGGCCGCACTCTAGTCCAGCGTGGATGGCGCGTACCTTCGGGTCTTTCTTGAAGCGTTTCTTGTAGCAGTTCACGGCGATGTCCAAGATGGCGCTGTTGGGGTTGGGTGCCCAGCCCGGGTAGCCGTCGGTGTGTTCCACGTCGGCGTCGGCGAGGCTCCACACGGCTTCCACCATGTTGGCGATGTCTTGCTTCGACGACTCGATGGAGCTGCGTTGTGAGGTCTGGATGAAGAAATAGCCTTCCTTCTTCTTGCAGGAGGCGAGGTTGGTCGAGGTCTCCACGAAGTTCGGGATGGTCTGCGACATGGCGATGACGCCGTGCGGGCAGGCATAGAGGCCGTTCAGCAGGTTGTACTGCGACATTTCGTCGATGACGACGTCGGGTTGCACTTCGGCGACTTCAGCCGTGACTTTCAGTCCAGGTTCGGTCACTTGGTACTCTTGCTTGAAGTGTTTCTCCATGTCCTTCACATAGTGCTTGAAGTCATCGATGCACTCGTTCGGGATGTAGGCCACTGCCGTGGCTTCACGGGCGATGGCGTTGCGCAGGTTGCCACCTTGGAAGTCGTAGAGGGCAAGGTCGAACCAAGTGGTGGCTTGCCACAGGATGCGGGTCAGCAGCTTGTTGGCGTTGGCCAGGTTCTTGTTGATGTCGTCGCCGCTGTGGCCACCTTTCAGGCCGCTGACGGTGATGCGGAAAGCGGTGTTCTCTTCCGGAGCGGGCTCCAGTTCGTACCACACCTTAATAATAGTGTCCATACCACCGGCGCAGCCGATGAAGATTTCGCCTTCGTCCTCGCTGTCGAGGTTGAGGAGGATACGGCCGGTGAAGTCTTTCGGGTCGAGTTTCATGGCGCCAGTGAGGCCGGTCTCTTCGTCGACGGTGAAGATGCACTCGATCGGACCATGTTCCACTTTCGGGTCGGCGATGACGGCCAAAGCCGCAGCCACGCCGATGCCGTCGTCAGCGCCGAGGGTGGTGCCGTTGGCATGCAGCCACTCGCCCTTGATGACGGGCTCGATGGGGTCTTTCTCGAAGTCGTGCTTCTTGTCGCCGTTCTTCTCGCACACCATGTCCATGTGGGCTTGCAGGATGACGGTCTGACGGTCTTCCATACCCTTGGTGGCGGGCACGCTCAGGATGATGTTGCCACACTCTTCCTTGACGTACTTGACTTTATGGTCTTTCGCCCATTTCTCGAGGTAAGCCACCATTTTGGCTTCTTTCTTCGACGGACGCGGCACACCAAGGATGCCGTTGAACTCTTTCCAAATGCCTTCCGGCTTGAGAATGTCATTACTCATAGTTGGTTGATTTAAAGATTTGTTATTTCAAGATTTCTAATTTCAAGATTTGTTGTTTGGCTTTTAGCTTTTAGCCGTTAGCTATTAGCTCGGCAGCTACTAAGCTAACAGCCCATTCAGCATTGACTTCGTCGAATACTTCGTATTTCAGCATTCATCATTCCGCATTCCGCATTTTCTTAATTGTCTCTATCGGATTTTCAGATTTAAACACCGCATTGCCCGCCACCAACACATTCGCTCCAGCCTCAAACAGAGCCTTGGCGTTCTGCGTGTTGACGCCGCCGTCCACTTCAATGAGCGCAGTGGCGTTTTGCTCGGTGATCATTGAACGTAGTTTACGGATCTTTTCGTATGTGCGCTCAATGAATTGTTGTCCGCCAAAGCCTGGGTTGACCGACATGAGGAGCACCAGGTCCAAGTCGCCGAGGATATCTTCCAGGACGCAAACAGGTGTATGCGGGTTAAGCACCACGCCGGCTTTCACGCCCAACGCCTTTATTTGTTGCACGGCACGGTGGATGTGGTTGCAGGCTTCGTAATGGAAGGTGATGATGTCGGCGCCAGCCTTGGCGAAGGCTTCGAAGTATTTCTCGGGTTCCACAATCATCAGGTGAACATCGAGGGGCTTCTGGGCTTTCTTCTTAATGGCTTGAACGACGGGAATGCCGAAGGAGATGTTGGGCACGAAGCGTCCGTCCATCACGTCGCAGTGGAACCAATCGGCCTCGCTGCGGTTCACCATCTCGATGTCGCGTTCCAAGTTAAGGAAGTCGGCTGACAAGAGGGAAGGGGCAATTAAATGCTTCATAGAGAATTCTTTTTTGTGATTGCAAAGATACGATAACTTTTATACAAATCATCGAAAAAGTTTGATATGTATTTATACGTCTCATTTTCAAAACTATATCCGACAGCAAGCGACAACAAACGACTACTGTCGACTACAAACGTTTGTTCAACGGATAATTCTTGACAAGGTTCGCATCTTTGCGGCATAATTCAAATTCAAAAGATTATGGCACAAAAGGAAAAGAGCCCCACGGACAGTATTGTCACAAAAGATGACATCATGATGCAGATGCAAGAAAACGAGATCGTGCTTTATCAGCCCAACGACACCGTCCATCTGGAAGTTAGGATGGTAAATGAATCAGTTTGGTTAACACAATCACAAATTGCATTGTTATTTGGAGTGAAACAACCTGCTATTTCGAAACATCTGAATAATATCTTCAAAAGCGGCGAACTAGATGAAAATTCAGTTCATTCCATTTTGGAATATACTGCCGCAGACGGCAAACTATATAAGACACGGTTTTACAATCTCGATGCCATATTATCCGTTGGCTACCGCGTTAACAGCATTAACGCAACGATGTTCCGCAAGTGGGCCAACGGCGTGCTGAAGGAACACCTTCTCAAAGGATATTCCATCAACCAACGTTTTGAACGGTTGGAACACAGAATGAACCATGCAGAGGAGAAGATAGACTTCTTTGTTCGTACTGCTCTGCCTCCTGTGGAAGGTATCTTTTACGACGGGCAAATCTTTGACGCTTACACTTTTGTCAGCGACCTTATCCGTAGTGCCAAGAGGCGCATCGTCTTGTTCGACAATTATGTTGATGATACAGTCTTGACCTTGCTTGACAAGCGCGCCGATGGGGTGGACGCACAAATCTATACACGTAGCATCACGCAACAGCTTGCGCTCGACCAACAACGCCACAATGCGCAATACCAGCCTGTCGCCATTGACGAGTTCAAGAATGCCCACGACCGCTTCCTCTGTATCGACGACACGGTTTATCATGTTGGGGCTTCGCTGAAGGACTTGGGAAAGAAATGGTTCGCTTTCAGTAAAATGGAGATAAATGCTGATGCGCTGCAAGCGAGAATGTGAAAAGATTGGCGTGTTGTTCTCTTATGTTGGCCGTGCCCCGCGCGCCTAATCTGGATGGGGTTTGGCAAGCCCGTTATTGATATTGCTCCAAAGCCTTCTGCAAATCCTTCTTATGTTCCTCAACCAGTGACTGAGGGGCTAGAATGGTGATGTTGGGGGCGTAGGATAACAATGTGCGTTTTAGCTCGTAGTTGATCTTGACATTGAGGGTGACATCTAGGGAGTTGTCATCAAGCCATTTGGCGACTTGTGAACCATGTATAGGCTTGGTGTGGAGATAATGAGCGGTTTTCCCATGAACGAGGAAGTGAACCGTTTCAACAGGGGCATCGTCGAGGTTGGTCACGCCGATGATGTCGTAAAAATAGTCGTTCCAGTCCACATCTAATTTATTATAGGGATAGTCCTTCGTGGTTTCGATGCTTAGGATACGGTCGAGGGCAAGATTCCAAATCTGGTCGGTGTGGCTTTGTTCTACGCCGAGGATGTACCAACGGTTGTTATACTGTTTCAAGTATTGTGGATGGAAGACTAAATCCATGGCGTCCTCATCGAAAGGCTCGTATTTTATCTTCAATACCGTATTATATTGTATGGCATTGAACAAGGGGGTGAGATGTTCGAGGCCGCCGACATAATTGTTGTGGTCTAAGCCAAAGCAAGGCTTTGCTTCGGTATTCATGGCCGTCAGGCCTATTTTTGCGAGGCTGTCTTCTAGTCCTTTGAACTGAGGCAGTCCTTCGAAGCTGTTCAGTAGGTTAACGGCACCTTGGATTTGTTTCAACTGCGCTTCGGAGAGGGGCATCTTGTCGATGGAGAAATTTGGGTCTGTATAGTGATAATATCTGCGATTGCCATCTTTAATTGTATCAATGGGAGCGTCCCAGCCATCTCTACTTTTCATAAAATCAATATCGTTATAAATGGTTCTTCGACTGATGCTCATCTGGAGTTCTTTCTCGCAGGCATCAATAAGGTCCTGAATCTGGTAGAGCATTGGACTGCGGAAGCATTTGTCTAAGATACGACAGCGGACGAAGGAGAATTTTGTATTAGGCATAACGAATTGATTTATAGGTATGTTAATGCTGCTTCTATTGTGTTATTCGTGGCAAATATACAACTTTTTTGGAACGTGCAAGTACTTTGCACATATATGGTCTTTTTTTGCAGCCGAAATCTTAAGATTCAACGAAGTTAAAACAAAAACAAAGGTTATGAACAAAAACAACATGAACATGAAAAGAGAGCAACGTTTTATCAAGATGGTGAGCCGCAGGATGGCCAAGGCTGGTTTTGAATGCAAGGTGGTGGACAACCATTTCATCGTAATCAAGGACGGGAAACCGTTCGAGGTTGAGATGTGGAACACGCCTGGTTGGGGGAGACGCAGGGTACATTTCAACCTGAGTTTCGCTTTCGAGGATATGGGCAGCGTGATGCCGGAAGCGTTGATGTGGCTGACCTCGGAAAGCAATAACCACAGCGACTATACCACCACGCGCTTGTTGCGCGACCATTTCTCCTGTTGCGTGGAGACCTCGGTGCGCACTGCCAAGGAGTTTGTGCGTGAGTTTGGGTTCGCCTACTGGCAAATTGGGAACGCATACAAAGACCTGGCTGCGAACTATAACAAAATAAAGAATGAGTTCAGGGAGGAGCCAGTACGTCGCCCCATCGGTTTCTTGGCCGACCGTTATATGGCAGAATTGGAAAAAGACAATGAGTGCAAAGTGATTGCACAGACCTATACTACTTTTGCCGGCGAAAATAAAACGAAAGGATTATGAGCTATTTAAAGGAAGCAACTTACAACGGTTTGACAGTGGCACAAAACGAAAGGCGCCAGTGGGGTGTCGTTGACCAAAAAGGCAACATCATTGTGCCGTTTGGGAAATACGATTGGATTGATGGCTTTGACCAAGGCCTGGCTCGTGTCAACAAGTGGATACTGACCGATAAGGTCAGTTTCCTGAAGACTAAGTATTGGGGGGTCATCAATGAGAAGGGAGAAGAGGTAATGCCGTTGGAGTATGAGGAGATATGGAACTTTTTGGGCAAGAACAGGTATTCGACCAAGGCCGTAAAAGATGGCGTGCAGCGTACTGTGTATTTCCACGATCTTAATCCGGAGTTGCCGAAAAGAAGTGGCGGCCAAAGTAGGTATTCGGATGATGACGGTGGGCATTATGAAGACCCAAACGATGGTCTCTATTTCGACATCGACAAGTGCTATGACTACGAAGGGAACTTTGACTTTGAACGGCTTGAAGATGCCATTATGGATGGGGAATATGTTCCTGAAGATTGGTGATATTTGTAACAATCCAAAAAAAACATATATTTGCAATCAAATTATCAAACAATGAAGACAAATCTTACGATAAAGAATTTCAGGGTATTTGACGAGAACGGCGTCACTGTTGAATTGAACCCTATTACCATTTTGACAGGATGTAATAGCTCAGGAAAAAGTTCTATTGTGAAAGCCGTTTTTCTATTGAATTCGTTTTTGAAACAAGTTAAAAACGACCTTGAAAACGGAAACCCAATTAGACTTGATGAGTATAAACTGGACTTCACAAGTTATCCAAACAATTTGCTTGGAAGATTTGATAAGGTAATACATGCGGATTCTCCGTCAAAAACAATCACAATAGAATACACTGCATATTCCTTGATGTTATCAAAAGATGTTAAAACCAGGTTGGTGTTTTCAACTTCCAAAAATGACGAATTGAATAATGCTTATTTGAATAGCATATCAATGGAGGTTGACAACGATGTTTTCTTTTCTTCATCAAAATCCGCAGGGGTGTTTTCAAAGGGGAATCATCGTAATTGCAACATCATCAAAGAAGCTTGTTTGGATTATCTTCAGATTGAGTATATCTGCGATTTGTATTTTTCACTTTGTAGTAATTATGAAGTTGAAGGATCTGTGTCTAAAGAGAGTTTTTTGAAAGAACGTGACGAATTGTTTTCTGAATTAAGAAAGTACGATAGGAATAGAGTAAAAGATGTAGTGAATCATATTTATTATCGCAGAGATGGGTTTGGTAATATTATCAGAAAGAATAAAGCTGGATATTTGATTACAGAATGGACCAGAGAACACGATTCGTTTTTTATGATACCTGTTCTTGAGCAGTTGGATGCCACTCCTAAAGAACAAGTCTGGGAAACCGTAAAAGGTTTTATAAAGAATGTTAAATTTGATTTGGTTGAAGTTGCCTCAAAAAAAATTGNNGTGAGTATTTTAAAGAATATGAAAAAAGTTTCTTGAACAATATTGAGCCAAAATTCAATAATGGGCGAAACTATTATAGTAATTTTCCTAACATTTCACTTAATTTAAGTATTTCTCAAGAGTATTTGGCGTTTGATCCCAGGCAAGAATCATTGGTTTTTGGGAGTATCGAAGATGATTCCAAAGAAATCCATGAAGACGAGACGACTCCAGAGCAAAGACTAAAACAATGGCAAGATGAACCGATCGACTTTGATATGATATATGAAATAGTAATGCTTTGGAATACTTGGGCCGGAAACGATAACCCAGAGAGCTTTAAGTATTACACTAAAACTGAAGCAGGGTTCTTACAAGTCAATACAGAATATAATCACAAAATGTTGCAACTTTTGAGAGCTTTTGTCACGGAATTGTTGCAAGAACTTGTGACACCGGATTGGTGTTATAATATGGATTATGTCAGCTCGTCTCGCGTGAGCGTAAAAAGGTTGTATTCTCTGGAAGAGAACAATGATTTTACTCAACTTCTAAAAAAGTATTTTGAAGGGCAGCGTATCAACCATGACGAAATTGAACTTGGGGGGATTAGAGAAAGGGACTATACTGCTGGTAGTTTTATGAACAAATGGCTTCGGACCTTTGAAATAGGTGATTCGTTGTCCATAAGTGTTGATAATGAGGGTTTGGGCGTTAGGCTTGTTATACACAAGACTAAAGATGATGCCGGCCGTTTGTTGGCAGATGAAGGCTATGGAATAACACAACTCGCTTCCGTATTGCTCCAAATCGAAACATCTATCGTTGCGGCCAAAAAAAGAACAGTCCACCATTACTTTGGCATGGAGACATTTTGTGATCTTATTGACAACTATAAGAATGATAAACCAAGAGAAGTTACGATAGCCATCGAAGAGCCGGAGATCCATTTGCATCCTGCATATCAATCAATGCTGGCGGACATGATTGTTGAGGCGTACAAGGTGTTCAATATCCATTTTATAATTGAAACGCATAGTGAATACCTGATTAGGAAACTTCAAGTTCTGGTTGCTGGGAAAGGCTGTGAAGAAGATTTGCAAATCAGTAATGATGAGATTTCTATCATTTATGTTAATTCTCCAAAGGTTGTAAAAGAGAAAGGCGAGCCACAGGTAAAGAAAATTGGAGTCCAAGAGGATGGCCGGCTTGATTCTCCGTTTGGCACAGGCTTCTTTGATGAAGCAGATAACCAAGCCATGGAACTTTTAAGAATAAAAGCGACAGGGAAATGATGAATCAGAAGGACATATTTTGCGATATGGGCTTTTGGCGTGATTTATCAGGAAAGATTGCTGCTGCCAAATTCTTGCCCGACCTAGAAGTTTGTAGGAGAAACCAAACTTTAACAGACTGGTATGAGTTGTTGTGCAGGTCTCATGTGCTTTTTGATACTTCTGTTGATGATTTTGAATCAGTTACGAAAGAGGATCCTTATTTGTTCAGCATTTGGAAACGCTCAACGGACGGTCGTTCACGGTTGGATTTTTCTTTAGGAGCAATCAATGCTATGGTTGCTGGTCCATCCCAGATGGAATCGAATATGTATAATGCTCTTTTTCTTTCGCACAACAATTATGTGGCTCAAGCCGGTAAAGTTGGCGTAATCAACGTCCATAGTAATAGTGTTTATGACCATTCGGAGCTTTTTAACGACAGCGGTCCAGCTATAAAGCGATCTGATAAATATAGATGGCTACAGCTTCTTAAAGAAGCAAAAGCCAAACATGATTTCAACTCTATGGTTATCGCTGATAATTACATCTTTAAAGATGTCAATGTCAATCTTTATGAAATTCTTGACTCGCTTTTGCCACAGAAACTCGATACTGTGTTTTATATCACGGCGTTTTCCTTTAATGACTCAAACGAAGATGAGATTGCTAAAAGAAAGAAGAGATTAGAAGAGAAAGTAATAGAGTTAAGACCAAGTTTTGCAAAAGAATCGGTGAAAGTGGAGGTTTTTGGCTGTTCCAAAGATGAGTTCCATGACAGGGGCATTGTCACTAATTATTTATGGATTGAAATAGGTGCGGGCTTCGATATTTTGAAAGGTGATGGAACAGCAAAACATAGTACGAATCTTCATGTTACCTACCCGATGATTATTTCGGAAGAAAGAATGAAGTGCAATAAAGAAGGGTATTTAAACATTATCGCAGATGCAAAAAAATGCTTGAAAAACAGAAATCTACATTCTTATAACCGGCTATTACGATAGAAATAAACTTATAGTGCATAGCTTCATTAAAAGCTCATAGGATAGGAAGATAATTATGGCTAGCTTTTTCCCTTCAATAGAACAAATAAACAAGTTCAAGGTTCCGCCAACAGATGGTGAAAGAGCTTTGTTGAACTTTTTGGGAGACAATCTCGATGATTCCTATGAGGTGTATTTCAATCCATATCTGAATGGCGACAGACCGGATGTTATGATTATGAGGGAAGGGAACGGCGTGATGATTATTGAGGTGAAAGATTGGAATTTGGCCAATTTCTCTTTGAATGAGAAGAAGAAATGGGTTTATATGCCAAACAATTCGATTGTCAAGTCACCAATAGACCAGGTCCTTAAGTATAAAAGCAACTTATTTGACTTGCACGTGGATGATTTGCTTGAAAAGAAAATCAATGATTTTCGACACTTCAACATTGTCGCCTGTGCTGTATATTTTCACTGTGCATCACAACAGGCTGTCGATAATCTTCTTGTCACACCGTATCGGGATGACAAAAAGTATCAGACGTTTCTAAAATACAATATTGACCTAATTGGTGCAGATAGCCTTAACACTGAACGTTTCAAAAGCATATTAGGCAAACGATATTTAGGTACCGAGCAACATTCCTTTTTGTTTACAACAGAAATCTATAATAATTTCAAAAGGCTACTCGCGCCTTCAGTTCATTTGAAATCGCAGGGAAAACCTTATTCTTATTCGCCCAAACAGAAAGAGATTATATATGGAAAGTGGGAAAATGGCGAGTTTAAAGTACAACTTGAACAACGAATAAAGGGCGTTTTCGGTTCTGGAAAAACCACGGTCTTGGCGGCTCGTGCTGTTCAGGCATATAAACGAGCCGTCAAAAGGAATGCTAATCCCAGGATTTTAATATTGACCTTCAATATTACCCTGAAAAATTTTATCCATGATAAAATGAATCGAGTTGATGAGGTCTTTCCTTTGGAGTGTTTTACCATCATCAATTACCATTCTTTCATCAATGCTGAACTTAATAATCTCAACATTGAATTTGAGATCCCGGATGGAATTCCTCCATTTGAAATAGGGGAATATTTGGAGCGGAACTATTACTCAAACATCCAGTTGTTTGAGGAACATCAAAATGAGATTATCAAGTATGATGCGGTTTTGATTGACGAGATTCAAGACTATCACAGGCCATGGATGGAGATTGTCAAACGTTTTTTCCGTGATCCTGATGGTGATTATGTCCTTTTTGGTGATGTTAAGCAAAACATATATGGGCAACCGACAGCACAAAAAGATGTTGTTACTAATGTTAAGGGTGTCAACGAATTAAAATACTGCTATAGATCCGAATTGAAAGTGAGAGATTTGGCGCAATCATTTCAGCGAGATGTTTTTAGAGACAAGTATGATTTGGATGATTTTGAAGAAAACGAAAGAAAAGGTGAGCTGGAATTGACCATAGATAAAGATGGGTTCGTGAATTATATGTATTTGCAGGAAATGCAGCCGATTGTTGCATTGTATAACATCATTCGAGGCAACATTTTAAATAAGGCTTCGAATATTTCTCCAAATGACATTACGATACTTGGATACACGACTCGGTTATTGCGAACTTTTGATGCTTACTATAGATATAGCAGTAGGGAAAAAACGAATTCGATGTTGGAGACAATCGAATCCATGTATATGACCCATCTTAACTATATCGGGAAGAATGGTGCAGATAATAAAAACGCCGAGTGGTTCAATGCTATTACTGAAAAAATAAAGAATGCTGTTTTCCATAATAGAAGATGCCTCTATGACAATGATTGGGTAAAGATTAGACAGCGTATCGCTGTGTTGTTTACCGTTTATGATTTGTACAAAAGTTTTAATGTCAAATTGCAAGAACGGCTTGTTGAAAAGTGTAAGGATAATGGTTTTACAATAGACGTTTTCCTTGCTTTTATGAAAAAATATGAAGAGCAACTTGATGCTTTCAGAAAAGAGGTCTATGAGGATGATTACGAAATAATCAGGGACAATAAAAAACTTCATTTTTGGATGAATAGCGGTACTATCAAGATTTCTACAATCAATTCTTTCAAAGGATGGGAAAGTGAAGTCGTTTTCCTCATATTGGAGCCAAAATATGACAGAACAACCTTATTCAACATGTCGTTTGATGAGTTATTATATACGGGATTCACTCGAACTCAAAAGAATCTTGTGATAATAAACTTCGGAAACAAAGAGTATGATGGGATAATTAAGCCTTTGATAGAAAAGGTAAAATAATAAAATGTTGTATGACTGTAAAACATTTTAGATATGATAGACTATAGTAAAATAAACGAGCATGAATTCACCAAAATTGTCAATACAGGTGGATTTGAAAAGTTCACAAAAGCGTTTTTTGACAATCAACTTGGTTTGAAAACCACATTTACAGAGAAAGAGTTTCATCAGGCAATTGAGTTCATGAAAGCAAAGGCCAAACAAATTGTGGAAGAATTAAATTTCACCGATGAGGAAAAAGAGAAGAAGAAGCAATATATTGATGCTTCATACTCTTATATTGAAGAACTTCTGAAAGATTATTATTTTGTAAGGGTTCAATAGTAGGAAAGGTTTATAAACACCACGCAATATAAACATAATCAAATACTTATAAATACAAAGAACATAAGTAAAAACTATATGAAACTCCCCATCAACATTGAAGAATTACTCAACGGACGCGCC
>LXOW01013202.1_pt1 | contig 12258 bp, 18 predicted proteins | sample 1368591 | NCBI WGS metagenome assembly LXOW01 (sample SAMN04884650, study PRJNA319009) | bovine gut metagenome | isolation source: Cow rumen | host: Bos taurus | place: Italy: Legnaro (PD) | collected 2014-07-09
GAGAAAAAGTGTTCCTCAGCCGAAGCAAGTATTAACTTGAAAATTCTGTCGTCTGATGGTGGCAGAATATCCGCATTTTCTGGTATTAACCCCATAATAACTCTCCAAACGCAAGTTTATTCTTATTTAAGAATAACATTATGAAAACAAACTGTCAATTGTGGTTAAATGATTATGTTATGGCTTTGCAAACAATGAATTTTTTCATGGAGTAGCTTTTTCTATTGTATTTAGAAAGACTTTTTATTTTATTAGCACAGGCCATAAAAGAGAAAATAGAATAACTTCTCTTCTTGGTCAGCTTAGTCTTACTAACAGGATAATAAAAGAAGGGGAAGTCCCTGAATTCAAGACTATTGACTATAAATCACCCCAACCAGACGGCACTAGCATCGAGCAAAAGCTTCACGCAATGCAGGAGTTTTCCAAAAACTGGCTCAAAAACGCATTAGATAAAGTTATAATGTAATGTTGACGGTAAGTTGNNCTATGCAGGAGAACAGTGGCTATAATGAAGTTAAATAAAATTCAAAGCGAGCTTATAAAAAAAATCGGCGGTTTCGAATCAGCAAATATCGAATATAAAGAAACAATTCCGTCTAACAGCGAGAAATACGTAAAAACGATTATTGCTTTTGCTAACGGAAATGGCGGTAAGGTTGTTTTTGGCGTAGAAGATAAGAGCTTAAAAGTAATTGGAATAGACCTNNGGAATAGACAGAGAAAACATTTTTAAATATGCCGATGCAATTACTAACGCTATTTATGATAGCTGTGAGCCTAAAATAATGCCAGATGTTTCTATACAAGAAATAGATGGAAAGCTTTTGATTGTGGCTGAAGTTTGTTCTGGCATGCAAAAGCCTTATTATTACAAAAGTTTTGGAATAGCTGACGGCACTTTTATTAGAGTTTCTGGAACCACAAGGAAAGCTCCTCAATACATAATTCAAGAATTGCTTTTAAAAGGCAGTAATAGAAGCTTTGATCAAATTGAGCTGGATAGAGCCATTTCTGTCAAAGAAATAACAAAGTTTTGCGATAATATTTATAAGTTTATTTTAGAAAGAGATGAACAAAAAAAGGATACTATTCGCCGTCTTACTAGGAATCAGCTTATTTCTTGGAAAATTATAAAAGAAAAAGGCAAAAAATACTATCCAACCAACGCCTTTTTTCTTTTGTCAGGCAACAATGAAGTTTTTACAGAAGCTACTATCCAATGTGCTGTTTTTAAAGGTAAAAATCGCTCAGGCATTATGCTATCTAAGAGAGAATTAAAAGGTCCCCTTTATTCTCAGATAGATGAAGCTTATAATTTTGTTATTCAGCATATTGATGTAAGCTCTAAAATAGATGGTTTATACAGAAAAGACAAATNNGCTTTATACGATGATAGGTTAGAAGTTACCTCGCCTGGCAGTTTAGATGAATCTTTAACCTTAGAGCGTTTGAAAAGTGGATTGTCTAAAGTTAGGAATAAGGCAATTGCTTCTTTGTTCTCTTATATGGAAATTGTAGAAACTTGGGGTAGTGGAATTCCAAGAATATTTGAGGAAATACAACGGTATGGCTTAATTGAGCCTGAAATAATAGACCTTGATGGAGATGTTAGAGTAGTTTTGTATAGAAAAACTATCCAAACTCCAAATAATACTATCCAAACAAATGTTAAAACTATCCAAACTCAAGATAATACTATCCAAATATCCAATAAATCTATTGATAATCTAAATTTAAATAATAAATATAAAAAATTGCTTCAAACTATAGAAAACAATAAATTTATATCTACTCAAAAAATAGCTGAAGAACTTGGCTGGAGCGTTCCTAATGTTAAATACTATNNAAAATAAGATTTTAAATAGAGTTGGCACTTCTCATAGAGGTCATTGGGAGATAAATCTTGATTAATAATAAAAATAATCACGCAATGCGGGAGTTTTCCCAAAACTGGCTAAAGAATGCATTAGAAGGAGCGCATAAATAATCATTCTATGCTCACCAAACTTCTAAACAAATATAAATCTCTTCCAATGCCAGTCAAGGCTTCGTTCTGGTTTTTGGTGTGCTCGTTTTTGCAGGGAGGTATATCTACAATAACAGTGCTGATTTTTACAAGGCTTTTAGCTTCTTCGGAATAAGGTCAGATAAGCGTTTATAATTCCTCATCTAAATTTTGGATGTAACGGTAAAGCTCATCCATAGTAGTTGGGAATACTGTATCAATGTTTGGAAAGATATGAAGCAGAAGAAATGAGTTTTATATTTTTTCTTTGATTGCTTTTAACTTTTATCTATATTTTTTATCTGGGATTCAAGCACAACGACAAAACTTTTGTTTTGGTTAATTATATCGTCTTTTTGCTGTTTCCAAGTAGGGGCATTCTCTATTTAAAAAAAATTAAAGGAGAATTATATAATAAATTATTGTTGTACAAACTATATTTAAAAATTCATTTAACAAAAAAAATGTTTTGCATTGACAATGCTTGCTGTTGGTGCTATTATGCTGTACCTGCCATAAACGGTGGGAATTGACGTTAAAGTCGATTAAATCTTAATAGGAAGGTGTTAGTCGTGCCAACAATTAATCAGTTGATCCGAAAGGCTAGACAGGCTGTTAAGTACAAATCTAACTCTCCCGCTCTTGACAAATGTCCACAGCGCAGAGGTGTTTGTACAGTAGTTAAAACAACTACTCCAAAGAAGCCGAATTCAGCTCTTCGTAAAATCGCAAGAATTAGACTTACCAACAAGATGGAAGTAACAGCTTACATTCCTGGTATCGGTCATAACCTTCAGGAACACTCTGTTGTTATGATTCGTGGCGGTCGTGTAAAAGACTTGCCAGGTGTTCGTTACCACATCATTCGCGGAGCTCTTGACTGCGCAGGCGTTGCAAACCGCAATCAAGCTCGCTCTAAATACGGTGCCAAACGGCCCAAGAAATAAGGAGAATAACTCATGCCACGCCGTGGTCACATTTCTAAAAGAGATCTAACTCCTGATTCAGTTTACAATTCCAAGCTTGTTACCAGATTCATCAATAATCTTATGATGGCTGGCAAAAAGAGCATTGGTAGCCGCATTTTCTATGATGCAATCGAAATGACTGCAAAAAAGAGAAAAGAAGACAATCCACTCGAACTCTTCAAAAAAGTTGTTGATACAGCTAAACCTATCGTTGAAGTTCGCAGCAAACGCGTTGGCGGCGCTAACTATCAGGTTCCAATCGAAGTTAAACCAGATCGTGCTATTGCACTTGCTTTCCGCTGGATTCTTAAAAACTCCAGATCAAGAAAAGAAAAATCAATGGCAGAACGCCTTTGCGGAGAATTCGATGACATTCTCAACAATACTGGCGCAACAATGAAAAAACGCGATGAAGTCCATAGAATGGCTGACGCTAACAAAGCGTTTGCACATTTCAGAGTTTGATTTTAAGTGCGTAAAAAAATAAGTTCTAAGACGGTAATCAGATGAACTCTCACGAAGAAATCAGTAAAATAAGAAATATAGGCATAGTTGCCCACATTGATGCGGGTAAAACAACTACGTCTGAAAGAATTCTATATTATACTGGCAAAGCATATAAAATTGGTGAAGTTCATGAAGGGACAGCCGTTATGGACTGGATGGTTCAGGAACAGGAACGTGGAATCACAATCACAAGTGCAGCAACAAAATGCTATTGGAAAGATTGTGAAATCAATATAATTGATACTCCAGGTCATGTAGATTTTACAGCCGAAGTTGAAAGATCTTTAAGAGTCTTAGACGGAGCCGTTGTTGTTTTCTGTGCTGTTGCGGGGGTTCAACCTCAGTCTGAAACAGTTTGGAGACAGGCTAACAAATATAAAGTACCTCGCATTGCTTTCGTAAATAAAATGGATAGAATTGGTGCTTCTTATGAAAAGACAGTCGAACAAATTCAATCCAGACTAGGTTCAAAGCCTTTGGCACTAGCTGTTCCTATGGGAGCAGAAGATACGTATAAAGGTCATGTTGACTTAGTTACAATGAAAGCGCATCTGTGGGACGAAGAATCCGAAAAGGAGCTTGGAGCAGAATTTAAAATAATCGACATTCCAGCAGAATTTGTCGAAAAAGCAAAAGCTGCAAGAGAAGCTCTCATAGATGAATTATCCTCTCTTAACGACGAAATATTAGAATTAGCTCTTGAAGAAAAAGAAATTCCAGAAGAGTTGATCAGAAAAGCTATTAGACAAGCTACAATAGATAATAAAATAGTTCCTGTATTATGCGGAACTGCATTCAGAAATAAAGGCGTTCAAGACCTTCTTGACGCTGTCGATTTTTATCTACCATCACCGTTAGATATACCTCCTGCGATCGCCTATAAAAAAGACACGCATGAAGAAATCGACATTGAATCAGATCCGGATAAACCGTTTGAAGCACTTGTTTTTAAAATTGCAACTGATCCTCACGTAGGTAGCTTGGCTTACATGAGAATTTATTCGGGAACAGTAGAAACCGGTAAAGTGGTTTATAATGCTACCCGCGACGGTCGTAAAGAGCGTATAGGCCGACTCTTGCATATGCATGCCAACCAGCGGCAGGACATTCCCCGTGCTTCTGCAGGTGACATCGTCGCAGTCGTTGGCTTCAAACAGGTTGCGACAGGTGATACTGTTGCTTCTGAGCCTCATGCACCGACACTAGAAAAAATCACTTTCCCCGAAACGGTTATATCCGTTGCTATTGAACCTAAAACACAAGCAGATTTGTCAAAATTAACTGAAGTTTTGACAGCATTAATGAATGAAGACCCAACTTTTAAGGCAAAGATCGATTCTGATACTGGAGAAACTTTAATTTCTGGTATGGGCGAGCTTCACCTTGAAATAATAGTTGACAGAATACTTAGAGAATTCAACGTAAAAGCTACTGTTGGCAAGCCTCAAGTTGCATACAAAGAAGGCGTCACCGTGCCTGCTTCTGGTTCATGCACTTATGAAAAACAGCTTGGCGGTAAAAATCAGTTTGCTGAAGTTAAAGTATCTGTTCAACCACTCGAAAGAGGTAAAGGTTTTTCTTTCGTAAGCAATTTACGTGCTCCAGAAAAGAATTCAAAAGAGTTTCCTGTAAATAATTTTGTTTCTTCGATAGAAAAAGGTTGCCAAGATGCCATGAATGATGGTATACTCTTAGGCTATCCGATGGTTGATGTTTCGGTTACGTTAGAGTCAGCCGCAGGGCGTGAAGGAGAAAGCACAGACATCGCTTTCAAAATCGCAGCCTATGAAGCGGTAAAAGATGCCCTAAGAAAAGCTAAGGTAATTCTTCTTGAACCATATATGAAGGTTACAATAGAAACACCAGAGCAATACATGGGCGACATAATTGGAAACCTAAACTCAAGACGAGGCAGAGTAATCAACATGGAAATGCGTGATGACATTAGAGTAATTGAATGTCATGCACCTTTATCAGATATGTTTGGTTATTCAACACAGCTGAGGTCACTGTCGCAGGGGCGCGCTACATTCACAATGGAGCTTCTCCATTACGATGAAGCACCTAAATCAGTAGTAGAACGTATACTAGGCGTAAATACATTCAGTTATATGGCACCAGCCATTAATTAATGCAAAACGCTTTTCTTAGAAATCCAAGGGAGATTTTAAAATGGCAAAACAGAAGATGCGGTTGTCTCTGAAGGCTTTTGATCATCGTCTTCTTGACCAATCAGTAGCTAAAATATGCGACACCGTTAAACGAACTGGTACAAAAATTTCTGGTCCTATTCCAATGCCGACCGAAATTAGAAAATACACAGTTCTTCGCTCACCGTTTGTTAACAAAGATGCACGTGAACAATTCGAATTGAGAGTTCATAAACGCAATATCGACCTGTATAATCCTTCAGGTCAAACCGTTGATTCTCTCATGAGTATGGACCTTCCCTCCGGCGTTAACATCGAAATTAAGATGATTTGATCGGAAGGAAAGAGGAGGAATAATTAAATGAGCGTTAAGGCAATATTGGGTACCAAAGTTGGTATGACCCAGATTTTTACAGATGATGGAAACGTAGTTCCGGTAACCGTAATAAGCGCAGGTCCTTGCACTATCATTCGCAAGGGTGAAAACAGCGTTCAGGTTGGCTATCGTGAAGTCAGCCCAGAAGCAGTTAAAAGATTGCTTAATAAACCTATGCGCGTAAGTTTTGAAAAAGCCGGCGTTAAACCATTCCGTTTCGTAAGAAACTTGCCCGCTGACGAACTTGAAAGCATTGAAGCTTTAACAGACATCAATGTATCAATGTTTAAAGAAGGCGACTCAGTAGCAGTCACCGGCACCAGCAAAGGTAAAGGTTTCTCAGGCGCAATGGAACGTCATAATTTTAATGGCGCTTGCCAGACACATGGTCAGTCAGACCGCACACGCGCTACCGGTTCAATGGGTACAGCTACAGATATGGCCCGCACTATTAAGGGCAAAAAGCTCCCCGGTCAGTTTGGTAATGTTCGCAGAACAGTTAAAGGCCTTAAGGTTGTTAAGGTTGACGAACAAAAGAACCTTCTCCTTGTTAGAGGTTCCATACCGGGTTCTGCAAACGGACTTGTTATGATCCGCAAGCAGGCATAAGGAACGGAGAAGAGAAACATGGAAACTAAAATTTATAATATGAATGGAACCGAAAATGGTTCAATCACACTTGATGATAATGTTTTTGCAAAAGCAGCACATCCTCAAACCATCAACGATGTGGTAAAAGCTCAGTTGAACAATGAAAGACTTGGAACCGTTAATACTCTTACAAGAAGTGAAGTTAATGGCACAGTTAAGAAAATGTTCAAACAAAAAGGTACTGGTCGTGCAAGACAAGGCGATATCAAGTCTCCACTTCATATTGGTGGTGGTATCACTTTTGGTCCTAAACCCAGAACTTTTGATCAACGCCCACCCAAGAAGGTTGTTGACAGAGCAATTATAGGCGTTCTCACTGAACTCGCTAAAGAAGGCACAGTTCGTGTTGTAGAAGGTCTTGATTTCAACACAGGCAAAACCAAAGACGTTGTAAAATTCCTTAAAGATCAGTCTATGGATAAAGCTCTTGTTGTTGTAAATGAAATTTCAAATGAAACAAAGCGTGCTACAGCTAACCTTAAGAACGTAAAAGTTGTTACTCCAATGCACGTAAATGTAGTTGATCTTCTTAAATATGGTCATCTTGCCATTAATAAAGAAGCCGTCACTCCGCTCCAGGAGGTTTTGGTAAAATGAATAAATTACCTCAGGATATAGTTATTAGACCAATCGTATCAGAAAAAAGCTACGACCGCATGAGCGATGGCATCTATCAATTCAAGGTTGCCAAATCAGCAAATAAACACGAAATTAAAGCTGCTATCGAATCTCTTTTTAAAGTAACCGTAAATAATGTAAATACAGTTACTGTTGTTAGAAAACCCAAAAGACGCGGCGTATTCCAGGGCTTTACTTCTTCTTGGAAGAAAGCTATTGTTACCCTCAAAGAAGGCGATTCAATTCAATTCTTTGAAGGTATTGCCTGATTGAGCAATAGGAGAAAGTCATGAGTTTAAAAGAATATAAGGCTATTACACCTTCACGCCGCTTTATGACTGGTTATGATTTCAGCGATATTACTGCTGATAAACCTCATAAGCCTCTTTGTGAATGGCTCAAAACAACAGGTGGCCGCAATCATCACGGTCATGTAACAATGCGTCACAGAGGCGGCGGAGCCCGCAAACTGTATCGCATTATAGATTTTAAGAGAAATAAAGATGGTATTCCAGGCGTTGTTACAACTATAGAATACGATCCTAACCGCACTGCAAGAATCGCTCTTGTTTCCTATAAAGATGGCGAAAAACGTTATGTTCTCGCTCACGAAGGAATTAAAGTCGGCGATGTTATTGAAAGTGGTGCACATGCAGACATTCTTCCAGGAAACTGCTTACCTCTTAGAAGCATTCCTCTAGGTTCTACAATCCATCACGTTGAAATGATGCCAGGCAAAGGTGCACAAATTGCACGTTCTGCTGGTGCTTCTGCTCAATTAGTTGGTAAAGAAGGCAAATATGCTCAGCTTACAATGCCTTCTGGAGAAATGAGAATGGTTCTCATTGACTGCCGTGCTGTTATCGGTCGTGTTGGCAATTTGGATCACATGAACGTAACTGTTGGTAAAGCTGGTAGAACAAGATGGAAAGGTATTCGTCCATTCGTTCGTGGTTCTGCGATGAACCCAGTTGATCACCCACATGGTGGTGGTGAAGCTAAGACAAGCCGTGGTAGAACTCCTGTTTCTCTTTGGGGTAAACCTGCTCAAGGTTATAAGACCAGAAAACAGAAGAATAAGTCCGATAGATTAATTATCGCACGCAGAAAGAAATAAGGGAGAATATCACAATGGCTAAGAAAGCTCCATTTGTAAGTGAAGTATTATATAAAAGAATTCAGGCTATGAATGAATCTGGCGAAAAGCGCCAACTCAAAACATGGTCACGTTCTTCAACCGTATACCCCGAATTCGTTGGTCACACCATTGCCGTTCATAACGGTCGTAAACATGTTCCCGTATTTATTACAGAAAATATGGTTGGACACAAGTTGGGTGAATTTGCACCGACAAGAACCTTCAAAGGTCATACTGGCGGTAGCGAAAAAGCTGTAAAGCTTAAGTAAAAAGGAGAATTAGAATGTTACGACTTGTTGGTGTAACCATTCCCGATGATGTAGATCTTTTTAATGGTCTCAAAATGATAAAAGGTCTTGATACAAAGAATAGCGAAGCAAGAATTGAAACAATTCTTACTAAAGCTGGCTTGTATACAAGAGAAATTCAGCGCTATGCCGTTAAAGATAAAGACGGTAAAGTAGTTAATACAAAAGAAAGCTTCAAAAAAGTATATCCAAAAGTTGGTGATTTGTCTTGGAAACAAAAATCAAGACTTATTGAAGTTCTTGAAATGCCAAAAGCAGTTTTAAGAAACATTCATACCAGCCCCAAGAAACTTAGACTTATTGCTGACGAAGTTCGTGGCAAAAATGTTGACGAAGCTCTTGCGATTTTAGAATTTATTGAAAAAGGCGGAGCACCCACACTCCTTAAACTCCTCAAATCGGCTATCGCAAACGCTGGTAACAATCATGGTCTTCGTGCAGATGATCTATATGTTGCCAAGTTTATGATCGACGGTGCTGCTACAATGAAACGATTTATGCCACGTGCACGTGGTCGTGCGTGTCGTATTCGCTGCAGAACTTCTCATGCAACAATCGTTTTAAGAGAAAGATTCAATATGGCTAAATTTGCTCCTGCAAAACCAGCCACTGAAACAACTGCTTCTACAAAGAAGACAACTAAAAAAGTAGCCGCTAAACCAGCCGAAAAAGCTCAGGGAGGTAACGAATAATGGGTCAGAAAATTAATCCAGTCGGCCTTCGCCTTGGTATTACAAGAACCTGGGATTCCAGATGGTATGCTAAGCGTGCTGACATCGCCAAATTAGTTCATGAAGATGTTAAAGTTAGAGATTTCTTAGATAAGAAGAGCTTCCGCAGAGAAGGCATCAGCAAAATAGAAATCGAACGCAAATCAAATAACAAATTGAGAATTACAATCCATACCGCTAAACCTGGTGTTATTATTGGTCGTGGCGGAGACAAGATTGATGAAGTAAAGAAAGATCTTGAAAAACTTACTGGTAAGTCTGTTTTCTTGAATATTCAAGAAATCAAGCAACCAGATACAGACGCAAAACTTATTGCTGAAAATATTGCTATGCAGCTTGAAAAACGTGTTTCTCACCGCAGAGCAACTAAACAAGTTATAAGTCGTGCTCTCAGAGCTGGCGCAAAAGGTATCAAGATTTTGTGCTCTGGTCGTCTTAATGGCGCTGAAATCGCTAGACGTGAATGGGTTCGCGAAGGTCGCGTTCCTCTACACACTCTCCGTGCCGATATTGATTACGCTACTGATGTCGCTATTACAACTTTTGGTTGTGTAGGCGTTAAAGTATGGGTATTCAAAGGCGAAAAGATTGGTAAGGCTCACCTTTACAACAACGGTATACAAACCGCTGCTCCAGTAGCCAAGAAGTAAGGAGAAAACGATATGTTGATTCCAGCTCGAACTAAATTTAGAAAACAACATCGCGGCAGAATGACTGGCATGGCCAAAGGTGGCAAATATTTGTCATTTGGTTCCTTCGGTCTTCAAGCTCTTGATCCTCACTGGATTACAAGTGCTCAAATAGAAGCCGCTCGTAAAGTTATCACCAGAACGGTAAAACGTTCAGGCAAAATGTGGATTCGCATTTTCCCCGATAAGCCTGTTTCCAAAAAGCCTCTTGAAACTCGTATGGGTAAAGGTAAAGGCGCTCCAGAATTTTGGGTAGCAGTAATCAAACCCGGTAAGATTCTATTTGAACTTGAAGGGGTTCCAGAAGATGTAGCTATTGAATCCTTGACACAGGCAGCTAACAAACTCCCAATTCGCTGTCAGGTTGTCACTANNGTGCAACATGAAGAATCGAGAAGATTTTTCTGAACTCAATAAACAAGAGCTCGAAGAAAAATATAAAAACTTTAAAGAAGAACTCTTTAATCTCAGATTTCAGGCTGTAACAGGCCAGTTAGCCAATCCTTCAAGAATAAGTCTTGTTCGCAGAAATATTGCTCGTGTTAAGACTTATCTTACAAGATTGGAAAGAGAAAACATCGCTAAAATGCTTAAAGCTGAATACGATGCTCTCTTAAAAGAAGAAAAAATTGACAGTATGAAAACTCCGCTTTCTGAAAAAATTTCTAAATTGAAAGCAAGACTTTCTGTAAAGGCTCGCAAAGTAAATCAAGAAATTAAATCTGATTGCGATAAAAAAGTTGCTGAACTTCTTAAAGGCATTAGACATGAAGTTTCTGAAAAGCTTCATAAAGATGGTAAAAATGCTGATGCTCAGCTTAGGACAATTTCTAAGAAGCTTAGAGACCACAAGGGTTCAATTCGCAAGAAGTTACTTGACAAATTAACTCAAATGGGTTTAAATGGAGCTTCACAAATTGCGGAAGTTAAAGCTAGTAAGTCTGCAAAATTGAAAGAACTCGAAAATATTCGTGTTCTTCAAAGAGAACTTACAACAGGTCACCTTCCTTTCTGAGCAGGAGTAAAAAATGGATAACGAAAAAACTTTAAGAAGAAGTAGAGTTGGTAAGGTTGTTGCCGCTAGCACCGAAAAGACTATTAAAATCGAAGTAGAAGGCATCGTTCAGCATCCTCACTACAAAAAATATATTAAACGTCATACCAGATTTTTGGTTCATGACCCTAACGAAACCTGCAAAATCGGTGATATGGTTCGTGTTGAAGAATGCAGACCGATTAGCAAAAACAAAAAGTGGATCGTACGTGAAATCGTAAAAGCCGCCACTGTTAAAGACTAAGGAGTTCAGTGATGATTACTCAGGAAACCGTATTAAAAGTTGCTGATAACACTGGCGCAAAGAAACTTCTCTGCATTCGTATCGCAGGTTGTTCAGGTCGTTCTTTTGGTCGCGTTGGTGATGTAATAGTAGCTTCTGTTAAAGATGCTATTCCCGATGGAACCGTAAAAAGAAAAGACGTTGTAAAAGCTGTTATCGTTCGTACCGCTAAAGAAACTCGTCGTCCAGACGGTAGCTTTATTAAATTTGATGATAATGCAGCCGTTATTATTGGTAACGATAATAACCCACGCGGAACCCGTATTTTTGGCCCCGTTGCTCGTGAACTTCGTGAAAAACAATTTATGAAGATCGTTTCATTAGCACCGGAAGTATTATAAGGGAGCTTTAAAATGCATAAGAAAATTAAAGCACGCAGAGCCGTTGCACATCCACACGTAAAAAAGGATGATAATGTAATTATTCTTTCTGGCGATGAAGCAGGAAAAAAAGGTAGAGTTCTTTCTGTAGATGCCGAAAAAGGTACTGCTATTGTAGAAGGCATAAATTATATTAAAAGACATACCAAACCCAGCAAATCAATGGGTAAGGGTGGTATCGTTCAAAAAGAAGGTTCGATTGCTCTTGGTAAAATCGGTCTTCTTTCAACTGAAGAAGGTAAGCTTACACATGCCAAACATGTTGTTCAGAATGGCGAAAAAGTTCGTGTAGATGCTAAAACTAACGAACCCTTAGGTCGTAAGTAATATCTCAAAATAAATATCCACCCGCTTAGCGGGTGGTTTTTCATTTTCGGGCATAGCCCTAATAATACTA
>LXOW01059982.1_pt1 | contig 12257 bp, 6 predicted proteins | sample 1368591 | NCBI WGS metagenome assembly LXOW01 (sample SAMN04884650, study PRJNA319009) | bovine gut metagenome | isolation source: Cow rumen | host: Bos taurus | place: Italy: Legnaro (PD) | collected 2014-07-09
TATTATCGTTACACGGAAGGCAGCCGCATCGGCCAGCTGTACGGCTATCAGGCCGCCGGCGTGAACGAGTTCGGCGATATGATGGTGTATGACAACGAAGGCAACACCATTACCGCTGCATCGGCCAATGCCGCTTACAAGCGCTACATCGGCAACACCATTCCCAAGCTTTTCCTTTCCTGGAACAACACCATCCGTTACAAGAACTGGGATTTGAACATCTTCATGAACGGCGCCTTCGGCCATATGATTTACAACAACCGCCGCGCCGGCAACCTGCGGAGTTCCGGTAATGCCAACGTCTTCCGCAGTGCATACACCACCGACAAGAATGTCCGTGAATACGGCGGTGTGGTTACGTCCTATTTCCTGGAGAAGGGTGACTTCATGAAAATCCAGAACATCACCCTGGGTTACACGTTCGTCCCCAAGCAGAAAGACATCCTGCAGAGCCTGCGCGTGTTCCTCACCGCATCGGATCTGTACACCTTCACCGGCTACACCGGCACAGACCCGGCCCTGCTGAGCACCAACGGTCTCACTCCGGGCGTGGACAATGGCACCGGCTATCCTGAAACCCGCGTGGTCACCCTGGGTGCCACCGTCACCTTCTAATCGGACTGCCTTATGAGAAAGATATTCAATACCCTTATTATGGCGGTTGCCGCTGTTAGCCTTACCGCCTGCTTCGACCTCTCCGAGAAAGCCTTCAACCGCATCGAGAAGGACAACTTCTACAAGAATGAAGGCAGCGTGAAAGGTGCCATCGCCTCTGTGTACTACACGGCGGAAGGTTCCTTCGGCGAGTATTTCTTCTATCTGAACGAGTTCTCCGCCGACCAGATTGCCTGGCGCACGTGGAACGCTGGCGGATGGGGCTGGGACAATGCCGAGAAATTCGTGCTGTCCTCCCACACCTGGACTTCCCAGTCGGTCATTATCCAGAATGCCTGGAACAATACCTGGGGCGCCATTGGCGAGTGCAACAGCATCATCCACGACCTGCAGACCATCGACCTGGACGCCATCGGTGTTTCCCGCGAGCGGGCTGACCAGTACATTGACGAGATGAAGACCCTGCGCGCCTGGTGCTACTACAACCTCTTTGAGGTATGGGGTGGCGCCCTGCCGCTGAACACGGAGGTGACCTCCACGGTTCCCCCGTCGGCCGACAAAGACTTTGACATCTCCTGCAAGAAAATCTGGCAGTTCATGATTGACGAATTGGATGCCAGCCTGGAGAACCTTCCCGTACAGAACGTGAACCGCATGAACCAGGCCACCAACCGCATGATCAAGGCCCGCCTGCTGCTGAATGCCCCCGTGTTCATCAAGGAGGACCACTTCTCCGAGTGCGCGACCCTGTGCCAGAGCATCATGAACGGCACCTATGGCACTTACTCGCTGGCCTCCGACTACCACGATATCTACAATATCGACAATATCAACTGCCCCGAGGTCATCTTCGCCCTGGCTTCCGAATACGGCAAGTCCCACGGCAACGCCTACAACTGCCGCGACGTCACGTTCCTCCCCTACAATGCCTTCGGCGATCCGCTGTCCATCTTCGGCTCCAACAACGACCAGGGCCGCTGGAACTGCGTGATCATCGCCCCGTCCCACGACAACTCCGGTACGGTCCTCCCGACCGGCGGTACCGACACGGGCGGCAAGTCCTTCCTGTTCGACTACGGCGACAAACTGGGCGCCGTGTACGACCGTTTTGACGACAAGGATATCCGCAAGGCTCCCTACCACGCCGGCACCGACGGCAAGTGGGACGGCCTGTTCCTGATGGGTGTCCAGAAAGATTACTACACCGGCGCCGTCCTTCCGGCCGATGCCGACCGTGACGGTCAGGACCTGGTGTACGTGGACCAGGTGGGTACCTTCCAGAACCTGGGCCGCGAATTGGCCGTGGTGATGTCCCCCCACTGGGGTGAGACCAACTCCGGTTACCGTATGCTCCGCTATCCCATCCTCCCGGATGTGTGTGGCGTGGACTTCCGCGACATCGACGAGGTGGAATTCCGCCTGGCCGAGGTTTACTACATGCTGGCCGAGTGCAAGCTGCGCGCCGGTGATGCCAATGGCGCCAAGGATCTGGTGAACCAGGTGCGCAAGCGTTATTTCAGCGCCGCCGACTGGAACACCAAGAAGGATGAACCCGGTCCCGGTTTCACCGCCTTCGACGAAGACTGGATGCTGAATGAATGGGGCAAGGAGTTCCTGTGCGAAGGCCGCCGCCGCCGCACCGACCTCCGTCGCTTCGACAAGTTCACCCAGGGCCAGTGGTGGTTCTTCGGCCGCGGCGAGGGTGACGACTTCTATCCCGCCAAGCGCGACCGCAAGTACGAATGGTTCCCGCTCCCGGAAGCTGCGCTTACCGTGAATCCGGGCCTTGTCCAGAATCCTAACTATGTAGCCAAATAGTCATGAAAAGATTTTTTACATACCTGATACTTCCGGTCCTGGCCCTTGCCGCCTCCTGCGCAAAGACGGAGCCCATCGAATTCGCGCACGAGCAGCAGGCCTTCAAGACCCAAAGTGATAAGATCCTGCTGGAGGTTATCATGCCGCAGGCGAGTGCCTCCACGGATGAAATCTACATCGTAGGCGACTTCAATGGCGGCGAAGCGGCCATTGGCAACGCCTCTTACCTGATGACCCACTCCGAGACCATTACCTCCAAGTGGGGTATCTATCTGGATCCCGCTCAGTTCCAGGGTGGAAAAACCCTGGCAGACGGCTTCACCTTCTATAATGTAGAACAGGGTTACGAGCGCTCCTCGCGCAACGAGGCCGTTTCGCATAAACTCACCATCGGCCCCGGCCAATGGGCTAACGTCTATGCCGACAAGTGGGAGAAGTTCTTCAAGCCCGCGGAGGAGGAGCCCGGCGTTGAACTGCCGGAGCACGAGGGCGTTCGCATCTACATCATCGACCAGACCGGTTGGGACGCCATCGCCCTGTACCAGTGGGGCGACGTGAACCACTTCGGCGGCGAGTGGCCCGGCGCACAGGTAGCCGGCACCTGGACCGCCAATGGTCAGGAGTACAAGTACTTCGAGTATAGCGACGAAATTTTCGGCCTTTCCCAGAACCTCATCTTCAACAACAACAACGGCGGTACGCAGCTGGCCGACTACAACGTCACCTTCGCAGAGGGTGTCCAGGATTATTTCTTCCTGGTGACGGCCGACGGCGTAGAGGTGGCCCCGGACCCGACCGAGGGTGGTGCCTCCGATCCCCGCGATGCAATGAAGGAGGCCAGTGCATGGAGCGTGATTGGTTCCATCGCCAGCACCGGCAACAGCTGGGGTGCCGATGAACCCATGCTTACCGACGGCACCTGGCACGTATGCCTGGGCCTGACGCTCACCGCTACCGACGAATTCAAGTTCCGCAAGGATGCCAGCTGGGATGTGAACTACGGCGGCGCTTTCACGGCTCTTGGAGAGGCCTTTGAGGTAACGCAAGGCGGTGCCAACATCAAGGTGGCCGAAGACGGAACCTATGACCTGTTCCTGAATCCGGATGCCGCCAAGGTGATTATCGTCTTTGCCGGGGATCGTGTGAACCTGGAAGGCGGTGACAACCCCGGTGGCGATGAACCCGGTCCCGTGGAACCCGTCCAGCCCAATGACCCTGTTACCATCTTCGTGGATGACCAGACTGGCTGGGACGCCATTGCCCTGTACATGTGGGGCGACAAGAACATCGAAGGCGCCGATGTCAGCGGTGCCTGGCCCGGCCTGCTCCCCGCCGAAAAGACCGTAAAGCTTGGTACCGTAAGCTACAAAGTATTCGAAGTGCCGGATGCCCTGGGCCGCGCAGAGAACCTCATCTTCAACAACAACGGCGGCGGCATCCAGACGGCCGACCTGGCCCTCACCCTGGAACCGGTCCAGTACATTCGGCTGGCCGATGACGGAGAAGGAACCATCGTGGCCACGGTGATCGACCCCACCAGCCCGGATATCAAGATTCTCATCAACAACAAGACGGACTGGGACGAAGTGGCCCTGTATGCCTGGGGCGACGCGGAAGCCTTCGGCACCTGGCCCGGTGCAACGCCGGTGACCACCGAGGTGGTGAAAGGCGTGGAATACCTGGTCTTCGGCCTTCCTGCCGACATGGCCGGCAAGAGCCTCAACCTCATCTTCAACAATAACAACAAGGGCAAACAGCTGGAGGGCTTTGCCATTACGGTCCCCGAGGAGGAACTCTTCCTGACCATCAATGCCGCCTACTCCCTGGGTCCCGTGGAGGGTAATCCCCGCGGCGAAGCTTCCACCATCTATGTGGTGAACAAGCAGGGCTGGGAAACGCTGAACCTCTATGCCTGGGGCGACGCCGAGGTCTTTGGCGGCTGGACCGGTGCTGCCGGTAACAAGATAGGTACGTGGTGCGGAGCTCCCGTCTATACCTTTGACGTGGCTGCCGATGCTTCCGGCAAGAGCGAGAACCTGATTTTCAACAACGGCGAAGGCGCCCAGTTCGATGCCCTTTCCACCACGCTGGGCGAAGACCTGTTCCTGGAAATCGAGAACTCCGCTTGCATCGAGACCACTCCCGCTACCCGTGTGTACGTGATAGACGAAACCGGTTGGGACGAGATTGCCCTGTATGTATGGGGTACCTCCGAAATCTTTGGCGGATGGCCGGGCGCAGCCCCTGCCGGAACCCAGGAGATTGGTGGTGTTACTTACAAGTATTTCGAGGTGCCCGCGGCTGCCTTCGGCAACACGGCCAACTTCATCCTGAACAACAACGGTAACGGTGTTCAGCTGGAGAACTTCGACATCTTGAAAGGTCAGACCATCAAGACCGACTTCTACTTCCGCTTCACCGCAGACAACGTGACGGTTGTTGAATAACCCTTTCGGGCCGGCGCCCCTGACCGGACGCCGGCCTGCCAAACCTATCACTTATGAAACAGACTAGATTAGCCATTCTTGCATCTATCATTGTGCTGGCCACTGCCTGTGCTTGTGGCAAGCCCATGGAAGCCAAAATCATTCCCTCCGGCGGTTCCGGCGGTGGGGAAGAAAACCTTCCCGTCGTCGGCAATTACGCCAAGGAAATCCTTTCCCTGCCCGCCACCGCGCGTGACCATTGGCAGATTTACCAGGTCAATCCCAAACTGTACGGCAACAGCGGCGCTTTTGGCAAAATCCAGGAGCGTCTGGACGACATCAAAGCCCTGGGAACGGACTTCTTCTACCTGATGCCCATCTATGCGGAAGGCAAGGAGAAGGCTATCGGCTCTCCTTACTGCATCAAGAATTTCAAGGAGGTGAACAGCAGCTACGGCACTCTGGACGAGCTCAAGGCCCTGGTGAACGCCGCCCATGCAAAAGGCATGAAGGTGATGTTCGACTGGGTGGCCAACCACACTTCCTGGGACAACGTCTGGATTACGGAACACCCGGAGTGGTATGAGCACAAGGCCGACGGCAGCATCGCCTGGCCCACCAAGGACGGGGAGTGGAAGGACGTGGCCCAGCTGGACTATGGCAAGAAAGAGCTGTGGGCCGCCATGGAGGACGCCCTGGAATATTGGGTGACGGAAGTGGGCATTGACGGCTACCGCTGTGACTATGCCCATGGCGTGCGTGACGATTTCTGGAAAGAGGCTATCGGCAAACTCAAAGCGCTGAAACCGGGCTTTGTGATGCTGGCCGAAAGCGACTTCGACCGCATGTTCGACAATGGCTTTGACATTATCTTCGACCGTGCCATGAAGCGCCAGGTGATGAATCTGGTAGGCGGTGGCTCCCTGAGCAGTTTCGCCACCTGGTACAAGGGAGATCAGGACAAAGCGCCCGCCCCCAAGACCAAGCTTTATTTCATCACCAACCACGATGACGCCACAGAGGCCACTCCCGCCGGGCAGTTCAAGAGCCTGGACGGCAGCCTGGCCGCCTATGTCCTGATGGCCAGCCTCAATGCTTCCTCCATGATTTACGGTTGCCAGGAAGCCGGTAACAACAAGACCATCAACTTCTTCAACACCCAGACGTTCAACTGGAACGCCATGCCGGAGTTCACCCAGAAATACCAGGCGGCCATGCAGGCTGTTTCCAAACTGAACCGGAAAGGTGCTTGCAAACTGTATGAAAGCGGCCGCGTGCTGTTCGTCCTTTATGAAAACGGCGGCCTGGTAGCTGTCAACGTGAGCGGAAGCGAAGTGGATGCGAACTTCCCGGAACCCGTTTCCGGCAAGAACGGTATCCCTACCTCTCAGAAGTTCGGTGCCTATCAGTTCCAAATCTGGAAATAAGCCATGAAAAACATTGCTAAAAAATACCTGGCGCTGGTTTGCGGCATCCTTTGTTCCGTTACGGCCCTGAACGCCCAAAAGGTGATTCAGCAGGTGGAGCCCCTTTGCTGGTGGACCGGAATGAACACCGAGCTGCAGCTGCTGGTGCACGGACAGGATATCGGCCAGGCCGATGTTTCCCTGGAAGGCGCCGCCGGCGTGTCCATCAAAGCCCTGCACAAGGCCGACAGTCCCAATTACCTGTTCATCGACCTGCAGATTGACGCCAAGGCCCAGCCGGGCACCTATACCTTCGTTTTCAAGAAAGACGGCATCACCGTTCGTTANNGACCCTTCCATCGACTCTACGCCCGACACAGACGAAAAGGCCAACCGGCAGCAACCCATGGGCCGTCACGGCGGCGACCTGCAGGGCATCATCGACCATCTGGATTACATTGCCGATTTGGGCGCTACGGCTCTTTGGAGCACGCCGCTGCTGGGTGACAACGCCCGCCACGGCTCCTACCACGGCTATGCCTGCTCCGACTACTATCACATCGACCCCCGTTACGGGACCAATGAAAAGTACAAAGAGTTGGTGGAGGCCGCCCATACCAAGGGCATCAAGATTGTCATGGATGTGGTTACCAACCACGCCAGCACAGAGCATTGGTGGATGAAAGACCTCCCGTTCAAGGACTGGGTACATATGAACGAGCCTTACGTGAACTCCAACCACACCATGTCCCTGGCCCTGGATCCCAACGCTTCTAAGGCCGACCTGGCCGTGATGGAGGAGGGGTGGTTCTCCCGCGGAATGCCGGATATGAACCTGGACAACCCCTACATGCTCAAGTACTTCCAGCAGTGGGCCGTCTGGTGGATTGAATATTCCGGCCTGGACGGCTTCCGGGTAGATACCTGGTTCTATAACGAAAAAGTGCCGATGTCCCAATGGGCTAAGGCCGTGACCGATGAGTACCCCAACTTTAACATCGTGGGTGAAAACTGGCACGCCAGCCCGGACTTCTGCGCCTATTGGCAAAAAGACAANNCCCTGGCCGGGGGCGCGGTCGCCGCGGAGCCGATATATCGGCCGTGTATACCGCCCTGTCACACGACGGCATTTACCATGACCTGAGCCACATGCTCATCTTCCTGTCCAACCACGACATTGCCCGTATTGGCGACACGTACGGGAAGGAACCGCGGCGCATGAAGATCGCATTCACGTTACTGGCCACCCTCCGGGGTATTCCCCAGTTCTTCTACGGGGACGAGATGATGTTCACCATCGGCAATCCCCGCCGCGACGACGGACGCCTGCGGATGGACTTCCCGGGAGGCTGGGCTGGTGACAAGGTGAACCTGTTCACCGAGGAGGGGCGCGTGAAGGCATCGGCCACCCAGGAATGGGCCCACGCAAAAGACCTGCACGACTATGCCCGTACACTGTTCCAGTGGCGCAAGGGCAAGGAGGTAATCCATTCCGGGAAAACCCTGCATTTCATTCCCCAGGACAACACCTACGGCTATTTCCGTTATAACGACAAGGAAGTGGTCTTTGTGTTCATCAACAATTCCCAGCAGGAGCAGAAAGTGTCTTGGACGCGCTTCAAGGAGATTTCTGCCGGACTGGGCGCAGGACGCAATGTCCTCACCGGAGAGAATATGACCCTATCGGACGAAACCACCGTACCCGCTTTAAGCACATTGGTGGTGGAGTTCCAGCGATAAAACACCGTCGCGAGACGGCGTGAATCCAATGTTCATTAGTGTGTAGTTTGTATCATTGGAGCGAGGGGGTGTTTGCATAACACCCCCTTTTTTATGAAATTTGTAGAAAACTAACTGATATGAAAGCCCGCCTTTTTTTACCCATCCTGTTACTGCTCTGGTGCACCCGGTTACTGGGAGTTAACGTGGAGCGGATGGACCCTCCTTTCTGGTATACCGGCATGAAGAATCATGAAGTTCAGATTCTGTTTTATGGGCAAGGGATTGCCAAGGCGGAAATCGACCTGGAAGAATATCCCGGTGTACGCATCAAGGAAACGGCGGGCGTCCAGAATCCGAATTACCTTTTCGTGTATCTTGAGGTGACGGAAGAAGCCCCGCAGGGAACGCTGCAATTCACCTTCAAAGAGGGGAAGAAAAAGACCGTGCAGACCTTCCAACTCAGGGAACGGAATGCCAAGCTCGGCGCGCAGGGTTTTACATCGGCCGATGTCCTGTACCTGATTATGCCGGACCGTTTCGCCAACGGGAATCCCGGGAATGACGTGCTGGGAGAATGGGGCGTGAATCGTCAGAATGGCGGCGGGCACCACGGAGGAGACCTAAAAGGCATTCAGGACCATCTGGATTACCTTGACCAGCTGGGCGTTACGGCTATCTGGCTCAATCCCGTCCAGTTCAACAAGGGAAACGCCTCTCACGGCTACGCCATTTCCGACTATTATCAGGTGGACCCTCGTCTGGGCAGCAATGAAGAGTATTGCGCTTTTATTGATGCGGCCCATGGGAAGAACCTGAAGGTGGTGATGGACATGATTTTCAACCACTGTGGAAGTTCCCACTGGTGGATGCAAGACATTCCGGATTCCAACTGGTTCAACCAGAACGAAGTGGCCCGCAAAGTGGGGGAGATGGCCTCCCAACCGCGCCCGCAGCAGGGCCAACGGGGTGGCTGGCGTCGCATAGAAGGACTCCAGACCACCACTCACTATAAATGGTCCCTGATGGACCCCCATGCTCCCCAGAGCGAAAAGGACGTCTTGGTAAACGGATGGTTCTCGGGTGGGATGCCGGACCTCAACCAAAAGAACCGCCATCTCGCCACCTATCTCATCCAAAACAGCATCTGGTGGATAGAATATGCCCGGATCGATGGCATCCGGATGGACACCTATCCCTATGCCGACTATGACTTCATGGTACGCTGGTGCAAGGAGATAGAGGACGAATATCCGGAGTTCAACATCGTGGGCGAGGGGTGGTATCCCCGCAATTCCGCCGCTGGCTGGTGGCAGGGAGGATCGGCCCTGAATCCGTCCGATTCCCGGCTTAAAACAGTGATGGACTTCGACCTCACATTTACCGCCAAGAAGGAAATCCTCAAGGAGAGCAACACGTCGGAAGGTTCCGAAGCCGGTCTGTTCAAACTGTATGAATGCATCGCCCAGGACTTCCTGATTCCGCACCCGGAATACGTCCTTACCTTCCTGGATAACCATGACATCGCCCGTTTCATGGAACCCGGAGAACCCGCCTGGAAACTCAAGCAGGGCCTGGCTTTTCTGCTCACCACCCGGGGCATCCCGCAAATCTACTACGGGACGGAAATCGCCATGGGCGGACGGGACGCCTTACGGGCCGATTTTCCCGGTGGCTGGGCCGAAGACGGACGCAATGCCTTTACGGCAGAAGGACGGACGGCGTTTGAAAACGAGTGCTGGGACTATGCCAGCAAACTGCTGAACTGGCGCAGGAAATCCGGCCCGGTGGCCAATGGTAAACTCGTCCACTATACCCCGGACAATACAACCAAGTGTTATGTTTATGCCCGTACGGACGGGGAAAACACGGTCCTGGTTATCCTGAACGGAAGCGATAAGGAACAAACCTTGCCCATGGGCCGTTTCCGGGAGGTTATCGGGAAGAATAATATCGGCCGGGACGCTGTGACTGGCGAGGTGGTCGATGTTACTTCTCCGGTTACCATCGCTCCCAGAGGCGTCTATGTGCTGGATTTGGCCGTATCTTCTCCCGCCTATGCCGTCTTTGACGAGGGCCTTATCGACAAAATCCAGCCGGAAGGATGGCTCAAGGAAATCCTGAAACGTCAGCAGGAAGGGCTGACCGGACATCCCGAGGCCATGGCCTATCCTTACAACTCCGTCCTCTGGGCGGGAGAGTTGAAGCGGGATTCCGACAAGCGCGGGGCCGATTGGTGGCGCTTTGAACAGACGGCCTATTACCTGGACGGGCTCACCCGCCTAGGCTATCTGATGGACGACCAAAAGCTGCTTGATATATGGCAGCAGAATATAGAATATGTGCTGGCGCATCCGTTGCCCTTTAAGGCAGGTCTGACGCCGGAGGAGCTGGCTGCCCGCGAGGCGGGACGCCCCCGGCGGAATTTCGGTGCGGAAGTATCGGCCGATCCCCGGGCGCAGGAACGCGCCGCCCGCATGAAGGAACGCTGGGCCCGGGAGCAGAAGATTGCCGCTACGGACCGCCCCGAGGGACGGCTGGGCCCCGAAACCAGCGGGATGGCCTGGCCCTGGGCTGTATTCTTCCGGGCTGTACAGGCTTACTATGAAGCCACGGGAGACCCCCGTATCCCCGCCGCACTGGAAAAGAATTACCTCTCCTATTCCGTGACGGAACTGGGCATGAACCGCTTCGTGGTGAATGTGGAGGGCATGTTGTGGACCTATTCCCTTACCGGGAACCCCGAACTGCTGAACCGCGCCATCGCTGCATGGGAAGAAGGAGCATCGGAACTCACCCAGGACAACGCCCTGAACGACGTTCCCTTCCAGATGCACGGGGTTACCATGAACGAACTCTTGAAAATTCCGCTGCTGCTGTATGCCTATACGGGCATTGAGAAATATCGGCAGGCCGCCCTCCACGCCATGGCCAAGATGGAAGGGCCCAACATGCTGGTAGATGGCGTCAACTCCTCGTCGGAAGCCCTGGCGGGGAACGACCCGCTTGCCAGCCACGAAACCTGTGACATCAGTGACTATACCTGGACTGCCGGCTACTATCTGATGATTACGGGCGACGGTGCATGGGCCGACCGTATAGAAAACGCCATCTTCAACGCCGGTCTGGGAGCCATCACCAAGGATTTCCGCTCCATGCAGTACTTCTCCTGCCCCAACCAGGTGATTGCGACAGGCAATTCCAACCATAACCGCTTCAAGCACGGCCTCACCTGGATGGCCTACAGGCCCATTCACGAGACCGAATGCTGCATCGGCAACCTGCACCGCTACATGCCCAATTACGCGGCGCGCATGTGGCTCAAGGACAAGAACGGACAGCCGGTGGCCGCCCTGTACGGCCCCTCATCCGTGGAGTATTCCCTGGGCGACGGAATGACCGTTACCATCAAAGAGGAGACCGGATATCCGTTTGAGGAACAGGTGCGTTTTACTTTCCACTTCTTCCGGAACGGCGCTCCGGTTAGTGAAGGAGTGTCGATGGATTTCACCTACCGCATCCCCGGCTGGTGCACTTCCGGCGAGAAAGGTTTCCACACCGTTTCCCGCACCTGGCATAGCGGTGACAGCTTCACCGTGGAGCTGCCTATGGAGATAGAGCAGGTGGAGAACCCGCATGGTGGCCTTTCCTTCCGCCGCGGTCCCATCCTGTATGCCTATGCCGTGCCCGCTGACATCTGCGAGGACACGCAGGTCTATGACAACCTGGCCGGGAAAGTATCGGCCAACCCGGACTTCAAGAGCTGGTCCATGAAACCCGCCGGCGCCTGGAACTATGCCTTGGCAACCGACAAGCTGCAAAGCGTAAAACTCGTCCGGACCAAGGCACAGGGCTTCCCCTTCGACCTGGAAAACGCGCCCCTGAAACTGCGCGTGCCTGTAGTGAAGGTGAAAGGCTGGACGCTGGCAGAAGACCGGTTCACGCCTGCGCTGCCCAAGGATATCACGCCGGAAAGCAAGAAGATATCCTATATCGAGCTGGTACCTTATGGGAGTACCACCCTCCGACTGACCATTTTCCCCGAATATCAATAAACCACAATACTTATGCGTAGAATCCTGCTCGCGACCACGCTGCTCGCACTTGCTGTTTCCACCTTCGCACAGAACCCTGTAGCCAATCCCAAGGCGCAGGTGGTGGAAGGAAATGCCCGTTTCACCGTGCTCACAGACCGGCTCATCCGCCTGGAGTGGGCCGCTGACGGCCAGTTTGAAGACCACGCCACCCTGGCCATCGTGAACCGCGACCTTCC
>LXOW01142465.1_pt1 | contig 12254 bp, 13 predicted proteins | sample 1368591 | NCBI WGS metagenome assembly LXOW01 (sample SAMN04884650, study PRJNA319009) | bovine gut metagenome | isolation source: Cow rumen | host: Bos taurus | place: Italy: Legnaro (PD) | collected 2014-07-09
ATCTTCTGTAATGCTAATTCTGAAATCTGCATAATTGTAAATTCGTTTGGTCGAAAATTGTTGATAAATGTTATTTAAATCTGCGCCCCAGCAGCGTCAGATGATAGAATGCAACGTCCTTGTCGTGATAGAAATAGCGCTTTCCCGAGTTTGACACGAGAAACCCGCGACTGCATTTACTCACGCCAGGCAAGCCGGTCTTTGCGTTCGGCTTCCACTGACGATGCTGATTCCGCATATTCTCCGACTGCGTCACTTCGCGCAGGTTCCCGATGCGGTTGTCGAAGCCGTTGCCATTGATATGGTCTATCTGCATCGTCGGAAAACAACCGTTATGCCAAGCCCACACCGCCCAATGATAGTTCAGATGTTTCACTTCACCGCCAAACCGAAAATCAAAACTCCGATACTTCTTTTTCGAGGCATTACGAAAAGTACCTCTCACCACCTTGCCCGTCCGCTTATTCACGAGCTTTCCGCTGTGGTCGTCGTAGTCGTAGTCTCGTTGGATGCGAGCCGCCAGTGCGGCCAGCTCGCCATCCGATAGTCTTGATCTAGTCATCTTTCGTTTTAAACATTAAATTCTACTTCCCTGTCTTCATACTCCCAATCCTTCAGAGCATCTTCAAGGGCTCTCAGATGGCGCACACGGTCCATCGCGTCGCTCAACTGTTGCCGTCGNNTCCTCGAGAGCCAGCTGCAGCGTCTGCTCCAGCGTCCAGTAGTTCTGCGTCCACTCCTCGTTTGGGTCGAAACCGTCACTTTCCCAACTGCCGTAGCCTTCCTCATCGTACACGCACCAAACCTTGTTGGTGCAGTGCGGGACGGTCTTCGTCAGCGTTTCAACCATCGTCAGCTCCACCTCCACTTCGGGCGGGTCGCACTGATTGTAGGGCGCATTAGGATCATGCTCCGCACCCGCAGGGTAATATCCACTTGCCATACTACACAAACTCGATTAAGTCCTTCATCCACTCGTCCTTCAAGTCCCACTCAGAGTAAAATAGATAATCTTCATCATACCAAGGGGAATCGTCAACATCTTCAGGAACATCCAACAGATAAGTAAAGGATACATCTTCGGATGTTACAATTATGTCTATTCTTTTCACTTTGGCCTTACATGGCCTTCTCTTATAGTCCATGAAGAATACCTCTTCACCTATAGCAAATTTATTGCTTACATACATAATTCATTGCTTTTTTAGTCCTGATATACTTCAAATTCCGTTTCATCCCAACCTGCCAGGCTGTCGTGCAGCCGCGTCAGGTCGACGCGGGCGAAAGTAAGGCTTGTGCAGCCTTCAATCTTCCGCGAGAGTATGAGCGTTTTCAGCTCCTTCACCACCTTCTCACAATTGTGGAAGATTTCAGCAGGGCTCATTTCCTGATTCCTGTACAGGTCACGAACGTCGTCGTTCGGTTCGCTGATGGTGACGTACGACCGCGTGCCGTCCGGCTCCGTCTCGCCCTCCACGCAGGGGTGCATTCCGGTGCCAATCACCACCGTCCGCTTTTCCAGCGTCGCCCGTGCCGTCACGTCAATCTCGCAATATTCCGGGTCAGTCATAATAACTTTCAACTTTAACTTCGTTGACTTTTGTCACGACTCGGCCAAACAAGCAAGCTTGATGGCTCTCGCTGCTCCAAAAGTTCAACGTTCAATGTTCAACGTTCAACGTTAAATAGTCATCCAGTCGAGCAGCATTGAACGAGCGGAAGCCCTCTTCGTCCAAATCCCAATAGCAGAACGTAAAATATCCCTCTTCAGTCTTTCTCACACCACCGCTGCCTTTGTACTCATAGCGGTCGTAAGCCTCAGAAATACCCTGGCACAAAGTGCCGCGGGCAATGCGTTTCGAGCCGTCTTTCTTCAAGTACTGCAACTGCACCACGCCTTCGCCCAGAGCCTCCAGCGCGTGCTGGCACAGCCATGCCTGTCGCGTGGCAGCGTCAGGAAGCCAACCTTTCTTGTACCTTAGCCAATTTGCCATTTGCATCAACGTCGAAGACAACTCCTTCGCCGTTGATGCCTGTTTGCTTTTCTTCTTGATCATAGTTTTCTTCTTTTTTTGATTACTAAAAACTGTTTTATGGATCGAGCTGGCCAGCTTTTCCGTGAGCGAAATTAGACAAAAAAAAATCGCCCCAATTTCTTGGAGCGATTTGGTAATGATTTGGTAATGATTTGGTAATTCTACCTTTGGGGAAGATATGCTTTTCCTAATTCTTCGGCTAATTTCAAGGCCACTTCACGGCACCATGAATAAACATCTTTATCCATCGTGCTTACCTTAACTTCAGCTTGAGCAAAAGGATCATATTCCATGAATGACAGTTTGCAGAACCTGCGAATATTGTTATAGTCACATTCTAAATCCTTTGACAAGCCAAGCTTCAAATTCTCTATCTTAGTGCAAAACTCCTTGATGTCTACAGGGTAATTGCATTTCCATCGCAGACACCAATAGGCTCCTGCCCACTTCTGTTTGATGTTTATCACTTTACCTTCACCAACACACGCCAAAAGCGCCTTGCTTATCTGGTCGTCGGTAAAACTATTGTTTTCTATATCACTCTTTCCCTGATACACCGGCCCGTAATAGTTGTTATTCTGTGTCTGAATAATCTGATTCCCGGGGCTGTACACATGCACCACGAAACCTCCTGCCTGCTGATCGTTGTTATTGTCCATGCTTTATATAACCGTTCTTTTGTTCTTGTATAATCTGATTACCAGGACTGTTGATGCTGATATCAGCAGCTTTTATTCTGTACTTGTTATTTGTCTTGTGCCTTTTATGGTCATGCTGCACGTTAATCACCTTTTGCACTGTGCCATAGAAATAGTTTTGTATGCCGCCCTTCGACGGCTTACGTTCCGTTTCTTCCATTGGATTTTCTCTTGTTTTTTTGTTAATAATTATATTTATAATAAAACAGGTGTCTAAGAAAAAAGGCGGGGACTTACATGACAGGAACAGACGATACTCAGAGCCGCGAAGTTCAACTACATCCATTAACCTGCCAATGCCCACGCCCTATAGACGTGAGCAGGCAGACAATCTACTCGTAGTTTAACTTGAGTTCGCGGCTCTTGTATCCGAGAATGCTGTCTAACTTAATTTTTATCTTTGGATTGCAAAGGTAATCATTTTATCCGTATCCACAAAACTTTTCTACATTTATTTTTTAGAAAGCATGTCTCTCATGCGCCCCGAGCACAGCTTTTATCATGACGCTTTCAGGCAACGATTCCAGAATCTCCATATAATACATCCTCAGGAGAGGAAACAGATTCCCATAGCTTCTAAAGATATGTTTCGCCATCTCTATTCCCTCCTTATCCAATTTTATCCGTTCACCTTCTAATACCTGTTTTCTTTTCTTTCTTACCAAATGCCAGGCATGATAATTACGCACTCTATAATCAATGTACGATATTCCCAATACTTGCGCCATTCTCTCGTTCTTAACACAAAGTCTTTTGTTCATCACTCTGAGCATGGAACGGAAGAAGATATATTTTGTCAGTGGTCTCATATTCTGGTAAGCATACGTTATCAGCACCGACATATCCCAAATCTTCCTCTCCCAATTCTTCACGGAGTCATATGATTGCTCCTCATGCAAATTATCGAAAAGTGGTGTCATTATCATTTGCTGCAACTTATTATACAAGAAAAAGCGATAGGTGTTTATCATCCAATAGCTAAAGGCCTGTTTGTTTTTTATTTTCCTTAAAGGCTGATAATACGGCCCGCCATTGTCATCCTGCCTTCCGCGGTCATGCAAGTAGAGATAGAATTCATTGATAGTATCCTCATAGGAGTCATCTATCAAATCCTTTTGTTTCTCATAAATCGATTTCAGTGCACCCTTTAGCCTTTGCGACAGCAAATAGTAGAGTGCTTCGTCGCCTTTTTTTGTCTCTCTCAAAATAATGGCAAGCAAGTCCGGCGTTTCAATGTCCTTAAATGAATTCCTTTTCTGTGTCATAGTGATGCAAATTATGTCATATAATAAGGTGCAAAGATAACGAATTACCTTTGCACCCCATCGCATCACTCAGAAAAAGTTATTATTCTGGAGAATCTATATTAATAACAGTCTGCCCTCCTTTATGGAAATGATTATGAATATTAATGTTAATGACAGGCTGTTGACTATAAGAACTATCATTTTCTTTAAAATTTTCCACCTGACTCATAACCTCCCTGAATACCTCAGGGGTGTAACGTGGTGGATAGCCATTCTTTACAAGACATATTTTGATGTCTTGTTTTAGTTGTTCACGTACCCTCTCGTTGTTTAGCCAATCAGCAAAAGAAGATTTGGTTTCAATAATTTCTCTTATTTTACGTGCCAAGCTCTTACATTTTTCATTTACCACAATACCTTCAACATTCTTATCCTCACCATATTCAAAGTTATGTTTATCTCTCAGATGAATTAGAATGTCATAGAATGCTTTTTCCTCAAAAGTTAATCCGAGTTTACGGAAACTCTCACGATCGGCTTGCATACCGTGAAGAATCTTCAAGGCTTGCTCAGTTGCTTTCTTAATTATATCTTCAGCTGTTTCTTCTTGTGTGGAACCAGCTTCTTGCTCTGATAGGAATTTACGTCTGTTATGATACTCTCTAATGGTAGCTTCAAGCAGCTCATGGAATTTCTTAGAAGCGACTTGGTTCGTTTTACCATAATCAGTAATCTGATGACGAAGTAACTTTATGAGAACTTCAAGTTTTGAAGCAGGCATCTTAATATCCGAAAGACGCTCAGTAAATTCTGGACCAAAGATATCCATTTCTTCACCTTCCTCAAGAATACTCTCTACATTATTGTATTTAAGAGCTTCCTCAACCATCTTTGCTACCTTTCTATTCATGGTATCTGTGTCAGGTGCATCTGTGCCATTCATTTTATATACCATTCCAGCAATAGCCATGAAGCACTGGGCAAGGGCTGATTCTTCTTCTCCGAGCTCACCAGAAGGCTGGCATATATCATATGCTTTTCTCATTCTCTTGACGTTCTGGAGGTAATAGGTTTTAAAAATGACTTCCTTAATTTTTTTACCATCTTTGGTGGGTAGCTTGAATTTTTCAGTAGATGTGAACACATATTCAGCTGCTTTTGCCAACAATTTATAACGTTGTGCAGGATCAGTATTTACATTAAGGAATGGCACTAAATCATAGTTGGCAAAAAGACCTTTCAAAATCTCAAGGTATTCACGGAATATCAGCGTTGCTTGTTCTATATCGTCTTCTGTAGGCGCTACGGAGTTATCACCGCCATATATTTTTCTAGCCTCCAACATTTGGTCACGTATTCCAATATAGTCAATAATCAAGCCATACTCTTTGCCTGGATATTTTCTATTTGCACGACTGATTGTTTGTATCAATGTATGTTTTTGAAGTGGCTTATCATTATACATATATGTCAGGCAGTCAACATCAAAGCCCGTTATCCACATGTCTACCACAATAGCAATACGGAAGTTTGAATGTTCCTGTTTAAAGGCAGCATCAAACTTCTCTGAGCGTTTGTCATTTGCTACGCCACCGAGATAATTATACATCTCATCGCCGTCATTACTACCTACACTGGAAACCATGGCAATCATAGGCATCTCATTCATTTTGTCAAGTTCCTCTTTGGGAAGCTCAACACCTTCAGGCGTTTTTCGTTTAACAAACCATTCTGGATAATGTTCTTTAAATTTCATTAGCAAGGCATAAGCTATTTCACGCTTGGAGCTTACAATCATTGCTTTTTGAACTCTGTCTGGATCATTAGCCACAGCCGAGATATAGTGATCGTGTATATCAATTGCTAATTTATCAAGTCGATCTGGTTTACCAAGAATTTCTTCCAAAGAGCTCATAGCTTCCTGGCTTTTCTTGATATCTTCTTTTGTTGAACCTTCCTCGGCACACTTGGCATAGTATGTCTCAATTTCCTTAACCTTTTCTTGATTCAAAAGAACTTTAGCAATCCTTGGGTGATATTTGATGGGGACAGTAATTTCATCGGCAACAGCCTGATCCATCGTATAACTATCAATTTCTTTACCAAAGGTTTGATAGGTTTCGGCTATGGGAGTCCCAGTAAAACCAACAAATGTAGCATGGGGTAATGCCTCACGAAGAACCTGAGCGTAAGGTTTAGATATCATTGCCTTCATATTTTCATCGGCATCTTCACTAAACTTAATACGACGAGAACCTTCTATTTGTGTCCTATGTGCTTCATCACTAAAGCAAATGATATTTGAACGCTCATTGATAAGACCGATGGGGTCATTCTTTCTGTCGCAAAATTTCTGAATAGTAGAGATAAAGAAGCCACCACTATCTCGCTTGCTCAGTTCCTGACGTAATTTCTTACGACTTGGAACAGTTTCAACAGTTCCTAAACAAAGATATTCTTCGCTCTTGGTGAACAGCTTAGCACCTTGTTCCTGGAGGTCTTCACGGTCAACAATCATAAGGATGGTGGGTGAACCGATCTCTTTTATACATCTTAATGATAACTGTCGCGCCAAGAACGCCATTGTATAAGTTTTACCACAGCCAGTAGCACCAAAGTAAGTACCTCCTTTCCCGTTACCACTTTTTATAGAGTTTACTACACTTTCTCTTAATAATCGAGTTGCAAAGAACTGAGGATAACGGCAAACAATTTCCCTCTCTTTATAATCATATTGTTTGTCTTGGAAAAGAATATAGTCCCTGAATATTTCCAAGAAGCGGATAGGACGATAAACACCCTTAACCATACATTCCATTTCTTCGAAAGGCATAGTTGACACCTTGTCTTCATTCTCAATTCGACGCCAAGCATAGAAATGTTCATATGGTGTTCTTACTGTTCCTAATCGAGTCTTTACGCCGTCACTTATAAGTGCTAATGGGCAATAGTGTAAAAGGTGCGGAATGTCTCTCCAATAACGGATACTAATCTGTTCCCATGCATCCTTGATGGTTGCTTTTTCATCAGAAGGATTTTTCAGTTCCATGATACAAACAGGCAAACCATTGATATATAGCAGCACATCAGGGCGTCTATCTTTCGTTAAGCCGTTATTGATGTAATCTACTGTAAACTGGTTAATTACACGATATTTGTTTTTGTCCGGATTATCAAAGTCTATCAATAATATATCCTTGGAAACACCTCTTAAAGAGTCGTATTTCAAGCCATCAATCATCCATTTGTAAACCTTATGAAGTGTAGCAAAGTCAGATTCATCCCCCACTAATCTCACCTTGTCTATTATCTGGCGAAAATCTTCATTTTCGAATTCTGGATTATTATCCTTAAGGAAATCAAGAAGGTCATCCTCGTAGATAACTTCTTTCCTGTTTGCTCTTGGGATATTATTTCCGAAGATGTACTGCCACCCTTCATCTTCCAAATATGAGATTAAGGCGTTTTCGTAGTCACTTTCCACGAAGTGACCATCCATCAGAATAAATTGAGATTTTGCCATATCGCTTTTAGTTATTAGTTTCTAATGAGCCTTTGATAAGTATGGGACAGAGATTATTTAATTGCTCTTTTAATTGATTGGCTATTCGCAGCCTTTCAATATAAATTCTGTATATAGCAGATATCGCTTTTTGTTTTTGAATAGGAGGTATAGGGATTTTAACATCACACATGTCATCCCATTCAAAAGTTTCACGTGCAGACCCCCATGAATTGAATCTAGCATATCGGTCAAATTCAGGTCTTGTATAAAACATCTTTAGATAATGTGGGTCAAGAATGTTTTCATCTTTAACTTTAAACGATGTGTAAATAGACGAAACAAGGTAGTTCTCATTTGAATCATTGAAAGCCAACGCTATTTTGTCGCCACGTCTAGAAGTATCTGCAACATATACAAAATCATTAGGTCTTATTATTTTATAATTATTGAGGCTAACATCAAGCATGTCTGCTTTTGTATTAATGAACACCTTATCTGTTGATATTCCCTTTAAACAAATAAGTCCTAATTCTCCTTTTTCGTTTCTTATATCACTTAACTCAATATAATTATCTAATGGTTTCCTCTCGTATTTCTTTTTTAAATTATCCAAATAAACTTCACACACCATTTTTATTTCATCCAATTTGCTTTGGTATACAGTGAGATTATTTTGAAGAGCTAGATAAACATCAACGTATTTACGCTGAATATCTTTATCAGGAAGTGTAATTTCTATTTCACAAAAATCTTCCCATGGCAATCCTTGTCTTATTGATGAGTCTGTATGGAACCAAAAATAACGATCCTTTTCAGAGGATTTTAAAAGAATAAAGAAATACTCTTTCAAAACTATTTCTTCGTTATTTATTTTAAAAACAGAATAAGCAGGACTAACAATCTTATTATTATTAGTATGATTGAGTGCAATCGGTAACACCTCATCTCTTCCCACATGCATGAGGTTACATGCAAAGTAATTTGGAGGCACGATTTTATATGAGCTGGTATCTTCACCAACTTGTTTTGCAGGTTCGAAAAATTCCTTTTCGATATTAATCCCTGACACCTGTTCTGGTAAGAGGTCAGGAATACCGCAACGATGACTATATGGTTCTATAAAATCACCAATCTTATGTTTACTCAATCCCATAGCCAATACCGTTAAATGCATCTTCGAGCATACGTTGTGATGTTTTCTCTTTCTTCATCAGTTCTATCATTCCTTGTTGAATACGAGACATCTCCTTAGGGTAATCTATCTCTAAATCGTGATCAACAAACTCAATATACTTGCTGGGAACTAAAGACCAATTATTCTTTTCTATTTCGTCTATTCTAACACTTTTGTAAAACTCTGGTTCAGCGAAATTATTTCCATCAGTGCCAATAGATTGCCACTTATGATACAATTCTGCCATGCGTTGAATTTGCTCAGGAACAAGTCTGACCTTCTTTTTTTGTTCTCCTTTCACCGGATTCTCAGTCCAACGTCTAAGGTCAACAAAAAGTATTTCATGTTCACGGTTACGTAGTTCACGGCCATGATATTTGCCACCCTTCTTGTTTTGATTGAGAATCCAAAAAGAAACACTGATATCCGTTGTGATAAAAAGGTCTCTTGGAAGAATTATAATTGCCTCGATCTTATCGTTCTCAATTAATTTCCTTCTAATTTCAAAGGCCTCAGCATCAGAGTCACCTAATGCACCATTGGCAAGAAGAAAACCAGCAACACCAGATAGTGGCTTAAGATGATATAGCATATGTAGAATCCATGCGTAATTAGCATTACCCTTAGGTGGTGTACTATAGTCTGTCCAACGTGGATCATTTTTCAAATTATCGTTCCACCAACTTTTATTATTGAAAGGTGGATTGGCCATGATATAATCGAAATAAAGACCTTTATGGAAATCGTTTGTGAATGAAGAATCACTTTCGGGACCAAGATTATGACTGATACCTCGTAAGGCAAGATTCATTTTTGCCAATCGGTAAGTTGCACCTTCTTTCTCCTGACCATATACATTAATTCGACTGATATCGCCCTGTTTCGCCTTAACTAAATCTGTACTCTGAATAAACATACCACCAGAGCCACAGCAAGGGTCATATAATGTACCATCAAATGGCTCAATGACAGTAGCAATAAGTTGCACAACATCGTGCGGAGTATAAAACTCTCCTTCTTCTTTGGTGGCGTTAACTGCAAATTCTTTCAAAAAGTACTCATATACTCGTCCAATGAGGTCTTTTTCTTCACCGAAAGCCTTGTGACTGATTTTATTGACCTCATCGATAATCTTTTTCATATCGTTGGCTCCAAGATTCCTTTGAGTAAACGTACCTTCTACAAAACATCCTTTCAGTTGTGGGTTTGTCTCACCGATACTCTTAAGTGCAGTATCTAAAGCGGCATTCAGTTGTGGTGCCCCTGTATTGATAATAGTAGACCATCGAGCTTCTTTTGGAAGATCGAAAGTGCCATCTGCGAATGTTGCGTCTTCGAAAAATGCCTTCTGTATTTCTTCATCGTCTGGATCTAATTCCTGCTCTATGAGAATTTCACGTAAATGAGCTACACCATTCTCGTATTTTTCACCAATAAAACGGAGAAATACCAATGTCAGCATCATATCTCTTTTCTCGAAAAATGACCCTGAGTTTTTAGCGTTTCTCAAAATATCTCTACACTTGAAGAGTATTGCTTCAAGATTCATCGATTCGTCTTGTTTCGTCGCTTTCTTTGCCATATTTTAACTTTTTATTCTTTCCACCATTCAGATGGATATTTATTTCCCTTTTCGTCTGACCAGTCTAATGTTCCAGGCCTTGATGCTCCTCTAAAGAATCTGGAAGCTCCTGATGGGGACGAAGAGTCGGCAGGTATTTCTACATCTTTTAGTAAGACATAGTTTTCACCGTCTTTTTTCGACATCTTTTTGTCCCTAAACACCTTATCGCGCAAAGTAGCTATGCTACCTTTGCAGGAATCCCATGTTTTGGCAAGTATGTGACTGCCTGCCTTTATCACGTATCGCTTGCTCTGTGGGTAGAATTCCATACGGCATTGAGCTTTCATGGATTTCATTTCTTGGAAGAAAATAATGGGTTGTTCCCGAATCGCTTCCTTCAAGAAGAAATCGAATCCAGCAGCACATATATATCCCTTTGCTTCTTGGAATATCGGTTCCAAATCCAGTTCTTGATATTTCTTTAATTTAGGGAACTGAGGCTTTTGTATGTTTTCAGAAAGGTCATAATAGCCCAAATCTGCAATAGTTTTATAAGCTTTTGCCTCAAGCCATTTAACCTCAGTAGTTGAGAGCGTTTCAGTAGTCGAATGAAACACAATGGCCTCCGTCCAGAAGTCCTTTGCAGCATGGTTTCTTAGACGCTTTATCGAATCGTCGGTCTCACCTACATACAATTTCTTGGTGTCCCTGTTAACAAGGATATAGAGTGCAGGCTTCTCCAATTCTTTGTTGTGATCAGCAACAAACTTCTTGTCAGCTCTCTCAATCACCATGAGTTCATGAACCTGATTCCCGCTATTGATGATACGTGAAACCAGGTCTTCACTAGGTACGATTACTTGATACAACTTTGCCATATATCTTGTTTTATTTCTCAAAGTCTCCATCATCAGGAATGGGCCTCACATGCGTTATAGCATAGAGGACAACTATCCAAACCAATGTAATGACTATAATCCAAACCATATATCTTGTTTTATATCTTTTTCTTCTTAAAACCTCGCGGTTCTCACGAATGGCGAGGGATAACACTTGATTTAATTATCTTAAAACTTATTTGAAACGAAATCACGATTCTCACGAATGGTGAGTCCAACTAAAACTATAAAATTACAATCTCTTATAAAAGAGGAAATAGATTTCTTAACTTACATTCTCATTTACTCGTTCGATGTATCTCTTTGTTTCGTCCAGATCCAATTCTGCAAGTTGGGCTTGGACCATGAAGAAGAAACGCTCCTCGACGCTGCCTTCCTGGCATTTCTCGTCGTAACCGGCCTTCTCCATCATGTGGATATAGCCTGCCGAGACGCGAGACAGGAGTACAAGGGTGGAAATGGGATTGAACCGGTGGCCCCTGATGAGGTCGTTCAGCTTCAGTCTCAATTCCTCTACAGCAGGGCCTAACTCCCTATCTTGGCGGTCCAGCTCTGCCTTCGTCGCTAATGCTTCCTTTTCTTCTTTTGTCATATATATCGTTACGAATTAATCATTTTGAAACCTCGCGAACTTCCCAGCGGACGAGGGTGTTTAACTTAATGTTTTATTCTATGAAAAAACAACTTTTCGTGCTCCGCTGAGCAAACGAGTGTGAGCAACCTCAGAAAACGAGGGTGCTTTTATCTTTTAGTTTTACTCCTCCAAACGACACAAGAAAACCCTGCCGCAAGAGGCGTAGGCCTGATGCAGCAGGGGCACAGATAATCTTAGCGGACCTTTAGTATGTGTTACATTATTTCTACAAATAGGGGGGGGGCAATTCTTGTAAGCCCCTCATATTCAGTGCGTTATTTATTGTTCCGGTTCGATTCATATCTACGTTTGTTGTTAATCTGTTGGCAAAGATACAAAAAGATTTCGATAATGTGTCGATTTTTCCTGCTTTTTTCGAAAAATCGCTCAAAAGTTTGGATTTATAGAATAACATTCGTATATTTGCAGCATGATGAACTTAAATCTGACTACGACAATTAATTTTGACCACATCGTGGACCGCGAATTGCGACGCG
>LXOW01002782.1_pt1 | contig 12251 bp, 12 predicted proteins | sample 1368591 | NCBI WGS metagenome assembly LXOW01 (sample SAMN04884650, study PRJNA319009) | bovine gut metagenome | isolation source: Cow rumen | host: Bos taurus | place: Italy: Legnaro (PD) | collected 2014-07-09
TAAATATAATTAAATAATTTTTTAAATAAATTTTTAAATAAATAAAAATACTTAATCTGATTGTAGCTTAACCATACAATCAGATTTTTTATTAAATTGACAACCATGTATTTTAACTATAGAATTGCATATTAAATTAAGATTCTTTACGGAGATTATTAAATGAAAAAAGTAATTTTAACTGGCGACAGACCCACTGGTCGCCTTCACGTTGGTCATTATGTTGGTTCTTTGTCTCGCAGAGTCGAGCTTCAAAATTCAGGCGAATACGATGAAATCTACGTAATGATAGCCGATGCTCAAGCTCTTACCGACAATGCAGAAAACCCTGAAAAAATAAGAGATAACATAATGCAAGTCACTCTAGACTACCTTGGAGCAGGCATTGACCCCGAAAAAACTACTATTTTCATTCAATCTATGGTTCCAGAGCTTACTGAACTTACTTTCTATTATATGAACCTAGTTACTGTAGCAAGAGTTCAAAGAAACCCAACAGTCAAAGCTGAAATTCAGATGAGAAACTTTGAAGCAAGTATTCCAGTCGGTTTCTTCTGCTACCCAATAAGCCAGGCATCAGATATTACAGCTTTTAAAGCTACCACTGTTCCAGTTGGCGAAGACCAGCTTCCAATGCTTGAACAATGCAACGAAATCGTTCGCAAATTTAACTCTGTTTACGGCGAAACCTTAATAGAACCAGAAATAATACTTCCTAGCAACCAATCATGTTTGCGCCTTCCTGGAATAGATGGAAAAGCCAAAATGAGCAAATCGCTCGGCAACTGCATTTATCTCTCCGATGAAGCAAATGACATTAAACAAAAAGTTATGTCTATGTTTACAGACCCCAATCACTTAAAAGTATCTGACCCAGGCAATGTAGAAGGCAATCCAGTTTTCATTTATTTAGACGCTTTCAGCAAACCTGAACATTTCGCCGAATTTCTCCCAGAATATAAAGATTTAGACGAATTAAAAGCCCATTATACAAGAGGCGGCTTAGGCGATATGAAAGTTAAGAAATTCCTTAACAATGTTATGCAGGCAACTCTCACACCTATAAGAGAACGTCGCAAACAATGGGAACAGCGCATACCTGAAGTTTTTGAAATTCTCAAAAAAGGTTGCGATAAAGCCAGAGCAAAAGCTGCTGAAACCTTAAGAGAAGTTCGTGCTGCAATGAAGATTAACTACTTTGACGATGCTGCACATGGTGGACTAATGTAATTAATAATTTTCAATAGGAAAGGATAACTATATGTCTGCACTTTTTAAAATTGCTTATGGTTTGTTCGTTGTTACATCAAATGATGGAACCAAAGACAATGGCATGATTGTCAACACTGTAACACAGGTTGCAAATAGTCCAGATAAAATTTCTGTTTCTATAAACAAGCTTAATTATTCTCATGATGTAATTAAAAAAACAGGCAAGATGAACGTAAATATTCTTAGCACTGACGCTCCATTTGCCGTTTTCCAAAAATTTGGTTTCCAAAGCGGAAAAGACGTAAATAAATTTGAAGGCGAAACAACAACAAAGACAGCAAATGGGCTTGTTAAACTTGACAAATACATTAACGCTTTTATATCGCTTAAAGTTGAACAATACGTTGATTTAGGCTCTCATGGTTTGTTTATCTGCTCAATTACAGAGTCAGAAGTAATTAACGATAAAGAATCAATGAGCTATTCTTATTACCATGCAAACGTTAAGCCTAAGAAACCTCAAACTGCTGAAAAAAAGAAAAAAGGCTTTATCTGCAAAATTTGCGGTTACATATACGAAGGCGAAGAACTTCCACCAGACTTTATTTGCCCTCTCTGTAAACACGGAGCAGAAGATTTCGAACCTATAGACTGAGTAAAATTTATGAATATTAAAATTAATCCTGAAGTTGAATCCGCCCTTAAAAATGGACTTCCAGTAGTAGCCTTAGAATCGACCATAATTTCACATGGTATGCCTTACCCTAATAATGTCGAAACAGCTTTAAAAGTTGAAAACTTAGTTAGAGAACATGGTGGAATTCCAGCAACTATTGGTATTATTAACGGAATTGGCATTATCGGAATGAATTCTGATGAAATCGAAGCTTTTGGCAAAAAAGGCAGAGAAATTCCAAAAGTTTCAAGAAGAGATATAGCTATGATTANNACAGTTGCTAGCACCATGATTTTAGCCAATCTGGCAGGAATTGAATTCTTCGTAACTGGTGGAATTGGCGGAGTTCACAGAGGCGCCGAAAAAACGTTCGATGTTTCTGCCGACTTAGAAGAACTGGCAAAAACAAACGTTACTGTAATATGCGCAGGAGCGAAAGCAATTCTTGATTTGCCAAAAACATTGGAAATACTTGAAACAAAAGGCGTTCCCGTTCTTGGTTTTGGGACAAATGAACTACCTGCTTTCTATTCCAGAAAATCAGGACTCTCTGTAGATTACAACGTAAAATCTTACGAAGAAGCCGCTAAAATCGTTAAAACCAAAAGAGAGCTCAAACTAGACGGCGGAGTTTTAATAACCAATCCTATTCCAGAAGAATACTCTATGGACTCTGATAAAATAAACGCTGTAATAGACAATGCTCTTTCAGAAATGGATAAGAAAGGCATTAAAGGCAAAGATTGCACGCCATTTTTATTAGCAAAAGTAGCGGAATTAACCGAAGGGAAATCACTGGAAGCCAATATAAAGTTAGTATTTAATAACGCCGTTGTAGGAACAGAAATAGCCAAAGCTTATTCACAGCTTAAATAAACTTTCAAAAAAGCTTCTTAAACAAATCTCAACTAAACTTTTTTCAATATTTAGTTGAGATTTGTATTATATAACAGCGTTTCAAAAACAAACCCTCAATTACGCTGTTCTTGCTTAATTTCAGAGATTATTCGTATTATATGTTTACGTTGTTCTGCTTTTTCGTAGTCTAGTTCTAAAGGCATTTTAGAAAGAATATCGTTGTATATTCTAAGTGATTCATTATACTTTTTAGCTAATCTATAAAAATAAGCTAAAGTAAGATAATTATTTTCGTCATTAGGTAAAAGTTCTAATGCTTCTTTACATATTTCGATTGCCTTATCAGGTTTTCCAGCATTTGCATAAGCGTCTGCTATTCTTCGTTTGGCATCTACTATCTTTTGCGTATTTTTCACTGTTTCTGCGTATTTTAAATTTTCCATCAAATAATCCATAAACTTTTTATCATCAGCATTACAAGATGGTTTCTTAAGAGCCACACCATAATAAATATTTTCAGATATCTGATTTCTTATTAAAAATTCTTCCTCAGGTAGCAAGCCTATGACTGTCTTTAACTCTTCAATGCTTTTAAATATATCAGGCGGAACAAAGCTATCTCCAGTGTTTGACAACTTATAATGCATATAACCGTCTAGTAATTCGTCATCACTGTGATTAAGACTATTTACAAAAAAAGATTTAGCTTCTATCAACTCATTAGCAATTATTTTCTCAATTCTATTTTTCTCTTCAGGCAATATTTTAAATACTTTTCTTAATATCTTTGCATTTACAGCTTTTTTGCAATTATAAATATGTTCATAACCTATAAATTCTGAGTTAATATAACCCTCTCTGTAATATCTAAATGCTGCTAACAATTCTTCATCGCTGTGTTTGTTTACGCAATCTGGAAATAGCGCTTTTGCTTCACGTAATTGGTCTATTTTTTTTGAAGATTCATCATTAACACTTTTATTATCATAACTGTTTTTATTTTCTTTTTTATCATTTTCTTCATTTACGACAAATTCTAAATNNATATTTTTTGTTATCATCATCTTTTTATAAATTATTTTCAAATATTTATTTGCAGACAAAGTAAACGTAACCGTTTATACAAATATCAAGTATTATAGTATAACAATTAATAACCATCTATATAAATAAATTATTTTTCTATATTCCAATTAAATACTCAATATGGTACAATATGCCAAAATTTATTTTTGGAGAAAATAATGCACACTGAATTTCATCAATGGTTCAGCCCAAATATTGGGCATGATATGCGTATTAAGGTTTATGGACACTATGGAAAACCTTTACTGGTTTTTCCTTGCGCAGGCGGTTCATGCAATGAATTTGAAGATTTTGGCATGATGGAAACTATAGCTGACTTCATCGAAGCTGGCAAAGTTAAAGTTTTCTGCATAGACAGTATAGATAATGAAGCCCTTCTAAAAACAGACGGTCACATGGGCGACAATGTTTATCGCCACGAAGCTTATGACGCCTATGTTATAGACGAAGTTGTTCCATTTATAAAAGACCATTGCAAATGTGACTGGAAAATTGCCGTTACAGGCAATAGCTTTGGTGCCTACCATTCAGTAAACTTCCTGCTCCGTCACCCTGATGTATTTGACGCATGCATAGCACTTGCTGGTATTTATACTCTTAAACACGTTGTTGGCGACTACTGGGATCAAAACGTCTATTACAACTCACCAATAGACTATTTACCAAACCTAAACGATGAATGGTTCCTTAACAACATAAGAAATGCAAATATAATAATATGCACTGGTCAAGGTCCATGGGAATACCCAGAAGATACCTACCGCATTAAAGAAATATTCGAACAGAAAGGTATTCCTGCATGGGTTGATTTATGGGGCTACGACGTAAACCATGACTGGCCATGGTGGAAAATTATGATTCGTCATTTCCTGCCTCATATAGTATAAAAACACTTTTACAATGCGACTCTTAAAATAAGTTACAAACCTAGAGTCGCATTTTCCCTAAAATACGAAAGGAATAATTATGACAACAGCTAGAGCAAGACATATTTTAGTTAAAGAAAAAAAACAGTGTTTAGATTTACTAGACCAAATTTATAACGGAGCTGATTTTGCAGAAATAGCTCAAAAATATTCAGAATGTCCTTCACGAAGCAAAGGCGGAGATTTAGGCGAATTCAAACCAGGTATGATGGTTAAAGAGTTTGATAAAGTTGTTTTTTCTGGAAAAATCGGAGAAGTTTACGGACCAATAAAAACGCAATTTGGCTACCATATAATTGAAATATTAGACCGCAAATAAGCAGAAAGACCTGTCCTATGCAAATTAAACCAGGAACACCATACCCTCTTGGAGCAACTTACGATGGAAAAGGCGTAAATTTTGCAATTTTCAGTGAACATGCCGAAGGCGTCGACCTTTGCCTATTCGATAAAGATCGTCATGAAAGCCGTATTCCGTTAAGACATCGAACAGCTTTTGTTTGGCACGTTTACATAGACGGAATTAAGCCTGGCCAACTTTACGCATACAGGGTTTATGGACAATACCGCCCAGAACAAGGTATGCGTTTCAATCCTCGCTGCCTTCTTATGGACCCTTATGCAAAAGCCTTAGACGGCATAGAAGACCATACAAAAGGATTACACGCATATAATCTTTACAGTCCCGTTAAAGATCTGGAAATAAATACTAATTATGCATCTGGAACACCACTTTCCATCGTTATAGATGATGATTTTAACTGGGAAAACGACATAAAGCCAAAGCACCCCTTCCATAGAGCAATTATTTATGAAGTTCATGTTAAGGGAATAAGTAAAACAAATCCAGAAGTTCCAGAAAGTCTTAGAGGCACTTATGCTGGTCTAGCTTCAGATTCCATGATAAAATATTTAAAAGATTTAGGCATAACAACTCTAGAACTATTGCCTGTTCATCAACATATAGACGACCCCTTCCTTTATGACAAAAAATTAACAAACTATTGGGGTTACAGCACGCTTAATTTCTTTGCCCCTGAAATACGTTACAGCTCTGATAAAACAATAGGAGGAGCCGTTCGTGAATTTAAAGAAATGGTTAAAAAGCTACATAAAGCTGGTCTAGAAGTTATATTAGACGTAGTGTATAACCATACATGTGAAGGCAACAACGATGGACCCACAATGTCTTATAAAGGCATAGACAATCTTAATTATTACCGGTTGCGCAATGACGATAAACGCTATTATAAAGACTATACGGGAACAGGCAACACAATTAACGTGGTAAGTCCACAAACTCTACAGCTTATCATGGATTCATTGCGTTATTGGGTTACAGAAATGCATGTTGACGGTTTCCGATTTGATTTATGCTCTACTCTTGCACGTGAAATGCACTATTGGAACCAACTTTCAAGTTTTTTCACAATTATTCACCAAGACCCAACCATAAGCAGAGTAAAGCTTATAGCAGAGCCATGGGACGTTGGAGAAGGCGGTTACCAAGTTGGTAATTTTCCTGTATTGTGGGCAGAATGGAACGCAAAATTCAGAGATGTTATGCGCTCATTTTGGAAAGGCGATGGCGGATATGCTGGCGAAATGGGCTACAGACTCACAGGCAGCAGCGACCTTTACGAGAATGACGGCAGACGCCCATATATGAGCATAAATTTTATAACGGCCCATGACGGTTTTACAATGCGAGATCTGGTCTCTTATAACTGTAAACATAATGAAGCCAATCTGGAAGGCAATAGAGATGGAAATAACGATAACTGTTCATGGAATCATGGCGTAGAAGGTGAAACAGACAACAAAGAAATAAAAGAACTGCGTAATCGTCAAATGCGGAACTTTATGGCAACTCTTATGTTTTCACAGGGTACACCCATGATATGCGGAGGAGACGAGATTAGTCGCACTCAAAAAGGCAACAACAATGCATATTGCCAAGATAACGAAATAAGTTGGTTTAACTGGAACCTTGATGAAGAAAGCAAAACAATGCTTGAGTTTACAAAAAAGGTAATACAAATAAGAAAATCTCACCCTGCTCTCCATCGAACCAAATTCTTCCAAGGGAGACTTATTCGTGGAACTAGTATTAGAGACATTGTTTGGTATAAATCTAATGGTTGCGAAATGGATGATGCTACATGGAACAGTCATTCAACCAGAAGTTTAGGAATGTTTTTAGCTGGAAGCGGAGTAGATGACGTAGACGAAAACGGTATCCCTCTTCATGATGACAACTTACTTATAATGCTAAATGCCTCAGAGCATGATGAAAACTTTGTTTTGCCGAATTTCGGCACTCAGTGGGAACTTGTAATATCTACTTCAGACCCCAAAAACAATAACATAGAACTAATAAAAGCTGGTAAAAGCACTTTATTAAAAGCCCGTTCTTTAAAGCTGTTTAGACAGTATCAGTAATACAATTATAGTTTGCCGTTAGTATTTTTAACGACAAACTATAATGTTATANNAACTAATTCCATATAATAATTGGCTTCCTCTGTCTTATTTTCGTATTCACAACACTCTTTTAATATTGAAAATAAATTTAAATAATCATCTTTAGAAATCTTGCTATTTATCATAACTCTAATACATTCTGTAGCACCCCATTTTAAAGAATAATAATCTTTTTCAGATCTTGCAGCGTAAGTTAAATCCAATAAAACTTCAATACTATCTGGAAAATATTTTAAAGCTNNTGTTCTTCGTTATATACTCCGCCGTCTTGAATTTGTATTTTCACTCGCCTTATATCATCGTCTATTTCATAATTAGGCTCTACCTGTTTTGCAATTTCATATAATTTAAGAGCTTCATCATATTTTTTAATACTTTCTTTATACCTTCCTAGTTTATAATATGGCGCAGAAAATCTTTTTTCTATCGGAACCATATCTAAAAGGAAAATTGCCAATTCATATAATGACGCTGAATGAGCGTAAATAAATATATTATTATAAACTTCATCCCCATATACTGTAAGCAAAAACGGCAAAAAACTAAATTCCTCAGCTTCTATGCAAAGAACAATAGTTTCAAAACTTCTGTCTACCTCATCTGAATATGAAGTATTATATATATTTTTGCATAATATTTCTCTGAAAATATAATCTAATTTCGATTTATCAATTCTTTGTGCAGTTACAAATTCATTTATTGCAGTTTTATACAAACCTTTATTAAATAATAGATTGCCTTTTTCGCAATGTTCATTTGCTAATTGATAATTTTCGCCATTTTTGCCTATTTTACCTGCTAAAACATCATTTAAGTAAGAAATCTTATAAATAATTCTACTTTTTTCTTCTGATCTTAAATTAAATCGTTTAAGTTCTTTGTATATTGCTATAGCATCATGAAATCTTTTCATTTTCTCATAGCAATTTGCTAAATTCATTTTAAACATACTAGGATCATAAGCATTATCAATGGCTATATTGTAACATTCGATAGCCTTCTCATACATCNNGCCAATCCTAATTCATTATATATGTTTGCAATTTCTTTCTTGTTTCCTTCAAATTTAGCAACTTCAAGCCTATCTTCTAAAAGCTTTAATAACTCGCTTATAAATAAATCTGTTTCTCCCTGGTCTCTGCCAATCATAATATTCCAGCTCATTTCTGTATTAATATAATCAGACTGCTCTGGAAGAATCTTTTTAACCATTTCCAACTCTTTATTGCTTTCCATACGCCTTCGCTGACTCATTAAATCTTTAGCTTTAAGATAATGTTGATAGGCTTCTTCCAATACAGGCAAGGGATGTCTTCCATAACTGTTTTTAAACGTAAATTTAATATCTTCAAGATAATTCTGACGATCTATTTGTTCTTTTGTAATGCCTTTTTTTATATATTCCTGCATCCTATCTTTTAATTTGTCAACATCAAAATATTGTGAATCAATACCCAAAATATAATCACAAATTTCCAATACTTTTTTGTAATCTCCTAGTTTTTCATAACAATAGGCTATTTGTCGATGAGTATATAAATAATTATTATTTGATTTTTCATCATAATCTAATGACTTTTTATAGCTCTCTATAGCTTTGCTGTATTCTTTTGTTTCTTTATAGCAGCACTCACCTATTAGGAAATATATTTTACAAAATTTCTTCTTTATATCTTTATAATCAGATAATTCTAAACATATTTCAGCAACTTCCAAAATACGCTCTTTATTGAGTTCATCATATTCAAGCACATCTAATAACATATAAGCTATTTCTATGTTAGAAGGAAAAAGTTTAAAAGCTTTTTCCAACATATTTACCATTAACTTTCTCTCATCATATTTTACTATACCAAGACTTTCTTTAGCATCATAAAGATGTTTTCCAAAATAATAATATAATTCCGCTTTTTCTTTATCGAGCAAGGTCTTTATTTTATTGTTCAGTTCTTTAATAACATATTTTTTTTCATATTCTTGAATGGTATCTTTTTTACCATCTTTAGGCTGATGATTATACACTCTGGGCATTAATTCTAATTTAGGAAAATTTATTATTAGTTTTGGCTCTATACTTTCATTAATAGTAGCAAGAGCATCATTTACGCTACTAAGCGCATTATTTATTCCATTTCCTACTGTATCTATTGTGTTGCTAATAAATTTTGAGTTGTCTATTTTATCGCAAATTCCATATATAACGTCTGAAAGTTTTTCTTCTGTTTTCTTTTTAGCCTTTAAAGCCTTTTCCTTTATATCTTTTATTTTTTCATTATCTTCTATGGTTGATTTTATAGAATCAACTATATTCTGCATAGAATCAAAAATAGACATTTTATAAATCCCCTTCTTTTTACTTTAGATTATATCAGAATTATAATGAACATAATATATATAAGTTATAGATTAAGCAAAGTGAAAACGGAAATTATTACCTGCCAGAAATTGTAAACGCTTATCTCGCCGTATTCCGACAAAAATATATGGTTATATATGCTAAGCATAATTCTTTCATATTACTAGTAATTTGTAACAAGAGTGTCTATAGCCTATGCATCAGGTGTAAAAAATACATCTTATGATGTAGTAAAGGCTTATGTAAACAAACGTATTGGTAAGTTCTCTAAGCAGGAAGTTCTTATGGCGTGCCCAAGTTTGGGAAGTTCCTCTGTAGAGTCTGCATTGAAGAAACTTGTAGATGAAGGAACACTTATATGAATCGGAGCAGGAAGAAAAACACTTTATGCAATAGTGGATTCATTTAACAATTGATAGATTTGCTTATGGAAAATCATGTAATGAGTGTATGAAATGCTTTCTATAAATAGCAATCTTCATGATAATTAAAATTGAAGCGTAAAGTTTTATCTTTTAATTTTCCGAATATAGCATTCGCTAAACAGTTAAGGCAACAAAACAAGATAAATAGTTGTGCGTATAAGCTTAATTCTAGCATTCTTCCTTCATACATTATTGCAATCTCTCCGTATATTTTACTTCAATTACGGATAGGCATTGTCCATTTCTTTGTTGCTTCGAAAGTCGCTAAATCCATAGAGCCTAAGCTGCACTTTATCAGTTTACTTTTAAAGCCTTTCCTGTAACGTTGTTTGTTTTATGATACAGTTCCAACGCAGTTGCTTTTTGATTTTTTGAATACATTTTTGCTCCTATTCAGAGCCCAATAGGCAAATTTTATGTCTACACTCTAGACTCTTTTCAAAACCCCATTTGTGGAAATTAGCAAATTTTCTTACATTGTTCTCCATTTTTATTTTACAATAAACACCAGTAATCTATACTCATTTTTAGATATACAACGTTTAAGTGTTAGCTCAAATTAAAAATTGACTAAATCGTTTTATATTACTAAGATAGCCTTATAAAAGTTTTTGTTAGAGAGAAATATGGAAAAAGTATCGGAAAGAAAAATTGTGTCTTTTGATTGGGCGGTGAAACGCCTGCTTAGAAGCAAGGCCAATTTTGAAGTTTTAGAAGGCTTTCTTTCTGAGCTACTTTTTGACGACATAACCATTCTTGAGGTTCTTGAAAGCGAAAGCAACAAAGAAAATATCAACGACAAATACAACCGAACCGACATAAAAGTAAAAAACAGCAAAGGCGAAATTATCATAATAGAGGTTCAGTTTAACGATGAATACGACTTCTTTCACAGAATACTTTACTCCACCTCAAAAACAATATGCGAACATTTAGACGAAGGCGACCAATACAGCAAAGTATCGAAAGTTATTTCCATAAACGTTCTGTATTTTGACTTAGGCGAAGGAAGCGATTATATATACAAAGGCAAAACCGTATTTCATAGCATCCATGGCAACGAAGAACTAAAATTAAGCTTAAAACAACAAGAAACTTTCAAAAAAGAATACCCAGCAGAAATTTTTCCTGAATATTACATCATAAAAGTAAACAATTTCAACGACATAGCCAAAAGCCCACTAGACGAATGGATTTATTTGTTGAAACATTCCTCCGTCAAATCAAGTTTTACAGCAAAAGGCATAAAAAAAGCCAGCAAAGTTTTAGATAAGCTGAAAATGACCAAAGAAGAACAGGAAGCATACGACAGATTCATCGACAACAGAAGAATAGCGTTAGGGCAAATTACCTCCGCTAAGCTAAACGGCATATACGAAGAAAGAAAGCTTCAGGAAGAAAAAAATAAAACAACTTGAAAAAAACACGCTGAAACGCTCCAACAAAAAGACAGTATGCTTCAACAAAAGGATAGCGTTATCCTAGAAAAAGACAACATGCTTCAACAAAAAGACAACGTTATCCAAGAAAAAAACAGTATGCTTCAGCAAAAAGACAGTAAACTGCAAGCTATGGCTAGGTTTATGTTAGAAAAGGGTTTCACAAAAGAAGAAATTTTATCTGAAACAGGAATAAGAATAGACTAACAATCTCGTCTTTATATTAAAACTACGAATTGCTCAACATGGTTATGATTGGCTTAGGCAAAATTGAAGAGACTTATAGACGATGGCTTGCTTTCTTTACAAGATGCGGCGAAAAAAGCTAAAATGACTGAAGAAATGTTTATACAAAAAACTTCAAAATGAATTAAAATTTGCAGCAAAAAATCTTCTATGCTTTTTCAATACTTGGTGTTTTTGTTAATTTACAGAAAAACTTTCAAAGGCCCCGATAAACTAGATGTTTATTTAAAATTATTAATCTTAGCCCAAAGCAATAGAAGGTTTTTCAATTTCCTTACATTGTTTTCCATTTTTGTTTTACAATATGCATCGTTTACTATTATTCGTTTTAAAATTTTTGGAAATCTGTTTTAAAAGTCATACGTTTGCGCTTTTTTTGTTTATGAGCTATAATAAAAAAAGGGAATCGGAGGCTAATATGGGAGAAACAGACGCGAGATTTATAAACCCGTTTACGGATTTTGGCTTTAAAAAGATATTTGGGCAAGAATACAACAAAGATTTGCTGATAGATTTTATTAACGCAATTCTATCATTAAAGTC
>LXOW01078920.1_pt1 | contig 12251 bp, 10 predicted proteins | sample 1368591 | NCBI WGS metagenome assembly LXOW01 (sample SAMN04884650, study PRJNA319009) | bovine gut metagenome | isolation source: Cow rumen | host: Bos taurus | place: Italy: Legnaro (PD) | collected 2014-07-09
ACATCTGGGTAAAATTTTAACCCTTAAAAATCAAAATTGTCCTTGACATGGGGTACACTTCAGGTAGAGTTGTGAAAAGCAGACCTAACATCATAGAATTAGGGCCCAAAGCGTTTATTAACGAAATCGAATTAGCTAACACCATAGCGCATGAATTAAACCATGCAAGAAGCTACCTTAAAGGTGGCACTGCTCCAGAAGAAACAGCATATCCTGCCGGAGATGCTTTAGAAGAGTACATAAGGGGGAAACGATAATATGTGGAACGATAACGACATAATTCCTAACATCTTCCTCACCATTGAAGATGGCAAAACTGAATATCCCTGCGACTGCCCTGTCTGCAACAATCGGGATGCTCATATTTACATTCACAAACATAACGAGAGACATTGTGGTATTTGGACTTGGTGCAGTAGCTGTGGAGCATTCTCTCACATGAGCGGAAATGCTCCAAAATGGTGGAAAAATCCTGATTTCGTTGATTCTAAGCAGCTTTGCGGAGACCCTGAATATCTGGATCAAATGAAAGAACGGATTGACGATTGGATTAATTCTATTTTGACCAAGAGAGTCCCTAAAAACAGTAAGCCATTCGTTATAGAAAACCGGTTCGATGTTATTCTGAAGGAAAGTCTTCAAGGCATACCGGCTGGAACAACCGGTACTATCGTTATTAAAGATGACTTTAAGACTATGACAATTGATTTCATTGGCACTGACGGTAAAACGGTAAGTATACACGAATTGCCTGAAAGAATACTTCAAATGGTAGAAGTTGTTAATCCTACAGCTAATATTTCGAATCCGAAGTGCTAACTGAAAAATACGACTCGTTTTGTTTAGGGGCTGTTTAGAAACCTCGCAATCGCGTGGGGGTTAAGCAGCCTCTTTTTTGGGCGCCATTTTTTAATGCCAGATTATCGTTTTTTAGGTTTAAACAAGCTACGCTTGACATAATTCCCGATACCGTTTATTTCCAAAAATTGATAGTTTTTCAAGGATCCGTATCCACTATCCGCACACACGTTTAAGGGATATTTTCCGTAGAGAAAGCGGAATTTTTCCAGAATCGGGACAAAAACATTAATATCTGTTCTGTCTTGTGAAACATAATACGCTAAAACAAGTCCTTTAATAACCGCAGCTTGTACGTTATACGCAGCATGCATATTTGATCCGAGTCCGGAATAATAGTCCGACTTCAAACACATCGCCGTGGCATCATAATCCGTTTTGTAGTACGATTTTCTGCTTTCTCCACAAATTGCTTCTTTCTCTTCATAATCCAATACCTTGACCAAAATTGCATATTTGTCATTTTTAACACAAAAAATGAGGCTGTTTAGCCGCCTCGTTTAAGCGAGGTTTCTAAACAGCCTCTTTCTTTAACGAAGAGAGAAAAAACCTTTTTTATCCTTTCAGTCATTATAAGGATGTAGTTTTTTCAGTTTTCCGTCGCTGCCGAAGGTGAAGACCGACCTGCCCGAAAAGCCTGTCGCTCCGTCGGTGCTGCGGAATACGACGCAGGGCTCGGAGACGTATTCGCCTTCCAGCACGCCGCGGATCACGTAGCTGAAGCTGACTGAGAACTTAGTCGGGACGGGATCGCCGTTTTCGTCTGTATTCGCGAAGACGAAAAATCCTCCGGTGATTCGCCTGCCTGAGAAGGACAGATTGAATTGTTTCCTGTCGTTATCGGGGAAACAGGTGAAAAGCGCGCCGGTGGGGATAAAATCGTTTATCTGATAAAAGCCGTCCCCGCCGTCGGTCCACCCGGAAACGGTGACCGTCACCGTCATGTTGTAAAGCCGGCCCTTTTGCCAGTCAATGTCTTTTTTGACCGTCAGCTTCCTGTCGCCGGCCGCCTTTTCGGCCTCCTCAAGACTTTGCGGATAGAAGACGCGGACTCCGGTCTCTCCGGTATAGGACTTTACCGTAAGGCTCTCGAACTCTGTTTTCGAGAGTGTCACCGACTGCGACTGTCTGGGCTTCAGCGTAATTGTCTTTTCGGCCCCGCCGGTCGTATAAACGATCTTCGCGGCTTCCGGCAGATCGGAGGGCAGGTAATAACGCAGGTACGCCGAAAGACCCGGCAGCGCGTATTTCGAAAAGCCGCCTCTTTGGAGATATCTTACCATCTTTTCGGCGGTCCCGCGGCTGGTCCTTGACGCCGACAGCAGCGCCAGACCGGTAAGTTCCTCCGTTTCGAAACCGTCTGAGCCCTGAACGAATACGGTTTCAGCGATGCCGTCCCCGTTTTCGTCACTGTATGTCACGACCTTTGCAAGGATGCGGTTTGCGGAGCTGTTGTCGCCGCATACGGCGTAGGCGAGGGCGAGGAAAAGCTTTCCTTCAGTCGAATAATCTTTCAGGTCTTTTGCCGCATCGTCGATCATCCCGAGCACCGGCTCTCCGTACGCCGCGAGGGCGGCGAGCGTCGCCGCGAATTCGGTCCTGTCAGGCTGTTCACGGGACAGAAGAGTTTTGCTGAGCGCAGAGGAAAAATCATAACCCGAAAGTATCTCGGGACAGCATGCAAGCAGTTCTGCCAGAAGCTTCACGCTTCCCTCCGAATATCTGAAAAGCGCGGGATACAGTTTTGTCTGAGAAGCGTCGTATCTGATATAGGCGCTTATATCCGACGGGACGGTAAGATTCTGATCTGTACCGTAGGTCAGTTTTTCGGCTTTTACCGATACGTATCTCGCCGCGATCGCGTCGAGCCGTACTCCGCCCGCGCGGCGCAGAACATCGATGATCTCGTCGTATATATCCGATGAGTTCCTGTTGAAGAAGGAGACGGTGACGGGATAGGATGCGGGGTTGATATTCGCGAGTCCGGCGATATCGGTGACGGTCACGGCGTTTACGGTGGCCGCGTATTCGACTACGCGGACAGTCTTTTTCAGAGCGTCGCGCGCTTCGCCGCATTCGGCGTAAACGGTGACCGAGTATTCCCCGGCGGCAAGCTTTCCGAAATGCAGCCAGGCCGCGAGGCTGCCCTCGGAGGATGCGGACGCCTCGGAGAGAGTGACTCCGGCGGCGTTCTTTATTTCTCCGCGCCACAAAACGGTTCCCGCGGCCGCGGCGCCGAAGGCTCTTGCCGATACTGTCACGTCGTCGCGCTCGAGATATTCGGGGAATATCCCGAGGCTCGCGAACATCTCCTGAGTGCAGATCACGGAGGACACTCCGCTTCCGATATAAAGCTGATTTACGCCTTCCGTCGCTCCGGCGACGGCGATGGCGGTTATCCGCCAGCGGGTGATATTGTCCGGAACGCGCATCGAAAGGGTGCCGTTTCCGTTTTCGTCGAGTGTAATTTCGATGAATACGGGGTTGTCGGCGAAATATTCCCTGACGTAGGTACCGGTCGTCCCCGACGACGCGTTGATGTTAGCTTCGTTATCAGACGGGCCTTCCACACTCTCGGCGAGCGCGACCGGATCGTAGCGCTTGACCGAAAGGCGCATCGGTCCGGGGTAGAAGGCCTGACTCGTCACCTTCGGATCTAAATTCTTTCTGTTGACCGAGTATCTCAGAAAGCTGACGGGATCCTCCTTCTGATCTCCGGCGGCAAAGCAGGCTTCGTCGACCACGCTGAGCAGCACCCGCGCCAGGGCACCGTTTTTCGCCCTGACCGATATCACGGCGTTTTCCCCCGGAGAGTAGCTTTCTTTGTCGGTATTGATCTCCAGATCTATCGCCGCTTTTCTTTCAAAGTCGTAACAGATCGCGAAGGAAGCGGTCTCGTATCTGCCTGATTCGGTGTTGTAAAAGAGTGCCGTGAGGCGTGCTCCCGATATCATTTCTTCGGTGAACTCAAAGGATACTTCGCCGTTTTTCAGTCCCAGCAGGTTCATTTTTTCGGAAGTACTCATAAAGACCTGCGCCTCTACCGGGCTGTCCCCCCGTACAAGACGGACGGTGTATTTTTCTCCCGGCACCAGATAAGCGTAGGATTCGGAGAAGCTCAGCCGCTCTGTCTGATATGAAGATGTCTCAGAAGAAGATTCGGAGGGGCGGGAGCGTGAATACATCAAAGATTTGGACCCGGTGACGGTGTTTCCGTTCGAAGCATCGAAAAACGTCCAGGAGATCGAGATGTTGGTCGTCGGATCGTCGTCGTCAAGTTCAAGAGCCGGGATCAGAGCGATTCCGTCGGAAAAGGTCACTTCTCCCGCTCCTCCCGAGGCGAACATTTTTACTCTGTTCGTTTCCGTCACGGTTTTTCCGGTGTATGGATCGTATCTGGTAACCGAAGTCTGTTCATACCAGGTCTTTTCAATGTGGTATTTCACCGGAAAAGGATACTCTCCCGTCGCCCTGGGTGTCTGATCCTGTGAAGTGTATCCGCCGGCTTCTTCGATCTTTTCAAAATCAAATCGGAATAAATGGAGCGCAACGGTATTGAAGACATTCGTTCTTCTTTCCGGATCATATGACAAAAGCAGGTAATCCGAGTAGAAAAAGGGAACCCGGCCGCTGACCGCTTCTTTCTTGATGTCTATTCCGGAGATCTCAGCGGTCACCGTGGCGTATCCGACGTTCGCCGTGTTGAAGGAGGAGGCGGCGGATATCGAAAAAGCGGCCGAACCGGATCCGTCCGTGATAACGGTGACGGGCTCGGGAGTCTTGCTGCTTGATCCCGATTCCAGCAGGACATGAAGATCCAGAGCGACCCCGACGCCGGGAGTCCCGTCGAAGAAGCTGACGCTGACGGTTCCGGTGATATCCTCCCCTTTTGTGAAAACCGGTTTATCGAAATTCAGATCCATACGGTAATCCGGATAGGGATCGTTCGAGACGGTGACAGATCTGGCGACGATCGTTCTTCCTTCCGGATCCGAAAGCACGAGAGCGATCCTTCCGGTGCGCTTGTCGCCGATGTCGGCAAAGGCGGAGAAGGTCCCGTCGCCCGAAAGAGTGATCTCTCTCTTTCCGGCTTCACCTCCGACCGACAGGTACATCACCTGTGCCTGCGCCTCTCCGGGCAGCGGCGACGCGTATCCCCAGATATTGATCCGGTCTCCCGGGCGGTAAACCTGTCTGTCTGTATAAAGATATCCGACGTATCGTGCCGTATCCGCGGACGTGTTCCGGCTCCCGAAAAACAGCAGATCGCCTGATTCGGAACCGACCTTGAGAATACAGTGTGTCCTGTCGGTGGAGAAGCTGAAAATGCCGTCGCTGTCCGTCTTTCCGTCGATCATTTGCGATCCGGATCCCTCCGGGTCGACGTTCCATCCGCTCCCGAGCCGGTCGTACGCCCTTCCGCTGACAGTGACGCCGGGGACCGTTTTTCCCGTCGACGAGTCGTTGACGGCGAGGCAGCAGTTTCCGCCGTAGGATACGATCGCCGCGCGGATACCCGTCACCTGAAAGAAGAAGCAGATATCGCGCTCGTATCTTGCACCCGAAGCGAAGACCTCAACACGCGCTTTACCGAAATATACGCCATTTTCAAGTGAGTTTCCGAGATCGAGCCTGATCCTTCCGGTCTTACCCGAAGACGTCCCGGCCTCCTCCTCTTCAGCCGATATTTCGCAGACTCTGACCGTTACGTCTTTTCCGAAGGAATCGGGGAGGGTCGTTTCGCCGCAGTTCTCTTCGAGCTCTATGACGGCGCGGTATGCGTCTTCGGTAGATTTGAATCTGAAGATCTCGGCGTCCGCCTTGGCGGGAATAACGCTGATCCCCTTCTGAAAGCTTATCTCGATCGAGGCGTCGTCCCCGGGAGAAAAGGTCTTCCAGTTCTGCGCGACGGGATCGAACAGGAAGCTGCCGGCGGGTTCCTTCGCGGTAGCCGTCCTGAAGGTCGCGCCCGAAACCTGGGAGAGTTTTCTTCCGCTGACGCTTTTTATGCCGTCGCCGACGCGGATCTCGTACTGTGTGTCCGGCTCAAGATCCTTGTCGGGCAGAAATACCACAGCTGTCCCGCCGGATATGAGCTCCGTCCTGCCTTTTACTGACGGATAGAGAGAAATCTTTTTGCAGGCGCTGTCGTCAAGCGCTTCGGAAAATGATACCACAATAGCCGTACCGACCGGAACACCGTCGGAATAAGCTGCGGGGAAGAATGAGCGAATCATCAGCTGCGAATCGGTCTGGAATGCGTAGGATATCGCCGGATTTTCGGGATCACCGAAGGAAAGACGGTATATCGCTCCTTCGTTGAGCTTACCTGCCGCCGGAGCGACACTGAATTTGCATGAAGCGAGTCTGGTCACTGAAAAATCGGTCGACGGCGTGATCGACAGATTGGAGGCAAGCTCTTCCGGGGATATTTCACCCGAGGTCTTTACGATAAACGCGGTATCGGTCGGAATGACCCTGCCGTTTGCCCCTTCAGCGGTGACCGTCACGCCGCGGAGAGCCTCGGGAAGGACCGAAAGACCGCGGGACGTGTCGTATTCCGGCAGTTCGGGTTCCGGACCGCTCCTTGACAAATATATGAAAATGCCCAGCGGTACCGCGGCAAGAAGCAGGACGGCCGCCGCGGCGATCGCCGCGATGCGGAAACCCCTCCCGCTTTTTTTGCGAGGAGCAGCAGTGCCGCCCTCAGCTTCGTCTATCCACCTGTCGTTCAGCATGCTCATCGCCGAGCGGAGAAGCTCTCCGCCGCCTGTCGCCTCTGTCTTCTTTTTCACAGCTTCCACCCCTCTTTTTCAAGATGCTTTTTAAGCTTTTTTCGCGTCCGCTTAAGGACTGATTTCACGGCGTCTTCGGTCATTTTCATTCTCTGAGCGATCCCGGATATCTCTTCTTCTCTGAAATAACGCAGTACGAATACCCTGCGGGATCTTTCGTCGATACCTCCCAGGAAGGAGTTTACCGCGTTCCCGAGCGAGTATTCTTCCACCGGATCCTCTTCCGGCGTTCCCGGCGCGGGAAGAGCCTCATCCAGCTCGCAAACGACGTCGGGGCGCTTTTTAGCCGACTCAATGCGAACTCTGCTTATCGCGAGATTTCTCACGATCCGCATGACGTAGGCGTGCAGGCTCTGCGGATGCTCGGGAGGGATCGAATTCCAGACTCTGAGGAGCGCGTCGTTCACTATCTCCTCGGCGGTCTCGCGGCTTCCGGTGATATTTCCGGCAAGCGAGAGCATTCCGGCGCCGTAACGGAGCTCAGCCTGACGCAGTCCCTCCTCGTCGCGGCGTAAGAGCAGCCCGACTATCATTTCGGATATTGACTTCTGATCGCCTGTCACTCCGCCTGTCCTCCCTGTTTTTTGAAAATGAAACGGTCCGTCTCGAATAACAAGACGCAAAAACCATGTGAGGGGTGTCACTTTATTATAAAAAAAATAGCTGTGTTTGTCAACAAAAAACTCGGCTCGCAAAAGTTAAGGCAATACCGCCCGTCCGCCGGCCGTAAGACAAAAACGGCGGACAGGTTCGCCGATACAGCGGTTGCACATCGCGAATTATCTGTCCGCTGAAGTCTGAAACACGCTGAAAAACGCTCAGGGATCCGACGGATGAAAAAAAAGTTGACAGCAAGGAAAAACTGTGTTATGATAAAAACAGGCGTCAGCAGAACGCCTGATACAAACCGGAGGGACAAATATGAAAGTAAAAACGCCGACGCCGAAAAAGCTGTTATGTCTCATTCTCACGGCAGCCGTTTTTCTGTCGCTTGCAGGCTGCGGGACCGATCCGTCAGGAGCGTCTACGGATGAAGAGAGCACGCAGGTGCGCGGAAAGACAGGCGAAGCCGGACTGATCTTTGCCGAAAGAGACGACGGCGCATATCTCGGCGCCGTTGAAAATCCCGGGAAATATGATTTTCTCGAGGTTACGGTCCCGGAAACCTACAACGGAAAGACCGTCATCGGCTGCGAAATCGGGACGGATTGCAAAAACAGTCTTCCGCAGATGCTGACCCGCGGGGGAATGGAAAAAATAACAGAACTGTTTGCCGATACCATAAACTCCATGGCTGCAGATATCGGGGGAGCGAGGAAGATCGACTGGAAGGATTATTACAAGGACCAGCCGTTACAAAGAAGAGTAGCCGCGTTACAAGATTCGAACAACCGATATTGGTTTGATCTTAACATGTTCCTTGCATATTATGATTTGAAATCGCTTTCTTTATTATCGTCCGAAAGAGAATCCGAAGCGCTCCTGGGGCAGTATCCGCAGTGCGCCTCTGCGGATATCTACGTACTGAGAGAAGACGCGGTCGAAGCGGAGTACTCCCGCTTATATATGTATCTGAAGAAGTACGCGCCGTCGTATTCCTTTGACGACAGGCTGGACGCCGAACGGGAAGCGGGCTACTATCAGTGGCTGATATATAAATCCGAATGCAAAATGAGGGGCGAGCTCGCCGGAAGTAAAGACGCGGAAAAGCTCTGGAAGGATATAACCGGGTCGGGCAGAACCGCCGCCATCCCGGAAAACCCGGGTGTCATTACGGCGCTGTCTCTTCCCGACTGCGTCGAAAAGCTGACGGGACACCTTGCGATGGGGACGGATCTTTCGTCCTTTGTCATACCCGCCGGTGTAAAAAACATAGAATGGGACTTTTTCGCCGGATGCGGGAAGGATATGAAGGTGACGTATCTCGGGACCGAAAACTGGACGGCGACCGATGAAAAAGGTGAGAAATATACCTATACCCAGCTATGCGACGCCCTGCAGAACGATCTGAAAAAAACCGGGGGCAAACTGGAACTGAGAGCAGAAGAATGATATACGATACTCTTAACGAATCCGATTTCAGAAAAAAGATCAGGCAAGGGGGACAGTAGATAAATGCCAATATTTATTGGCGCTTGTCTTTCGAGGCGCCCCTCATCCGTCGGCTTCGCCGACACCTTCCCCCGAGGGGGAAGGCAATACGGGATCGATTTGCCCCATCCGTCGCCCGTCCGAGCGACACCTTCCCCTGAGGGGAAGTCAAATTGTATATAGTATTTTGGATATCACCAATATTCAATCAATGAACCTTCGGTTCATGATTTGCGCCTGCGGGCATATGAAAAATGATGCGTAGAGTTCAATGATTGTTACACTGCATGCATCTTTTCATATATCTTATAACTCATAACTCGCCCGCAGGGCGATCATAACTCATACGTTTTGAAAAGAATACGCGCAAAAACCATCGGGCAAATATATTGCGATAATATTAAGAAAATATTAATAAAGTATTGACAAACGCCCGAGATTGGTGTATAATAATCCCGGTCTTCGGACCCCGGGGGAACACCCGAAAACGGTGGCGGTCGCTTCCTTCCACGGAAGGGGTGAAAAAAAGTTTCCTCCTTCCGATTTTTCGAAAGGAGGTGATGCCTGTGAGATTGTATTATGCGATGCAGCAGGCGTCGTTGCTTATGGAAATAGGCTTCTCCGAGTTGGTTCAGCTCGCAATGTTTATCATTGCGCTGGTCGCTCTTGTGAAAAACTGTAATCGTAAGTAAAAAAAAACTAACCGCCTGAGTACCCCATATTCCGGCGGTTAGTTTCTAACTATACGGAAGGAGGTTACCGTCGCCGGTGTTCCTTCGGTTATTATTATACACTATTCTTTTGGAAATGTCAATGTTTTTTGCAAAGTAAACCGAAAGAATTGCGCCTGCGGCGCATACATTGACGGCGGATAAAGTGTAATAATCATTACGCTTTATCCGCCGTTTCATTATTCATTTTTAAGTTTTAAGTTTTCAGTATTCATTAACCGCGCCGGAGGCGCGGTCTCCTTACCCTATTACGTCATCAAAAAACAAAAACTCGTCCACTGCGTCCGGGAATTCGTTTCCGTCCTTTATCTCGGTCATCCGCGCGCCGCAGTTCGGGCACTCCGCATACGCGCGGGTGTACTTTTCCCGGCACCGGCTGCACGTGTATTCGTCGGGATCGAAAAGGCGGGTGCGGCGCAGCCAGATCGCCTCGGGCTTTTTCTCCTGCTTTTTCATTCTTTTGCGCTTCCCTCTTCCGGGGACTCGAAATATCGCGCGGCGATTTTCTTCATATCGTCGAGCATCTCGCCCTTACGGCGCGGGTCGCGAAGCAGAGCCGCGGGATGGTAGACGGCGGTCATCAGGAAACCTCCCTTTTCAACCCACTGTCCGTGCTGCTGCGTGATTTTATAATCGGGAGAGATCAAGCGCATCGCGGATATGCGGCCGAGACAGACGATGATCTTCGGGCGGATGGTTTTGACCTGCCCGCGCAGCCAGTCGATGCACATATCCTCCTCCGCAGGCAGCGGATCGCGGTTCTTAGGCGGGCGGCATTTGAGTATGTTCGCGATGTAGACGTCGCTCCTCGGGATATCGACGGCCTCGAGATATCTGTCGAGCAGCTGACCTGCGCGGCCGACGAAAGGAGTGCCCGACAGGTCCTCCTGCTCGCCCGGCGCCTCGCCGACGAACATCAGTTTCGCGCCCGGGTTGCCGGTGCCGAAAACGACGTTCGTCCGGCTCTGCGAAAGTGCGCATTTCTTGCACTCCAGGCACCCGAGACGAATTTTCTCAAGCAGTTCTCTTTTTTCTTCAACGGAAGCGGTGTTCATCAGTTTTTAACTCCGAATATCCTCGCCGAGGTGCCGAAAAATGCCGCGGCGATTTCTTTTTTGCCGAATCCGAGCTTGCGCAGAGCGCGTATCGCCGACGCCATCTCCTCATAGATGAAGAAGGTGATTCTGTCGGCCTCGGGACCGCCGACCTCGCGCATATGCGAATCGCGTGCGACCGTCTCGGGGCTGCCGAGAGAGCCCTTCGGAATTTCGTTTATGTAGGTGTTGTTTTCGGTGTAGCGGCGCGCCTTCATTCTGAAAATCGGGAAGTCCGATCCGTAAATGAATCTGTCCGGCCCGAACCTGTCGAGCACGCGCTCCATAACGTTCTGATTGGTGTTCGCGGTGAAATCCCAGACCGTCTTTTCGAGCGGCGCGAGATAATCGAGCGCGTCTCCGACGTCGCAGTCGGAATAGGCGCGTCCGAGGTGCGCGACGATCAGCTGCAGATTCGGATATTTCTCCTCGATCTCCCTGATCTGGTGGTAGTTGACGGGGTCGGCAAGGCGTTTCGCGCGCGGAATGTGCAGCTGAACGACCCAGCGGCGCCTGTCGGCGAGAGCGAGATGCTCGTGCGTGAGAAAATCGAATATCCTGATCTCGGCGTCGGGTATATACTCGGGCGCGTATGACAGATAGACCTTAAGTCCCCTGAAGCAGGGATGCGCGAGAACGTCCCTCTCGACCTCTTCCGCCGTCTGCTTCGGGTGGACGACGTAGAGCGCCGGGAAACCGTACTTTTCGGCACAGGCGGCCACGTATTCGTTGACCCGCGGCAGATCGGCGTTGACGCTGACCTTGCCGTAGAGAACGCTCGTGACTTTGTTGTCGGGAAAAAGCTCGAGGTTGGTCTGCGCCAGATCCTCAACCGGGTTTTCCGCCGCGACGAGCGACGGCCAGCTCACGGATCTGCTTCTCTTTCCGTTGTCGAGCAGGTGTTCTTTCTTCCAGATATGCGTGTGGCAGTCGATTATTCTCTCCGGCAGCCAGGGTTTAAGTTCGGTTTCGTAAAACTCCCTGTCGTAGGGACGCACGTCAAGCAGGCTCATTTGATTCATCTCCGAAAGTAAAAAAATTCAAACAGTTCAATTCATCCCGTGATTCTGAAGTGATTAACGTGAAAGAAGTCTGCTTAACCGTAAGAAGGTCTTCCTGCCTTCGTTGAAAGCCCGCACACCAGACGGAACCGATTATTCCGAGTATGGCAATTATTATATGAACAGCAATCGCTCCTGTGAGCACCAGCTGACCTATCGCGGAATAATGGCGCTTTGCGGCAAAATGCAGCAGGGCAATCGAAAAGGCAATCATACATATTCCGAACAAAGCTATAAACGCGAAAGATCTCCACGAATCTTCGTCCGGATTTTTTACGGAATACGAAAGAATCAACGGCAGTATCTGCACCGTAACCATCAACCACGCGCAAAAAATACCCGCGACGTACGACTTCTCTTTTTTATCCTTTCCGGAAAATGCACCCTTCTTGTTCATATCATCATCCTCCGCGCTTAAAGTGCGCCGATAATTCTCATTTTTTACACCAATAAAGAATTATCGCTTTGCGATTCAGCACGTGAAAAGCGGAAATTGCTTCACATACCATATTATACTTGATAATTCACAAAAAAGCAAGAAAAATGGTTCTTCACATTTCACTTTGAATAACGAATTAAGGCAATATGCCTTGACCGAAGCCCTGTCTCTTATACACATCT
>LXOW01125897.1_pt1 | contig 12249 bp, 9 predicted proteins | sample 1368591 | NCBI WGS metagenome assembly LXOW01 (sample SAMN04884650, study PRJNA319009) | bovine gut metagenome | isolation source: Cow rumen | host: Bos taurus | place: Italy: Legnaro (PD) | collected 2014-07-09
CTGGTAATCAATCCTTTGCTTTGCATACCAAGGGCGTATGCTGTGGCTTTTTCTCCCACCATCTGCGGATTCTCGCCGAAGCTGCGCATTCCGATGATAGGATTGGCAGCGTTGGAGTTGACATCGGCCACAGGAGCGAAATTCACATGAATGCCCATACGTTGGCATTGTTCGGCGATCTGCTGTCCCATTTCATAAATCAGTTGGTCGTCATTGATAGCACCCAAGGTCATCTGATAAGGATAGGCCAAAGTCTTCTTTACACGCATAGCCAAGCCCCATTCCGCATCGATGGACACCATCAAAGGGGTTTGGGCCATAGCTTGCCAAGCATTGGTCTGGTTGACCTGAGCCTCGGCTTCGGCACGGAAGAAACACACACCACCGATATTATACTGTTTGATGTACTTCGCCACGTCCTCATAGAAAGGCTTATCGGGCTGATTGGCGCGCATACATATTAATTGTGCCACACGCTGCTCCAAGGTGAGGCTGTTGTAAACCGAATCCACCCAGCGTGATTCCGCATCCTGGGCAACACTCGTGCCGACCGAAAAAGCCAACACAAGCAAGAGGAATAATGACTTAATTCTATTCATATAACTATATAATTTCCAATTGATTTAATCTCTTGTTTTCAACCATTCCTTTAATTCATCCCAATCGTACGGTTTGCAGACGATAGTGCGTTCTGCATCCAAAACCAAGACCAGCGGCGTTGAGGTAACATGGTAATCCAGGAAGGGTTTACTATCCCAACGCAGATCATCATAGAAATGGTATCCCGGCAAACGCATCTTTTTCACAGTAGCGGCCACCTCCTCTTGGTTTTCAGCCAAAGCGAAAGTAACCAGCTCATAATCAGACTTCAAGTTGAGATGTTTTCGGATTTGCACCAAAAAATCATGACAATACTCGCAGTCCGTCGACCAAAAGACAATGATTACCCGCCCAGCCTTAGAGTCATACAGATGATATTCAAAGCCATCAATGGTCACACCCAAAACATCCGGAGCTTTTGCTCCAACCCTCACCTTTTGATAAGGCTCCGTGATGGAATCCAGTCGTATACCCTCTTCCATATTAATCTCGCCTTCGGCAAGTTGTGGATAATTCAAAAGGTAATCCGTCACTTTATCGCGCCCCATAGTCGAATAGCCATTCAAGGCAAATTCAAGGACATATTCATACATCCGCATGTTGACCTTTGCTTTGTCGAGCAGTACGCCCAAACCTGCAATCGAGAGGCTATCAAAACGCTGTTCATCGCCATCGGTGAAAGAATAGAAGAAAGCGACCAGCTTATCGGCCATCGTTTGTGACCCAACCAAAGTCGTATCACGAAAATCCACATCGTCCCAATACTTTTGTAAAGCCACATTCTGTGCCCTCAACTGGAATGTGGAAAGCACCAGACCTATCAGTATTGTTATATGGATTATTTTTTTCATATTCTATAAGTTAAATTAACTCATTAGAAGTCTAACTTTAACTGAATAGCCATATTAAAAGTCATGCGATGCAGGGGTGTTGTGCCATAATCGGCAATGGCTTGTTTGTGTTCGGGCGTAGGATAACCTTTGTTCTTTTTCCAATTGTAAACCGGATATTGCTGATCATACTCCACCATCATCATGTCTCTCGTGGTCTTGGCCAAAATGGAAGCCGCCGCAATCGATTGGTATTTGGCATCACCTCCAACGACACAGACATGCTTTATCTTCTTATAAGGATTAAAACGATTGCCGTCAATCAGCAACAATTCCGGTTGAAGCTTTAGTTGATCCAAAGCCCTATGCATCGCTAAAAACGAGGCGTTTAGGATATTGATTTCATCTATCTCCTGTGGCGATACTATGCCGATGCCGTAGGTCAAAGCTTCATTCATCACCAGCTCGCGCAGTTGCATACGTTTCTTCTCCGTCAACTGTTTCGAGTCATTGAGTTCAGGGTAGTCGGCATCGTTCTTTAGGATTACAGCGGCGGCAACCACGGGGCCTGCCAGGCAACCTCTTCCTGCCTCATCACAGCCAGCCTCGACCTTATCGGAATAATGTGTCAGCAAGCCCATAATTTAGAGGAATTTAAAGTAATACTGGTTAGCAAAGACCAACATCATGAAAAGCACCAGAAACATATTGGCCCAACCTGTGTTGTTAATATAGGAGAAAGCATACGACACCAGTATGGACACTGCGATGAAAATCAATCCATTCATCAGCACATTACCGCCCAAGAACAATAGAACGATGGAAAAGACCAACAAGACAATGGACATGGACATCTTTGTCCTTACCGCGATGGACTTCTCAAAGTTGGCGTTGCTGCTACCGAAAAGGAGAAGGACAGTTGGAACGATGAGTATTACTAACAAGAAGACAATCTTTAAGTTAAATGGCTCTACCGAGAATTTAATTGAAGCGAAATGGTCGCGATAGGCGTGCATTAACGGGAGGAAATCACCGAATAAATACACGGCAATAAAGTAGGCAAAATACACAAAGAGGAAGCCAAACAGCGGTATCAGTTGGAGTCGCAAGGTGCCTTTCTTGGCTATGGGAAGAACGATTATCACCCACAGGACCAATAAAACAGACGGGAAGTAGCACATTGAAGCCAAAGCGATATAAACCCCGGTCTTCAGCAGACTCATCTCCGGATTCGGCATTTGGTACATCTCATATAGCTTACTGATTGCCAAGATGATGAATATTGCAGACAGGGCAAAGGGATAGAAATTGGTTTGCGTGCGCGTCAAGCTCATTAGCAGGACGAAGACGAAAGCCCCCATGGTGCTCACCTTGCCCACGATTTGGTTTTTGACCAGCATCGCGTTGAAAATCAAGGTCTCCAGCACCAACAAAATGAAGGCAAAGATATGTTGGGCGATGGGTGAAAAGTCAAACAGATCGTCAACGAGATTGAAAATCGGAGTGACAGGACTACCCAGCCCCATGGTCATCTTTCCCGACGCGAACGCGGGAATCCATAGGGCAATCGCCAACAACGCAATCACCACATACTGAATGGCATAGCTTTGTCTGAAAAACTTTATCATTGCATCTTCATCAAGTCAAGTCCAATGTCGTGGCGGTAGTTGNNCCGCCGTGACCACAGCCTTATTCGCATCAAATGCCGTGCCAGCATGGAAGGCGACGACATCTTTCAGGTTGTCCAATCCGCTCATTATCATGCCTTTTTTGTAGGCTTCAGGGTAACCGCCCGACACCATCATCACCGTGACGGCAGTCTTATCGCTCTTGGCATAATGCACTTCGTTTAAGCGTCCGTCGGAGCAGGCCATCAATAAATCTGCAAAGTCACCCTCAATGCGGGTCATCACGGCTTCGGTCTCAGGGTCACCCATACGGACATTATATTCTATGACATACGGATTGCCACCGTCATTCATTAAGCCTAAGAAAATGAAGCCCTTATAATCGATGCCCTCGGCTTTCAAGCCTTTCAAGGTCGGCTTCACAATGCGTTCCTCCACCCTGCTTAGGAAGTCAGGCGTGCAGAAAGGTACGGGCGAAACGGCACCCATGCCACCCGTGTTCAGACCTTGGTCGCCGTCGCCGATGCGCTTGTAGTCCTTGGCTTCGGGCAGCAACACATAATGCTCACCGTCCGTCAGCACAAACACCGACACCTCGATGCCTTTCAGGAACTCCTCTATAACCACAGTGGTCGAAGCTGCACCGAACTTACCGTCAAGCATCTTGCCTAATTCGTCTTTGGCTTCCTGCAAATCATTGATAATCAACACGCCCTTACCAGCAGCAAGGCCGTCGGCTTTCAACACGTAAGGAGCATTCACGCTTTCGAGGAACTTATAGCCTTCGTTGAGATTATCCTTGTTGACCTTGAAGCACTTTGCCGTAGGCACGCCGTACTTTTCCATGAAGTCCTTAGCAAAAGCCTTACTGCCTTCCAGCTGTGCCCCACATTTGTCTGGGCCAATGATCCTCACGGCTTTCAAGGCCTCATCGTTCTTGAAGAAATCGACGATGCCATCCACCAAAGGTTGCTCAGGACCCACTACAACAAGATTAATATTCTGGTTTAAGCAAAACTCTTTTATTGCTTCAAAATCAGATAGTTTGATATTTACATTGCTTCCCACTTGTGCCGTTCCGGCATTACCAGGAACAATGAAAACATGTGCGCCCTCGCTCTGTGCCAGTTTCCACGCCAGGGCATGTTCGCGACCACCCGAGCCAAGCACCAAGATGTTTCGATTCACGGCGGTGATGTGTTGGCCTTGGACGGCTTTCCAATCCACGGCATCTTTTCTGGCTTCACCAGGATACATTATAATTTTAGCCATATCTTATTCTTTTATTGCTTTCATTAATGAGTTCCAAATGTCATCAGCAGCCTTGTCCCATGAAAAGTCCTCGGCACGCTCCCTACCCTTCTCTATCAAGGCTTCACGCACATTCTCGTCCAGCATCTCGGTCATACCCTCGGCAATGGAGGCTTCACTGAACGGGTCGACAAGCAGCGCAGCGTCGTCTGCTACTTCAGGCATAGAGGTCACATTGGAAGTGATGACTGGTGTGTCGCACCTGAACGCCTCCAAAATCGGTATGCCAAAGCCCTCGAAATAAGACACATACACCGATGCCAATGCCGATGCCGTCACCAGATGCAAGTCCTCCGCACTCAGACGCCCCGCAAAGACGACCTCGTCCTTGAAACGCATCTGGCTATAAGCCTGCTCAATAGGTTCCGACCACCAACGTTTCTCCCCGACAATCAGCAACTTGACATTTGATGGGGTTTGTCCCTTGAACAAGTCGAAGGCGGTGAACAGACGCGCCAGATTTTTGCGAGGATGCAAGGAACCGACAAACATGAAATACGGATTGCCGTCCGTGTATTTCGCCCGAATGGCTTCTTGTTCCTCTTCAGAAATCGGTGCAAACTTCTCATTCACACCGTTATATGCCACGTCAATCTTCTCTGGATTAATGCCGTAGCAGTCCACGATGTCCTGTTTAGAAAACTCCGACACCGTCACGATGCGTTTGGCTTTACGGGCAAACCTCGGGAAGAAGGTCTTGTAGTGCCACAGATGTATCTTCGGCATATCCTTAGGGAAATGCTCGAAATTAAGGTCGTGGAACTGAGCCACTTGAGGCACATCAGAGCGCAGGCTCAGATAGCCGTCGGGCGAGAAAAACAAATCAGGCTGGATTTGCTTCAAGGCTTTCTTCACTGAAAACTCGAAGAACCAAATGAACAGGAAGGGATGTCGTGCCTGCGGGAACAGCACTATGGGTTTCACGTTGTCGCCAAAGATAAACATCGGGTCAGGCTCACGGTCGAAGAGGAAATAAAACTCCACCTCGGGATGGTCTTTCACCATGCGACGCAAGGTCTCGTATGCCACCCATCCGATGCCTTCCAGCTTGTTTTTCAGCAACAAACGTGTATTGACTGCAATTTTCATTGTTCTGTTTTAACACTCGTTCTCATGCAGTCATTACACTGCAATTTTGTTCGCAAAGATACAAATTTTACCCACATCAAAACCTTGCGAACAAGAATTGATAATGATTTTTATTACTTTTGCTCCGAATTAATATAAAATGCCATGAGGAAAGTTTTTTTTGTCTCTCTTCTCACCCTTTGGTGTGCCTTCGTCTATGCCCAACCAGCCATCACTGACCTTTCATTCCAAAACTCCGTGGATGTTTTCGGTTTATTCGAAATGTCGTTCCAATTGGGAAAATACAACAATCCTTACGACCCCGAAGTCATTGATGTGTTTGCAGAGTTTACAGCTCCTGACGGCAAAACCTTCAAAGTCAACGGGTTTTACTACGAAGGTTATACCTTCCAACAGAAAAACGACTATGAAGTGGCCTCGGCAAGTCAAGACAAAGGTTGGCGGGTGAGGTTCACGCCCAACCAGGTCGGAAAATGGACATTCAGCCTCCATGCCGTCGACCGCAAAGGCAAGACCACCCTTTCGACAAGCGACAACCACCCTACCACTTTTGAATGCAGGTCCGTCGATACCGCCCTAGGTTTCATCAGAAAGGCCAACACGAGATACCTGAAACGTGAGGTGGTGCAAAACGGGAAGTCGAAGTATCAAGCTTTCTTTCCCATCGGGCCCAACATTGCATGGTATAATTATAAAGGCACAAGTGCTTATCCCAAAGGTATTTACGACTACAATTATTACATCGACGAGATCGCCGGAAGTGCCAACTTCATGCGCATTTGGCTCTCACGCTACCAATACCTTTCGCTTTATGGGCCGGAATTCACGCAGATGAACGGCAAAAAGCCCACCGTGTATTTTGACTCGACACTCAATCAAAAAGACGCTGCCGAGCTCGACCATATCATTGCCTATGCGGCAAAGAACGGCATCACCGTCACGCCTTGCATTTTCACTTATGGCGACTTTGGCAGCATGCATAATAGTTCAAGCCGATGGGACAACAACCCTTACAACACCATACTCGGATTGAAGTCGCCCACGCAGTTCTTCACCGACAAAGAGGCCAAAAGGATTGCCAGAAACCTGATTCGCTACATTGTCGCACGTTGGGGCTATGCCACCAATATCGTGTACTGGGAGCTATGGAACGAGGTCGACAACATTTCCAACGACAACATTTCCAAGGAACAGTTCAACAAGCACATCGTTGATTGGCATAACGAGATGGCCTCTTACATCCGATCCATAGACACCTTCAAGCATCCCATCTCCACTTCTAACGCTTCCTCAAAACCTACCGACGACCTTTTCCAAAAACTATATGCATCAATGGATTTTGTCCAAGTTCACACCTATAGTAACATACAAAAGGCAAAATCGAAAGAGGAACAATGCTATAATTTGTTCCAGAAGAGTATCGATGCCCACTCTGTCTATCCCGACAAACCGTGTTTTATAGAGGAATTCGGCTTCGGACAAAGTAGCAGCAAAGTGAAATACAAGGACAAAGACCCCAAAGGCATCGACACACACAATTGTCTTTGGTCGTCGTTGTTTACCAACACCATAGGTTCCGCTTCGTTCTGGTATTGGGACTACCTTGATTCGCAGGGGCTTCTCCGCATTTATGAGCCCATAATGACTTTCAGCAAGAACCTCCCCTTGCTCTCCGACGACTTCAAGGCTTATTGTACGGCAAAGACCACAAAAAGCTCAACCATTTTCCTCAACGGCATTCAAACCTATTATCTTTCCAACACCGCCGAAGACAGCATTTACGGATGGTGCCAGGATACGGCATACAGCTATCAATCCCTACGTCGTCTGGCTGACAAAAAGATAACCAACGGTCACTTCGACACTTTAGGCGTATCCGATGCCAATGGATACGTCTACACCCTCGACACCGAGAAAAAGCCAAGGCCTAGTTCCAAAAACAACACAATCATTCTGCCTATTGCTAGCCAACCTATCGGCGCTGTCTATGACATAAGATGGTACGATGCGGAAACGGGGACTGAAATCATTCAAGAACGAACAACTGCCTATGTCCAATGCAGCGAAAAGCACGGACATCATCTTGCTTTTGACTTTCCATCCTCCATCAGAGGCCTGAAAAAGAAGACTATCAACAACAAGTTCGGTGACGCTGCTTTTATCCTGTATCTCCAACAAGATACCAAAAACAATGGCGACACCCAATCCAAGAATGTCGCCAATGATAAAAAGAGAAAGTTCAGACTTACTTTTTAAGAAAGCCTATACCTTAATAGCGGTAAATGTCTGACTTATACGGTCCTTCAACGGGAACTCCAATGTAGTCGGCCTGCTTCTGGGTGAGTTTCGTCAGCTTCACGCCAATCTTCTCAAGGTGCAGGCGGGCGACTTCCTCGTCCAAATACTTGGGCAGGCAGTACACACCAACTTTATATTGTCCGCGCTTCTCCCAGAGGTCCATCTGAGCCAAGGTCTGGTTGGTGAACGAGTTACTCATCACGAAGCTGGCATGACCCGTGGCACAACCAAGGTTGACCAAACGGCCCGAAGCCAACAAGAAGATGCAATGGCCGTCGTCGAAGATGTACTTGTCGACCTGCGGCTTGATGTTGACTTTTTCCTTCAGATGCTCGGTCTTTTCGAGGCGGTCCACCTGGATTTCATTGTCGAAGTGGCCGATGTTGCACACGATGGCTTGGTCCTTCATTTGCAGGATGTGTTCCAACGTGATGACATCGCAGTTACCAGTAGTAGTAACGAAGATGTTGCCTTCCTTGACGGCCTCTTCCATCGTCGTGACCTCGAAGCCTTCCATAGCGGCTTGCAAGGCGCAGATGGGGTCGATTTCGGTGACGAGCACGCGGGCACCATAGCTCTTCATGGAGTGCGAGCAGCCCTTACCCACTTCGCCGTAGCCGCAAACGACAACGACCTTACCGGCAATCATCACGTCGGTGGCGCGCTTGATGCCGTCGGCCAACGACTCGCGGCAGCCGTAGAGGTTGTCAAACTTCGATTTAGTCACCGAGTCGTTCACGTTGATGGCGGGCACCAACAACTCGCCGCGTTCGTGCATCTGATACAGACGGTGCACGCCCGTGGTGGTCTCTTCCGAAACGCCTTTCCAGCCAGCCACGACGGTGTGCCAGAAGGTGGGATTCTCTTTATAGGTGGCCTTGATGACGCTCATCAATGCCCTCTCCTCTTCGCTGCCCGTAGGCGCGTCAAGGAGTTTGGGGTCGTTTTCGCAGGCATAGCCCTTGTGGATCAGCAAGGTGGCATCACCGCCATCGTCAACGATGAGGTCCGGACCGGTGCCATCGGGGAAAGTGATGGCACGTTTGGTGCACCACCAGTAGTCTTCTAGGGTCTCGCCTTTCCATGCGAAGACGGCGGTACCTGTCTCGGCTATGGCAGCGGCGGCGTTGTCTTGCGTAGAATAAATATTGCAGCTGCACCAGCGCACCGTGGCACCCAACTCAACGAGGGTCTCGATGAGGCAGGCTGTTTGTATGGTCATGTGTAGCGAACCCATGATTTTCGCACCCTTCAGCGGCTTTGTGTCGCCATATTTCTTGCGCAGCGACATCAGGCCTGGCATTTCGTGTTCTGATACTTCAATTTCCTTGCGTCCCCAAGTAGCAAGGCCCATGTCGGCCACCAAATAGGGCAAATTGTTGTTTAATAGTCTGTTATCCATTTGTTTATGCTTTTAAATTATCCAATACGAATTGGCAAAGATAAGCAAATTTCCAACACCCGCAACGAGATACTGTCCCAAAAAGTGTGTCCTAGTGCATCCATCTCTTTTGTGTTTGTAGTGATTCACAAAGATATGGATGCCTTCGTTTCTCTCGGCTATGGTGTCGATTTTACTTTGCGAAAATCTGTCGATCCAACTTTGCCAAAATTTGTCGATGCAAAATTACCGATTACAATACAACGCCCACTCCCCTTGGAACTGAGGCCCGACGATGGCGGGCATTTCATCGATAAGCTTTTGCGGACTGGTCATCACCTTCTCTATCAGAAAGTCCCGCCGCGCCATGATGTCTGCTTTCTCGCTCTCAAAGTCGCCGTTATGCCTTGTGGCGATGCTGACCCAGATGGTTTTTATAATGATAGGCACAGCTATAATGGCCAGGCAAATGATAATGACTTTCATGGGTTTCTTTCTTGTTTTCTAAGTTAGCAACCATTTCCATGCAGGAATCACTTCTATGGATTGGCCGTTACCGATTTCGATTAAGGATTCTTCGTCATAGGTCACAATCACCATCCTGTCCAAATGCTGGTAGGCATTCAGTTTCTTAAGTGCTTCCACTTCACGAGTATATGTATCTTGGGCATCCTCAGCCATAATGGAATATGACGCCTGAATGGCATACGACTCTTCGGGGATATAGAAGTCGACTTCGACTGCCTTGTTGTAAAAGAACAATTGCTCTCCAAACTTTCTGTGAAGATGAATGGCGCACACATTCTCCAATAGGGCGCCTTCACCACCGGAGAGGAAGATACTTAGCAGGCCGTTGTCGACGAAATAGTGCTTCTTCACGGTTTCCTTCTCTACGAACTTTGAGGCATAGTTCTCCAACGAAAACAACAAGCAGGCGTCTTTAGCATATTTCACATAATCGATGACGGAAGCTGTCGATGTGCTCACGCCAGTAGCTTTAACCAAATTGGCAATCCTTGTAAAAGAAACAGGCTGCATGACGCTCTCCGCCATCCGTTTGAAGGCCAGCCTTAAAGCCAATTCATTCTTGACCTTGTTGCGTTGGATGATGTCACCAAGCAGAATCTTTTCATACAAGTCGTTCAACCAATGTCGTTTGTTGCGGTAAAGCAACAGTTCGGGGAAACCTCCCCAATTCAAATACTGGGCAAAGGCCCGCTGCACCACAGCACGTTCTCGTCCATACTGCCACTCGGAAGACAACCTGATGCCTTGTGCTTCGAGAAACTCATGAAAAGAATAAGGAAAGACCGTCTCGTCAAGATATCGTCCTCCCAATATGGTTTGGATGTCTCGACTGAGCATCTTGGCATTACTGCCCGTGATGAAAACCTGATACTTTCTATTGGCCAGCCTTCGCGCAAAATGCTCCCATCCGTCCACATTCTGTATCTCATCAAAAAACAGGATGGGCTTTTGAGGATGGACAGACTGATAGGCCTGAATGATCAAGTCGAAATCATCCGAGGTCATCCCCGCCAACCGCTCATCATCGAAATCAATGTACACCATGTCCTCAACTTGATGGCCTCCAGCTAGTAGTTGCTTGGCACGTTTGTATAGCATATAGGATTTCCCTGCTTGTCGGACACCCACAAGCACATATCTTCCTTGTTCCTCAAACTCATAAGGCCGGTCATAGAGTACCACGTCCCTGATTTCCTCTTGCCCTTCCTTGATCAACGTTCGGAATATTTCTTTTGTAATGGCCATAATGATTCTATTTTTTCAGTGCAAAAATACAAATTTGTTTATTATCGTCAAACAATTATTGAAATTTTTGTTTAATGACACCAAACAAATATATGAAACAAGAAAGAGAAAAGAGTCTGCTCTATACACCTTTTCAAGAGATAAACAAGGTGAATTCTCCACTTTTCAAGGGATAATCGGGGGCAAGGACTCAAAAAACTACTATTATGTCCCGATAATTTGATAAAAGCAGGACAAGTTTCCATATCCCAAAATAGTTTTGCGGTGCAAACACACATTTTTCGCCGCAAATTTGCGGCGTAAATGAATTTTTTTCGCCGCAAAACACCGGAATTATGTGATTTGTTTTGTAATGCCAGGGAGTTTTGCGGATTTCTGCAAGAAAATGAGGGTGTTAAAACTGAAAAATTCCACCTTTTCCGCGCTTATTTATCCACGAAACGCATTTTTTCCTTTTCGTAGACGATTATGACGCACTATCTTGTTCAGCATACCAGCAAGGAACCATCTTCGAACACATAATATTGTCACAAACTTATCATATCTTTGTGACGAAATTCGGGTGCAAAAATACACAAATATTCTTCTACGACAACAATTTATCAATAAATAGGAGTACTTTTGAGGCATTGTTAGCCACAATAAGGACGAGACGCTGTTTTCAACTCTCCGTGGGTTATTATGCTTCTAATTCTATTAACTACAGCTTTTTGCATCTGGTTTATTGAATTTCAGTCGGATTATCGAGCTTATTCATCCACGAAACGCATTTTTTTCTTTTCGTGGACGATTATGACGCACTATTATGTCCAAAACATGCCAATTGTAGGGGAATCTTAAACAAATCTGCGGCAGCCGCATATCGTTGTTTTCCCGCATTGCAAATGCTGATATTCTCGCCTCCCGAATTGCATATTCGGGGGAACGGGGGAACGGCGGCAAAGTTAGCAAGACAAAAGTGAACGGATATCGCCGTTTTCACAGAACGGATATCGGCCGTTTTTTACAGAAAAGTGACATTTAAAGGCTGATTTGCGTGTCAACGAGCTAATGCAGAGTTTAAAAATAAGCTCTGCATTTTTCTTCGCCCTTTCAGAGTTATTGTAAAATCACTTCCCAATGACCATTCTTTCGGCCGCCAACACGCTTCAATACACCATATTGCTGCAATCTACCTATGTTGTACTTAACACCATCCTCAGTAATATTGTCAATGACCTTTGCCACTTCCTGCCGATTGGCTGTCGGATGTTTATGCAGGTATTCTAAGATTTCCTTTTGGGTAGCGGTCAGAGGTTTTGGGGTAGCAATTATACTCTTTTGGGTAGTGGATTCCTCC
>LXOW01016567.1_pt2 | contig 12237 bp, 12 predicted proteins | sample 1368591 | NCBI WGS metagenome assembly LXOW01 (sample SAMN04884650, study PRJNA319009) | bovine gut metagenome | isolation source: Cow rumen | host: Bos taurus | place: Italy: Legnaro (PD) | collected 2014-07-09
AGCATATTTCAATTCCTATATGCCGCAAATGGTCTGCCGCCTTTTTCGACAGCCTGAGGCCGCCCGGCAGGGCGGCCTGTTTTGCGGCTGCGTTTTAATAACAGGCGATATTGCTGTCGGTCCGCGACTCCGTGCCGCCCACCAGGACGCCGTTGTCGAGGCGCACGATCATCTGCCCCCGGCCGAAGCTGGGGGTGTTGAGGTCCAGCCGCACGTCGTGACCGAGGCGGCGCAGGGCCCTGGCAAGATCCGGCGAAAACCGGCTCTCCACGGTGACGGTCCCGTCCCGAAGCCACTGCCAGCGGGGGGCGTCCAGGGATTGCTGGGGGTCCAAGTGAAAGTCGATATAGTTCATCATCACCTGCACGTGGCCCTGGGGCTGCATATAGGCCCCCATGACCCCGAAGGGGCCAACGGGCTTGCCGTCCTGCATGAGGAAGCCGGGGATGATGGTGTGATAGGTCCGCTTGCCGGGCTCCAGCCGGTTGGCGGCGGCGGGGTCCAGGGAGAAATCAGCGCCCCGGTTCTGGAGGCTGATACCGGTGCCCTCCACCACGATGCCGGAGCCGAAGCCCATGTAGTTGGACTGGATATAGGAGACCATGTTCCCCTCCCCGTCGGCGCTGCACAGGTACACCGTGCCGCTCTTGGGCGGGAGGCGATGGGTCCAGACCCGGGCCCTGTCCCCCATCTCCCGGGCCCGCATGGCCCCATAGGCGGGAGAAAGCAGGTCGTGATAGTCGACCTCCATTTTGTCCGGGTCGGTCACGTACCGAAAGGCGTCGGCAAAGGCCATCTTCATGGCCTCCAGCTGTTTGTGGACGGTGATTGCGCTGTCCCGCTCCGGGAAGGTGAACTCCTTGAGGATATTGAGGGCCATCAAAGCCGCGATGCCCTGGCCGTTGGGCGGGATCTCGCACACGTCATAGCCCCGATAGTCCACCCTGATGGGCTCCACCCACCCGGGATGGAAGGCGGCGTAGTCCTCATAGCGGATATAGCCCCCGTCCCGACGGCTCTGCCGGTCTATCCTTTGTGCGATGTCCCCCCGGTAGAAGGCCTCGGCGTCGGTCTCGCCGATGCGCCGCAGCGTGGCGGCGTGGTCCGGAAGATAGATCATCTCCCCCGCCCTGGGCGCTCGGCCCCTGGGGCAGAAGGTGTCGAACCAGGGCCGAAACTCCGGCCCCGTCAAATTCCCGGAGAAGCTGTCGAAGCTGATCTGCCACATGGCCGCCAGGTTGGGCCCGCAGGGGTAGCCCTCCTCGGCGTACCGAACGGCAGGCGAAAGGTCCTCAACAAGGGACAGCCGCCCGAAGCGGCCGTTCAGCGCCGCCCAGGCTCCGGGGGCTCCGGACACGGTGACAGGGGTCCAGCCCCGGGCGGGCATCTTGCCGTCCACGGCCCGGCCGTCAGCCTTCACCCGGTCGATGGACAGAAGCCGGGGCGCGGGGCCGCTGGAATTGAGGCCGAAGAGCTTTTTTTCCTTCTCGGACCAGATGAGGGCGAAGGCGTCGGAGCCGATGCCGTTGGCCGTGGGCTCCACCACCGTCAAAGCCGCGGCCGCTGCCACCGCCGCGTCCACGGCGTTGCCCCCTCGCCGCAAGGCTTCCAGGCCCGCCGCGGCCGCCTGGGGACTGGAGCAGTTCACCATGCCGCCCCGGGCGTAGAGGGGGAAGCGCTGGGAGGGATACCGCTGTGAAAGGGGATCGAAGGCAAAGGGGTCAATCGTCATGGGGCGCCTCCTCCAAAGCTTGCATATAGTCGTTCAGTATGGCCGCGGCCCGCTCCACCACGTATAGGCAGCGCACGTCGGGCCGACGGTATCTCTCCTTCAGTTCCTCGCACTCGATGGTGCCCAGGTCCGCCCTAAACCGGCTCACCAGTTCGGCGCAGGCTTCCTTGAAGCCGGGGGTGGCGTGGGCCCGCTCCTCAACCAACGCCTTGGACAGGGCGGCCAAGGCCCCCAGCAGCGCGCCGCAGTTCTCCCCGCAGCCAAGGCCTCCGCCAAAGCCGCTGACCAGCCGCACGGCCTCCGATGACACGTTCAGTCCGTATCGCTCGTCGGCCCACAGCAGCACCGATTCGGCGCAGTTAAAATCATGATCTAAAAAGATCTCCCGTATAGTCATGCTTCCTCCCCTTCCTTCAGCAGGCCCAGGGCCATCTCGGCAAAGACCGCCGCCCCAAGAGGCAAAAGCCCATCGGACGGGAAGAAGCGATCACTGTGCAGGGGATAAACCTCGGCTCCCGGCTCTCCCACGCCGACGCCGATATAGCAGGCGGGCACTCGCTGTCCGTACAGGGAGAAGTCCTCGGAGATGGTGTCCACCGGCAGGGCTGTGACCTTGTCCGCCCCCAGCAGCGCCTCCGCCCGGGCCCGGCAGATACGGGCCGTTCTTTCCTCGTTCACCACCAACGGCATGCCCCGATGGATCAGCACCCGGGCCTCACAGCCCATGGCGGCGGCGGTCCCCTCCGCAATGGCTTTGACCCGCTCCAAACAGGCGGTGCGCTGGTCCGATTCCACGGTGCGTATGGTCCCCTCCAGGGTCGCCCGATCCGGGATCACGTTGTCGGTCTCGCCCCCGCGGATGCGGCACAGGGACAGAACGCAGGCCTTGCCGGGGTCGCTGATCCGGCTGGCCACGGTCTGCAGCGCCATTACGATGGCGGACGCCGCCACGATGGGGTCCCGGCAGGCGTGGGGACAGGCCCCGTGGCCGCCCTTGCCGATCACCTCGATCCGGATGCCGTCCAAAGCCGCCATAACGGGCCCCGTGCGGACGCTGACCATGCCCCCGTGAAGCTCCGGCTTCACGTGGCCGCCGATGACGTGATCCACGGGGTACCGATCAAAGAGACCAGCGTCCAGCATCCACTGGGCCCCCTCCCCCGTTTCCTCGGCGGGCTGGAACAGGAGCAGGGCCTCCCCGGAAAAACGATCCCGCATTTGGGCCAGCAGCAGCCCCGCCCCGTAGACGAAGGCCATGTGCATGTCGTGGCCGCAGGCGTGCATGACGCCGGGGTTTTGGGATCGGATGGGGTTCCCTGCCCACTCCGTCACCGGCAGGGCGTCCATATCCGCCCGAAGGGCCACCCGCTTGCCCGGCCCATTGCCCCGGATGCGGACCGCCAGGCCGTTCTTTACCGGCAGGGGCAGCAGCTCAAAGGGCGGCTGAGAAAAGAGGGATCGCAGCCGTTGGGCGGTCTGCCGCTCCTGACCGGAGCGTTCCGGATGCTCATGGAGCTCCCGCCGCAGGGCGGCGAGAGGGCCCCGCAGCGTTTGTTCCGCTTCCGATAGGGAAAAGAATGGCTGTTCCATCGCAATATCCTTTCTGTCACCAAATGCCGGGCACCAGCCGCCAGCGGACCTTTTTCATATATGCCCCGTATCCCTCCAGCTCCCGGGTCAGCACCTGCTCCTCGTTCAGGATCCGGCGGGCGATGAGGAACGGATAGACCAGCATGACCAGGAACGAGAGAAGGGACCCGAGGATCAGCGGCATGGACAAAAACAGCAGGAGCGTAGCCGCGTACATGGGGTGCCGGACCAGGCCGTAGAGCCCCGTGTCCACCAGCTTCTGGCCCTGCTCCACCTTCACTGTCCGGGCAAGGTAGGCGTTTTCCTTCAGCACGAAGGCGTAAAGCACGTAGCCCAGCAGGAACAGCGCCGCGCCCAGGACGCTGACCCAGGGCGGAAGCAGCAGGATGCCCAGCCGGAAGCTGAGCCCCGCCAGCACGAAGGCGGCGATAAACATGGCGCCGGAAAGGAGGAGCACCTTTTTCTGGGTCATCTCCTTCTCCCGGGCGTCCAGCCGCCGTTTGAGCCGGTCCGGGTCTTTGGCCATCAAAAACAGGCCCGCCAAAAACATGGGGCCGAACAGGACCCCCATGAGCAGCCATCCCTGCCCATATCGCAGGGTGCCGGCGGGCAGGAAGATCAGCAGCCCCACCAGCAGCACGCCCAAAAGGAACTTGGTCATGGCCTGAACGAACAGCTTTTTTGTCATGGTCCCCTCCCGGCTTCCCGTATTCTGCTGATATTGTCGCACACTCCGCCTTTCTTTGCAACGGTCCGGCCCTTTTTCCCCATCTTTTTCTTGCAGGAAATCGGAATCTATATTACCATAGAGACACAAACAGGAGGGCGATATGAACATCTATCTTGCGTTTTCCCTTTTTGCGCTGCTCATCCTGGGGTACTGGGTCATTTCGGAGCTGTTCGCCATGCTCTTCCGCTTCACGGGCCTGCCNNGAGAGCGAACTGCTGCTGTCCACCCGGTCCCGGCGGCGCCTCGCCAGGCTCACCATGCTCTTTGGGTACGTGTTCAACCTGACCATCGTGTCCGCGTTCATCAACGTGTTCTTTTCGCTGAAGATCTCGGAGCTGGCGGCGGACTTGATCAGCAGCATCATCCCCCTGCTGGCCATCCTGTTCATCGTGGCGTTCATGCGTATCCCGGCGGTCCGGGCCTGGGGGGATCGGCTCATCGAGAAGCTGGCGGGCCGCATCATCCATAAGGAAACGGCCAACACCATCTGGCTCATGGACTACATCGGCCAGGAGTCCATCGCCCAGGTCAACCTGCACGAAGTGCCTGAGGAGCTCCGGGGAAAGACCCTGCTGGAATCGGGCCTCAAGGCGGATCACGGGATCCTGGTGATGCTGGTGGAGGAAAACGGGCACAAGGCCGAGCCCGCCAATGCCCAGACCGTGTTCCAGCCGGGCGACAAGCTTACCGTCTTCGGGGACTACGCCACCATCAGCCGGGTCTTCCACGCCAGGGAGCGGTTCAGCGAACAATAGAAAACAGGGTCGAACCTCCTTTTCTGCACAAAAAGAGGCTCATTTTTTGTCGAAAACATGGGTATCCTATGCACATGAAACGCCTATTTTTCATGTTTGCGGCGCTGCTTCTGCTTTTGGGCTGCCGCGGCAACATATCCGCGTCCGCGCTGATGCCGGAGAACACTTTTGCGCCCTTTGACGCCCCGGCATCCTCCGCCGAGCCCCAAAGCATACGCGTGGACCCGGGTCAGGCGGCGCCCACCGTCACCCCTCCTCCGACGCCTACGCCCACGCCCACGCCCTCCCCTACGCCGACCCCCACGCCTACGCCGTCGCCCACAGCGGACCCGGACAGGCTCATGGTGGCCCTGACATTCGACGACGGGCCCACCCAGTATACGGCCCGGGTACTGGACCTGCTGGAGCAGTATGGAGCCAAGGGGACCTTCTTCGTGATCGGCTCCAAGCTGAACGACGACACCCGATCCCTCCTGCAGCGGATGAGGGAACTCGGGTGCGACATCGGCATGCACGATCTCGATCACGCGGATCTGACCAGGTTTTCGGAAGCCGCCAACGTGAAGCGGATCGAAGGGATGCGGCGGCTCATCCTGGAGCAGACCGACGGCGGGTATGAAGCCCATCTGCTGCGCCCGCCCTTCGGCAATCTGAACAAGGCCCTGCGCCGGGCCTGCAAGACCGCCGAGGCCGCCTGCATCCGCTGGTCCGTGGACACCCGGGACTGGAGCAACAAGAACCCCAATACTATCTTGAAGATCGTCCGGCAGGAGACCAAGGACGGGGCCATCATCCTGTTCCACGACCGGCTCGCCACCACCGTCACCGCCCTGGAAGCGGTGATCCCCTGGCTCCAGGAGCAGGGCTATGAGCTGGTGACGGTGACGGAGCTCATCGAAAGCAGCGGCCAGGGCATACAGTACGGAAAGGATTATCATCGAAAGCCCGGACGCTGATCGCCCTTGACAGCGAACGCGTTTTCACATACTATCAGGATGAATCCAGTTTAGGAGGAATATGCGGTTGGATATGGTGTGTTTTCGGGATATGCCCTATGAGCGGCCTAATATTGACGCCCTGAAGGATCGCTACGGTGAGACCATCGACCGGCTGAAGAAAGCCGATTCCTATGATGCGGCTAAAGATGCCTTCTTCGCCCTGCAAACGGCGGAGGAGGAAGCGGGCACCATGCTGTCGCTGTGCTCCGTGCGGTACACCATCGACACCACCGATCCCTTCTACGAGGGGGAGATGAAGTGGCTTCGGGAGCAGAATGCGTCGCTGATCCCCCTTCGCAAGGCCTATCAGGAGGCGCTGGCGAACAGTCCCTTCCGGCCCCGGTTCCAGGAGGAGTTCGGCCGGCAGATGTTCCGGCTCATCGACGCCGGCCTTCGGACCACCGACGAAAGGATCATCCCCGACGTGATCCGGGAAGGGGAGCTGACCCAGCGGTATCAGAAGGACAGCGCCCTGGCCGTCACCCGGTTCCGAGGCGAAGAGTGCAACTTCTACGGGCTGCTGAAGCACATGGAGAGCACGGATAGAGAGGAGCGCAAAGAGGCCTTCCACGCCTGGGCGGGCCTGTACGAGCGGATCAGCCCCCAGCTGGACGCCGTGTACGACGAGCTGGTGCACCTGCGGGATAAGAAGGCCAAAACCCTGGGCTTTTCGAGCTACACGGACCTTGCGTATCTGGAGCGCCGCCGGTTCGACTATACCCAGGAGGACGCGGCTAACTTCCGCCGGCAGATCAAGGAGATCGTCACCCCCGCCGTAGCTGAGATCCGGGAAAAGCAGCGGCAGCGGCTGGGCGTGGATACGCTCCGGTATTACGACGAATCGCTGATCTTCCCCGAGGGCAACGCGAACCCGGAGGGGAACCGGGAGGAGCTGGTCAAAAAGGCCCAGCGGATGTACCGGGAGATGAGCCCGGAGACCGGCGAGTTCTTCGATTTCATGGTCAAATATGACCTGTTCGATCTGGAGACCCGGCCCGGCAAGCGCATGGGCGGGTACATGACCCGGTTCCCGGCCTACAAGGCNNCCCGGCCTACAAGGCCCCCTTCATCTTCAGCAACTTCAACGGCACCAGCGCCGACGTGAAGGTGCTCACCCATGAGGCGGGCCACGCCTTTCAGGGGTATCTGGCCATGCGGTCCATCCCCGTGGGGATGCTGGGCGGGTCCACCTCGGAGATCAACGAGATCCACTCCATGTCCATGGAGCACTTCGCCGGTCCCTGGGCGAACAGCTTCTTCGGAAAGAACGGCGAAAAGTATCGGACGGCTCACCTGATCAACGCCCTGGACGTTCTGCCGTACATGGTTTGTGTGGACGAGTTCCAGCATCGGGTGTATGCGGACCCGGATATGACCGCCAAGGAGCGGCGGCAGGTGTGGCGAGAGATCGAGAAGGAGTACATGCCCTGGCGGGATTACGACGGGGATGCCTTCCTGGAGGAGGGCGGATTCTGGATGCAGAAGCAGCACATCTTCCTCTATCCCTTCTACTACATCGACTACGCCCTGGCCCGCATGTGCGCCTTTCAGTACTACGGCCGGGCGAAGAAGGATCGGGAGCGGGCCTGGCAGGATTACCTTCGGCTCTGCCGCGCCGGCGGGACGAAGGGGTATTTCGAGCTTTTGAAGGTGGGCGATCTTCTCAACCCCTTCCACGACGGCGCCGTAGCCGCCTCCGTGGGACACGTGATCGAGGAGATACGGGAACGGTATTGATATCCAAACGAAAAAAAGCCCCTCTGGGGCTTTTTTCATATGCGGTTTTCAGCAGCTCTCCGTCATGATGTCCAGGATCTCCCGGTCCGTGTCCCGCATGCCCTCCCGGGCCATGCGGCCTACGGTGCGGATGGTGTTGTCCACGCCCTTCTTGACGATGCCCTCGCCGGAGTAGAACTGGTTCTCACCGTGCTTGTACATCTCGTAGCCCATGAGCCCCGCCTCCACGGCCATGGCGATCTTCCCGGCGCAGGAGGGCTTGGCCCCGTCGCAGACCATGCCGGAGAGGATGGCCAGGGTGTTCACCACCGTGTGGGCGATGACCTCATACCCGTCCCCATGCAGATACGCGATGCCCGCCGCCGCCCCGCAGCCGGCGCTGACCGCCCCGCAGAAGGCGGAAAGCCGTCCGATGCTGGTCTTCTGATGGATGGTGACCAGGTTCGACACCACCAGGGCCCGAAGGAGCTTCTCCCGGCCCGCGTTCAGGGCTTTGGCGTATTCGATGACGGGCAGGCTGGCCGTCATGCCCTGGTTCCCACTGCCAGAAACGATGACCACCGGCATCTCGCAGCCGCTCATGCGGGCGTCGGACCCGGCGGCGGCCGCCGCCTTGGCCCGGACGCGGACGCCGTCCCCCTGGCTGAGGAGCAGGGTCTGGCCGATGCGGGCGCCCCAATCGTGGATAAGCCCCTCTTGGGAGATGGCGGTGTTATATGCGATCTGCCGCTCCAGGAGCACCTCCACGTCGAACAGGTCCACGCTGTTGGCGAAGTCCACGATCCGCTCCACGCTCAAAAGGCCGTACTCCGGCGCCTCCATCCCTTCCCGGCCCCGGGGGCGATCCCCCTCCAAGGCGAACAGGCAGACGCCGTTCCGTTCGATGCGGGTGATATTGGTGTGGAAGTCCTCGATGATCACCCGGGCGCTGTCCGCCCCGGCCCAGACCGTGACGGCGACGTAGAAGACCTTGTCCCCGGGATAGGGGACCACTTCGATCTGGTGGCTGTCCCGGTAGGCGCGAATGGCGGCGCGGTCCTTCTCGGCCACGTGGGAGATCACCTGCAGCTGCACGTCCGGGTCCCCGGCCACCAGGCCCGCCGCGGCGGCGGCCTCGATGCCCCGCAGATACCCGGTGTTGGGCACCACCACGCTCTTCACGTTCTTGATGATGTTCCCGCTGCACTCCACCCGGCACCGTTCCGGCAGCGCTCCCAAAGCCTGCCGGGCTTTGGCGGCCCCGTAGGCGATGGCGATGGGCTCCGTACAGCCCGTGGCGGGGATCAGCTCCGCCTCCAAGATGCGGATATAGGCCGAATAGGCGGGATCGGTCCGGTCAAACGTTCCCATGCGGTCCTCCTGCTTTACCAGAAACAGGAGAGGGGTCGCCTCTCCTGTCCCTCGTTCGTTCTTTACGCGATCACTTTGAAGCCGGCGGCCTCCACGGCCTTGCGGACGGCCTCCAGCGGCAGATCCTCCTTGAGGACCAGCTCCACGGCCTTCGTCACGTGGTCCGCTTTGCAGCTCTCCACCTGGGGCAGGGCCTCCAAGACCCTCCTAAGCCGAGCGGAGCAGCCGCCGCACATCATGCCGTCCACGGTCAGATTCAGCGTCTTCATGTTCGTTTCCTCCGTTGTTGATAGTTGTATTGTATACTTGCGGGGCCGGACCTGTCAACGACCGCCGCCATATATATCATTCGATCCCGTCCACGATATAGCCGATGGCCTCCACGGCCTTCTTAAGATCCTCGTGGCTGACCTCCCCGTCCAAAAGGACCCTGGCCGTGCCCGCTTCATGGCTGGCCGAGGCTTCCTTCACCCCGGGCACCTTTTCGAGAGCGCCTTTGACGGCGGCCTCGCAGTGCTCGCACATCATGCCGGTCACGTGCACGATCTTTTCAGCAAGAGGCGGCTGTTCCGCGGCGATGGGCTCCTCGGGCAGGTCCACCGGATGCTTCTTGGGTTTGTCCCGCCTGCCGTCGTGCATCTTAAAGAGGTTCAGCCGAAGGGCGTTGGTCACCACGCAGAAGCTGGAAAGGCTCATGGCCGCCGCGCCGAACATGGGGTCCAACGTGGCGCCCCGGATAAGGCCAGCCGCGACGGGAATGCCGATACAGTTGTAGATGAAGGCCCAAAACAGGTTCTCCCGGATGTTCCGCAGGGTCGCCCGGCTGAGGCGGATGGCCGCCGGCACGTCCCGAAGGCTGCTCTTCATGAGCACCACGTCCGCCGCGTCGATCGCCACGTCCGTGCCCGCGCCGATGGCGATGCCCATGTCCGCCCGGGTGAGGGCCGGGGCGTCGTTGATGCCGTCGCCCACCATGGCCACCTTGCCCAGCTTTTTGAGCCGACGTACCACCTGCTCCTTCCCGTCGGGCAGGACCCCGGCGATGACCCGGTCCACCCCGGCCTCGCTGCCGATGGCCTTGGCCGTGCGGGCGTTGTCGCCGGTGAGCATGACCACCCGGATGCCCATGTTCTGCAGCTCCTTCACCGCCTGGGCGCTGTCGGGCTTCATCACGTCCGCCACGGCGATCACGCCCAGGAGTCGATCGTTCTTCGCGAAGAACAGGGGCGTCTTCCCCTGCTCCGCCAACGCTTCGGCGGCTGTGCGGACGGTCTCGGAAACCGCGCAGCGGGAGGAGATGAAGGTCATATTCCCGCCGGAGAGGGTGTCGCCGTCCAGCATGGCGGTGAGGCCGTTGCCGGGCAGGGCTTCAAAATCGCTGACCTCCGCCGCCGCCAGCCCCAGCTCGTCCCCCTTCTGCAGGATGGCCTTGGCCAGGGGATGCTCGCTCTTCTTCTCGAGGGCGTAGGCCAGGGTCAGGAGCGAGCTTTCGTCCACGCCCGCCGCCGGGACCACGTCCGTCACCTTGGGTTCGCCGGTGGTGACGGTGCCGGTCTTATCGAGGATGACGATGTCCGTCTTCCCCGTCTGCTCCAAGGACACGGCGTTCTTAAAGAGGATGCCGTTTTTCGCACCCTTGCCGTTGCCCACCATGATGGCCACGGGGGTGGCGAGGCCCATGGCGCAGGGGCAGGAGATGACCAGCACGGTGATAGCGCGGCCCAGGGCATAGGCGAAGGTTTGTCCCAGCACCAGCTGTATCCCAAAGACCACCGCGGCGATACCCAAAATGGCGGGCACAAACACGCCGGAGACCTTGTCGGCCACCTTGGCGATGGGGGCCTTGGTGGCGGCCGCGTCGCTGACCATGCGGATGATCTGGCTCAGCGTGGTGTCCTCGCCCACCCGGGTGGCCCGGCACTTCAAGAATCCCGATTGGTTCACCGTGGCGGCGGACACGCTGTCGCCTTCGGCCTTGTCCACAGGGATGCTCTCGCCGGTCAGGGCCGATTCATTCACCGCGCTATGCCCTTCCAAAACGATCCCGTCCACGGGCACGTTCTCCCCGGGCCGCACCACGAACACGTCCCCGGCCGCCACGTCTTCGATGGGCACCTCCGCCTCCTGGCCGTCCCGGACCACCACGGCGGTCTTGGGGGCCAGCTTCATAAGGCTTTTGAGAGCGTCGGTGGTCCTGCCCTTGGATCGGGCTTCCAGCATCTTGCCCACGGTGATGAGGGTCAGGATCATGGCGGCGGACTCGAAATACAGGTTGTTCATCACCAGCTCGGTGTGGGCCACATCCCCCGCCGCGGCGGTGGCCGTCATGCGGAACAGGCCGTATACGCTGTATACGAAGGAGACCCCGGAGCCCATGGCCACCAGGGTGTCCATGTTGGGCGCACCGTGGCGGAGGCTGGAGAAGCCGCTGATAAAAAACTTTTTGTTGATGAGCAGGATGATGGCGGAGAGGATCATCTGCACCAGGCCCATGGCCACGTGGTTCCCCTCGAAGAAGGCGGGGATGGGCCAGCCCCACATATGGTGGCCCATGGAGAAGTACATGAGGATGAGCAAAAAGCCCAGGGACCACAGCAGCCGCTTCTTCAAAATCGGCGTCTCCCGATCCTTCAGGGCCTCCTCCTCGGCAGCGTGGTCCACGGTCTTCTTTGCCGCGCCCTTCTCGGCGCAGCCGTAGCCCGCCGCCTCCACGGCTTGGATGATCTTTTCGGGGGGCACGTCCCCCTCCACGCCCATGGAGTTGGTCAAAAGGCTCACGGCGCAGGAAGTGACCCCCTCCACCCCGTTGACGGCCTTCTCCACCCGGGCGCTGCAGGCCGCGCAGCTCATGCCCGTCACGTCGTATTGCTTCATATGGTTCCCTTCCTGCGGTCTTTTCCGCTTCCTGTTACCCGTATAATATACCCACGGGGGGTATATGTCAATCCATAAAACGGAACCTTTCCGCTGATGGGCGGAAGTTTGTCGACACTCGTTCATTTTCGTTGAAAACCGACAAAAAATGCAGTATGCTATATATAATATACTGATTTAGGGGATGCCTATGAAGCGGATCGGGTTCCTGTTGGCGATGTTGCTCCTGTTGACGGCGCTCCCCTTTTGCTCTGCGGCGGCGGACAGCACCTTCACCGGCCAGGTCACCTATCGAAGCGGCAAGAACGTATACCTGCAAAACGGCACCCAGGGCATTCTGGCCTTTTTGGACAGCGCCAACGATCCGGCGCTGATGGACGCGGTCCGGGTGGGCAAGGTGGTCACCGTGTCCGGCATCAGCAAGACCTACAACCAGGCCGGCTATCATATCCCGGAGATCACCGACGCCAT
>LXOW01366296.1_pt1 | contig 12231 bp, 12 predicted proteins | sample 1368591 | NCBI WGS metagenome assembly LXOW01 (sample SAMN04884650, study PRJNA319009) | bovine gut metagenome | isolation source: Cow rumen | host: Bos taurus | place: Italy: Legnaro (PD) | collected 2014-07-09
GTGGACTACTTCAAGCAGTGCAACGACAACTACGGGCATCTCTACGGTGACGAGGTCCTGAAGACAGTGGCCGGTGTCATCAATGCAAACGCCCCGAAGAGCGCACTCTGCTACAGGACAGGAGGAGACGAGTTCTGCATCATCGTGCCGGGACGCAAGAACAACCCCGACAGCATAATCGAAAAGCTTCACCTCTCCATGGAGGATGTCAGGGCCACAGACTCAAGGATTCCGTTCATCTCGACGGGCTACGCAGTTTTCCACCCGGAAGGTGACAGCATAATCGACACAATCGAGAACGCCGATGCCATGATGTACAGGTTCAAGAACCTGCGCAAGCAGTTCCTTGCTGAAGGCAAGGTCCTGAGTTTCAGCGAAATCCAGAGGATTCTCATCACAACTCCCATCAAGGAGATGAAGAGCCACACTCTTTCCTGAACTACTGATCCTTCCTCTTCTTCCAGGGCATGATTATCTTCATGAATATCTCGTTCTCACGGGACCTCTTGGCTATGTTCGATGATAACGCCCTGAACGTCGTGTAGATGAATCCGGCGATGGCGAAGAACACCAGGAAGTGACAATCCGGGATGATGGCGGCAAAGAGCAGACCGAAGTTCACAACATAGAGGAAGAGCTCGAACTCATCGTCTCCGTATCTTCTTGAGAACCAGTTCCTTATTCTGCTCTTTATGCTCATCTGCGACTCCACCAGTGCTTTTTCCCGGTGGTGGTATTATCTGAGTTGCGCTTCTGCTGGTCAAGTTCGTAGTTTACGGCCGCATCGTGGATGGCCTGCTGGATTTCTTCCTCGGACATCTTTCCGTTCTCCGTGATGGTGATGGACTGGCTTCTTCCGGTGTCAAGGTCCTTGGCCGACACAGTGAGGATCCCGTTGGCGTCGATGTCGAACGTGACTTCAATCTGAGGAACTCCGGCGGGTGCCGACTTTATTCCGTTGAGCCTGAACTTTCCTATGGTCTTGTTGTCGGCGGCCATGGGTCGCTCACCCTGGAGCACATGGATCTCCACGCTCCTCTGGAACGGGGCCGCCGTGGTGAACACCTGTGAATAATGAACGGGAAGGGTGGTGTTTCTCTCCACCAGTCTTGTTGCCACGCCTCCTACGGTCTCGATCGAGAGACTGAGCGGAATGACATCCAGAAGCAGGATGCTCTTGGAGACCTCGAGCTCGTTTCCGCTCAGGGTGTCTCCCTGGATTGCGGCGCCCTGTGCCACGCATTCGTCCGGATTGATGGTCTTGGAAGGCTCTATACCAGTCAAATCCTTCACTTTCCTCTGCACTGCGGGTATTCTTGTGGAACCTCCCACAAGAAGCACCTTGCCCAGCTCGGATGCGGCTATGCCGGCATCGGTGAGCGCATTGATGACGGGCATGGCGGTCCGCTCCACAAGTTCCTTCGTGAGTTCGTTGAACTTCGCACGTGTGAGCGAGTATTCGAAGTTGACGGTCTGACCGCCTTTCTGCGCAAGGTACGGGAGCATTACGGTAGTACTTTCATTTGCTGAAAGGTCCTTCTTGGCGTTCTCCGCCGCCTCGCGGATTCTCTGAAGCGCCGCAACGTCGTTCCTGAGGTTCACGGAGTGGCGTGCCTTGATTTCGCCCAGCAGGTGTTCGACCAGAATCTGGTCGAAATCGTCTCCTCCCAGATGGTTGTCTCCGTTTGTGGCAAGGACTTCTATTACGCCGTCACCGATTTCGATGATCGAGACGTCGAACGTGCCTCCGCCCAGGTCAAAGACCATGATCTTCTGGCTCTGGCCGTTGTTCAGGCCGTAAGCCAGGGCGGCGCTGGTGGGCTCGTTGATTATCCTCTTGACGTTGAGGCCGGCAATCCTTCCGGCATCCTTTGTCGCCTGCCTCTGGATGTCGTTGAAATAGGCGGGGACGGTGATCACTGCATCGGATACCTTCTCGCCGAGATAGCGCTCGGCGTCCTCGCGGAGCTTCCTGAGTATCATGGCGCTGATCTGCTGGGGTATGAAACGCCTTCCGTCGATCTCCGTCTCCCAGTTTGTGCCCATCTGGCGCTTGATGGATGCGATTGTCCTCTCACTGTTGACTATGGCCTGGTTCTGGGCGCTGTCGCCCACCAGGACCGCACCGTCCCTGGAGAACGCCACCACGCTCGGAGTGGTCCTTTTTCCGTTCTCATTGGGGATTATCACGGGTTTCCCGTTCTCTACGACTGCAACGCAGCTGTTTGTGGTTCCGAGATCTATTCCGATTGTCTTGCCCATGTTGTGCCTCCGGGTTTCCTAGTAGTAGTAATAGTAGTAGCGGGGCTGCTGTGAAGAGCCCGAAGATGAGCCGCCGCCTGAAAAGCACATCGACACAGCCCCGAACAGAATCTGGATGAACAGGAAGATGCCGATGAACCGGAACATCCTCCTGAACGGGTTGAAGCTCCTGTTCGAGGAATTTGCGGATGATGAGGAGGAAGTATATGTCCTGGCGTTGTATCTGTATTCCTGAAGAAGCTGCTGGTACATCCTGTTGTCGGGTGCCATCTGTATCGCCTTGGTCAGAAGGTCAATGGCTCTGGCGTTGTTCCCCGTGCCGTGGTAGGCAAGAGATGCCAGATAGTACCAGCGTGCGTTCCTGTAGGTGCTTACAACTCTTGAAAGTCCTGCTATCGCCTCCTGATACCTGCCGGAGTTGAGCAGGTCTATGACGCTTGCGATCTCGGCGCTGTCCGTGCTCTCACGGCGCGGCCGTGTGTCGTATCGGGTGTTCCCGGCACCGAAGCCGAAGAAGTCGGAGAACCCGAACCCGAAATCGCTGGACCAGCCGCCCTGGTCTGATGAATATGTGGANNGCTGCTGGTATTGCTGCTGCTGGGCCCTGCGTGCGGCATACTTGTCGGGGTTCGTAAGCATGTCATATGCTTCGTTGACCTCGTTCATCTTACGTGCGGCCTCAGGATCGTCAGGATGGAAATCGGGATGATAGAGCTTGGCCTTCTGTCTGTAGGCCTTCTTTATCTCCTGTTCCGTGGCATCCTTGGAGACTCCGAGTACGCTGTAGGGGTCCTGTACCATGCTGTTAACACTCCAATACATGAAAAGTAAGGCAAAAACGGACGAATGGCAAATACATTGGCACCCAACTTCATGAAAAACACAAGAAACGGATTCTTCAGGACTCCCTCTTGCGCCATTATGTTCGTTCAGATAAAATGGGAAAAGCTTATGGAGGTGCGGATGTCGCGCAGGGCAGGTATTAAGGTGACAGTCCTCGGTATCGTGACCGTAGTGGTCGCGGTGACGGCATTGGGCATAGGCCGNNTCCATGCTTCTTGGTGCGGGGCTTGCCCTCAGCGGCCAGACGTTCCAGATGATATTCCGCAACCCTCTGGTCTCGCCCGATGTGCTTGGGACAAGCACCGCGGCGTCGTTCGGGGCATCGCTGTCGCTGCTTCTCGGACTCTCTTCCGTGCTGGTGAGCGTGAATGCCTTTGCGGCCGGAATCGCGGCCCTGATCCTCATATACGCCATCGCCTCAAGGACAAGGCGTGAGCAGACGTTGGGTCTGATACTGGTCGGAATGGTGGTTTCATCCCTGTTTTCGTCCGCCACAAGCTTCGTGAAGCTGATTGCGGATCCGAACAATGTGCTGCCCGCCATAACATACTTCCTGATGGGAACGCTTTCCGGAACGGGGTTCGAGGAGCTGGGCATGATAGTCATACCGGTCGGAGTCTCCATAGTGGTCCTGCTTCTTCTGTCATGGCGCATCAACCTGCTGTCGCTGTCGGAGGACGAAGCCCGTTCCATAGGCGTGAACACAAGGCTCATCAGGGCCGTGGCAATTACATGCGCCACGCTGATCACCGCATGCAGTGTGGCCGTTGCGGGCAACATCGGATGGGTGGGTCTGGTGATTCCCCATATTTCCAGAATGCTGGTATCGAACGATGCGCGTTACTCATTCCCGTCCACCGTGTTCTTCGGGGCATCGTTCCTGACTCTGGTGGACTGCATCTCCCGTTCCGCCGCCACAATCGAAATCCCGATAGGCATACTGACGTCTTTCATCGGAGCGCCGTTCTTCCTTTTCCTTCTGTTCAGGGAGGTCCGTTATGACTCTTGACGTACGCGGCCTCCGCTTCTGCTACAGGGAACATAAGGTACTCGACAATGTCGATCTTCACGTGGAAGACGGCGAGATGGTAAGCCTTCTGGGCAGAAACGGTGCGGGGAAGACCACGCTTCTGCGTCTGATTCCGGGATTCCTGAAGGCCGGCTCCGGTTCCATAACCATAGACGGCACTCCGGTGGATGAGATGAAACTCCGGGACAGGGCCGCCCTGATGGCCTATATCCCGCAGATCACAAGGTCCGTATTCCCGTATTCCGTCAGAACATCCATCCTGATGGGTTGCTCAAACAGGCTGTCGCTGATGCAGTCTCCGGGAAAGAAGGAAGAGGAGAAGGTGGAGCGGATGATTGATCTCCTGAACATAAGGTCCATAGCCGACAGGACCATGGAGAACATCTCCGGCGGCGAACGTCAGCTGGTGCTTGTTGCAAGAGCGTTGATGCAGGATGCACGGCTTCTGATTCTGGACGAGCCTACGTCCTTTCTGGACTATTCCAACCAGCTTCTTGTTCTGGAGAAGGTCGGTGACCTTGTCAGCAAGGGCTACAGCTGCATTTATTCCACGCATAATCCGGAGCTCGCCCTCATGCATTCGACAAGGGTGGCCGCCATGGACGAAGGCAGAATCGTCTATGACGATGTTCCTGAGAACCTGATGGATACCGATGTGCTTTCAAGACTGTACGGGCGCAGGATAAGCATCATCCGTACGGAAAAGGGGAGTCTTGCATGCATTCCCGAGTAAGCTGGTGGACAGACGAGAGCATAATGTGGTTCGCCAGAGCCAGTGAGGACTCTGACTATCACAGCACACTCGTACATGCACTGGAGCGGCATCTGAATTACGGAGATTCCGTCATAGAGCTCGGATGCGGGCTGGGCTATGAGGCGCAGCTTCTTCATCATGACGGTTTCGACGTGACGGCATACGACAGTGATACCCGGGTGATTTCGGAGGCCGGAAGGCGCTCCGGGCTGGAGATCTTCCGATGTGCAGATGCCGCGGATGTAAGGGAAAAGGCTGATGTCCTTCTTTGCATCAACTACGGACATATTGAATCTCCGGATGATTTGAGGAAACTCGGAACTCTTGCACGGAAAAAAATCCTTTATGTAATCTCCCGCCACAGCGGGCACGGACAGGACACCAGACCTGACAGGACCGGACAGATAGGGATGATACTGAAGGAGAGCGGAGTTCCGTTCGAGACCGAGGAACTCCGGCTTGATTTCAATCAGCCGCTTGTCTCCATGGAAGAGGCCCGGAGGTTCATAAGGTGGACTTATCTCGGAAGGAACGAGGATGAATATATGAAGTTCGTAAAGGAGTCGGATGATGTCACATATCCTTTCGTGTTCATCAACAGGAAGGATCTTGTGCTGTTCGATATAGGAGGATAAAGAAATGAAAAAGATGGCATTGATATGTGTTATCGTCGTATTTTTTACGGCAATTGTTTATGCACAGGCTGCTGTAGAGGCTTCTGGCGCGACGAACGTTCTCACCAGGACCTTCGTGGATGACCTCGGAAGGGAAGTTGTTCTGCCGTCTGAAATCAGCCGGATTGCACCCTCCGGGTCCAATGCACAGGTGATTGTGTTCCAGCTTGCTCCCGAGAAGCTTGTGGGACTTGCCTCGAAGCTCGGACAGGAAGAGAAGAGCATCTATCCTGAATATACCCATGACCTTCCCGCCTTCGGTACCCTGTACGGCAAGAAGGCCAACCTGAACAGGGAGACTTTGATTCTGGCAGACCCTGAGGTGGTGATCGACGTCGGAGACATCAAGGGCTCGGTTGAGCAGATGGCCAAGGAACTGGATGACGTCTCAAAGGACGTCGGTGTTCCCGTCATCTTCATAGAGGCCGACATGGACAACTACCCCGAGGTTTTCAGGAAACTTGGAAAACTGCTGGGATTTGAGGAACGCGGCGAGCAGCTGGCCCGTTATTACGAGGATGCGGTAGCCGAGATAGGGAAGTACTCGACGGGGAAGAAGCCCACGGTCTACATCACGTCCTCCAACAACGGACTTGAGGCTGTAATCGCCGGAAAAAGCCATGCACAGTGCGCCGAGAAGGCCGGTGCCGAGGTGGTTGTGACATCGTCACTTGCTAATTCGAACGGCAGCATTTCTCTGGAGACGCTCTATCAGCTGGATCCGGAGTACATCTTCGCGTACACGGAAGAGGGCTACAGGACAATCACTACGGCAAACGACTGGGCTGGCCTGCAGGCTGTCAGGAACGGCAACGTGTATCTCGTTCCCTCCATGCCGCATGTATTCATCGACAACCCCGTGTGTTCCAACAGGATCATAGGGCTGTGGTATCTGGCATCAATCTTCTATCCGCAGGCCGGAATCGACATCGTGGAGCGAACGCGGGAATTCTACCGGCTGTTCTACCGCGCGGACATCACCGAGCCGCAGGCGCGTCATATCTTGCATATGGAGTGATTTTCCATATAAATTATGAGGGCCGGCCGATGCCGGCCCTTTTGCTTGAGGGGTGATATGCTCAAACGGAAAGTCTATGAATATACATGCATTACACTGGGATCGTTTCTTGTCGCCGTAGGAGTGGCTTATTTCGTCAACCCCGCGAAGATAGCTTCCGGCGGAGTCAGCGGCGTTGCCACGATGTTCTACCATACCTTGGGATGGAATCCTGGTTACGTGATATTCGGGCTCTCCGTCCCTCTTTTCCTCATAGGAATGAAGATATTCGGCAAGGTCTACGGATTCAAGTCACTGCTGGGCACCATCCTGCTTTCTGCATTCACGACGCTGCTTGTATATATCTCCGGAGGCGGGGGATTCCTTGACTACAGCGATTCCCTGAGCGTCTGGCTCAGCGCCCTGTTCGGCGGCGTCATCATGGGTGCCGGAATCGGGTTCGTGATGAAGGGCGGCGCAAACACCGGCGGAACGGACATCCTGGCTCAGATCCTGAACAAGTATACTCCGCTTTCCCTCGGGACCTGCATGATCCTGGTCGACGGGGCCGTCATCTTCGCATCCCTGTTCGTATTCGGAATCGAGAGTGCGCTTTACGCCATTGTGACCGTCTACATCACCGGAGTCGTGATCGACAAGGTGGCGCTTCCCCTGGGTGCGAACACCGCAAAGACGGTCATGATCATTTCCGGCAGGTATGAAGAGATAGCCAAGGCAATCATGGAGAAGATGGATCACGGCGTGACCAGACTCGAAGGCAAGGGGATGTACACCGGAGCGGAACGTCCCGTGCTTCTGAGCGTCATTCCCAACAATGAAATCGTGATACTCAAGAGACTGATCAAGGAGACGGATGACAAGGCCTTCATGATCGTGCAGAACGCCAATCAGGTCCTGGGCGAGGGATTCACTCCCATTTCCAAGGCAATCAACATCCAGTTCGGAAACTAATCTGTGTGTAAATGATTGACAACGATATCGTGAACGGCTATTATGCAGACATGAACATATTAGAATATGCTAAAATGTTAATGTGTTCAGGAGGCACCTTATGAAGAAGTCCTATAAAATCGACGTTGACTGCGCCAACTGCGCCAATCTGATGGAGCAGGCCGCAAAGAAGACCGCAGGAGTCGCGGATGCAAGTGTCAGTTTCATGACCCTCAAGATGAACGTGGAGTTCGAGGAAGGGGCTGACGAGAAGAAAGTCATGAAGGACGTCCTCAAGGCCTGCCGCAAGGCCGAGCCTGACTGCGAGATTTTTTTCTGAGGCATGATATGAACAGAAAGCAGAAGAGAAACCTGTTGCGCATCTGCGTGTCGGCCGTGCTGCTGATATGCGTGAACCTGCTGAAGCTCATGTTCGAGCCTGCGGGAACCGCGGGCTTCGTCTTCTATCTGTGCGCCTACATACTGATCTACGTGATCATAGGCTACGACATCCTGCGCAAGGCCGGAAAAGGCATCATCAACGGACGCCCGTTCGATGAATGTTTCCTGATGTCGTTCGCCACATTGGGTGCATTCGCGCTTGCCATCTATCAGAAAAGCGGGGACTACAACGAGGCTGTGGCCGTCATGCTCTTCTATCAGATCGGAGAGCTGTTCCAGTCCATAGCGGTCGGCAAGAGCCGTCAGAACATCAGCGAACTCATGGACATCCGTCCCGACTATGCCAACATAGAGAAGGACGGGAATCTGGTGCAGGTTGATCCCGATGAGGTCCAACCCGGTACGGTCATCGTGGTCCGGCCCGGCGAGAAGGTCCCCATCGACGGAATCGTGGTCGAAGGTTCCTCAAGCCTCAACACCGCCGCCCTGACCGGAGAGAGCGTCCCCCGTGACGTCCGTACGGACGATGAAATCGTCAGCGGCTGCATCAACCTCACCGGAGTGCTGAAGATCAGGACCACGAAGGCCTTCGGAGAGTCCACTGTCTCCAAGATCCTTGAGCTGGTGGAGAACGCAAGTTCCAGAAAATCCAGATCTGAGGAGTTCATCTCACGTTTCGCCAGATACTACACGCCAGCGGTCGTGTTCAGCGCAATTGCACTTGCCGTTCTTCCTCCTGTGTTCAGGCTGGTGCTCGGTGCTGCAGGCGGAGCGATGTGGGGCACGTGGATTTACCGTGCTCTGACGTTCCTTGTCATCAGCTGTCCCTGTGCTTTGGTCATATCGATTCCGCTGAGCTTCTTCGCCGGAATCGGCGGAGCAAGCCGCGAAGGAGTCCTTGTCAAGGGATCGAACTTCCTCGAGATGCTCTCGAAGACGAAGACGGTGGTGTTCGACAAGACCGGAACGCTCACGCAGGGTGTGTTCGAGGTCGTTGCCGTGCATCATGCATCCATAGATGAAGGCAGGCTCATGGAGCTGGCCGCCCATGTGGAGTGTTTCTCAAGCCATCCCATCAGCAAAAGCCTGCAGAAGGCCTATGGCCGTGAAGTGGACAGGTCGAAAGTCACCGACGTGGAGGAGATCAGCGGACACGGAGTCGTAGGCAAGGTGGAAGGGCACACCGTAGCCGCCGGAAACCTGAAGCTGATGAACCGGATCGGAGTCGAGGCCCGGGACTGCCACAGCGTGGGAACCATAATCCATGTGGCCGTTGACGGAAGCTACTGCGGTCACATCGTGATCTCAGATATAGTCAAGCCCGAGAGCAAGGCCGCCATAGCGGCTCTCAGGACCGCCGGGGTGGAGCGTACGGTCATGCTCACCGGTGATTCGGAGAAAATCGCCGGCAAGGTTGCGGAGGAGCTGGGTGTGGACGAATGCCACGCAGGGCTTCTTCCCCAGGACAAGGTCAGCATGGTGGAGACCCTGCTGGAAAAGTACAGGACGGGCAAGCTTGCCTTCGTGGGCGACGGAATCAATGATGCTCCCGTCCTTACCAGGGCCGACATAGGAATCGCCATGGGAGCCATGGGTTCCGATGCCGCAATCGAGGCAGCCGATGTTGTGCTTATGGACGACAACCCCATGAAGATCGCCAAGGCCATCAGCATCTCCCGCAAGTGCCTTCGCATCGTGTATGAGAACATCGTCTTCGCACTTGCCGTCAAGTTCGCCTGTCTTGTGCTGGGCGCGCTGGGAGTGGCAGACATGTGGGCGGCGATCTTCGCGGATGTCGGAGTGATGGTGATTGCGGTCCTCAATGCAATCAGGGCGTTGCGCACGAAGTGACGGTCAGGAAACGTCTGAAAAAACCCGAAAAAAAGTTTCGAAACCATCTTAACTTTTGATAAGCGGTGTGTTAGCATTAAGTAAAGACTTAACACACTGGGGGTATTGTCATGAAGGGACTTACGGAGAGACAGCAGGAAATCGCACTTTTCATCGAACACTATTTCGATGAAAACGGATATGCACCGAGCCTTCGTGACATAGGAAACCATTTCGGTTTCTCCCCCAAGGCCGCCTACGACCACCTCCGGGCACTTGAGAAGAAGAACATCATCAAGACCGCGGACAACCTGCCGCGCGGAATGGCACTTCTCAAGAGGTCCACACCGGACAGCAATTCAGTGATTAAGGTCCCAATTCTCGGTACAACCGCTGCCGGTGCACCCATTGAATCGGAGGAGGTCTACGACGGTTTCATCTCGCTCCCGGAAGATCTTGTCGGATCATCGTCCGCCGACCAGCTCTACGCAATGCGCATCCGCGGTGACAGCATGATAGAGGACGGAATCAACGACGGCGACATCGCTATCATCAAGAAGACGAGTTTCGCCCAGAACGGCGACATCGTTGCCGCCAGCATCGGCGAGGAGGAGAACTACGCCATCACGCTCAAGCATTTCTTTCGAGTAGGTGACCGTTACGAGCTCCATCCCGCCAATCCCGCCTACAAGGTGATGGTCTCCACACACTGTGAGATTCATGGTAAACTTCTCATGATAATCCGCCAGTACGGGAGGTGACCGTGGGTCATTCCTATCTTCTTCTGGGTCCGGAGAAAGGGCTCAAGGAAGATTTCATAAGCAAGATTCGTTCTCAGATAGGTTCCTGCGACGTCTCGAAGTTCTATGCCTTCGATGACTACGAGGCCGAGCTCTATGCGCAGCTCAACAACAACGATCTTTTTGCCGACCACAAACTGGTGATCCTGGATGAGGTCCAGGAGATCAAGACCGCCGACAAGGTCAAACCCCTGGTGGAATACATCCGCAACCCCTCCGACTGCGCCACCCTGATTATGACCAGCACGGAGCTTTACGTGAATTCCTCCGTCATGGGTGCCGTGGAGGCGCAGGGCAAGGATTTCGTGGTCAAGTTCTATGAGCTCTTCGAGAGCAAGAAGAACGAGTGGCTTTCCTCCTATTTCAGGAGGAACGGGCTTTCCATCGACCAGAAAGCAATCACTGCAATCATCGAAAGGGTCGAGAACAACCTTCAGGAGTTCGAGAACACCTGTTCCCAAATGGTCGTTTTCCTCAAGACAGTTCCCGGAAAGAACTCCGTAACATACGAAGACGTCGAGGAATTCCTCAGCCACACCAGAGAGGAAAACGAGTTCACGCTGTTCGCCTACATCGCCCGCGGCAAGCTGGAGAGTGCGCTTGAGTGCCTGCATACCCTGCTCAGGACAAAGGATGCGGCAACGGTGACGGCCATGTGCGCATCAAGGCTTTCCTCCTACTTCCGCAGGGCTCTGTCCGTGCACATCAACGTGAAGAACGGCTGCGGTATGAGTCTGAGGTACGGAGAGGACAACAGCGCCTTCACCAAGAAGGTCTTTGAGGGCGACCGTCCCATCTCCATGCCCAAGGACAGGGAGATATACCGCGACTGCTGCAACACATACACGCAGAAGGACATCGAACGCATACTCGTGACACTTGCCGAGTATGACATAAAGATAAAGGAATGCGGCACGACCATGCAGAGCATCATGATGGAGAAATGCATTATGGATGTCATCTGCCGCAAGGGCCGTCATCCGAAGACCCTTGAGTTCGCAGGCTTATAATGATAGATTCTCCATGGAGGAGATCCATGGAAAGACTCATTGACAACTACATAGACTTCATCAGCTGCAACAAGACAGAGCGTCTCTGTACGGAATCGGCCGTAAGCATCGCCGAGCAGAACGGATACAGGAACATCGAAAGCCTCGACGGCCTCAAGGCAGGCGACAAGGTATACATCAACAAGATGGGCAAGAGCCTGATCCTGTTCAACATCGGAACCGATGACATCAGCAAGGGCATGAACATCCTCGGAGCCCATATCGATTCCCCAAGGCTCGACGCCAAGCAGAACCCCATCTACGAGGACAGGCTCTATAAATCCGGAATCGTCTACCTGAACACCCACTATTACGGCGGCATAAAGAAATACCAGTGGCTGGCGATTCCGCTTGCCATCTACGGCATAGTGGTCAAGGCTGACGGAACCAGAGTAGACATCGCCATCGGCGACGACCCGTCCGACCCGGTGTTCACCATCTCCGACATCCTGCCGCACATCGCCCAGGAGCAGATGAAGAAGACCGCCTCCGAATTCATCGAAGGCGAGAAGCTCGATGCCATACTCACGGTCTATCCCAACGTCAAGGACTACCATGATCCGGAGAACAACAAGTACAATCTCGGTGACGGAAAGGCCAAGGTCCTGAAGTTCTTCGAAGACAAATACGGAATCAAGG
>LXOW01115933.1_pt1 | contig 12225 bp, 13 predicted proteins | sample 1368591 | NCBI WGS metagenome assembly LXOW01 (sample SAMN04884650, study PRJNA319009) | bovine gut metagenome | isolation source: Cow rumen | host: Bos taurus | place: Italy: Legnaro (PD) | collected 2014-07-09
CGTCAGATGTGTATAAGAGACAGTTGCCAGATGGTAAAGACCAGCAGGATAGGCGGGAAGAGGAGGTTGACCAGCCGGTTGGGAATGAAGATGATTCGGAAGGAGATGACAATCAGCGCCAGCAGGGAGACCGGAAGATAGAGCTTGGAGATCTGGCGGATGTTGGAGGCCGGTACACGGATCAGCAGCGAGAGGAGGATGGCGGCCAGCAGCCAGGCATAGATCAGCAGCATCCCTGCCGCCACGCCGAAGAAATTGTTCTTGATGGTCAGGCTGGCGACCATCGTAGTCAACGCGAAAATCAAAACGCCGCAAAGCAGCGTGATCAGCGGCTTGCGGAGGCGGAACTCCTCGGTCTGGAAGCAGGTGAAGCGTTTGCGCAGCAGTCGGATGACCAGGTAACTCAGCAGGGTGGCCAGCAGGATGTATCCGATGATATAAAGGATGAACATCGATACCAGCGTACCGCGCCACTCACTCTGGCGCAAGGCCGCCGAATCAAGCGAATCGTCACCGATGGCATATTTGCGCCGAGCGTCCTGGAAAGCGGCCCGGGCATACCGGGGAAAGGACTGCAATACTCTGAAATAATTGTCCTGGCCGTCGATGAAGATCCGTTTCTGGATGATCCGGTAGTGTTTGCGGGCATAGTTGTAGCTTTCTTCCAGCCGTTTTTTCATCCCTTCGTAATGATCGTTGTCCATCACGATCCGGTCGCGGAACTCCGTGTACAACGCCAGCAGGCTGAGCGTGTGGGCGAGGCAGGAATCGCGGTCCGCCTGCCCCTGTTCGTCGAGGTAGAATGATTGATCGACAGACTGTGCGTATTCGGAAATCTGTTCGATCAGGTGGTCGTGATCCGAATGGCCGTGCTCCGTTCCGTCAAAATGGGCGAGTGCGGGCTGGTCGTCGCTTCCCGCTTCCTGCCGGGTTCCCACGAAGTCGTACCCGTCTTTGTGATGATGCGTGGCTTCGTTGAAGAGGATGGTGTCCATTACGGCGGAGAGCGAGTCGGGTACGGCATCGATCTTGTCGAGGACCGGCGGAAGACGGCGCAGCGCTTCGGCAAGGTGTTCGTAGCGTTCGATTTCCAGATTCATCCGTTCTACGATCTCGTCGAAGGGCATCCGCTGTTTCGTGTAGTCGTTATATTCCTTGGTCACTTCCTCCAGGGCGTAAGTCAAGTCGAACGTATAGTCCTGGTTCTGCGAATAGAGGATCAGGGACAGTTCGTTGCAGCGCCGGGTCATATCGACCAGCCGCTGGTGCTGGACTTCGCTGTCCGCATTCAGCAGGGCGCGCAGCTGCTCCATTTTCACATTTTCCTGGTGAAGCTCGGAACGGAGGATGCTCAGGGTACGGGTGAAATTTTTCTCGTTGAAGACGGCGTATGCAGGAATGGCGAGCAGCAGAAAGGCGGCCAGAATCGGGAGGAGTTTCTTTATCATAATATGCAAAGATACAAAATTGACAGTTTTTTACTAACTTGCCTTTTCAAAAGCAATCCGTTATGAAAAGAACTGCCTTTATTTTGCTCCTTCCGGTCCTGCTGGCGGCCGGCCTGAGCGCTTGCGGGCGCAATGTGAAAACCACGCCCGAGTCTTTCCGCGGCGTGCCGAAGGAACAGTTGCAGGAGCAGCGTGAAGCCATTATGTCGCGTCATGCGGACGGCAGTGCCCTCTCCGAACGCGAGACCGCCGAAGTGGAGGCGATCCGTGAACAGGAACGCCGTCTGGATAATTCCTGGATCTTCGGGGAATGGCAGGAGCGGCACGGCGCCCGGCTCATTTTCCGGGATGACGGTACGGTGAGCGTCGGCGCCCGGGGCGGGTATTACGACGAAGTCGGCATCTACAAATTCATTTCTCCCGAAGTGCCTTCCTTCGAGTCCGTCTGGACCGTGAGCTACGATGCCGAAGGAAATCCCGTGGCGATGGTCCGACGCCCAACGGGCGATTACTACCTGTATCCGTTCCACGACTCCAACAAGAGCGTCTATGAGCAGGAGGGCGACCTGCAGGTTTCCATCGGGACGGGATGCTTTTTCCGGAAAATTCAAAACTAAAAGATATGAGCGCAAAAGGATTATTCGCATTTATCGCCGGAGCCGCGGCCGGAGCTGCCGTGGTCTGGCTCCTGAAAACGGAAGAAGGCCAGCAGAAGGCCGAAGAGATCAAGCAGAAAGCCGCAGCCGGTCTGGATGGCCTCGAGAATGCGGTCGNNGCTGACGAACTCAAACTGCGTACGACCCAGGGGCTGTCGGTAGCGATGGGCCGGCTGGTGGCGGCTTTGCTGCTGGTGGGTCTGCTGGTTGTCGTGCTGTGCCTCCTGGCCGTCGTACTTATCCAATGGATTGCGACGTGGGTGGACAGCATGCCGATTGCCTGTTCCATCGTCTGCGGCGCTTTCCTGCTGGTGCTGTTTGTCCTGTTCCTGCTCCGAAAGCGCCTGTTCCGCGACACGTTCGTCCGATTGTTCATAAAAATCTTTTACGGCGATGGGCAAGCGTGATTTCTCCGGTATCCGCAGCTACGAGGAACTGGAAGCGGCTCTCGGGAGGGTTCGCAGCGACATTGTTGCCAGCAATGTGTCGCAGCAGGTGTCGCATTTCAAAGCACAGGGCGGCATTCAGTGGTCGGACGTGGCTTTGTTGGCGATCCGTGCGCTGAAGAAGCGTCTGCGTCGAGATAATGACTGATTCCCGCACTACGCCGGTTTCCATCCGTCGTGCAGGGACCGATGACATTCCTGTCATCCGGTCTCTGGCGGACGTGTGTTTCCGTGATACGTACCGCACGATTCTCTCGCCGGAACAGATGGACTATATGATGGACTGGATGTACTCCGGGGAGAGCCTGCACCGGCAGATGGAGCGCGACGGACACGTTTATTTCCTGGCGGAGTGCGACGGCAGGTCCTGCGCCTATTGTTCGGTCCAGCCGCTCGGCCTTCAGGACGACGGGATGCATCTGTTCGAATTGCAGAAGGTATATGTTCTTCCCGAGTACAAGGGAAAGGGGATCGGGTGCCGGCTGGTAGACACCGTTTTCCGGTTCGTCCGCGAGACGGCGGACGGAACTCCAAGCCGCATTGAATTGCACGTCAACCGATACAATGCGGCCGTTTCCTTCCACAGGCGTATGGGCTTCACCATCCTCCGGGAAGGCGATTTCCCCATCGGGCACGGCTATTTTATGAACGATTACATTATGGGGGTCACCCTGCAGGACACTATTTGACCCGCAGTTTCCGGCCGACGCGGAGAATGGTCGTCGAGGAGATCCCGTTCAATTCACAGAGTTTGCCGATTGTGGTATGATGCTGCCGCGCGATCTTTGAGAGCGTATCGCCCGATTTGATGGTATGATAGACTTTCTCAGGCTCTGCAGCAGCGGTATTCGTCGTGTCTGCGGCTGCTACGACCGTGGAATCGGCCGGAATAATCGTTTCCCGGGGTTCGGCAACCGAAGATCCGGGGACGCGGACGGTCGCCTCGCGAACCGGTGCCCAGTCGCCGTCGCCACTCAGGATGATGCGTCCGCCACGATCCGGGACCGACAGTGTTCCGTCGGCGGCCACATAGGCCCATTTCCCGTTTTCGAAGAGCACGATCCGACGGTCGGCGTCCGAGAGCACCAGGCTGTCGGGGGCGATGTGCACGCCTTCGTCAGGGTTGAACGAATAGGTGGCCGTACTGTCGAAAACGACTTCATAATCTTCGAAATCCGGCAGGATTCGGCGTGCGCCCAGGATGCGGTTCGAATAGTAGCTTTCCGTCAGCATCGTGCTGTACCGGACGCCGTGGACGGATGCGTGGATGAACTTCGGATCCCGTCCCGTACTGTCGAGTTCGATGAAGATGCCCACGTGCCCCACGACGCTGGGGTTCCGTCGGCTGCCGATGATCAGGATGTCGCCTTTCTGCAGGTTGCCCAGGTCTGAAAAATCGACCGGACGGCCGTCTTTGGCCTGTTCCCGGGCTGAACGGCTCAACTCATCATAGCCGAAATGCCGGTAGACATATCGGGTGTAGGCCGTACAGTCGAACCGCTTAGGCCCGTTGGCACCGTAGCGGTAGGGGGTCCCGAGGAACGTTTCGGCGTATTCTACGATCCGGTCGGCCAGTTCCCGGGCTGTGATTTCCACCAGGCCGGAGTCAGGCTGCGCAATCCCTGTCGGCTGCGCGACAGCGGTTGTGCCGGGACCGTACGCCCAGCACAGGAACAATAATCTGATGACCGCGATCCGTTTCATCGGTTACTTGGCGGAGTAGAAGTTGAAGCCGTGCTTGATGCCTTCCATGACGGCGTTCCAGCGGAAGATGATGCCGATTATGGCAATCAGCCCGATCCACAGGAGGGCCTTGGTCGTATCGGTCTGTCGGGAATACCAGGATTTGATCTTGTCGAACATACGTGCGAAGTTAGTGAAAAGTTGGAAAATTGCTTTATTTTTGTTAAAATTGCTAAATTTTAACCGATAACAGTGATGGGTACACTGCTTCTCAAGGACGTGCGTGCAGCGGGCCGCAAGGCGGACATCCTGATTGACGGGAACCGGATCGCCCGGATTGCCGATACGATCGATGTGCCTGCGGACCGGGTGCTGGACGGTGCCGGAAAGACTGTCATCCCCGGACTGGTGAATATGCACACGCACGCGGCGATGACGCTGCTGCGCAGCTGCTATGAAGACGTGCCGCTCAACATCTGGCTCGACCGGATCTGGGCCGTCGAGGCCCGTCTCGACGAGGAGGCCGTTTATTGGGGCACGAAACTCGCCATCCTGGAGATGCTCAAGAACGGAACCACCTGCTTCCTCGATATGTACTGGATGACGCCCGCCATTGCGCGCGCAGCGGAGGAGATGGGCATCCGTGCCTACCTGTCCTATAATTTCCTGGACAATTTCGACCACGCCAAGGCGGAACGTCAGTATCTGGAATGCGAAGAAATCTATGAACAGTCCAGGCAGTGGCCGTCGCGGCTGCAGCTCTGCATCGCCGTTCACGCGGATTATACGACGTCCGAGGCGACGATGCTGCGGGCGGGTATGTTCGCCCGTGACCACGACCTGGTCTTCACGGCCCACCTGTCGGAGACGCTTTCCGAGACGCAGGAAGACCTGGTCAAACTCAATCTCACGCCGACCCAGCACTTCAACCGGCTGGGGCTGCTCGGCCCCCGTACCGTCCTGGCGCACGGACTCTGGCTCAACGATCACGATGTCGACCTGCTCGGCCGGAGCGGTACGACGGTCGTCCACAATATCAATTCCAACTTGAAACTGGCCTCCGGCTACCGATTCCGGTACAATGAGCTGCGTGATGCAGGCGCCAACGTGTGCATCGGCACCGACGGTGCCGCCTCGTCCAACAACCTCGACATCCGCGAGAGTATGAAGACGATGGCGCTAGTACAGAAAGCCTGGCGGGAAGATCCTTCCGCAATGCCGCTCGATGAGTTGATGGACGTCGCTACGGTCAACGCTTCCCGGGCTTTGGGCATCGATACGGGACGGGTAGCAGAAGGTGCGCTGGCCGACCTCGTGCTGGTCGATACGGCGTCCGAAGCTTTCGTACCCGCTACCAATTTCATCGGAAACCTGATCCTGTCGGCCAACAGTTCCTGTTTCGACACGGTCATCGTAGACGGCCGGGTGGTGATGGAAGGACGCCGGGTGCCCGGCGAACGGGAGATCCTCGAAAAGGCCGGAGAAATCGCAAGAATCATCAATCAAGAACCCTGATATGGACAAGCGAGTCAAGATTATCCTCGAAGTGGCGGAATTCATCCGAGAGAACTTAGGCGAAAAGACGCCGGTGATCGGCATCGTTCTGGGCAGCGGCCTGGGCAAACTGGGAGACCAGATCCAGGCGGAGGCCGTGATCCCGTATTCCCGCATCCCGCATTTCGCCCGTTCCACCGCCATCGGACACAAGGGCAATTTCATTTTCGGCAGGTTGGCCGGAAAGTGGGTCTGCGCGATGCAGGGCCGTTTCCATTATTATGAAGGCTATCCGATGGAGAAGGTGACGCTTCCCATCCGCGTGATGGCGGCGCTGGGTATCAAGGCCCTTTTCGTATCGAACGCCGCGGGGGGACTGAACCCGTCGTTCTCCGTGGGGGACCTGATGATCATCCGCGACCATATCAATCTGCTGCCCAATCCGCTCATCGGTCCCAATTTCGCGGAGTTCGGGGAGCGCTTCCCCGATATGACGGCCGCCTATGACCTCGGCCTGATCGGGAAAGCCGAGGAAATCGCGAAAAAGACGGGCATTCCCGTGCAGAAGGGCGTGTACCTCGGCAATACGGGACCTTCCTATGAGACGCCGGCCGAGGTGCGTTTCTACCGGAGCATCGGGGCCGATGCCGTGGGTATGTCCACGGTCCCGGAGGTGCTGGTCGCGCGCCACTGCGGCATCCCGGTGTTCGGCATGTCGGTCATCACCAACGTCTCGAACGTCGACAACGCCAGCACCGTGCTCAACGACGGAGACGACGTGGTCCGGGCGGCGGATGCCGCGGCCGACCGGATGTGTACGATTTTCAAGGAAATGATAGCCGCATTCTGATCGTGAAAAGCATATTCCCATTCGATTCGGTGGAACTCAGCGCCAATGGCCGCGAGGTGATCATCCTCGACCAGACGCAGCTCCCCACCCAGGAAAAGTTCCTGCATCTGACGACGGCAGAAGAAATGTTCTATGCGATAACGCGCCTGAAGGTTCGTGGTGCGCCGGCAATCGGCATTGCCGCCGCTTTCGGCCTGGCGATGTGCGTCAACCGGTTCAGGACCCGTTCCCTGGCGGCGTTGGAGAAGGAATTCCTGCGCGTCAAGCATTATCTGTATATCTCCCGTCCCACGGCGGTCAACCTGATGTGGGCGCTCGACCGGATGGAGCGGTGCTTCTATTCGACCAAGCAGGGGCTGGATACGGCGGAGGAGAAGCACGCCATCGAAGTCCTGCGCACGGCGCTCACGGCCGAGGCGCGGGCAATCAAGGCCGATGACGTGGAGATGTGCGAGGCCATCAGCGGGCAGGGCTTCTCGCTGCTCCGTCCGGGATGCGGTATCCTGACCCATTGTAATGCCGGACATCTGGCGGTGTCGCGGTTCGGAACGGCGCTCGGTCCGATCTATCTGGCGCAGCAGCAGGGCTTCTCGCCCCGGGTTTATTGCGACGAGACCCGTCCGCTCCTGCAGGGGGCCCGTCTGACGGCCTACGAACTGACCAAAGCCGGTATCGACGTGACGCTGGTGTGCGACAATATGGCGGCGACGCTGATGGCCCAGAACAAGATCGACTTCGTGTTCGTGGGCTGCGACCGGGTGGCGGCCAACGGAGACGTGGCCAACAAGATCGGCACCAGCGGCGTAGCGATCATCGCCAAATACTACAAGGTGCCGCTCTATGTGTTTGCACCGACAAGTACCATCGACCTGGAATGCCGCAGCGGCGCGGAGATCATCATCGAAGAGCGTCCCGCCTTCGAGGTGACCGATATGTATTATAGCAAGCGGATGGCCCCCAAGGACGTCCGGGTGTATAATCCTGCCTTCGACATCACGCCCGCCGCGCTCATCGCCGGCATCGTTACCGAAAACGGGATCATCCGGCCACGGGATGTCAAGAATCTCAAGAAATAGGATGGTCCGGTTCCTGAGCCTATCGAGCGGAAGCAACGGGAATTGCTATTATTTCGACGATGGCCGGACCGCCTTCCTCATCGATATCGGCATCGGTACGCGTACCATCCGGAAACGTCTGGCGGAGAACGGCCTGACGCTGGAATCCGTCGATGCCGTATTCGTGACGCACGATCATTTCGACCATATCCGCAGTCTCGGCACCTTTACCGAGCGTTTCCGGAAGCCGGTCTATGTGACACGGACGCTGGAGAAGGCGCTCCGCAGCAATTTCTGCACGGCCGGCCGGCTGAAAGGCTGCGTACGCATTCTGGAAGAGGGGAGGGAAACCCTCATCGGCGATTCCCTTCGGATCACCCCGTTCGTCGTGCCGCACGACGCGACCCAGACGGTCGGATATCACTTCACCTTCGGCGGCGAGCGTTTTACCGTGATGACCGACCTGGGCGAGGTGACCGATGACGCGGTCCGATACGCTTCGCAGGCCGACCATCTGGTGGTAGAGTCGAATTTTGACGTGGATATGCTGATGACGGGCCCGTATCCGCCCGAGCTCAAGCGGCGGATCCTGATGGAGCACGGGCACCTGTCCAACGACCAGACGGCATCCCTGCTGCGCCGTTGCGCCCACGAAGGACTCCGCGACGTATATCTGTGTCATCTGAGCGCACACAACAACACGCCGGAAACGGCTTTTTCGAGCGCAAAAAAGACGCTCGGGAGCATCGGCTCCCAAGCGTCCCTTCATTGTCTTCCGCGCGCCAGCGCTTCGGAATTATTCACCTTTTAAGAAAGCCTCATACTTCTTGGAGAGTCCTTCGTATTCGGGATTCTTCTCGCGGAGACGGAAGTAGATGTTCTTCAGGTATTCGGCGATGGCACCCTTGAGTTCGGCGTCGTCGGTCAGGGCGAAGGATTTCTCGAACGGCTCGATGGCTTTTTCGAGGGTGTCGTCCATTTCCTTGACGAGGGCGAAATACTTGTTGTCGTCGAGCTCTTCGGCGGCTTGGTTCTGGAGTTCGATGGCCTTGTCGTAGTACATGGCGCCGAGACCCAGCGGACCGTACACATAGTTCGGATCGACCTCGACGGACTTCTCATAATACTTCGCGGCGTTCTCCATATCGCCGAGCTGCTTGTACACGTTGGCTTCCACATAGAAGAGGCTGGCGTTCTTCGGATCGAGTTCCTGCGCGGCGTGCAGCAGGTCGAAGAGTTTGCCCGTATCCTCTTTCTTCTCGATGTAGAGGTTGATCAGGCCGATCATGATGTTCTGGTTGTTCGGATACTGCTGGAAGCCTTTTTCCAGGGTAGCCTGGCGGGCCTCTTCGTCACCGAGGTTGCGGTAGCATTCGGCCAGGTTCGCGTAGGCGTAGCCGTCCTGGCAGAAGCCCATATCGATCGCCTTGTTGTAGTATTCGATGGCCTGCTCCGTATTGCCCGCCAGATTGGAGACGAGGGCGGTGTAATAGGTGTTCTGGCCATCGGGCTGGTTCAGAAGCGGATTCTCCCCGCAGGCCGCAGCTTCCTTGAAGAGCCCGGAAGCCTTCTCGAAGTTGCCGGCCAGATACTCGGAAAGCGCCTCGTTGGCCAGCTTGGAGTGGATATCCTCCATCATGGCGAGAATGTCCTTGGCTTTCGATCCTTTTTCATCGACGGCCTGGGCTTTCTCGAGGGCCTCGATGGCCTTGCCAAGCAGATTGCCTTCTACGGCCGGTTTGGTGACCAGGTAGAAGTCCAGCACGCCGGCCGGGCTGTAGTACAGATCCTTGTCGGCATAGGAATCCACGGTATAGACACCTTCAGGACCCTTCTTTTCGGTCGTTCCGAAAACCTGCTGCTCCTTGAGGAACAACTTGACTTCCTGCTGTGCGGTACCCACCAGCACATTCTTGGTCGGCTGCTCGTAGGCGTCGATATACGCCTTGGCGAGGGCGATCCAGGTAGCCGGCTTGGCCGCCTTCTTGGCATCGGCTGCAGCGGTTTCGGCCTTGGTGACGGCTTTCTGCGCATCGGCGGCGTTCTTGGGTTGTGCACTGACCATCGTCAGCGAGAGGATGAGCGACAGTGCGATGAGAATCTTCTTCATAACTTTTTTCGTTTAGATTATTGATTGTTTTCTGTTTCTATGGCTTCTCCCTGCGGAGTTTCGGGTTCTTCTTCCTTGCTGACGACGCAGACGGCTGCGATGCTGTCACCTTCGCGGATGCTGATGAGTTTCACGCCCTGGGTCGCCCTTCCTGCCACACGGATTTCTTCGGCCGGCATCCGGATCGTAACGCCCGAACGGTTGATGATCATCAGGTCGTTCTCGTCGCTGACGGCTTTCAATGCAATTAGCTTGCCAGTCTTGTCGGTGATGTTGATCGTCTTGACGCCCTTGCTTCCGCGATGCGTCTTGCGGTACTCCTCGAGGTCGGAGCGTTTGCCGAAGCCGTTCTCGCTCACAACCAGGATGTCGAGCGGCTTTTCGGCCTGCTCGGCGGGATCGATGCAGACCATTCCGACCACGTAGTCGCCCTCTTCCAGGTCGATGCCGCGCACGCCGGTGGAATTGCGCCCGATGGCCCGGGCTTCCTCCTCGTCGAAGCGGCAGCACTTGCCCTGGTTGCCGGCCAGCAGGATTTCGCAGTTGCCGCTGGTAAGGGCGGCGCCGATCAGGGAGTCTCCTTCGCGCAGATTGACGGCGATGATACCGTTGGTCCGCGGGCGGGAGTATGCCTCAAGCACGGTCTTCTTGATGGTGCCGTCGGCCGTCGCCAGGATCACGTAGTGGCTGTTGGTGAATTCCTTGTCGCTGAGGTCCTGGACGTTGAGGTAGGCCTGGATGCGGTCTTCCGGTGTGAGCGGAAGGATGTTCTGGATGGCGCGGCCCTTGGAAGCCTTGGCGCCTTCCGGAATCTCATATACCTTGAGCCAGAAGCACTTTCCGCTCTGTGTGAAGAACATCAGCGTACTGTGCATATTGGCTACGTAGATGTGTTCGATGAAATCTTCGTCGCGGGTGGTGCTGCCCTTGGCGCCAACGCCGCCACGGCCCTGAGAACGGTATTCGGACAGGGAGGTCCGCTTGATGTATCCGTAGTGGGAGATGGTGATTACCACATCTTCGTTCGGATAGAAATCTTCGGGATTGAAATCTTCTGCCGTGAGGGCGATTTCGCTGCGGCGCTCGTCGCCGTATTTTTCCTTGATTTCCCGGAGTTCGTCCTTGATGATGCCCATCTGCAGGGATTCGTCGCCGAGCACCTGCTGGTACCAGGCGATGAGTTTCTCGAGTTCGTCGTATTCAGCCTGGAGCTTGTCGCGCTCGAGCCCGGTGAGCTGGCGGAGACGCATCTCCACGATGGCGTCTGCCTGCTCGACCGTGAATCCGAACTGGTTCACGAGCCCGTCGCGGGCTTCGGCCACGCTGCGCGAAGCCTTGATCAGGGCGATGATCTCGTCGATGATGTCGAGGGCCTTGAGCAGGCCTTCGAGGATATGGGCGCGCTTGAGGGCCTTGTTCAGTTCGAAGCGGGTGCGGCGCACCACCACTTCGTGGCGATGGCGCACGAAGTACTTGATGAGCTGCTTGAGGTTGAGCTGCTTGGGACGGCCGTCCACCAGGGCGATGTTGTTGACCGAGAAGCTCGACTGCAGCGGGGTAAGCTTGAACAGGTTATTGAGCACTACGTTGGACGGGGCACCCTGCTTGAGCTTGATGACGATGCGCATACCCTCGCGGTCGCTTTCGTCGTTGATGTAGGAGATGCCGTCGAGTTTCTTGGTTTCCACCAGTTCCGCGATGCGCTCGATGAGTTCCCGCTTGTTGATGGTATAGGGGATTTCGGTGACAACGATGGTCTCGCGCCCCGAGGACGATACTTCGATGTTGGTCTTGGAACGGATGACGATGCGGCCGCGGCCCGTCTCGAAGGCTTCGCGGATACCGCGGGTGCCCTGGATGATTCCGCCGGTGGGGAAGTCGGGGCCCTTGATGTACTGCATCAGGCCGTCGACGTCGATGTCCGGGTCATCGATGTAAGCGCAGATGGCGTCGCAGCATTCCGTCAGGTTGTGGGGTGCCATATTGGTGGCCATACCCACCGCGATGCCGTTCGAACCGTTCATCAGCAGCAGCGGCGCCTTGGCCGGCAGGACGGTCGGCTCCTGGAGCGATTCATCGAAATTCGGCTTGAAATCGACCGTGTCCTTGTCGAGGTCTGCGAGCACCTCTTCGGCCAGCTTCTGCAACTTGGCCTCGGTGTATCGCATCGCCGCCACGGGGTCGCCGTCGATGGAACCGAAGTTGCCCTGTCCGTGGACCAGCAGGTAGCGCAGGTTCCAGGGCTGTGCCAGGCGCGCCATCGCTTCATAGACGCTGGAGTCGCCGTGCGGGTGATATTTACCGAGGACGTCGCCCACGATACGCGCCGATTTCTTGACGCCGGCACTGTAGGTGACGCCCAGATTGCTCATTCCGTAAAGAACCCTCCGGTGCACGGGCTTCAGTCCGTCGCGGACGTCGGGTAAGGCTCGGGCCACGATCACAGACATCGAGTAGTCTATGTCTGTCTCTTATACACATCT
>LXOW01200763.1_pt1 | contig 12224 bp, 13 predicted proteins | sample 1368591 | NCBI WGS metagenome assembly LXOW01 (sample SAMN04884650, study PRJNA319009) | bovine gut metagenome | isolation source: Cow rumen | host: Bos taurus | place: Italy: Legnaro (PD) | collected 2014-07-09
CCCAATTTTATCATACCATAAAGCACAGCTAAAAACCATAATTTTTTTAAGATTTATCATAAAATTTTTGTATAGATTTTCCGATTATTGCGTGATATAATGAGGCGAAAATGAAAGAGGAGGCGGACTCGATGTATTTTGATTCCCATGCCCACCTGGACGACCGGCGATTTGACGGGGATCGGGAGGAAATCTTTGCCCAACTGCCGGAGCAGGGGGTCGGGCTGATTATGAATATTGGCTGCGACCTGGAAAGCAGCCTGCGAAGCGTGGCCCTGGCCCACAAATACCCCTTCGTCTATGCCGCCGTAGGCTCCCACCCGGACGACGCAGCCCAGGTGGACGAGGCCCGGATCGCCCTCTACCGGCAGCTCTGCGCCGACGAGAAGGTGAAGGCCATCGGAGAGATCGGCCTGGACTATCACTATGAGGACCCCACCCGGGAGGTCCAGCTTCCCGCCTTCCGGGCGCAGTTGGAGCTGGCCCGGGAGTTGGATCTGCCTGTGATTGTCCATGAGCGGGAAGCCCATGCGGACGGCATGGAGCTGATCCGACAGTTTCCGGAGGTGACCGGGGTCTTCCACTGCTATTCCGGCTCCTTAGAGCAGGCCAAGGAGCTGGTAAAGCGGGGCTGGTATATCGGCTTCACCGGGGTCATCACCTTCAAGAACGCCCGCAAGGCCGTGGAGGTGGCCGAATGGCTGCCCCTGGACCGCATTCTGATTGAGACCGACTGCCCCTACATGGCCCCGGAGCCCCACCGAGGCCGCCGCAACGACAGCCGCCTGGTCCCCCTGGTGGCGGCCAGGCTGGCTGAAATCAAAGGTATCTCCCCGGAAGAGATGGGGGAGATCACGGCGGAAAACGCGAAACGACTGTTCCGGATATAGGTAATACTGAACTCCCATAAAAATCTTTAACCTGTTCCGGCAGGAATTGTGCCGTACTTCGNNTACTTCTTACCTCTTACCTTCGTTCACAGCTCCGCCAGCAGCTTTCGCACATCGTCCGGCGTGAACTTGTATTCCGTATCGCAGAACTGGCATTCGATCTGAATGTTCTTGCCCTCCTCCGCGATTTGGGCCAGCTCCTCCCGGCCCAGGCTGATGAGAGTGGCCTCTACCCGGTCATGGGTGCAGTAGCAGCGGTATTCCACGTCGGTGGGGTCGAAGAATTCCAGCTCCATACCGCCGGTGACCTTGGTGAGCATTTCCTGCAAGCTCAGGCCAGCGTCCAGCATGGCGGTGACGGNNCCGCCTCTAACTTGTCGATGATTGCGTCCGGGGCCCCTGGGAGGAGCTGGAGGATAAAGCCCCCGGCCACCTTGACGCTGTGATCCACGTCCACCAGCACGCCCAGGCCGCAGGCGGAGGGGCACTGCTCGGACTGGACCAGGTAGGCGGTCACGTCGTCGCCGATCTCGCCGGAGACCAGCTCCACAGAGCCCACGTAGGGCTCCTTCATTTGCAGGTCCCGGATCACGGTCAGCAGACCGTCCGTGCCAACCGCCGCCCCCACGTCCAGCTTTCCGGCATATTTTTCCAGCAGGGTAATATGGGGGTTCTGGACGTAGCCCCGGACGTTGCCCTCGGCGTCGGAGACGGCCAGGATGGTCCCCAGGGGGCCGCCGCCCTTGATTTGCAGGGTGACGGAGCCGTTTTCGATTTTCTGCATATTGCCCAGCATGGCACAGGCGGACAGGGTCCGGCCCAGGGCTGCCGTGGCGGTGGGGGTGGTATCGTGGATGCGGCGGGCCCGCTCCACGATGTTTTTGGAATTGATGGCGACAGCCTTGACCCACCCGTCGGTGGTCATGGCGCGCAGTATTTGATCTGACATGGTATTACCTCCTGCGTAGGGGGCGGCGTCCCCGACGCCCCGAACCTTTCGAAAAATGATGCGCTCGGGTCGTCGAGGACGCCGACCCCTACGGCTTTTGTGCCGCGAGAAAAATCCGCTGTTCGTCGGGGCCCGGGGCTTCCATGCGGCGGTCACCGTAGATGTTCACGTTGCCGAAGCCTGCTTCCACGAGCCACTGGGTCAGTTCCTCCACCCGGTAGGCGTATTCCAGGTGCTCCTCCCGGTCCCGGGACCAGAGCTTGCCCTGCTTCTGGAAAATATCCATCCCGTAGGTACAGATGCGGGTCTCTTCGTCGAATTCCGCCCGCCAGAGGCAGAACACCTCGTCGTCCTCATCCAGCAGAATTTGACCGTCCAGGCCCCGGAGCTTGGCCTCGGAGTTGATATCAAAGAGGAACAGGCCACCGGGACGCAGCGCTTGGTACACCCGGGCAAAGGCTTCCCGCAGGGCGGCGGGGGCCGTGACGTAGTTGACCCCGTCCAGACAGCAGACCACCAGGTCCACCGGGGCGGGCAGCCGCAGCTTCTCCATTCGCTGGCGGACAAAGTAGGGGGGATTATCCGACTCCGCGGCTTTTTCTGCGGCCAGAGTCAGCATTTCCTCACTTTGGTCCACCCCCAGGACGGAAAGCCCCGCCTTTGCCAGCAGCAGGGCCATGGAGCCGGTGCCGCAGGCCAGGTCCACAGCCGAGGAAGGCTCCAGGCCGTAGGCACCCCAGACCAGGCGGTAGAATTCAAAAATGTCCCCGTAGGGGACGTCGTTGGTCAGGCGGTCATAGACCGCTGCCAGTGCTTCATAGGCCATGCGCTCCTCCATAGAAGCAACATCGCCCCTCGCGGGGCGATGTTGGATTGTTTTGTGCGGAGGAAAATCCTCCACAAGTACTTACTGCAGAACTGAAATCCCGTCCAAAATGTCTTGGGGATCTGTGCCGCTCATGACGGAAACCGTAACAACGCCGATGTACTCGCTGTTGTCGCGGAACCAAACCTCGTACTCGTCCATTTGAATGCCCATGAGTGTCATGCCAATGTGCAGAACAGTGTGCGTTTCGCCGCCTACCTGCATTTTAACCGCTTCATAGGTGGAAACCTCCATCCCTGCGGCCTGGAACTGTGATTTGACCAGTGACTCAGAGGCCGAGATCAGCTCTGTGTCGCTATAGGCGCTCATAATGGAATTGTTCGGCTGGATGACCACGTTCATACTACTGAGGCCACCGTTTCCGTTGGCCATAAAGTCGATAAACTGACCGGACTGCTTGATGAGCTCTGTAATGTCCGTCTTTAGCAAGGAGGAGGTTAAGCTGTTGGCCTGGGCAATTTGCTCATCGGAGAAGACGGTCCAGCCCTCGGGAATGGAAATCAGCATCTTCAGCGCTTCGTTTACATAGGCGTTGTCTTTGACACTGCCGCGAATCGAAGCCTGCTCGTCGGTCCCGGCGGCTGTGGTCTCGGGCGCTTCTGTGGTCTCGGGCGCTTCTGTGGTTTCGGGCGCTTCCGCAGTTTCGGGAGCCTCAGCGGTCTCGGAAGCTTCTGTGGTTTCAGGAGCCTCGGTGGTTTTGGGCGCTTCTGTGGTTTCAGGAGCCTCAGTGGTCTCGGGGGCGTTTGTGGTTTCTGGTGCCGCCGCAGTGGTTTCCTGGGGGTTCTTGGCCGATTCCGTTGTGGCTGGCGTGCTGTTGCTGGAAGAGTCGCTTGTTTTCTCAGCCTCAGAGCAGGCTGCCAGGGAAAGGGCCAGGCTCAGGGCCAGGATCAGGCAAAAAATGCGTTTCATCGATTGATCTCCTTGTGCTTTGAAGTGTTGTTCTATTCTGCGTCCTCTTGCAGGGTGATTAACGGGGTTGACGCCTGGGTGCAGTGATCAATATGGTGCTGAATCTGGCTCATAATCATGTTCAAAGCCACCAGATTCTTGCCGCCCTCCAAAACTACCACGTCGGCGTTCTTCTTGCTGGGCTCCACGAACTGCTCATGCATGGGCTTGACGGTTTCCAGATACTGGGCCAGAACGGATTGGAGGCTTCTTCCCCGCTTTGCCACGTCCCGCTTGATCCGGCGGATCAGGCGCACGTCGTCGTCGGTGTCCACAAAAATCTTAATGTCCATCAGGTCACAGAGGGCTTTGTTCTCAAAAATCAGGATGCCCTCCACAATGATGACGTTCTTGGGCTCCACGGTGATGGTCTCCGCGGTGCGGTTGTGGATGGTGTAGTCGTAGACCGGGCACTGGATGGGCTTGCCCTGCTTGAGCTGCTTGAGGTGCTCGATCATCAGGTCGGTCTCGAAGGCGTCGGGGTGGTCGTAGTTGAGCTTGCTGCGCTGCTCAAAGGGCAGATCGTCGTGGGCGCGGTAGTAGTTGTCATGGCTCAAGACGGTAATACCGTCGCCGAAGCCTGCGGTGAGATTCCGCATCAGGGTGGTTTTGCCGCTGCCGGAGCCTCCGGCAATCCCGATAACCAAAATGTTTTCCATACCCATACCTCCGATCCAACTCCATATAAAATTTACACCGACGGGAAAGCCCTCGTCGGTGTAAATTTTAGCAGGTAATGTCGGAAAAGTCAAGAGCCTATCGCATGCCCTTGTCGTAGGGAATACCCTCTGCCTTGGGGGCGCGGGAGCTCTTGGAGGTCAGCGCCAGCACGATCAGCGTGATGACGTAGGGCAGCAGACGGTAGATGTGGGAGCTGACGCCGATCTCGTTCAGAAGGAAGTGGCCGTCGCCGTTGATGTCCAGGGTGGAGTAGGACGCGGCGATGCACTTGAACAGGCCGAAGAGCAGCGCGCCCAGAGCGATGTTCAGCGGCTTCCAGTTGCCGAAGATCATGACGGCCAGAGCCAGGAAGCCGAAGCCCGCCACGTCGCCGTTGGAGGTGCAGTTCGGGGTGGTGAGGGCGTAAACGAAGCCGCCCATGCCGGCCAGCGCGCCGGAGATGGTGACGCCGACGTAGCGCATCCTGAAGACGTTGATGCCCAGAGAGGCCGCCGCCTGGGGATTTTCACCGCAGGAGCGGATTCGCAAGCCGAAGCGGGTCTTGTAGAGGATGATGGACATGAGGACGAAGACGATGATCGCCAGATAGGTGGCCAGATAGGTCTTGTCCAGGAAGGTGTTGCCCAGGAAGCCCACGCTCTCTTTGGGGCCGTAGCCGAAGAAGGTCTTGCGGATCAAGAACCAGCTTGCGCCGCCTGCGCCGCCCTCCATGCCCATGGTGTTCTGATTCACGATGATGCGGATCAGGAAGAGGGAAACGGCGGGAGCCAGCATGTTCAGCGCGGTGCCGCCGATGGTCTGGTCTGCCTTCAGATTGATGGAGGCGAAGGACAGCAGCAGGGAGAAGATAGCGCCTGCTGCCGCTGCGATCAGAATGCAGAGCAGCTCCATACCCTGGAGGGTCAGCCAGCCGGAGGCGGAGGCGGATTTGCCCGCGTTGAACTCCGAGAGCTGTTCAGCCGCCTGTTGGAAGGCGGGAACGCTCTGAAGCAGACGGACGGAGAGCACGCCCACGAAGGCGCCGATGATCATGATGCCTTCCAGGGCCAGGTTGATGATACCGCTTCGCTCGGAGAACACGCCGGCCAGGGCTACGATCATCAGCGGAATGGCAAACAGCAGCGTCTGTTGGATCAGAAACGTCATGCCTGCGCACCTCCCTTCTCATTCTTTGCGTCCACGGGCGGGGTGGGTGCCTTTTCAGCGCTGCCCCCGGGGGCGGACGGCTTGTCGGCGTTTGCGTCGTTGGTCACGGCCGTCTTGTTTTTCTTGCGTCCGATCAGAGAGCGGATCACCAGGGAGAAGGCGCTCAAATAGACGATGACGGCGATGATGACGTCGGTGATGAACTCGTTGTAGGCCGTAAGGTTGGTGAGCTGCATGCCGATGATGTTCAGCATGGCCATGAACAGGCCGGCGAAGATGACGCCGATGGGGTTGTTCAGCGCCAGCAGGGCCACGGGGATGCCGTTGAAGCCCACGGCGGGGAGGGACTGGTAGGTGTTCCAGAAAAACTCCGTGTTGCCGGAGAGGTAGTAGAGGGAAGCGCCGGCGGCGGCCAGAGCGCCCGCGATGGCCATGGAGTAGATGATGCTGGCCCGATCCTTGATGCCGGCGTAGCGGGCGGCGTGGCGGTTGGCGCCGCAGGCCTTGAGCTGGAAGCCGAAGGTGGTCTTGTTGATGATGATATAGACGACCACGGCAATGATGATGGCCACGAGGATACCGGCGTTGACCTGGGAGCCGGGGAAGATTTTGTCCAGGCCAAGCTTGGGCGTGGCCACGTTGTTCCAGGTGGTCTTGTAGACGTAGCCGGACTTGGTGTTCTCAATGAGGTTCTTGAAGGAACCGTCGGCCAGCTTCCACTTGCCCTGGCAGAAGTAGCTGCCCTTGATGGCGCCGAAGCTGGAGATATCAAAGAGCCAGGTGACCAGATTGGCGGCGATCCAGTTGGTCATGATGCAGGCGATGACCTCGTTGATGTTGAGGAAGGCCTTGAGCATGCCGGGAATCGCGCCCCAGAGCGCGCCCGCAAGGCAGCCGCCCAGGAAGGCCAGAATCCAGATCAGGAAGGGAGGAACGGAGGAAGAGGGGATGGAAAGAGCGATCATCAGCGTGGCCATGGTACCCATCAGATACTGACCGGGCGCGCCGATGTTGAACAGGCCGGTCTTCTGAGAGACGGCCACGGAGAGGCCGGTCATAATAAGGGGGGTGGCCCGGAAAAGCATGTTGCCGATGTTGGTGGTGTTCATGCCGAAGGCCAGCTTGCCGGACTCGCTCTTGGAGAACAGACCGGCGAAGACCAGCCGGATGCCGTCCCAGGCGCCCTTGATGCCGATGCTGGAGCTGGTAAGCCCCACGATCAGCACCAGGATGCTGCCGAAGATCAGACCCAGAAAGATGGACAGCACGGATGCAATGAGCTTTTTGGTGCCATCTCGCTGCAATAAGGGAGACTTATTCATGGCTCATACCTCCTTGCCGTTTTGCACCGGCCATATACAGGCCCAATTCCTGAACGGTGGTCTGCTTGGGGTCCAGCTCGCCCACGATCTCGCCCTCGTACATGACGAGGATGCGGTCGGAGAGGCTCATGACCTCGTCCAGCTCCAGAGAGACCAGCAGCACGGCCTTGCCCTCGTCCCGCTCGTTGACCAGCTGGCTGTGGATGTATTCGATGGCGCCCACGTCCAGGCCGCGGGTGGGCTGGACGGCGACGATCAGCGGCTTATCCCGGTCCAGCTCCCGGGCGATGATGGCCTTCTGCTGGTTGCCGCCGGACATGGAGCGGGCCACGGTGACGGGGCCCTGGCCGGAGCGGACGTCAAACTGGTCGATCAGCCGCTGGGCGTACTGCCGGACGTTGCCGTTGTCGATGAAGCCGAAGTGCTGGAAGCCCTTCTCCCGGAAGCGCTGGAGAGCCATATTCTGCTCCAGGGTGAAGTCCAGCACCAGGCCGTGCTTGTGCCGATCCTCGGGGATGTGGCTAAGCTTGCCCAGGCGGGTCCGGATGGAGGCCTTGGTGACGTCCTGGCCGCAGAGGGTCACGGTGCCGCTGCTGGATTTCTCCAGCCCGGTGAGGCCGTAGATCAGCTCGCTCTGGCCGTTGCCGTCGATACCGGCGATGCAGACGATCTCGCCTGCCCGGGCCTGGAAGGAGACGTGCTTGACGGCGTCGTTGTGGTGGAGCCTGGAAGGGACGGTGAAGTCCTTCGCGTCCAGGATGACTTCCTTGGGCTGGGCAGGGGTCTTCTGCACCTGGAGCTGAACGGGGCGGCCCACCATCATGTTGGAGAGCTCCTGCTTGTTGGTGTCTGCCACGTTTACGGTGCCGATGTACTTGCCCTTCCGCAGGACGGAGACCCGGTCGGCCACCGCCATGATCTCGTTAAGCTTGTGGGTGATAAAGAGGATGGACTTGCCTTCCTTGGAAAAGCCCCGCATGATCTCCATGAGCTCGTCGATCTCCTGGGGGGTCAGAACGGCGGTGGGCTCGTCGAAGATCAGGATCTCGTTGTCCCGGTAGAGCATTTTGAGGATCTCCACGCGCTGCTGCATGCCCACGGTGATGTCCTCCACCTTGGCGTCCAGGTCCACGTTCAGACCGTAGCGCTTGGAGAGCTCCTCCACCTTTTTGCGGGCTTCCTTCTTCTGCAGGAAGCCCATCTTCGTGGTCTCCGCGCCGAGGATGATGTTGTCCAGCACGGTGAAGACCTCGATCAGCTTGAAGTGCTGGTGCACCATGCCGATGTCCAGCGCGGTGGCGTCGTTGGGGTTGTTGATCTTGACGACCTCGCCGTTTTTCTTGATGACGCCCTCCTCCGGCTGATAGAGGCCGAAGAGCACGCTCATCAGCGTGGATTTGCCCGCGCCGTTTTCGCCCAGCAGCGCGTGGATCTCGCCCCGGCGGAGCTGGAGCGTGATGTCGTCGTTGGCCTTGATGCCCGGGAACACCTTGGTGATGTTCAGCATCTCAATGACGTAATCCTGGGATTTGTCCATTTCGCACCTGCTTTCCTGTAGGTAGTTTGGTCGCGGGGATCAGCGGGGAGCCGAAACCTGGGCGTCCAGCATCCGGAACGTGGCGTTGGTCTGCCCGGCGTAGTTGATAAACTCCATTTTCAGCGTAAAGTCCGCAGAAGCCGTGCCGCTTTCCCCTTTTTTCAGACCCAAGACGCCCTTGATGACGTAGTTGCCGCCGTCCTTGGCGGGGGCGTCAATGCGGGTGGTCTCCGTGTCGAAGCTGTAACCGGCCAGTTCGGTCTTGACGTAGTCCTTCAGATAATCCGTAACGGCCTTGTTCATGGCGGAGTCCAGACCCTTCACTTCCGTCACGGTCCCGGTGCAGGCGGACAGAAGCAGCCCGCAGGCCAGCACCGCGCAGAGCAGTACGGCAACAGAGATTTTCACGTGCTTCATAGCATTCTCCTTTTGCTTTCTTGCAGATTTGTTAAAGGTCACAATCGCCACCTTAACATTCTGATTTTAGCACAAACCCATGTAAATGGCAACAGCTTTTTCCGGGATTTTTGCAAAAAGTGCCGGAAAAAGCTGAATAAAAACACAAAAGCGGGGAGGGCCAAGGCCCTCCCCGCAGGGAATGCGATGATCGGGAATTACTCCACGACGTTCAGAGTGACGTTCTCGGTGGAAGCCAGCTTGGTGAAGTCGGCGTCGACAACGATCTCACCGCTGACGATCTTGGCGAACATGGCGTTGTAATCGTCAACGCTCCAGTTCTGCAGGGACCAGGTAGCGACAGGCAGGCCCACGGAACCCTCGGCAGCGCCCAGGTTCTTGCAGTTGTCGCCGGACCACTCGGCCCAGTCGCCGTTGATGCCGAAAGCGGCTTCCAGCGCCTGCTGGGCAGCCTCACCGATGCCCTTCAGAGCAGAGGTGATAACGGTCTTGGAAGAGAAGCTCTGGTCGACGTCCACGCCGATGACCTTCTTGCCGGCAGCGTCGGCAGCGTTGGTGATGGAGTCGAAGATGGAGCCGCCGCAGGAGAAGATGACCTCGGTGCCGTTCTCATACCAGCCGGCGCACAGGGTCTGCAGCTCGGGGGAAGCGGAGAAGGAAGCGCCGTACAGCCAGGTGTAGTTCATGTCGATCTGGACGCCCATTTCCTTGGCAGCCGCGTCGGCGCCCTGGACGAAGCCGTAGCCGTAACGGCAGCAGGCCGCGTTGGTGCCGCCGCCGCCGCCGCAGAAGCCGAGCTTGGTGTAGCCTTCCTTGACGGCAGCATAGCCGGCCAGGTAGCCGCACTGCTCTTCGTGGAAGACGATGCCGGCGACGTTGTCCAGACCCAGGGACCAACCGTCGATGAAGACGAACTTGACGTCGGGATAGGCGTCAGCGGCCTGAGCCAGAGCGGTGCCCTGCATGAAGCCGGCGCACACAACGACCTTCGCGCCGTTGTCGCAGGCGGCCTTCATGGCGTCGTAGCGGTCGTCGTCGGTGGCCTGGTCGCCGTTGGCGGGCTGATAGTACTTGTAGGACTTGCCGTTGGCGTTGGCGTAGAGCTTCACGCCGTCATAGGTGCCCTGGTTGAAGGACTTGTCCTTCAGCTGGCCCACGTCGGTGACGAAGGCGACCTCGTACTTGCCGTCGGCGGAGGTCATGGTGTCGGGGATCTCGTCGGCGTTGACGGTCTGAGCGGGCTCGTTGCCCTGGGTCTCGGGAGCTTCGGTCTCGGTGGCCTGAGTCTCGGGAGCCTGGGTTTCGGGAGCCTGGGTTTCAGGAGCCTGAGTCTCGGGAGCCTGAGTCTCGGGAGCCTGAGTCTCGGGAGCCTTGGTTTCGGGAGCCTTGGTTTCGGCCTTGGTCTCACCCTGAGCGGGCTTGCTGGTCTCGGGGGTCTGCTCTTGGCAACCGACAAACAGGGCGGCAACCATAACGACAACCAGCAGGAGAGCAAGAATCTTCTTCATGTTTTTTCCTCCATTTTCAATTGTAAAATATTTGACAGGGCGCACGCCCTCATCATCAGACGCATTATGGCACAACTGGATGCAAAAATCAAGAGGAAGTTTTGACTTCACAAAAAATTAACATTTTTGTCATATCATGTCAGCGTTGGAAAAACTCAGCGGCAGCAGCTCCCCCAAAGTGCGGGTTTCGAAGGCGCCGTTTTCCTTGACCAGATAGAGGGGAAAATCCAGACCGCAGAATTCCCGCAGCACCTGGCGGCAGACCCCACAGGGAGGGAACAGTCCTGTGACCTCCTGCCCCGCCTTGCCTCCGGCCACGGCAATTGCGGCAAAATTCCGCTTTCCGTCGTAGACGGCTTTGAATACGGCTACCCGTTCGGCACAGACGGTGGGGCCAAAAGCGGCGTTTTCAATGTTGCAGCCCTGGTAAACGGTCCTGTCGGCGCAGAGCAGGGCCGCCCCCACGGCAAAGCCGGAATAGGGAGCGTAAGCCCGCTCCCGGGCATCCAGCGCAAGTTTGACTAATTCTTCTGGTGTCATATCGTAACCTCCTGGTATTGAGTTATGATTGTGCTGCGAGCATCATAACTTTGCCGTCAGGCAAACCATAACTTCCCGCAGGGAATCATACCTTCGCCGTAAAGCGAATCATAACTCATAGTATTGCATTTTTGAAGCTTATGCCCTGGGTGTCCAGGGGCAGGCCGAACACGTCGCAGATTGTGGCGGCGATGTCCGCGAAGCGGGGGCGAAGGCCCAGGTTGACGGGCTTGACTTGTTCACCCAGAATCAGCAGGGGGATGTACTCCCGGGTGTGGTCGGTGGTGGCAAGATACGCGGGGTCACAGCCGTGGTCGGCGGTGATCATGACCAGGTCCTCCGGCCCCATCTTCTTCATAAATTCCGCCAGCCAGCCGTCAAACTCCGTCAGGGCGGCGGCGTAGCCGTCGATATTCCGCCGGTGACCGTAGAGCATGTCGAAGTCCACTAAGTTGATGAAGCACAGGCCGGTGAAGTCCTTGTCTGCGTAGGCCAGGGTCTTGACCATGCCGTCGGTGTTGCCCTTGGTGTAGATGTGCTCCGTGGTACCCTGACCGGCGAAGATGTCATAGATTTTGCCAACGGCGATGGAGTCCAGCCCTCCGTCCTTGAAGGCGTCCAGCATGGTCTTTTTGGGGGGCTCCAGGGAGAAATCGTGGCGGTTGGCGGTGCGGGTGTAGTTGCCGCTGCTTCCAATGAAGGGACGGGCGATGACCCGGCCCACCCCGTGCTTGCCCCGGAGAATGTTCCGGGCAATGCGGCAGTATTCGTAGAGCTGCTCCACGGGGACCACGTCCTCGTGGGCGGCGATCTGGAACACGGAGTCGGCGGAGGTATAGACGATCAGGTCCCCGGTCCGCACGTGCTCGTCGCCGTATTCATTGATGACGGCAGTGCCGGACCAGGGGGCGTTGGCCAACACGCCCCGGCCGGTGGCCTCCCGGAAGGGCTGCAGGACCTCCTCGGGGAAGCCGTTGGGGTAGGTGGGCAGGGGATCGGGGGAAATCACGCCCGCGATTTCCCAGTGACCGATGGTGGTGTCCTTCCCCATGGAGGCCTCGGCCAACTTGCCATAGGCCCCCCGAGGCTGGGCAGCGGGTCCCAAAAAGTCCAGCCCGTCGATGTTGCCCAGGCCTGCGGCCCGCATGTTGGGAATGTTCAGCAGCTTGGAGGTGGAGCAGGAGCGGAGGGTATTAACGCCGAAGTCGCCAAACTTCGCCGCGTCCGGCATCTCGCCCGCACCGCAACTATCGAGGACAAATAAAAATACTCGTTTCATCATAACGCTTCCTTTCTGGAAATGAAAGAATGAAAGAATGAAATGATGAAAAAATTGTGGTATTTTTAAAAAATGATTTCAAATCCGTCCCGAAGGGACACCTCAATTCTTTCATTTTTTC
>LXOW01449289.1_pt1 | contig 12223 bp, 10 predicted proteins | sample 1368591 | NCBI WGS metagenome assembly LXOW01 (sample SAMN04884650, study PRJNA319009) | bovine gut metagenome | isolation source: Cow rumen | host: Bos taurus | place: Italy: Legnaro (PD) | collected 2014-07-09
GGGCGGATTCCTTGCGGCGCTCAACGGGCTGGCCCAGGTCAGCGATCCCGCCGTCTCCGCCATGCCCGGCGCGTTCAACTCCTTCTTCGGCCCCGACCCGCTGAACCTGCTGGGCGTCGTGATCCTGACCTCGCTCGGCACCTGGGGCCTGCCGCAGATGGTGCAGAAGTTCTACGCCATCAAGAACGAATCGCAGGTCAACAAGGGCATGGTCATCTCCACCGCGTTTGCGATCATCGTCGCGGGCGGCTGCTACTTCCTCGGCGGCTTCGGACGTCTGTTCTCGGCGCAGATCGACGTTGCGGCGGACGGCTACGATGCCATCGTGCCGACGATGCTCTCCGGCCTGCCCGACATCCTGATCGCGGTAGTCGTCATCCTCGTGCTGTCCGCGTCCATGTCCACGCTCTCCTCACTGGTGCTGACGTCCAGCTCCACGCTGACGCTCGACCTGCTCAAAGACAACGTGATCCGGGATATGGACGAGAAGAAACAGCTCTCCATTATTCGCGTGCTGATCGTCGTGTTCATCGCGATCTCAGTTGTGCTTGCCATCGTCCAGTACAAGTCCAGCGTGACGTTCATCGCACAGCTCATGGGCGTAAGCTGGGGCGCTCTCGCAGGCGCGTTCCTTGCGCCGTTCCTGTACGGCCTGTACTGGAAACGCACCACAAAGGCCGCCTGCTGGGTCAGCTTCGCGTTCTCCAGCGTGGTCATGGTGCTGAACATCTTCTTCCGCGCGCAGTTCCCCGCCCTGCTCCGTTCCCCGATCAACGCAGGCGCTTTCTGCATGCTGGCCGGTCTCGTTCTCGTACCTGTGGTCAGCGCATTCACTGCGCCGCCGGAAAAGGCGCTCGTGGACGGTGCCTTCTCCTGCTACGACAAGCGCGTGCTGGTGCGCCAGCGCGAGGCGCTGGGCGACGCGGAATAACCAAAAAAGAAAGCAAGAGCGCTGTCCCGGTTGGGACAGCGCTCTCCGCGTTTTCTTGGACAGGATCAGCCGAAATAGGGTCTCAGATGCATATCGAGATACAGCACGTGGTTTTCAAGATGATGATGGATGTCGTAGATCTGGTACACGTTGGTGTCAACCTTGAAGATGTCGCCCTCCTCGGGCGTCTTCTCCATTTCGTTGAACACGAATGCCGGACGGATCGACTCATTGTCTATGAACACTCTGTACATGACCTGCTCCTTTCCCGCGGCGGTTGATCGGACCAAGATCCGGAAACGCGGAACCGGATCTTTTACAGGTTGACGATCTCCTCCTGCTCGGCCAGCTGGATGCCGGCGGCACGCAGCGCCTCGGACGCTCTGGCGTCGTCCGCTACGCGGAAGATCATATAGGCGCTGTCCCGTCTGCCGCCGATGAACGCATACATGTACTCGACGTTGACCTGCGCATCGCTCAGCGCGGTCAGCGCGGCGTTGAGGCCGCCGGGCGTGTTGGACACCGCCACGGCGATGACCGGCGTCACGCTGCACACGAAGCCCTCCTCGCGCAGGACGGCGGCGGTCGTCTCCATATCGTCGACGATGATGCGCGCGATGCCGAACTCACTGGTCTCAGCCAGCGAAAACGCGCGCATATCGATCTGCTTCGCCGCGAGCACGCGCGTCAGCCCCAGCAGCGCGCCGGGACGGTTTTCGAGAAAAACGGAAATCTGTTTGACGCTCATAGTCTGACCTCCTTCTCAAATCTTCCGGTTGTCGATGACGCGCACGGCCTTGCCCTCGCTGCGGACGATGGACTTCGGCGCGACGAGCGTGACCTTCGCCGTCAGCCCGAGCATGGAGCGCAGGCCCTCGACGATCTGCCGCTGCCGCGCGCTGATCTCGCCCATGCTGTCGGTAAACATCTCGGGCGTCATCTCTACGCGCACCTCAAGCGTATCGGTATGATTGACGCGATCCACCAGGATCTGATAGTTCGCGCCGTAACCGAGGCCCAGCAGCACCGTTTCGATCTGGGACGGGAACACGTTGACGCCGCGGATAATGAGCATGTCGTCCGTACGGCCGCGCGGCTTCGCCATCTTGACGTGGGTGCGCCCGCAGGAGCACTTCTCGTGCGAGAGCACACACACGTCGCGCGTGCGGTAGCGGATCAGCGGGAACGCTTCTTTGGTGATTGAGGTGAACACCAGCTCGCCCTGCTGCCCGTCGGGCAGCGCCTCGCCGGTCTCGGGGTCGATGATCTCGGCGATAAAGTGGTCCTCGTTCACGTGCATACCGTTCTGCGCGGAGCACTCGAACGCGACGCCGGGGCCGGAGAGCTCGGTCAGACCGTAGATGTCGTACGCCTTGATGCCGAGCGTCTTCTCGATGTCCTGCCGCATCTCCTCGCTCCACGCCTCCGCGCCGAAGATGCCCGCCTTCAGCGGGATCTCCTCCGGCGTCATGCCCATCTCCTTCATCGTTTCGCCGAGATAGGCGGCGTAGGACGGCGTGCAGCAGAGGATGGTGGCGTTCAGGTCGCGGATGAACATGATCTGGCGCTCCGTGTTGCCGGAGGAGGTCGGCACCGTCAGGCAGCCGACCTTGTGGCTGCCGCCGTTGAGACCGGGGCCGCCGGTGAACAGGCCGTAGCCGTAGGAAACCTGACACACGTCCTCGTCCGTCGCGCCTGCTGCGACAAGTGCGCGGGCGCAGCAGTCCTCCCACAGGTCGATGTCGTGCTGCGTGTAGAACGCGACGACGCGCTTGCCGGTCGTGCCGGAGGTGGACTGGATACGGACACAGTTCTTCTGCGGCTCGGCGCAGAGGCCGTATGGATAGTTGTCCCGGAGATCCGCCTTGGTGACGAAGGGCAGTTTGTGGAGATCCTCCACGCCCTTGATGTCGCCGGGCGTGAGGCCCTTCTCCTCCATCTTCCTGCGGTATGCAGGGACGTTGTCCCAGACGTGCTTCACCTGCCGGACGAGCCGCTCGCTCTGCCACGCGGCGATCTGCTCGCGGGACGCCGTCTCGATCTCAGGCTGATAATAGCGTTCCATTGGTATGTTTCCTTCCTTCATCAAGCGTTTCTGCCGAGCGCAAACGCCTTGCGGTTGAGCTCGAGGAACTTCGCGGGCACCATCGCCTCCAGCGAGCGCTGCCACGCCTCCTCCGGGAGGTCGAAGTAGTGGGACAGGCGTCCCATCAACACGATGTTGGTCGCCTTGCTGCTGCCTGCCTGCTCGGCGAGACCGAGGCAGTCGAGCGCATCCACCTTCGCGCCGGACGCTTTCAGTTTTTCGACCAGCCCCTCCGGATACTGCGCCGCGCCGGTGATGACAGGCATGGGGTCGATCTGCTGCGTGGAGGTGACGATCTGCCCGCCCGGCTTGAGATATGAAAGCCAGCGAGCAGCCTCCAGCAGCTCGAAGGATACGATATAATCCGCCTCGCCCCGGTCAATGACAGGAGAAGCGACCTTATCGCCGAAGCGGACATAGGTGACGACGCTGCCGCCGCGCTGGCTCATGCCGTGCACCTCGGAAACCTTGACGTCATAGCCCTGCCCCAGCAGCAGATGGCCGAGCAGCTTGCTGGCCAGCAGGCTTCCCTGCCCGCCGACGCCGACGATCATGATATTTTTCGTCATCGTTCAGCCCTCCTTTGCGGTCGATTCCAGCGCGCCGAACTTGCACAGCTGCGCGCACACGCCGCAGCCGACGCAGAGCGTCTCGTCCACGCGCGCCTTGCCGTCCTTGAACGAGAGCGCCGGGCAGCCGATCTTCATGCAGGAGCTGCAGCCCACGCACTTGTCCGCGTTCACGCGCAGCGGCGCCTTGTGCTTGACGTACTTGAGCAGCGCGCAGGGACGGCGCGAGATGATGACGGACGGCTCGTCCGCCGCCAGCTCCTCCTTGACCGCCTTGTCGCAGGCGGCGAGATCGTAGGGATCGACGACGCGGACGCGCGTAAAGCCCATCGCGCGGCAGAGCGCCTCCAGATCGATCTTCCCCGCGGGATCGCCCTTGATGTTGAAGCCGGTGGTCGGATTCTGCTGGTGCCCGGTCATGCCGGTGATGGAGTTGTCCAGGATGATGACCGTGGAGTTGGACTGGTTGTAGGCGATGTTCGCAAGACCCGTCATGCCGGAGTGCATGAAGGTCGAATCGCCGATGACGGCGACGGTCTTATGCTCGCTCTCCGCGCCCAGCGCCTTGTTGAAGCCGTGGATGCCGCTGACCGACGCGCCCATGCACAGCGTCATCTCGATGGCGTTCAGCGGCGCGGCGGCGCCGAGCGTGTAGCAGCCGATGTCGCCGAGCACGGTGCACTTGTTGCGGCTGAGCGTGTAGAACAGGCCGCGGTGCGGGCAGCCCGCGCACATGACCGGCGGACGCGGCGGGATGTTCTCCTCCAGCGACCTGCCGGCGCGCACAGGCAGCCCAAGCTTCTCCGCGACGAGGTTCTGCGAGAACTCGCCGAGCAGCGGGAACAGCTCCTTGCCGACGCAGGCAAGGCCCAGCTCGCGGACATAGGTCTCGATGAAGCCGTCCAGCTCCTCGACCACGACCAGCTTGTCCACCGACGCGGCGAAGTCGCGGAGCTTCTGCTCCGGCAGCGGCCAGATCATGCCCAGCTTGCAGACCGGGAAGCGGTCGCCGCAGACCTCCTTGACATACTGGTAGCTGGTGGACGAGGTGACGATGCCCATTGAGCGGTCGCTTCCCTCCTCCACGCGGTTGAGCGCGCTCGTCTCGGCAAACTCCGCCAGCTTCGCCATGCGCTCCTCGACGTGAGGATGGCGGCGGATGGCGTTGGCGGGCGTCATGACGTACTTGGCGATGTTCTTCTCATAGGGCTTCGCCGGCGGCGTGATCCGCTCGCCCGGTTCTACGACGGACTGGGAGTGCGCCACGCGGGTGCACATCTTCAGAAACACCGGACAGTCGAATGCCTCGGAGATCTCATAGGCCTCCTTCGCGAAGGCCAGCGCCTCGGCGGAGTCGGACGGCTCCAGCATCGGCAGCTTCGCGCTGCGCGCGTAGTGGCGGGAATCCTGCTCGTTCTGGCTGGAGTGCATCCCCGCGTCGTCCGCGACGGCGATGACCATGCCGGCGTTCACGCCCGTGTAGGACACGGTGAACAGCGGGTCGGCGGCGACGTTGAGCCCGACGTGCTTCATGCCGCAGAAGCTGCGCTTGCCGGCAAGGCAGGCGCCGAAGGCGACCTCCATGGCCACCTTCTCGTTCGGCGCCCACTCGCTGTAGACGTCGTCATATTTGGCAAGCTCTTCCGTGATCTCGGTACTCGGCGTACCGGGATAACTCGATACCACCGAAACGCCCGCCTCATACAGGCCGCGGGCCGCGGCAGCGTTGCCCAGCATCAACTGTTTCATAAGGGTTCGGTCTCCTTAAAACCGGCGGAATGCTGCTCCGCTCCATTTTGAAATGATTTTAGCACAATCTTTTTCTGCGGTAAATTGTTTTTCTTGACAAAAAAGCAAATCCGCGTTATGCTTTTATTGTTTAAAACTTTAATGTGCAAAATTACCAAGCGAAAGGATACCATAACCATGCCTATTACAGACCTGCTTGAGCGCAACAGCAAGCTTTACGGAGACGAGGTCGCGCTCGTTGAGATCAACCCCGCCGTGACGGAGCGCCCCCGCGTGACGTGGAAGGAGTTTGAACTCATCCAGCCCTCTGCCGCCGCGCCCTACCGCCGCGAGATCACGTGGAGCGTCTTTGACGAAAAGGCGAACCGCGTCGCCAACATGCTGCTCTCACGCGGCGTGCAAAAGGGGCAGAAGGTCGCGATCCTGCTGATGAACTGTCTGGAGTGGCTGCCGATCTACTTCGGCGTCCTCAAGACCGGCGCGGTCGCCGTGCCGCTCAACTTCCGCTATACCGCCGACGAGATCAAGTACTGCGTCGAGCTGGCGGACGCGGACATCCTGTTCTTCGGGCAGGAGTTCATCGGCCGCGTGGAGGACATCGCCGAGGAGCTTGGACAGAGCCGCATGCTGATCTTCGTCGGCGCGGTCTGCCCGACCTTTGCCGAGAGCTATTACGACCTGACCGCGAACTGCTCCTCCGTCGCGCCGAAGGTGCTCATCGAGGACACGGACGAGGCGGCGATCTACTACTCCTCCGGCACGACCGGCTTCCCCAAGGCGATCCTGCTGGATCACACGGCGCTGATGCAGTCCGCCCGCATGGAGGCGATGCACCACGAAACGACGCACAACGACGTGTTCCTCTGCATCCCGCCGCTCTATCACACCGGCGCGAAGATGCACTGGTTCGGCTCGCTCTACACCGGCAGCCGCGCTGTGCTGCTCAAAGGCAACTCGCCGCAGGCGATCTTTGACGCCGTTTCACAGGAGAAGTGCACCATTGTCTGGCTGCTCGTCCCCTGGGCGCAGGACATCCTCGCCGCGCTGGACCGCGGCGACCTGAAGCTCGCGGACTATAAGCTCGATCAGTGGCGGCTGATGCACATCGGCGCGCAGCCGGTGCCGCCGTCCCTGATCCGGCGCTGGCTGCAGTACTTCCCGCACCACAAGTACGACACGAACTACGGCCTGTCCGAATCCACCGGCCCGGGCTGCGTCCACCTGGGCGTGGAGAACGTCCGCAAGGTCGGCGCCATCGGCGTGCCCGGCTACGGCTGGAAATGCAAGATCATCGACGAGGACGGCGCGTACGTCCCGCAGGGCGAGGTCGGCGAGCTGTGCGTCAAGGGCCCCGGCGTGATGCGCTGCTACTACCACGATCCCGACGCGACAGCGGCCGTGCTGCAGGACGGCTGGCTCCGCACCGGCGACATGGCGAAACAGGACGAGGAGGGCTTCATCTTCCTCGTCGACCGCAAGAAGGACGTCATCATCTCCGGCGGCGAGAATCTCTACCCCGTGCAGATCGAGGACTTTCTCGCAGCGCATCCGAAGATCCACGACGTTGCGGTCATCGGCCTGCCGGATCAGCGTCTCGGCGAGATCGCCGCAGCCATCGTGCAGGTCAAAGACGGCATGGAACTGACGGAAGCGGAAATCAATGACTTCTGCATGGAGCTCCCGCGCTACAAGCGCCCGCGCCGCTTTATCTTTGCCAAGGTGCCGCGCAACCCGACCGGCAAGATCGAAAAGCCGAAGCTGCGAGCGCAGTATTGCGGCGTCCGGCTTGTCGAGGCGCAGAATCAGGGCTGACGGAGATTGACATGCCCGCCGTCGTCTGCTATGATAGGTGCGGACACAGACAGCAGCACTCCGACGACAGAAAGGGCAATCATCATGATTTCTCGTAAAAGCAGCATCAAAGTCTTCAGCGGAAACGCAAATCCTAAGCTCGCCGCCGACATCTGCAAGTCGATCGGCATCACCCTCGGACAAAACGAGATCAAGGGCTTTGCAGACGGCGAGGTCTCCTGCTCCATCTACGAATCCGTGCGCGGCGGCGACGTGTTCATCGTCCAGCCGACCTGCAAACCGGTCAACGACAATCTGATGGAGCTGCTCATCATGGTCGACGCATGTCGCCGCGCCTCCGCAGGGCGCATCACGGCGGTCATCCCCTACTTTGCCTACGCGCGGCAGGACCGCAAGTCCCGCTCCCGCGATCCCATCAGCGCCAAGCTGGTGGCAAACATGCTGGTCGCCGCCGGCGTCGACCGCTTGCTGACGATGGATCTCCATGCCTCGCAGATCCAGGGCTTCTTTGACATCCCTGCGGACAATCTGCTCGGCTACCCCATCTTCGCCGACTATTACGCCAAAAAATTCGGCAACGCCGTCAGCGATATGGTCGTCGTCTCTCCGAGCGTCGGTCCCATCGCCCGCGCCCGCAAGTTCGCGGAAAAGCTCGGCACCGGTCTTGCAATCATCGACCGCCGGGACGAAAGCGGCGAAGAACAGGAGAGTCTGAACGTCATCGGCGACACGGCAGGCCGCAACTGTATCCTGCTGGCGGACATCGTCGACACGGCAGAGACGATTGTCACCGCCGCAAAGGCGCTCAAGGAGAACGGCGGCGCAAAGAAGGTCTACGCCTGCGCTTCCCATGGCGTTCTCTCCGAAGGCGCCATCGACAAGTTGGAACAAAGCAGCATCGAACAGCTGATCCTGCTCGACACCATCCCCGCCCACCCGGAGGCAAAGCGCGCACGGCTCAAGTATCTGACTGTCGCTCCGCTGCTTGGAGAGGCGATTGAGCGCAGCTATCAGGAGATTTCCATCACCAAGTTCGTTTTCTGAATAACATCAAAAGAAGAGCTGCGGCGGAAGCCGTAGCTCTTCTTTTTGTCTCATGCTCACAGGTTCTGATACGCCGTCCGGACCGCGCCCACAAGATACAGCGAGCCGAACGCGACCACGGTGCCGTCCGCTCCGGCGGCATCGAACGAGGCGCGCAGACCGGCGGAGATCTCCGCAAAGGCAGCCGCCTTTGCCCCTTGTCCGCGCAGATATTCCGCAAGCTCCTCCGCGGTCAATGCGCGGCCGCTCAGGGGCGTGAGGCAGACGAATTCCTGCGCCAGCGGCAACAGCGTCTCCATCATGCGCGGATAGTCCTTGTCGCGCAGCACGCCAAGCAGGAACACGACCTTTTTCCCCGGCAGCAGACGGCACAGGCTGTCCGCCATCGCCTCGGCGCACTGGGGGTTGTGTCCGCCGTCGATCAGAAAGACCGGATCGCGCTGCATGACCTCCATGCGGGCAGCCCATCTGACCGTTGCAAGCCCACGCTCCACCGCGTCATCGGGGATCGCCCAGCCGCGCGCGCGCAGCGCGCCGACGGTCTCCAACACGGTCGCAGCGTTGTGCAGCTGATACCGTCCCAGCAGGGCGAGGCGGTACTCCTTTCCGTTCCACAGGAATCGCTGCCCGTCGAGATCCTCCGACAAAGGCTTTACCTTGCTGTAGTCCGCAAGCCGAAGCGGTACGCCGCGCTCCGCACAGGCGGCGCGTATGACCGTCGTGACCTCCGGCGCGCCGTCGTAGCAGACGGCGCTGCAGCCGGCCTTGATGATGCCGGCCTTGGTGGCGGCGATCTTCTCCAGCGTGTCACCGAGGTATTCCGTGTGCTCCAGACCGATGTTCGTGATGACGGCGGCCTCCGGCGCGTCGATGACGTTCGTGCTGTCCAGCTCTCCGCCCATGCCGACCTCCAGCACGACGATGTCGCACGCGCGCTCGGCAAAAAACAGCATGGCGGCGGCGGTCACCAGCTCGAACTGGCTGGGATGATCCTCCATCCGCTCAGCGGCGTCGCGCACGCGCTCCGTCACGTCCGCCAGCGCCGCGCCGGGGATGTCCTCCCCGTCCACGCGGATGCGTTCGCAGAAGTTCTGGATGTACGGCGAGGTGTAGAGCCCCGTGCGGTATCCCGCTGCGCGAAAGATAGCGTCCAGCATGGCGCAGGTGCTGCCCTTGCCGTTGCTGCCCGCAACGTGGACGAATCTGAGCCGCTTCTGCGGATCGCCAAGCCGCTGCAGCAGCTCGCGCGTGCGGTCGAGACCGAGGCGTGTCGTGCTCCAGCCGTAGCGCTCGATGTAATCAATGGCCTCCTGCGGCGTCATGCCGTCCCCCCTTTTTGTTCACGGCCTTCAGCAGAGGCGGGAGCGCAAACGAATACGCGACCGCTTTGCCTGCGCAGATCGCCAGCCGCAGCGCAAGCGAGCCCGTAATGAGCGTCGGCGTATAATAGCCGAACAGCTTGCTGTCGATATAGATGACGCCGGTGTTGAGGAGCGTCACCATCAGCTCCGCCAGAACGACGATGAACAGCGTCTGCTTCTGCGTCAGGTCGAAGCTGCGCATCTTCGCATACAAGCCGACCAGCAGCCCGCACAGGACGTAGGGCAGGATCCATAGCAGCGTTGTCGTTGAAATACCGTAGCGCAGCAGCTGGTAGATCAGCGTGCCGACCAATCCGATCGCCGCCCCGTCGAGCGGGCCGAACAGCAGCGCGCCGATCAGAATGGGCACGCTTTCAAAGGTGATCTTCAGGCTGATGAAATCAAGCGAGATGTACCCGAGCACCGCACTCATCGCGGCAAGCATGGCGTCGATCGCCAGCTTTCTGGTACGGAAAGCGGTGACAGCCATAAAAAAGCCTCCTTTCACGACATCCGTCGAGAAAAGAAGCTTTCTCTCACCCAGCGGATGCGGGAACAGCACCGCGGGGCTTCCCCCTTCGTCCGCCGGCAACTTCCCATCCGGCGGCACTTAACGCGCCGCTCCCTACTCTGTAGAGCTATTTCTCTTGTGGTTTTATGCAGATCAGCCTTCTCCGTTGGCTGAAAACATCGTCAGGCTGCCAGACCGGATCAGCGTCAGCCGTAACGATTATACACAGTCCGGAAAGAATCTTCAACAGTTTTCCGATATTTTTCAAGTCCCGTGTCGATATGCTCGTTCAGCCGCTTTGCGTATGCCTCATCCTTCATACTCTTTGTGTTGACCTTTACGTTCATCGCCGCGCCATACATCGCGCCGCAGCAGATAGCAAGGCCCGTCGCCGCGTCGGAAATCACCAATGGGCTTCCCTTTTCAGCGAATTTCTTCAGTATGCCGATCGCCTTGCAGCAGAAATCGAAGGTTTCAAGGGGCGCCAACGACGCATCGCGCAGACATTTCTCCATGATCTCGTTCCGGCATGGATCATCCTTCGGAAGCCCATAGGCTTTGGCAAGCGGCGAAAACATTTCGGCGTCCTTATCAGCGCATTCAAGCAGACGGATGCGCAGATCCTGTGCCTCCGCCATCAGCTCCTTGAGCTCCTCCGCCGCGTCAGCGTACTTCTTCTTATCGACCGTCAGACTGCCCACCATAACGCCAAGCGCGATGCCGATGGCAGCCACAAGCGCACTTGCGCTTCCGCCGCCGGGGACTGCGGAGGACGATGCAAGCTCTTCGGTAAACTGTTTGACGGTTTGATTCATTATTTTTTCGTTCATGGAAAACTCCATCGTATCAAAACAGGCCGGAGATCACGCCGTTCTCGTCCACGTCGATCTTCTCGGCGGCCGGGACCTTCGGCAGGCCGGGCATCGTCATGATGTCGCCGGTATAGGCCACGATGAAGCCCGCGCCCGCGCAGACCTTGACGTTGGAAACGCTGACGGTGAAGTCCTGCGGCGCGCCGAGCAGCGTCGGATCGTCAGAGAAGGAATACTGCGTCTTCGCCATGCAGATCGGCAGATTGCCGAAGCCCAGCTTCTCAAGCTCGGCCGCCTTTTTCTTCGCCGCCGGCAGCATCAGCAGGTGTTTGGCATGATAGACGCGCTTGGCGATGGTGCGGATCTTCTCCTCTATCGGCTGATCGAGGTCGTAAACGCAGGAGAAGCTGTTCGGCTGCTCGCACAGACGGACGACCTCCTCGGCGAGCGCGCGGCCGCCCTCGCCGCCCTTGGCCCAGACCTCGCTGAGCGCGACGTTCACGCCCAGCTCACGGCATTTTGCCTCGACCATGGCGAGCTCCGCCTTCGTGTCGGTCGGGAACGCGTTGACTGCGACCACGCAGGGCACGCCGTAAACGTTCTTCACGTTCGAGACGTGTTGCAGCAGGTTCGGCAGGCCCTTCTCGAGCGCCTCGAGGTTCTCGGCGTTCAGTTCGGCCTTGGGCACGCCGCCGTGGTACTTGAGCGCGCGGACGGTGGCGACGATGACCACCGCAGAGGGGCGCAGGCCGGTCATGCGGCACTTGATGTCGACAAACTTCTCGGCGCCGAGGTCGGCGCCGAAACCCGCCTCGGTGACGGCATAGTCGCCGAGCTTGAGCGCCATGCGCGTCGCCATGACGCTGTTGCAGCCGTGGGCGATGTTCGCAAACGGGCCGCCGTGGACGAACGCGGGCGTGCCCTCGAGCGTCTGGACAAGGTTGGGCTTGATCGCGTCCTTCAGGAGCGCCGCCATGGCGCCCTCCGCCTTGAGATCGTGCGCGGTGACCGGCGTGCCGGAATAGGTGTAGCCGACGATCATGCGGCCGAGGCGCTCCTTGAGGTCGGTGATGCTGCTGCTGAGGCAGAGCACCGCCATGACCTCGGAGGCGACGGTGATCTCGAAGCCGTCCTCGCGGGGCACGCCCTGCATGCGGCCGCCGAGACCATCGACAATGTGGCGGAGCTGACGGTCGTTCATATCGACCGCGCGCTTCCAGGTGATGTTCTTCGGATCGATGCCGAGGGCGTTGCCCTGCTGGATGTGGTTGTCCAGCATGGCGGCGAGCAGGTTGTTCGCCGCGCCGATGGCGTGGAAGTCGCCGGTGAAGTGGAGGTTGATGTCCTC
>LXOW01322435.1_pt1 | contig 12222 bp, 10 predicted proteins | sample 1368591 | NCBI WGS metagenome assembly LXOW01 (sample SAMN04884650, study PRJNA319009) | bovine gut metagenome | isolation source: Cow rumen | host: Bos taurus | place: Italy: Legnaro (PD) | collected 2014-07-09
CAGCCCGCCAGCCCCACCCACTTAGGTAAGGAGATTTACGTCTTCGTGGAGCGTCTCAGAGACCAACTTCAGATGCTCAACAACGTACCCTTCACAGCCAAATTCGGTGGCGCTACAGGCAATATGAACGCCCATAAGGTGGCTTATCCCGATATCGACTGGCCTGCCTTCGCGAAGAAGTTTGTGGAAAAGAGCCTGAAACTCAAACGCCAGCAGACCACCACGCAGATTGAGCACTACGACTACATGGCCGCCTACTTCGACGCCCTGCGCCGTATCAACACCATCCTGATTGACCTCTCGCGCGACATCTGGCTCTACGTCTCGATGGAATACTTCAAGCAGAAGATTAAAGCTGGAGAGGTGGGCTCGTCGGCGATGCCCCACAAGGTGAACCCCATCGACTTCGAGAACGCCGAAGGCAACCTCGGCATGGCCAACGCCATCCTCACCTTCCTCAGCACCAAGCTGCCCATCAGCCGCCTGCAGCGCGACCTCACCGACTCCACCGTCACCCGCAACATCGGCGTGCCGCTGGCGCATACTTTGATTGCCATCAAGTCGCTGATGAAGGGCTTGGATAAGCTTCTGCTCAACGAGGACAAGATTCGTCAAGATTTGCAGCAGAATTACGCCGTAGTGGCTGAAGCCATACAGACCATCCTGCGCCGCGAACAAATCGAAGGTGCCTACGAGCTGCTGAAAGGACTCACCCGCACCAACAAGCATATCGATAAAGCGGCCATTGACGAGTTCATCAAAGGCCTGCCTGTGAGCGAGAAGATCAAGGCGGAGTTGGCGGCCATCACGCCGGAGAATTATACTGGTTACAACTACTAAATACTGTATACTGTAAAGATGGACAACGGTTTCATTCCACCTCACGGGCACTATCAAGAGCTGCTTTCTTACAAGAAATCGGCTATTGTATATTCTGCAACGGTCAAGTTTTGCGAAAGGTTTATCAGCATCAAGGACAGAACTTATGACCAAATGGTACAGGCCGCTCGTTCGGGAAAACAAAACATCATTGAAGGTTCTAAAGCTTCTGGGACATCCAAAGAAACCGAGATTAAACTCACAAATGTAGCAAGAGCAAGTTTAGAAGAGTTGTTGGAGGATTACAAAGATTATATTAAAAACAGGAAAGAGATTATTTGGGACAAAGATAGTAAAGAAGCTTTGTATGTCAGAAAGCTGGCCTATACGAAAGATGAGTCGTATGAAAACACCTATGAGCAATTTATTGAAACCCGAAGCGGTGTGGTTTGTGCGAACATCATTCTTTGTTTAATTCACCAATGTAATTATCTTCTTGACCAACAGATTAGGAAATTGGAAGAAGATTTCATCAAAAATGGTGGTTTAAGAGAAAGGATGTATCAAGCAAGGAAGAACTATAGAGATAATCCTTCCACACAAGAAACAAAAGATAATAAAGAGAACAAGGAGAACACGAATGACAATATGCCAGAAGTTGACAAAAATATTGAGAAAAAGGATAGGCCGACATAAGTATAAGACCTATAAATGACCAACCAACAATATCCGAACTATGCAAAAACAGCCCAAAACCTTTTCCCGAGTTTTGTCTTACGTCAAGCCCTATTGGGCCAGCGTCGTCCTGAATCTGGTGTTCAACTTGATCACCATATTCTTCTCGCTGTTTTCGTTTGCTTTGGTCGGGCCATTTCTCACCCTGCTTTTCAAGGAAGGTGCAGTGGAAGTCATGGCTAAGCCAGAGTTCTCCTTCACTTCCGATTATCTGATGGGCTATCTCAACTATTTGATGAGTAACCTTATCGCCAACGGAGGCAAATACCACGCGCTGATATTCATGTGTCTGTTGCTGTTGGTGGCCTTCTTCTTCCGCAACCTGGGCCGTTTCTTCGCCTGTTTCTTTATGGCCAATGTGCGCGTGGGTGCCGTCCACGACTTACGCCGTGATATTTACAATAAGATTCTCATCCTGCCCCTTTCCTTCTACCACAGCAGGCAGAAAGGCGACACCATAGCCCGCATCACCACTGACGTTCAGGAGGTTGAGGTCTCCATCCTCAACTACCTGGAAATGCTTATCAAAGACCCGCTGACCATACTCTTCTACTTCATCTTCATGATTACGCTCAGTCCCAAGCTGACGCTGTTCGTCCTTGTGGTGCTCCCCATCGCCGGACTGCTGATTGGCAAAGTCGGCAAGATGCTGAAGAAAGAGTCGAAAGAGGGACAGACCAAACTGGCTGGCATCATCTCAACGGTGGAAGAGACCATTTCTGGACTACGTATCATCAAGGCCTTCAACGCCATCCGCTATTCAGAAGACAAGTTTGAAGAGCAGAACAGCGACTACACCAAAGTGCTGCGCGGCATCCACCGCAAGCGCGACATGAGTTCGCCAATGAGTGAGTTCCTTTCTTCTGCGGTGGTGATTCTCGTGCTGTGGTTCGGAGGTAAACTGATTCTTGGTGGCGGCGGCGGTATCGATGCAGGCAGTTTCATCAGTTACATTGTCGTCTTCTCGCAAATCATCTCTCCTGCCAAGTCGTTCTCACAAGGCTACTACAACGTACAGAAAGGCATTGCCTCTGCGGAACGCATCTTTGAAATCCTGGATGCCGAAGAGGTCATCACCGAGAAGGAAAACGCATTGGAGATTAAGGACTTCAAGGACAGCATCGAATATAAAGATGTGCATTTCAGCTACGGTAAGGACGAAGTCCTAAAGGGTATTGATTTGAAGATTCCGAAAGGCAGATTCGTCGCCCTTGTGGGCGAAAGCGGTGGTGGTAAGTCGACTATGGCCGACCTCTTGCCGCGTTTCTATGAAGCTGGTAGCGGTTGTGTCTGTATCGATGGACACGATATCCGCGACTATAAGATTGGCGACCTTCGTGGCCTGATGGGTGTCGTCTCGCAAGAGACCATACTCTTCAACGACACCGTATTTAATAATATTGCCTTCGGAATGGAGAATGTCTCAAAGGAGAAGGTTATTGAAGCGGCTAAAATTGCCAACGCCCACGAGTTCATCATGGAGCTGGAACATGGTTACGACACGCTTATCGGCGACCGAGGGATGAACCTCAGCGGGGGTCAGCGGCAACGACTGAGTATCGCCCGTGCCGTTTTGAAAAACCCGCCCATCCTGATTCTTGACGAAGCGACTTCTTCGTTGGATACTGAGAGCGAGCGTTTGGTACAAGATGCATTAGCAAAAGTGATGAGTCAACGCACCTCTATTGTTATCGCCCATCGCCTTTCGACCATCCAGTATGCCGACGAGATCATCGTCCTCCAAAAAGGCCAAATCATCGAGCGGGGTACGCACGATGATTTGATAGCCTTGGGTGGTGTTTACAAAAAACTGACTGACTTGCAGTCGATTGGATAAAGTGGAAACGCTTTACCCCTTTATTGCTTCAGCCACAGTCTTTCCTAAGTTGTACAGCTTGTCCCAGTCCTCCTCGCGGATGGCTGCGCCTTTCACTTCGACGTTTTCAGCAACGAGGTTCCATTGTCCCTCTTCGGCGTATTTGGCAAGGGTCTTCACACCGCCACCGCTCCAACTCATACCGCCAAAGATTCCGTAGCACTTGTTCTTCGGCTTGAACTCGTTGATTTCGTGGGTCAGCAGGTTCATGTTGGGGAACATATTGGCGTAGTGGGCGCAAGCGCCGATAATCACGCCTTTGTATTTCCAGATGTCGCTCAAGATAAACGAGACTTCAGTCTTTGCCACATCATAGACCTTCACCTCTTTGACACCGGCTTCGGCAGCACCACGTGCTACGATGTCGGCCATCACGCCCGTGTTGCCGTGCATCGAGCCGTAGACGATAACCACACCCTCTTCGCCTTCGTGTTGGCTCCATTGGGTGTATTTCCCAATCACCCAGGCAGGATTGGATCGCCACACTAACCCGTGCGACGGGGCAATCATCTTTATGGTCAGTCCGCCGAGTTTCTCAACGGCTTTCACAACCTGCATTGCCATCTTGCCTACGATGTTGGAATAGTAGCGGCGCATATCGTCCTCATAGAAGGCCAGATTGACTTGGTCGTCGAATACGCCGCCATTCAGGGCACCGAAGCCACCAAAAGCGTCGTTGCTGAACAGGATGCCGTTGGTCTGCTCGTAGGTCACCATCGATTCAGGCCAATGCACCATCGGCACCATAAAGAACTGCAAGGTATGCTTACCCAGAGTCAGCGTCTCGCCTTCAGCCACCACTTTCTTATTCGCGACAGGACCGTAGAAAGCCTCAAGCGGAGCAAAGGTCTTCGCGTTGCCCACCACCTGCGCCTCAGGCCATTCCCTCAGCACAGCGGCAATCGAGCTACTGTGGTCGGGCTCATCGTGATTGATGACAAGGTAGTCGACCTTGCGGTCCTTCAAGACGGACTTGATTTTGAAGAGATACTCCTCAATGAAGCCCGCCTCAACGGGATCAATCAGGGCCACCTTTTCGTCAACAATGAGATATGAGTTATAGGAGACGCCGTTAGGCAGTTCCATGTGGTTTTCAAAACGGTCAGTGCGACGGTCGTTGACGCCAACGTAGTAGATGTTATCGTTTAATTTGATTTGTTCCATTGCAGTTATGTTTTGTGCTTTATTGTTGTCTTCTTGATTGGGCTGATCTGTTTTGAGGCATTCCGTTGGGGATGCATCGCTTAGGTTAGGCAATATACAGGACGCAGGTGCCGTCGTTTCGATGATTTCCTCAAATTCTTCCTTGCCGTGCTTGCACAGCGGGCACACGATATCGTCAGGAAGGGAATCGCCCTCATAGACGTAGCCGCACACCTTGCATTCCCAGCGGCGTTTGCCGTTACAGGGGTTTTCTACCTGGGGTTTGGGCTTGATGTTGTTCTGGTAATAATCGTAGGTCAACGAGGGCTTGTCGCTCAGCACCTGTGCATCGAGCACATTGGCGATAAACATCGTATGCGTGCCGAAGTCGATGCTTTTGTTGACGCGACAGGCCAGATAGGCATTGGTGTATTTGGGGATATACAGCACCCAGTTTACTGCGCGATGTTCTTCCTCGCAGGTAGCGAATTTGTTCACCGAGCGGCCACTCTGGAAGCCGAAGTGTTCAAAGACCTTCAGCGGCGTCTCAGTGGTCAGCATCGACACATTGAACACACACGAATTCTTAATGAGCTCATGCGTATAGTTGCCTTTGTTGACGGTGACAGCCACCTGCAACGGGTTACTGGTGACCTGCGTCACCGTGTTGACGATGCAGCCGTTGTCGATATTGTCATAATTGGTGGTCAGGACGTACAGTCCGTAACCGATATTGAATAACGCCTTGTTGTCCATTAGATACAAATTTGGTTGTAGGGCTGCCACAATATGACAGCCCTACGCATACCGATTATTCCATGACAGAGAAACTGTCTTTGCCGATGCCGCAAAGCGGGCATTTCCAGCTGTCGGGAATGGCCTCAAACGGAGTGCCGGGAGCGATGCCGCTATCCGGATCGCCTTTTTCTGGGTCGTAGATGTAACCACAGACGTCGCAAACGTACTTTTTCATGATGGATGCTGTTTTTAAAATGATTAATAACTGTAGTTTGGGAGTACAAAAATAGGTTATTTTTCAAAGCCATAAACGATTTGGCGTTATTTTTTCAGTACTTTTGCGTTTTCAATACCACCTAAATGAAGAAAATACTATTTGTCTGCCATGGGAACATCTGCCGGAGTGTGACAGCTGAATTTGTGATGCGTCACCTTGCCGAAGAGGCTGGTTTGGGCGATCAGTTAGAGGTAGATTCAGCAGCTACCAGTCGCGAGGAAATCGGCAACCCCATCTATCCTATGGCACTGCAAACCCTTGAGGCTCATGGTATTCATGGTTCACGTCATGTAGCCCGACAAGTAACTGTCGCAGACTACGATTACTATGATATGCTGGTGCTAATGGACAGAGAAAACCTTTGGGGCATCCGTCGCATCCTACCCCACGACCCCGACGGGAAGATCTCTTTACTGCTGGACCATACCGACCCAGCTGACCGCGCACACCATAATCGCGATGTAGCCGACCCATGGTACACCCGCAACTTCGATGCCGCGTGGGACGACATCACCACAGGCTGCGCTGCATTGATGAAAGAACTGTTTGGCGTATGATTTACGAGTTAGACCCCGACTATCTCGGCTTCCCAGACCCCGAAGAAGCTGAACCAGACGGCCTCGTTGCCATTGGGGGCGACCTCTCGCCGCAACGACTCATCAACGCCTATTGTCAGGGGCTATTCCCCTGGTACAGCGAAGGGGAACCTATCATGTGGTGGTCTCTCGACCCTCGCATGGTGCTTTTCCCGGATGAGTTCCGATGCAGCAAGACGCTGCGCCGCTTGGTGCGCTCGGGACGATTCGAGGTGCGCATCGACACCTGTTTCAAAGAGGTGATGAGAAACTGCGGTGCTATTGAACGACCCGATCAAGACGGCACATGGATTACCCCTGAGATGATAGAGGCCTACGTACAGCTCCACCAGTTGGGTCTGGCCCACAGCTTCGAGACCTTTCACGACGGACGTTTAGTCGGTGGCCTCTATGGTGTGAGTGTAGGACAAATCTTCTGTGGCGAGTCGATGTTCCATATTGAGACAGATGCCTCCAAAGTGGCAATGGTCCGTCTCGTGGAATTCTNNATAAAACGAAGCGATTATCTCGCCATCCTCGACTCCTTGGACTTCAGCAAAACCCTCATAGGTTCTTGGAATTAATCATCATCGATAGCCGATTATTGCTATTTTTGCAGTGTAAAACCAACTTCAATCCTGAAAAAACGAGACATGAAAGCACCAAAGAGTTTATCCGGCACTATCCGCAACAAGTCTAGTATCACCATCCTCATCACGGCGGCGGTGCTCATGCTCCTGATTTCAGGCATCCAGCAGAATTATGCACGTAAGCAAATCCGCAACAATTTGGAGCGTAATGCCGAAATGGAGTTGATTATCAGGTCTATAGATGTCAAACATTCGCTTGAGGATGTGACTCTGGCGCTACGAAACCGCAGTTGGGAATTAGAGCAGTTCCTCCCCTATCCTGATTCCCTGTTTGACGTCACGCGCCGCATTGTGGAAGAGAACCCCAATTTTGCCGGTTGCTGCATCGCCATGGTGCCCAACTACTATCCTGAAAAAGGCCGTCTTTTCGAACCTTACACCCTGCGTCGCGGCGAGGTGATTGAAACCTTTCAACTTGCTTCAGAGGAACATGACTATAGCAAAAATCCGAATTTCATTTTAGCGGCTGAAAACGATACTTCGTTTTGGAGCGAGCCCTATCACGACGAAGACGACCCCAAGGTGACGCTTATCACTTATACATTCCCCATATACGATGCATACGGGGACATGGCTGCTGTTGTCGGTGTTGACTTAAACACGGCATGGATAGGCGAATTGCTGAATGCCAGACACATGTTTCCTTCTTCTTACAACCTTTTGTTGTCAGGTGAGGGCAGGTTGATTTTTAGTCTTCCCAATAGCGAGGTCAAGCACAAGGATGTGGAGCAAATCATGGGCTTGATTAATGACAGCACCGCCGAACACACAGTAAGTGCTTCGGGGCGCGTCACCATATATTCATTCATCGATTGGGAAGACCATGCCAAAGGATCGGTGTATTATCATACTCCAAATTCCATCCGCCCTTGGAGTATTGCCGTCATCAATTACGATGATGAAGTGTTTGGGCCTTTGCTGAAAATGCGCTGGATTAACCTGTTGTTGACCTTGGCGGGCCTGCTGATACTCGCCTTCATCATCCAACGTTCAGCCAGGAACATCTCCAAACTGCAACAAGCCAATTTGGAGCGGGAACACATTGACAGTGAGTTGAATATCGCGCGAAACATACAAATGTCCATGTTGCCCAAGAGTGACGAGACAGCCCTGCGTGATGACTGCAACATCGTAGGGTGGCTTGAACCCGCCAAGCTGGTGGGTGGCGACCTTTATTCCTACCTCATCCGCGACGAAAAACTGTTTTTCTGCATCGGCGACGTGAGCGGCAAAGGCATTCCCGCCGCCTTGGTGATGGCTGTGGCAAACGCGCTGTTCCGTTCCGTATCAGCACACGAGAGCAATCCGGCGCGTATCATGCAAGCTTTGAACGAGATTGGTTGCCAACGCAACGAGCAAAATATGTTCGTCACCTTCTTCATCGGCGTGCTTGACTTGCCCACGGGTAAGTTGCGCTATTGCAACGCCGGCCACGAAAAGCCTTTCGTTATCGGCAAGGAAGTCAGTCCATTGCCTGCCAAGCCGCATTTGCCCTTGGGCGTGATGGACGACTTGATTTACACCGTGCAGGAAACGGTGTTGCAGCCGGGTGAGAGCCTGTTCCTTTACACCGACGGCCTGACCGAAGCCAAGAACGAAAGCCACAAACTTTTCGGGGTGAAACGTATCGAAAAGGGCTTGCAGGATTGCGTTAAAAACGAGTCCATTACACCCAAGAAACTCATTCAAACCATGACCAATCGGGTGAATGCTTTTGTTGACGGTGCCGAGCAAAGCGACGACCTCACCTTGCTGGCCGTCCAATACACACCACAGGAGAAGCCCCTCGTTTTTCGTGAGAGCTTGACACTGAATAATAAGGTGAGCGAAATATCGAAACTCAATGCTTTTGTGAAGTCGGCCACGGCTGCCCTGAACATGGAAAATGGGCTTGCCAACCGAATCAAGTTGGCTGTTGAGGAAGCTGTCACCAATGTAATTGATTATGCCTATCCGAATGGTACTGAAGGCAAAATAGACATCACCATTGAGGCTGACGAGAACCGAATACGCTTCATTCTCACCGATTCAGGTGCTGAGTTTGACCCAACCAGTGTGAGCAAGGCCGACACTACCCTCTCGATAAACGAGCGTCCTATCGGCGGTTTAGGTGTTTTCCTGGTCCGCAACCTGATGGACAGCATCAATTATGAGCGCATCAAAGGGAAGAACATTCTTCGCATGGAAAAGCGATATGTTGGACATATTGTCAAAACATAATGGAAATTTTATGGTTTTTCTTATTTTTGCGGGTTAAATCAATTCTTAGCNNTTAGGTTTTTCTTATTTTTGCGGGTTAAATCAATTATTAGCAAATAACTAAGCATAATTATGAACACAAACATCACAGAAAAAGACGGGAAATACATCGTATCTCTCGAAGGCGAACTTGATACCGCCCACGCCCTTGAAGTCGAACAAGCCATGCAGCCCCTCCATGATTTGAACGGGAAAGACATCACCATTGACTGCACCAAATTGGAATACATTGCCTCCAGCGGCTTGCGCATCCTTCTGGCCTTGCTGAAAAATGCAAAAGCTAAAGGCAACAAGGTCGTTTTGAGCAACCTGAACGACGAAATCAAGGAAGTTTTCAAAATGACGGGCTTTATTGACCTTTTTGAGATAAAATAAATTGCATCTTATGAAAAACTATTTCAACCAACCTGCAAAGTGGATTTGCATGATATTATTATGGCTGTTTTCCGTTGGATTGAATGCCCAGGAAGCCGATAATGAGTTTACTTTGAATGCCCAGTTAGTGACCCGTGGTGAGTTGCGTGCAGGCGGTTTCAAGGGTGATAGCCTTGACGCAGGGCGTATCTCGCATTTCATTTTGGGCAAATACCGTGTCACTGCGGACTATAAACGTTCGTGGTTGGAGGTGAAATTGTCGCCGCAGTTTTCTGGCGTTTGGGGTCAGGGTGCTGCTGGTTTGAACCTTTATGAAGGTTGGGCCAAGTTGCAGTCCAAACAGGGCCTCTTCACCCAGATCGGCCGTCAGGAACTGAACTATGACAACGGACGTATTATCGGCAACGATGATTGGACGATGACTGCACCTACCCATGATGTGTGGAAATTGGGTTATGATGGCGAAAGCCATAAGGTTCATCTGATGGCAGCCTACAACCAGGACGCAGGCAACATGGATAACGGAACCCACTACTATTCAGGCGGTCTGCAACCTTACAAGACGATGCAAACCCTTTGGTATCACTATGACACACCCAAGAAAATGTTTGGCATTTCGTTGTTGGGCATGAATATCGGGATGCAAAGCATCAGGGAAGGGGAAACCGACGTCACCTACTACCAACAGTTGGTGGGCACCTATTTGGCCTTCCGTCCCAAATATTGGTCGTTGGAAGGCGAGTTCTACTACCAGATGGGTAAACATGAAAGCAGCTTGCCTATCGATGCTTTCATGGCCAGCGTGAAAGCCACCGTGAAGCCAAGCGAGAAATACAATATCTTTGCCGGATACGACTATTTGAGCGGCGACAAGTTTTTTGCCGTGCCGCCTGAGGGACACTTGGGCATGGTTCAACACGACAAGATAAGAGGTTTCAATGCCATTTTCGGCTCGCACCACGAGTTTTATGGCGCGATGGACTTCTTCTATATGAAAAACTATTACCATGGCTTCACCCCTGGCCTCCAAAATCTCTATCTTGGTGGCAATGTAAATCCTGTCGATGGCATGAATCTCAATGCGGCATACCATTACTATGCCATCGCGACCGACCTCGACTATTTGGACAGCAAGACTTTAGGGCACGAAATTGATTTTTCGGCATCATACGCTTTCAGTAAGGCGGTTTCGGTGTCGGCAGGATATACCTACATGCATGGCACGGAGACCATGGTCATACTCCAGCAAATCCAAGAAGTCACCGAACAGCGGAATTTGCATTGGGGCTGGCTGATGCTTTCCGTCAAACCCACATTATTCAACACCATTTGGCAAGATAAAAATTAACCTCAAACAAATATGAAAACTGCTCCCTTGACCCAATCACAAGTCGGCGTTTTTGCAGAGTGTATGCAAAACCCCGGAAGTAACATATACCAACCTTTGAATCTNNTCTCTTCAAGAAGATGGCCCTGGATGGCAGCCAACTGCTCTATTTCAAGCTAATGAGTGGACCAGAGGCCAACTATCTCTATTTCCAGTTCCACCACATCATCTTCGATGGGGCTTCGCTGAGAGTCCTGTTGCGCGACATCGATAGCGCCTATCAAGGAAAGCAGGTTGATATCGAGCCGATTTCGTCCATTGATTACGCCCTCAAGGAGTTTGAGCAACGCCAAGGTGAACTATGGAAAAACGACCAACAATGGTATCGGGAGCACTACGTTTGCGACGATGTGGACACCCTCTTGCAGCCCGACCTTGACGAGAAAGAGTTTCGCAGCCATACCCTCTTCAGGCCGTTGAAGGTGGACACGGCCGCCATCAACCGTTTCTGCAAGGAAAACAAAGTCAATTTGAGCAGTTTCTTCACCTCGGCCTACGCCTTACTGATGTCACGTTACACGGGCGACGAACAAGTGCTGTTCTCCACCATTTGGCACGGTCGCAGTGACTTCCATCTGACCCGAAGTTTCGGAATGTTTGTGAGCACATTGCCTGCCTTCTTCAGCGTCAAAGACGATATGACGGTGGGCGATTTGTTCAAGCAAGGCGACCTCGACACAGAAGCACGCAAGCATAGCCTCTACTCCTACGCCGACTTCTGCAGCGAGCAAGGCATTGAAACACACCAGATGTTTGTGTATCAAGGAAAACTATTCAGTGACTTGAAATTGGATAATAAGTCGGTAGCTATTGAGCAACTGACTGACAACAGCACCAGTGATCCGCTTGAAGTTCAGGTTTTCCAAACGGAGGAGCAATACATAGCCATACTTTCGCATCATGCGCACCGCTATTCGGAGACCTTCGTCGAGCAGTTGATGCAGAGTTACGAAACCGTTATCGGCCAGATGTTGGATTTGGACAAGCCCTTGAAGGAAATCCAAGTCGTTTCGGAGGAGCAGCAACGCCTTCTGGACAGTTTCAACGATACTGATTCCGAGTACGATGAAAGTCAGACCATCGTTTCATTGTTCAAGAAACAGGTGGAACTGCGCCCTGACAAGGTGGCCGTGGTGTACCAAGACAAGAAATACACTTATCGTGAAGTGGATACGATAAGCGACCACCTCGCCTACTATCTGGCATCCAAGGGTTTGGGACGTGAGGATGTAGTCGCCATATTGATTCCGCGCAGCGAGTGGATGGCCATCGCCTCCATTGGTGTGATGAAAGCCGGTTGCGCATACCAGCCCCTTGACCCCTCCTATCCCAAGGAGCGTCTTGAATTCATGTTGCAAGACTCAGGCACCAAACTACTCATCGCCGAC
>LXOW01181170.1_pt1 | contig 12221 bp, 11 predicted proteins | sample 1368591 | NCBI WGS metagenome assembly LXOW01 (sample SAMN04884650, study PRJNA319009) | bovine gut metagenome | isolation source: Cow rumen | host: Bos taurus | place: Italy: Legnaro (PD) | collected 2014-07-09
CGGCACGAGATCGCGCAGATGAAGAGCTTCGACGAGGTGAAGGCCAAGATCGACGACTGGATCGACTACTACAACAACGACCGTTACCAGTGGGACTTGGCGAAGCTGTCGCCGAGGGAGTTCTACCAGTACACGATGACCGGCGTGTATCCGTTGGTCGTGTGAGCGCATATCCACCAACCGGTCAGAGGCCGTAACGCTGGGGCTCTGCCCCAGACCCCGAGGTTTATCGCTTTTGGCGGGGAGGCAGTGCCGCCTTTGGTGGAGAAGCCGCGTCGCTTCCGGCAGGGGAGGCCGCATCGCTTCCGGCTGAAAAGCAGGGAAAAGGCAGTGCATCAGACGATACACTGCCTCCCCGCCCCGCACGGGCGCTCAGGTCGCTCCTCAGCGTTGCCCTATCCTCCCTGCGGGTGCTTGCAGTATATCTCGTTCCCTTACTCGGGAACAACACTCAAATCAAAATTGTACTTGACACGGGGTACACTTCAGTGTCGCTTCGCGACGGATTAAAAAATCAGGGCTTGAACGTTCCGCACTTTTATAATCCGTTCCCCGAAGGGGAACACTATAATTATTAATTTTTCATTTTTAGTTTTTAATTTATCTGGTACAGCTTCGTGTACTTCTCCTCCAGGTAGTCGAGGAAGTAGTCGACGTTCAGGCTCTCGCCCGTGATGGAACGGATCCACTCGTCGGGCGTGGAAAGCGAGGCGACGGAGAAGACGCGCTCGCGCAGCCAGTCGAGCACCGGGGCGAGATTCCCCTCGCGCACGGCGGCGTCCACGTCGAAGTCCTGCTTCATCCGGCGCAGGATCTGCGCGCCGTAGGCGTTGCCGAGCGCGTAGGACGGGAAGTAGCCGAAGGCCCAGCCGCACCAGTGCACGTCCTGCAGGCAGCCCTGCGCGTCGCCCGCCGGCTCGACGCCGAGGTAGTCGCGCACCTTTTGGTTCCAAAGCGCGGGAATTTCGTCCACCGTGATCTCGCCGTTGATGAAGAGCTTCTCGAGCTCGTAGCGGATCATGATGTGCAGGCAGTAGGTCAGCTCGTCGGCCTCGAGGCGCAGCGCGCTCGGGTGTACGGCGTTGATCGCCTCGTACAGCTCGCGCTCCGTGACGTCGTCGAAGGCGCCGCCCGCGAGCTCGCGCAGCTTCGGCGCGAGGAAGCTCACGAAGGCCTCGCTCCGGCCGATCAGGTTCTCGTAGAAGCGCGAGATCGTCTCGTGCATGGCGTTGGACATCCTGTTGTCGCAGTGGTTCTCATAGAGCTCGGCGGGCTCGTTCTGCATGAAGAGCGCGTGGCCGCCCTCGTGCAGGGTCGTGAAGACGTTCGAGATGAAGCGCTCCTCATAGAAATGCGTCGTGACGCGCACATCCTGCGGGCCGTAGTTGTCGGTGAAGGGGTGCTCGGTGGTCGCGAGCACGAGCGCGCTCTTGCGTAGCCCCTCGAGCTCAAGCAGCCAGCGCGAGAGCGCCTCCTGCCGCCAGATCGCCACGGGCCGGGACATGAAATCCGTGCGCGGGGCGCAGCCCGAAGCCTGGATGCGCCGCAGCAGCGGCACGATGCGCGCGCGCAGCGCCGCGAAGAAGGCGTCGAGCTGCGCGATGCTGCCGCCCTTCTCGGTGTCGCTGAGGCAGACGTCGTAGTAGCTGCCCTCGCGCTCGCCGCGCAGGTCGATGCTCTGGCGCGCATAGCCGATCAGCGCCGCGAGGGAGTCGCGAAACAGCGAGAAGTCGTCGGCCTTCTTCGCCTTGAGCCAGTCGCCGTAGGCGCGGTTGCCGGCGAGCTCCATCTGATAGTTGAGCTCGGCGGAGATGTTCTTCGAGCGGGCGTAGGCGGTGTAGAGGTGCTCGATGGCCTTCTGCTGCACCGGCGTCAGCCCCTCGCCGTCCGCGTGCAGCTCGCACAGCAGCGCCTCGTAGCGCGGCGCGTGGCTGAGCGCGTACAGATGCTTGCCGAGGATCGTCATATCGTCCCCGGCGCGCTGGAGCCCGTCGATGGGCGCGGTACACTCCATGTCAAAGCGGAGCTTCCCAAAGCAGCGCCCATAGGCTTCGATCTCGTCCAGCAGGCCGCTCAGCTCCTGCCATTTTTCTTGGTTGGTCATAGGTTCCTCCGATATGTTTTTGTATAGATGAATACGTGCGTATCGGCTTGAGTCAGCAGAGCCTCCCCTGACGCGAGAGCGTTAGGGGAGGTGGCGCGCAGCGCCGGAGGGGTGTGCTGTGACTGCCGCGACGACCCCTCAGTCGCCTACGGCGACAGCTCCCCTTACGCAGGGGAGCCTCAAAAAGCCCGCTTGCTGCTTTAAGCCGATACCCATATTTCATGTTTACTTTTTCATTCTTCATCAATATTCGTACTTCCCGCCGCCGATGAACTCTCTTATCATCGCGTCCGGGGCGACGAGGCTCTCGTCGATGTGGCCGAAGAGCTGCAGGGCGGGGAGCACCTGCCTGAGCTCCTCAAAGCGCTCGATGCCCTCCGGCACGGAGCGGAAAAGCTCGGTCGCCGCCGCGTTGAACACGGGCAGCTCGTAGGCGAAGGCGGTGTCGAGGCGGAAATCCGCCTTCGGGCGGAAGGGCGCGATGTACAGCTCCTCCCCGCGCCGGACGTTGCCCCACATGCTCATCGTGCGCAGCGGGTCGGCGCCGCGGAACTTCCGGTCGCGCACCATGCGCCGCACGAGCCGGAACCAGGTGCGCTGGAACACGACCCGCCCCTGGAACAGCACGTCGCTGCGGGCGGAGATGTAGAGCTTGAAGGCCTCGGGGTGCCGCTCGGTGATCATGTCGTTCAGGGCGTGGATGCCCTCGAAAATCACGATCTCATCCCCCTTGAGGCGGATGGACTTGGACGGCTCGAGCGTGCGCATCTGGCGCGAGAACTCGAACTTCGGCACATAGATGCGCTCCCCGCGGCTCAGGCGGTTGAAGTGCTCGTTCAGCAGCTCCATGTCGAGGCAGAGCGGGGACTCGAGATCGTAGTCGCCCTCGGGCGTGCGCGGGGTCTGCTCGGGCGTCACGTCCAGAAAATAGTCGTCCATGCCGACGTAGTGCGTGCCGATGCCGCGGCGGTTGAGCACCTCGGCGATCTTCATGGCCGTGGTGGTCTTGCCCGAGCCGGAGGGGCCGGAGAGCAGCACGATGGGGCTGCGCTTCCGGTTGCGCGCGATGAGCTCGGCGGCCTCGGCGAGCATGGACTGATAGTCCTCGTCGCACTCGGCGATGAAGCCCGCCGGGTCGGAGACGGTTTTGAAGTTGATCTCTTCGAGTAAAAAGGACATGCTTATTCCTCCCGGATGAGAAAAGAGTTGTAGAACCTGATGATGCGCTGCTTGTCGGCGCAGCTTCTTTCGATGCTCTGGATGTATTCGAGCGGGTACTTCGGCGTCATGATGCGCTCGTTGCGCCCGCCGTCGGGCCGGATGAGCTTGGTGGAGCCGCCCCCGCCCATGGCGAGGATGCTGCAGAGCTCCTCCATGATGCAGATGTTGTAGAGGTTTTCCGTGCCCGGCTTCGCCCAGCCGACGTTCTCAAAGCCGCCGGACATGAACTTCTGCCGGTAGAGGTAGTAGGGGACGCAGCCGCTCTCGCGCAGCCGCCGCGAGGCGAGATCGAGCATCTCCCCGACGGCCTGCGCCGTGGGCAGGGGCGTTTTGTCGAGCGTGAGGCGCGCGCCCTTCTTGAGCGAAAGCGTGTGGACGGTGATGTTCTCCGGCTGAAGGGCGAGCACACGCTCGAGCGTCGCGGCGAAGCCCTCGACGCTGTCGCCGGGCAGCCCCGCGATCAGATCCATATTCACCGAAAAGCCCCCGACGGCGCGCACGGTCTCCAGCGCGCGCTCGACGTCCGCCGCTGTGTGCCGGCGGCCGATGGCCTCGAGCACGGCGTCCGACATGGTCTGCGGGTTCACGCTCACGCGGTCGACCCCGTGTACGCGCAGGACGCGCAGCCGCTCGGGTGTGATCGTATCCGGCCGCCCGGCCTCCACCGTGTACTCGCGCAGGGCGGAGAGGTCGAATTCCGCCTCGAGCAGCGTACACAGGCGCTCAAGCTGCGCGGCGGAGAGCGTCGTCGGCGTGCCGCCGCCCATGTAGATCGACACGACGCGCAGCCCGAGCGCGCGCGCGGCCGCCGCCGTGGCGCGGACTTCCTGTTCCAGCGCGTCGAGGAAGGGCGGGATCAGCGCCATGCTCTTTTCGACCGACTGGCTCACGAAGCTGCAATAGGCGCAGCGCGTCGGGCAGAAGGGGATGCCGACGTAGAGGCACACGTCGCGCGCCTCGAGCGAGCGCCGAGCGCGGAGGGTGTGGCGGCTCGTGTCGAGGCAGAGCGCGGCGCGCTCGGGCGCGACGCGGTACTCCTCCCGGAACTGGCGCAGCGCCTCCTCCTCGCCGAGCCCCTGTTCGAGCAGGGCGGCGAAGAGCTTGCCGGGGCGCACGCCCGTGAGCGCGCCCCAGACCGGCTCCCGCAGGCCCGAGGCGAGCGCGGCGTGGTACATCGCGTTCTTGATGAGGCGCTGGCAGCGGCGCTCGGCGTCCAGCCCGCCGGAGAAGCGCGCGTTGGGGCAGGACGCGCGGCCGCAGAAGCGCTCCACCCCCCGGCGGAAGACGCAGGTCGCGGTCGTGCGCTGTCTGCCGACGGCAAGGCGGATCTCCATCCTGTCGCCGGAGGGCCGCCCCTCAGGGTATTCCGGCCTCTCGTCCGGAAAGAGCGTCAGGAGCATCTGCTCCACGGCATATTTATATTCGTGGCCGATGAGATATAAACGCATATACGATCGACTCCCGGATATGAGTGAGGCAATGAATAAGCGATAATGAATAAGCGATAATGAATGATTATGGTGTCCGCTGACGCGGACGGATTGAAATAATGGTGCAAAAAAGGCGTCTTCCCCGTAGGGGCGACCCTTGCGGTCGCCCGGCACAGAGCCTCCCCTCGCGCTTGCGCGGAGGGGAGGTGGCGCGCAGCGCCGGAGGGGTTGGACTGCAGCGCGCACAAGGGAAGCGCGCGAAGACCGATCCCCTCAGTCAGCTTCGCTGACAGCTCCCCTTCCGCTTCGCGCAAGGGGAGCCTCCGCCCCTACGGGTTCGAATGGAGATTCCGGCGGCGGGCGACCACAAGGGTCGCCCCTACGACATACGCACTCTCTTATTCCAATCCGTCCGCGCAGCGGACACCTCAATTATTCATTATTACTTATCCATTATTCATTCGCCCAAAGCCCGTTCTACTGTCTGCATGTAAACAATATCACCTGCCGATCCCGCGCGATGCGCTTGAGCAGCTCCATCGCCTGGGCGAAGCGCTCCTCGTCGAGATTCACCAGCGCGTCGTCGAGGATCAGCGGGCAGGGCTCGCCGTCGGGCAGGGCCAGCTCGCAGACCGCGAGGCGCACGGCGAGGTACATGAGATCGAGCGTCCCGGCGCTCAGATACTCCGCGTCGCGGGCGACGAGATCGTCCTTCGTGCGCGTGCGGGCGCTGAAATCGCGGTTGATGAGCACGTCCTCATAGCGCCCGCCGGTGACGGCGGACATGTACTCGGCCGCGAGCTTGCCGAGCTGCGGCGAGAAGCGCAGCGCGATCTCCTGATCGGCCTTCTGCAGGGTGTCGGCCGCGAGCACGAGCGCGTCGTATTCCTGCTGAAGCTGCTCGTACTCCTCGCGCATCACGCCGAGGGCGCTTGAAAGGATGAGCGGGTCGCCGAGGGAGGAGAGCCGCCCGTTGAGCGTCGCGAGGCGGGCGGAGAGCCGCTCCGTCTCCGCGCGCGCGGCGGCGAGCTCGCGCCCGAGCCGCGCGGCCTCGGTGTCCCCGAGGCTGAAATCCAGCTCCTGTATCGTGTCCTCCTCGAGGCTCGACTGCCTGAGCTGCTGCTGCTCGAAGGCGCGGCGGCATTCCTCCTCCCGCGCCGCGGCCTCCGCCGCGGCCTCGTGCAGACTCAGACAGCGCTCCCAGAGCGCGCGGATCTCCCGCGAGGAGGCCGCGCTGTATTTCTTTAATATGCCGCGCCGCTCGTCCTCCGCGCTCTGCCGCCTGCGGCGGCGCTGCGAGACGATCAGCAGCAGCACCACCGCCGCCACGCAGGAGACCGCCGCGCCCACGATGAGCGCCACGAGATCATAGGCGGTGTAGAAGGCCGCGAGCAGCGCCGCGACGACGAAGCATAAAAGCGCGATAAGGGGCAGGGGGCCGGACCTCTGCGGCTTGCTCAGCGCCTTGAGCCGCGCGAGATCGCCGCGCACCTCGCCCTCGAGCTCCTCGGGCGGCCTGTCGCCGAGCGGCGAGAGGCGCAGCGCCTCGCGCGCGTCGGTGAGCGCGGCGAGCGAGGCGTCGTGCGCGGCGGAGACCTGCCTGAGCTCGCTGCGCCCGCTGTTGAGCTTCTCCAGCGCCTCGCGGCGCTGCCGGCGGCGGCTCTCCATGACCTGCCGCTCGAGCTCCCCGCAGCGCTCGCGCGAGGCTTCCAGCTCGTGCTCCAGCCGCTGCTGCTCGTCGAGGGAGACGCTCATGTCGGCCATGCGCCGTTCGAGCTCGTCCATCTTCCCCTCGAGCGCCGGGAGCTGCCCGCGGCGGTTGAAGCGCCGCTTGCGCTGCCAGGCGCGCAGGCGCTCGTCGGCCTCGGAGTAGGAGGTCTGCTCCTCGCCGGTGGAGACGATGGCGCTGATGCGCTTTTCGAGCTCNNCGGCTCACGCCGGTCAGCAGCTCCCCGGCGTTCGCTTCGTTCAGCCCCTCGACCGGGGTGCTCGTGCCGGAATAGACCGCCGAAAACTCGCGCATCGGCGCGTTCTTCGCGCGGCTCGTGCGCGTGATGGTGATGTCGCAGCGGTCGGCGGTCAGCTCCATCGTGCCCTCCATCGGCGCGCCCGACCAGGGGGCGTAGCGCAGCTTGTCCGGCAGATAGCCCGCGCGGGCGCGCTCGGAGCTGTCCACGCCGTAGAGCATCGCCTGAATAAACGCGCACCAGGTCGATTTGCCGCTCTCGTTCGGGGCGTAGATGACGTTCAGCCCCTCGTGGAGGCTAAGCGACTCGTGCTCGAGCTTGCCGAAGGAGGCGTTGAGCTTACGGATCTTCATGCCTGACCACCTCCTCGGCGTTGTTCAGCGCGGCGAGACCCCAGCGCGCGGCCTGTTCGATCCGCGCGCGCTCGCTCTCGCTCTCCGCGGCCTCGAAGCGCTCGCGCAGCTTCTTGAGAAAGATGCCGCGCAGGCTGTCCTCCCCGGCGCACTCCCAGATATCCTGCCGCAGCCGCGTCTCGTCGCGCAGCCGCAGCTCGAAGAACATCTCGCTGAGGTTCTCGTAGAGCCGCCGGAGATCGGGCGCGCTCTCGGTCTCGCCCGTCAGCGTGATGCGGTAGATGTCCTTCACCGTGTCGTCGGGCAGCTGCGTCACAATGGTCAGCAGGGGATCGGCCTCGCTCACGTCCACGCGCAGCTCGCGGTAGTGCCGCGCGGCGATCGAGGCGGTTTTGAGCTCGCAGCCGCCCTCGTCGTCGAGGGTGACGAGGTTCACGGTCTTCTCCCCGCACTCGTCAAAGCCCCGCCCCTCCGGGCAGCCCGGCCAGGAATACCAGGTGTCCCCGGCCTTCCGGAGCCCGCTCGCCGTGTGGATATGCCCGAGCGCGGCGTAGCTCAGGCCGCTCGCGGCGAGCTGCTCCTCCGTGATCGGGTCGTAGAGCGAGTCCGCGCGCCCGAGCTCGCCGTGCAGGCACAAAAGCTTCCAGACGCCCTCTTCCTCCGCGGCGCGAAAGCCCTCGAGCAGCGCCGGGGACGAGCTCGACAGGAAGGCCGCGCCGTAGACGCGCGCGTTCAGCTCGGGCAGGAGGACGGATTCGATCGCGCCGGAGGTGAACACATGGGCGTTCTCGGGCAGGCGGAGCCGCGCGTAGGGCGAGGAGAGGGTGTAGGGATCGTGGTTGCCCGGCGCGAGGAACACCGGCACGGCGAGCGCGCGCAGGCAGCGCAGCAGCTCCTCGCCGGTCTCGTAATAGCTGCAATTGCTGTCGAGCAGGTCGCCGCTGAGCAGCACGAGATCGACCTCCTCGTCCCGCGCGAGGCGCACGAGCGCGCCGAGAAGCTGGCGCTGCTCGGCCCGGCGGATCGCGGCCTTGCCCGCGGGCAGCGCCTCGAAGGGCGAGTCCAGATGCAGGTCGGCGGCGTGTAAAAGCTTGATGGTCATGTCAGTCTCAGCGCCTCCGCGCGCAGACAGCGACCCGTCTCGGGGTCGATCTCAAACAGACAGCCCTCGAGCTTCGCCGGACCCTTGGCGGCGTTGTAGCGCGTCGGCGGGTCGCCCAGGAACTTCCCGACGGACTGCTCGGGGTCGATGCCGAGGACGGATTCGGCCGCCCCGGTCATGCCGAGGTCGGTGATGTAGCCCGTGCCCTTGGGCAGAACGCCCGCGTCCGAGGTCTGGACGTGGGTGTGCGTGCCCCAGACCGCGCTGGCCCTGCCGTCGAGCAGGTAGCCCATCGCGCGCTTCTCGCTCGTGCCCTCGGCGTGGAAGTCCACGAGGATGATCTTCTCCCGGATCTCCTCCATGTAGCCGTCGGCGATCACGAAGGGGTTGTCGGTGTTCGTGTCGAGGGTGAAGCGGCCCATGAGGTTCAGCACACAGATATCCCCGGCGGGCGTCGAGTAGGCCGCGATGCCGCGCCCCGGGCACTGGGGGCCGAAGTTCGCCGGGCGCAGGATGCGCGTGCGCTCGTCGAGATAGGGCTGCAGCTCGGTGCGCGTCCAGGTGTGGTTGCCGAGGGTGATGACGTCCGCCCCGGCGCGGAAGATCTGATCGGCCTGCTTCGGCGTGATGCCGACGACGTTGGCGTTCTCGCCGTTGACGACGGCGAAGTCGATATTGTTTTCCTTCTTATAGGGCTTGAGGCGCTTTTCGAGGAAGGCGAGGCCGGGTTCCCCGCACACGTCGCCCACAGCCAGAATCTTAACGCTCATAGGTCTCCTTACTCCGCCCCGCCCAGGCGCGCGGCACGGCGTGAATCTGCAAAACAGGATGATACATTATTGTACCACAAATTGCCTGAGCGGGCAAGAAAAATTCGGGCAAACTAAAAGAGCGGATGTACCAATGAAAAATGAAGGATGAATAACGAAATTGAGGCGTCGCCTGACGGCGACGGATGAAAAAGGAGGAGTATACGATGGAAATGACCCGATCCCGCCTGATGCTGCTCGGACTCGGCGCGGGGCTTGCCGCCGCGGGCGCGGTGGCGCTGAGCCGCCCGAGTCAGAAGCGCCGCAGACGCCAGGCGATCCGCGCGATCGGCAAGGCCGCGGACGAGCTCGGCGGCATGCTGAAGATGTTTTGACGCGCGGCTGAAAAAATTTTGAAAAACCCCTTGCATTTTCTCCCCGGCTGTGCTAATATAATCAGGCTTTCAGAAAACCTGATATGCGCGATTAGCTCAGCTGGATAGAGCGTCTGGCTACGGACCAGAAGGTCAGGGGTTCGAATCCCTTATCGCGTGCCAAAAGGCCACCCCCGTCGGGGGTGGCCTTTTGGCACGCGATAAGGGATTCGAATCAGAATCGAACGCGCCGGGGGCGCGTTCATCGACCAGTGCGCACACTGGTCGATACCTTTATTTTTCGCACGGTGGAACCTGAATCAGAACGCGCCCGCTTCCCTGCGAAAAATGCAAGCGAATCCCTTATCGCCCCTCAGTCTTCGCGGCCTTCCTGCGTCGCCGCGATCTCCCCGTGCTTGGCTTCAAACTCCCGGATGCGCTTTTTGATGAGCTGTTCCAGCTCCCGGTTCTTGGTGCGCCCCTCGTATTCCGCGATGTAGCCGAGCTTGTCCAGCAGCTCGGGCTCGACGCGGAGCGTAAAACGGGACTTGTTGTCGGTCATTCTGTCAACCTCCATGACGAAGTATTGACTTAATTTTAGCGTCATGCTATAGTCAAAAGGAAAAATGACGCAATTTTGACGCATGGTTGGAGAGTGAAAATGTTCAAAGCCATGTACTATCTGCTGTTCAACAGGATCACCGACGCCCTCAACGCGATAGAGTGCGGCCGAACCCGCGCACGCGAGAACGCTCCTGGTCCGCGCGCAGCAGGACGCGGAGGAGCTGCCTATGGAAGGGGCGGAGGAATAGGGCGTTTTCCCCTGTATAGCGTGATGGAGAGACTATGAACGTCTCTCCATCGTTTTTCGCGTTCCAAAAGCAAAAAGAACACCCCATCATTTCCATATTGCCCCCGGTTCAAAGCCGTGGTATACTGTATTTACTAGAGAGCGCGGGCAGGAGCGGCAAGGGCTTCCGGAACCACCAAGCGCCGAGACTGTGGAGCGAGAGAGCGCATAATGCAAGGGAGGAGCTATGTATGAGTGAACGGGAACAGGTAATGCAGATCATCGACCGGCTGCCGGAATCGACCGTGCGACAGGTCTTGATTTTCCTGCGGGGCGTACAGTTTGCTGACGAGCTGGCAGACGACGCTTTTTGTGAACAGCTCTATCAGCGGTATCTCGACGATCCTGACAAGGATGAGAGCTACACGCTGGAGGAATGCAAGCGCGAGTGGGGGCTTGCCTGATGTACACCGTCGTGATCAAAAAGCCCGCGAAGAAGTTCATCGACAAGCTGCCCGTGAACGAGCGGCGGCGCGTCGTGGACGCCATCGAGCGCCTGCCGGACGGAGAGGACATCAAGCGCATGAAGGGTCACGCCGATCTGCTGCGGCTGCGCGTCGGCGATTATCGCATCCTCTACACCGTCGATAACGGGGCGCTGGTCATCCTCGTGATCGACGCGGGCAACAGAGGCGAGATTTACCGCCGATACTGAGACGGGGCGGCAAGCAGAGCGAAAAGGGCAGCCGCCGCCCCGCGCGGGTGGAGGAGCTGCGGGAATATCTGAACTGAACGGCCGGGCGTATCCGCGCGAAAAGAGGGACGTGAGCATCTCACGTCCCTCTTTTCGTGGCCAGCGGCCAGTGGTTAGCGGCCAGCAAATCCGCAATACTAACCACTATCCGCTGATCACAGGCGCTGGGAAGAATACTTCCCAGCGCCTTTAAATATGCCGGTGGCCCGACTCGAACCGGTACGCGGTTGCCCGCAAGGGATTTTAAGTCCCTGGTGTCTACCATTCCACCACACCGGCGTGTGGGGGTATTGTACACCGTTCCGCCCGCCGCTGTCAAGCGGCCGCGGCGGATNNCGTACTTGCCGTCGCCGAGCAGCGGCCAGCCCGCGTGCGCCATCTGCACGCGGATCTGGTGCGTGCGCCCGGTGCCGAGGCGGCACTCGACGAGACTGAGCGGCCCGCGGCTCTGCAATACTTTATAATATGTGACGGCGGTCTTCGCCCCCGGCTCGGGGCGGGGCTTGACGTAGACCTGATTCTTCGCCGCGTCCTTGAACAGGAAATCCTCGAGCCTGCCCTCCGGCGGCTTCGGCCTGCCCTGCACGACGCAGAGATAGTATTTCTCGATCTCGCGGTCGCGGATCTTGTCGTTGAGGATGCGCAGGGTCTCGGCGTTCTTGGCGGCGATCACGATGCCGCCGGTGTTGCGGTCGATCCGGTTGCAGAGCGCCGGGGTGAAGGCGTTCTCCTCCTTCGGCCGCCACTCGCCCTTCTGCGCGAGATAGGCCTGGATGTTCGCGATCAGGGTGTTGTAGTCCCAGACCCCGGCGCTGTGGCAGAGGACGCCGGGCTTCTTGTCCGCGAGCAGGATGTTTTCGTCCTCGTAGACGATGTCGAGGCGCGGCGTGCCGACCTTGAGCCAGGCGTTGTCCTCGCGGGGCTTTTCGAAAAACTCGTCGTTGATATAGAGCTGCACGGCGTCGCCGAGCTGCAATCGGGCGTCGCGCTTGGCGCCCTTGCCGTTGAGCTTGATGCGCTTGAGGCGGATGTATTTTTGCAGCAGGCTCTCCGGCAGCAGCGGCACGGCCTTGCCCACAAAGCGGTCGAGCCGCTGCCCGGCGTCGTTTTGGCGGATGGTCAGTTCCTTCATATGGCCTCTTTGGATAATGAAAAAGTAAAGTATCTCTTCAGTCCCCTGTGTCATTCTGAGGAGCCGTAGGCGACGAAGAATCTTATCGTCACGCAGCAACCGGGGAAAAGATTCTTCGCTTGCGCGAAGCCATGACACGGGGGCTGAACTGTTACAGGCTTTGCGCGGAAAGTATTATACAACAGAAAATTTCTGTTGACAAGTGCTGTTTCATCATCTATAATATCTGTCTCTTATACACATCT
>LXOW01333698.1_pt1 | contig 12221 bp, 13 predicted proteins | sample 1368591 | NCBI WGS metagenome assembly LXOW01 (sample SAMN04884650, study PRJNA319009) | bovine gut metagenome | isolation source: Cow rumen | host: Bos taurus | place: Italy: Legnaro (PD) | collected 2014-07-09
GTTTGCGCTTAGTTTTACCGATAGTGGAGAAAAATATGAATTGGATGCGATTTTTGTTGCCGCCGTCACTTTGCCAAGGTATAATGATCGAGCGAACAGAAAGGAGAACCCGATTCATGGATATTTTTGCAAAGTTCAGCAAGGACACCCGCGCGAAGGATCTCTGCGATGCGGGCGTTTATCTCTATTTCCACGAGCTGCAGTCCCGGCAGGACGTCGAGGTCGTTATGGAGGGCAAGCGCCGCATCATGCTCGGCTCGAACAACTATCTCGGCCTGACCACCGAGCCAGAGGTGATGGAGGCGGCGCGCGCCGCGCTGGAGCGTTACGGCACCGGCTGCTCCGGCTCCCGCTTCCTCAACGGCACGCTGGAGCTGCACCTTGAGCTGGAGCGCGAGCTGGGGGACTTCCTCGGCAAGCCCGGCGTCCTGACGTTTTCGACCGGCTTCCAGAGCAACCTCGGCATCATCTCCGCCGTCGCCGGGCACGGCGACTACATCCTCTGCGACCGCGAGAACCACGCCTCGATCTATGACGGCTGCAAGCTCAGCTACGCCAAAATGCTGCGCTACCGCCACGGCGACATGGAGGATCTGGAGCGGCTGCTGCAGCATGTGCCGGAGACGGCCGGGACCCTGATCGTCACGGACGGCGTGTTCTCCATGGGCGGCGATATCGCGAAGCTGCCGGAGATCGTGGCGCTCGCGCGCAAGTACGGCGCCCGCGTCATGGTGGACGACGCGCACGGCCTCGGCGTGATTGGCAAGGGCGGCCGCGGCACGGCGAGCTATTTCGGCCTGGAGGATGAGGTGGATATCATCATGGGCACCTTCTCCAAGTCGCTGGCGAGCCTCGGCGGCTTCATGGCGGCGAGCGAGGAGACCGCGTGGTACGTGCGCCACAACTCGCGCCCGTTCATGTTCTCCGCGTCGATCCCGCCGTCCAACGCGGCGGCGGCGCTGGCTGCGCTGCGCCACCTGCGCGCGCACCCCGAGCTGGTGGACCGCCTCGCGCAGATCTCCGCCTACGCGCGCCGCGGTCTGACCGCGCGCGGCCTGACCGTCCGCGAATCCGCAACGCCTATCGTCCCGATCTTCACCTATGAGGAGATGCGCACGATGCGCGCGGCAAAGGCGCTGTACGATGCGGGCGTCTACGTCAACTCCGTCCTGCCGCCGGCCTGCGCGCCGAACGAGTGCCTGCTCCGTGTGAGCTGCATGGCGTCGATGACCGAGCCGCTGCTCGACGAGGCGATGGATATCATCCGTGACGTCATGGCGGCGCAGAAGGAGTGAGCGCCATGGAGAAGATTGCGATCGTGACCGGCGGCAGCTCCGGCATCGGGCTGGAGACCGCCAAGGCGCTCGCCGCGGCGGGCTGCCGTGTCTACGTCCTTTGCCGCCGCCCGTTTTCCTGCGAGGGGGTGACGGTGCTGCGCGCCGACGTGACGGACGAGAGCCGCCGTCCGCGAGGCGGTGGAAGCCGTGATCTCAGCGGAAGGACGGATCGACATTCTGGTCAACTGCGCGGGCTTCGGCATCTCCGGCGCGGTGGAGTTCACCGAGGGCGCGGACGCGAAGCGCCAGTTCGACGTCAATTTCTTCGGCATGGACAACATGACCCGCGCCGTGCTGCCGCATATGCGGCAGGCGGGGAGCGGGCGCATCGTCAGCGTCAGCTCCGTCGCCGCCGTGGCGGCGATCCCGTTCCAGACGTACTATTCCGCCTCCAAGGCGGCGATCAACGCCTACGTCTGCGCGCTGGCGAACGAGGTCAAGCCCTACGGCGTCAGCGTGACCGCGGTCATGCCCGGCGACATCCGCACCGGCTTCACCGACGCGCGCAAAAAGTCCGCCGCGGGCGACGAGGCCTACGGCGGGCGCATCACGAAGAGCGTCGAGAAGATGGAGCGCGACGAGCGCGGCGGTATGGAGCCGTCCAAAGCGGGCGCGTACGTCGCGAAGCTGGCGCTGCAGCCGCATGTCAAGCCGCTCTATGCCATCGGTTTTTCCTACAAGTGCGTCTGCTTCCTTTGCGACGCGCTTCCGTGCCGCCTGCGCAACCGGCTGATCGGCATGCTCTATGCCTGAGGCAGACGCAGGATAAGAAAGGGGAGGATATCATCATGCTGGATCCCAAAACCAAACGCGGCAACGTGCCGGAACAGTACACCTGGAACCTTTCGGACATTTTTGAAAGCGACGAGGCGTGGCGCGCGGAGTACGACGCGCTGCGCGCCATGCCCGCGGAGATCGCGGCGTATCGGGGCAGACTCGGCGCCGGCGCGGCGGAACTGCTGAGCTGGTTCCGTCAAAGCGACGAGCTCAGCCTGCGCTGCACCGCCCTCGGAAACTACGCCATGCGCAAGTCGGATCAGGATCAGGGCGACGGCTTTTATCAGGATATGAACGGCAAGGCGATGAGCGTGATCGTGGCGATCTCCAGAGCGGCGGCGTTTGCCGCGCCCGAGATCATGGCGATCCCGGACGAGACACTCGACGCGTTCTTCCGCGAGGCACCGGCGCTGGAGGAGTATCGCCGCAGCCTGTATCAGATCCGCCGCCGCAGGGCGCACATCCTTTCTCCCGCCGAGGAGAAGCTGCTTGCCGCCGCCGGCGAGATCTCGGCGGCGCCGGGGCAGATCGGCTCCGTCTTCCGCAACGCGGATCTGACCTTCCCGGCCGTGACGGACGGCGAGGGCAGGGAGCACACACTGACGAACGGCGCCTTTGTCCCGCTGGAGGAGAGCGCCGACCGCGTGCTGCGCAAAAACGCATTCGAGGCGTACTACGGCCGCCTCGGCGAGTTTAGAAACACCGCCGCCGCGCTGCTCGACGCGCAGTTCAAGCAGCTGCGCTTCCACGCCGACGCGCGCGGCTACGGCTCCACGCTCGAGGCGAGCCTCGACGAGACCGAGGTGCCGGTGCCGGTCTATCTCAACCTGATCGACGCCGTCCACGCCAATCTCGACAAGATGTACCGCTATGTCGCGCTGCGCAAAAAGCTGCTCGGCGTGGACGAGCTGCATATGTACGACGTCTATACGCCCATCGTCGAGGACGCCGCGCGGACGATCGACTTTGAGGAGGCGAAGGCGACCGTGCTGGAGGCGCTCGCCGTGCTGGGCGAGGACTACGCCGCCCTGCTGCGCGAGGGCTTTGAAAACCGCTGGATCGACGTGTACGAGAACGCCGGCAAGCGCGGCGGCGCCTACTCCGCCGGCGCCCGCCCGCACCCCTACGTCCTGCTCAACCACAAGGACACGCTGGACAGCATGTTCACGCTGGCGCATGAGATGGGGCACTCGCTGCACAGCTGCTACAGCGCCAAGAATCAGCCGGTCTCCACCTCCGACTACGTAATTTTCGTCGCGGAGGTCGCCTCGACCTGCAACGAGGTGCTGCTGATGCGCTGGCTGCTGGACAGGACGACCGACAGAAGGGAACGCGCCTATCTCATCAACCACTTCCTCGATTCGTTCAAGGGCACGGTCTACCGCCAGACGATGTTCGCCGAGTTCGAGCTCGCCATGGGGCGCATGGCCGAGGCGGGCGAGACGCTGACCGCCGACGCGCTGTGCGAGAAGTATCACGAGCTGAACAAGCTCTACTTCGGCCCCGACATGATCTCCGACGACGGCATCGCGCTGGAGTGGGCGCGCATCCCGCACTTCTTCTACAACTACTACGTGTTCCAGTACGCCACCGGCTTCTCCGCCGCCGTCGCCATCGCGGACCGCATCTTTGCCGGGAACGCGGAGGCGCTGGCTGCGTACAAGCGCTTCCTCTCCGGCGGCAGCAGCGCCGACCCGATCTCGCTGCTGAAGATCGCCGGCGTGGATATGAGCACGCCCGAGCCGATCAACGCCGCGCTCCGGCTCTTCGGCGAGCTGGTCGACGAGATGGAAAAACTGGGCTGACACGCCCATGGGAGGAGAATATGGGGGAGAAAACACGCACGCTGGGCTACCTTTGCCCGCAGTGCCGGAAAAAGGTGATCCGCCCGCGCTCTGCGTTCGCGCTGGCAGCGTCCGGCGCGGTAGTGAGCTGCGAATGCGGCGGTTCCAGTCTCAGCGTCGAGACAGACGGACAGAGGTTCCGCCTTGCCGTGCCCTGCGGCGTCTGCGGCGGGGAGCACACGGCGGAGCTGGATACGGAGCGCCTGCTGACGCAGAGTGTCGGCCTCGCCTGCCCGCAGACGAAGCAGCTGTGCTGTTTTATCGGCGAGGAGTACGAGGTGGAGCGCGCGCTGGAACGCCTGTCGCTGGCGGCGGACAAGGAGACAACGCGCGGCGCAGACGGCGAGCTGTTCACAGACAGCCTCATCATGCACGAGGTGCTCTCCGAGCTGCGCGAGATCGCCGCGCGCGAGCGCGGGATCACCTGTGCCTGCGGCAGCGGGCGCTATACCATGGAGGTGCGGCCGACGTACGTCGACCTGATCTGCGCTGACTGCGGCGCGCGCCTGCGCATCGACGCGGCAACGGACGAGGACCTTGACCGCCTGTGCTGCAACTGGACGCTGAAAATCGGCGGAGGAGAAAGGAGAGCGCCATGACGGACGAGATCAGAAGGCTCAAGGACATCATCGACCATACGGACAACATCGTGTTTTTCGGCGGCGCCGGCGTTTCCACGGAGAGCGGCATCCCGGACTTCCGCAGCGTGGACGGCCTGTACAACCAGGAGTGGGACGACCCGCCGGAGACCATCGTCAGCCACACCTACTATGTGCGCAAGCCGGAGAAGTTCTTCAAGTTCTACCGCGAGAAGCTGCTCGTCTCCGGCGTGCAGCCCAACGCGGCGCATAAGAAGCTCGCCGAGTGGGAGGCGCAGGGCAAGCTCCGCGCCATCGTGACACAGAACATTGACGGGCTGCATCAGGCGGCGGGCAGCCGCGAGGTGCTGGAGCTGCACGGCAGCACGCTGCGCAACTACTGCGAGCGCTGCGGCAAGTTCTACGACGCGGATTTCATCCGCAATTCGATCGGCGTTCCCATGTGCTCCTGCGGCGGCCGCGTCAAGCCGGACGTCGTGCTCTACGAGGAGGGGCTGGACGGCGATTTGCTCGAGCGCGCGGTGCGCTACATCGCGAACGCGGACGTGCTGATCATCGCGGGCACGTCGCTGGCGGTCTATCCCGCGGCGGGGCTGATCAACTACTACCGCGGGAACAAGCTGGTCGTCATCAACAAGACGCCGCTGCGCGCCGACCTCGGCGCGGATCTCGTCATCACGGCCCCCGTGGGCGAGGTGCTTGGCCAGTTGTAAAAAAGTCCGCCGCAGGCGAAAAAAAGGGTTGACTTTTTCGAGGCGCTTGTCTTATAATAGCGGAGCGGTCGTTCGACGGCGGGAAAAATGCGGGTGTGCTGGAATTGGCAGACAGGCTAGCTTGAGGTGCTAGTGTTCGTATGGACGTGCGGGTTCAAGTCCCGCCATCCGCACCATTTTTCTTCCGGAGAGGCTGCTATGCGCGAGTGGTGGAATTGGCAGACTCGCTAGATTCAGGTTCTAGTGTGCTTTACGCACGTGCGGGTTCAAGTCCCGCCTCGCGCACCATTGAAACGTCTTGGAATTATTGCAATTCCGAGACGTTTTTTTTTGCTTGGCAGGAATTGAACCCGAAAAGTTACATTATTGAAAACGACGGTTTTTGTTAGCCTTATTTTGGCCTTGTTTTAGCCTTGTTCAGCCTTTTTGCCCACCGGCGGCAACGCTTTGGATGAACCGCTGCATCCGTTCCGCGCTTTCCTGCTTCATCTGATTGGTCACATGACCGTAGACGTCAAGCGTAAAGGCTGCGGTATGATGTCCGAGGTTTTCCTGCACCGTTTTGATGTCATCACCGGATTTCAGCGCAGCGACCGCATAGCTGTGCCGGAGGTCATGAAAACGAGCATCGGGGAAGCCCGCCGCGGCAACAAGGCTTTTGAAGTGGAGATACAGAGACCTCTTGCCAGACGGGCGGCACGATCCGGTGCGGTCCGTCTGGTTTTTCAAAAATCTGCTTGACAAGTAACGATTGTTCTGTTAATATCAAAATGAATATAACAAAAAGATATTAACAGAACGCCGGCTGCGGAAAGCGGCGCGAATGGAGGACCGGTCATGGCATACAACTACGAGAGAAATTATGAGAGATACGAGCGGCCGTCGGTGACGGCGGACATCATCGCGCTCCGTCTGCGGAACGAAAAGCCGGACGATTACCGAAGGGCAGGACGAACGCACGTGTCGCTCCTGCTGATCAAACGAGGGATCGATCCGTATGAGGGCTTGTGGGCCCTGCCCGGCGGATTCCTGCGGAGGGGTGAGACGATCGAGGCGTGCGCTGTCCGCGAGATGCAGGAGGAGACCGGGCTCTTTGCCGAATCCATCACACCCATCGGGGTCTTCAGCCGCAGCGACCGCGATCCGCGCGGCTGGATCCTCTCCAACGCGTTCCTGACGATCCTGCCGCTGGATCACGATCCTGCCGTATCGGGCGGGACGGACGCCTCAGCGGCGGTGTGGTTTGACGTCGAGGGTGCGGACGAGGAAGACGGGGCTGTGCTGTCCTTCCGGAGCGATGAGGGCAGGTTCACGGCAAGGCTGAAGCGGAGCACGCGATACGGCCATACGACGTTTGAAACGGCGGATCCCGGGCTGCTTGCCTTCGACCATGCCGAAATCATTGCATCCGCGCTGGATGTGCTGAAAAAACGCGCCGTGCAGTATGAGACGGTGTTCAGCTTTCTGCCGGAGAAGTTTACGCTGAGCGCCGCACAGCGCGTGCAGGAGGCGATCCTGCAGAAGACCGACGCCCCCGCGAACTTCCGACGGAAGATCGCGGACTACGTTGAGGAATGCGGAGAATACGAAACCGGCTCCGGCCACCGGCCTGCCATGCTGTACAAAAAACGAACGGACCGCGGCTGACACACGAAAAAGGATAAATGGAGGCGAAGCGAGATGAATCTCCGGGAGTATGCAAAACGCGAGTTGGGCGGCTGGGAAGCCTTCGACGTCATGTGGCTTGCCGCCGCGACGGTCGTGATCCTGGCGCTTTCCCTGATCTGGAAGGACGACGCAATCGGCATTCTCTGCGCGCTGACAGGGATCTGGTGCGTGATCCTGACGGGGAAGGGCAAGCTGTCGTCCTTTCTGTTCGGGACGATCAACACGCTCCTGTATGCCTACGTGGCGTTCTTCGCCAGGTACTACGGCGAGGTGATGCTGAACCTGCTCTACTACCTGCCCACCAACTTCATCGGGCTGATCGCCTGGAAGCGGCACTTCAATGAGAACTCCGGCGAGGTTGTCAAGACGCGGATGTCGCTCAAGGGCAGCGCGATCACCTATTCCGTCACCGCTGTTGCCATCTTCCTGTACGGCTTGCTGCTGAAGATGCTCGGCGGGAACCTGCCGTATATCGACAGTATGAGCACGGTCGTTTCCGTGGTGGCGCAGATCCTGCTCATCAAGCGGTATATGGAGCAGTGGGTGCTTTGGATCGTGGTGGACGTCGTGACGGTGGTCATGTGGGCTGTCAACTTCGCACAGGGCGGAGAGCGCATCTCGACGCTGGTGATGTGGGCCATTTATCTGGCGAACGCGGTGATCATGTTCGTCCGCTGGAATCGGGAGGCGAAAAAAGTATGAAATACGCAGTTGGGCTTTACGGCGGATCCTTCAATCCGCTCCATCTCGGACACGTTGACTGCATCATCCGGGCGGCGAATCAGTGCGGTGAGCTGTTCGTTGTGCTGAGCGTCGGGACAAACCGCCGCGAGATCCCGACGCGCGTCCGGTATCGCTGGCTGTATACGATCACAAAGCACATCGGTAACGTAAAGCTCCTGCTGCTGGAGGACGACGCGCCGACAAAGGAGGAATACGCCCGGGACAGCTGGATGCGGGATGCGGAGAAGGTAAAAACGCAGATCGGAAAACCGATCGACGCTGTGTTCTGCGGCAGCGACTACGGCGAGGACAGCTTCTGGAGCGTCTGCTATCCGGAGAGCGAGCTTGTGATCTTCCCGCGGAACGGGATCAGCTCGACGGAGATCCGGAGTGATCCGTACGGGCGCTGGGACTGGCTGCCGACGGTCGTCAGACCGTATTTCGTGAAGAAAGTGCTTCTGATCGGCACGGAGAGCACGGGGAAATCGGTTTTGACAGTCAACCTTGCGCACCGCTTTGCAACGAATTACATCGAGGAGGCGGGGCGTGAGATCTCCGAGCGGTCAGGAACGGACGTATTGATGCTGCCGTCCGATTTCACGGAGATCCTGCTTCGCCAGAAGCTCAACGAGATCGAAGCTGTCGAACACAGCAACCGGGTGCTGTTTGAGGACACCGATGCGCTCGTCACGCTTTTCTACCTGGGCTTTCTGGACGATCAGGAGATCGTGCGGAACTCCGCGCTGGCCAAAGCGATCGACGCGCTCAACGAATACGATCTGATCCTGTTTCTGGAGCCGGACGTGCCCTTCGTACAGGATGGCGACCGCCGGATCGAGGCGCCGTCGGAACGGGAACTCTGCAGCCGGAGGCTCAGGGAACTGTTGGGATGCGCCGGAAAGCCTTTCTACGTTCTCCGGGGAGACTATGAGGCGCGCTATGAGCAGGCGGTCGCTTTAACGGAGCGGCTGCTTGCGCCGGGGGGAGTGCAGATAACAGCTGCGGAGTGCAGAGCGTCATTTGTGCCGAAAGGCCAGTAAGGAGGAATATGAGATGGATATCGAAACCTACCACGCCGCAAGGATCACGGTCGCCGCAAAGAAAGCGCTTGCCGAAAACGCCGCGCTGAACTATGAGCCGACGCCCTATGAGAGCGAGGCCGAGATCCGCTTCAGCTTCGCGCCGAGACAGCGCAGCGTCAGGCCGCCTGAGGCGCGTTCGCCCGCCAGATGGCTGAAGCTGTGCAGAGAGGCTGGGCTGCGCGACGTTTGGATGATCCCGCAAACAGACCTGCCGGAGTACACCGCTCCGAGTCAGAGCATGAGACGGCAGCCCCACATCGTTACCGCCTTTGAAGACGGGACCGTTTCCTGCTGGACCGCCGAAGTGAATGGCTTCGACGAAGATCTTTTCTTCACCTATTCGGAGTTTTTCGTGGATAGCCGGCCGTATCCAAAGCCGCCGTTCCCGGACAATGAGAAGGAGTTTCGCAGCGTTCTGACCGAGATCGGAAAGTTTGCGGAGAACCTGGGCGAGGAGCTGTTCGCGGCTATCTTTGAGGAGGCTCTTGCCATTCTCGATGAGGAGCGCACACGGGAGGATCCCGTTTTCTCGGCGCTGCCGCCGAGGAACTTCGCCCGGCTTCTCGCGTCGATGGAGGCGGACGTGTTCGGCGGGATGGGCTCGTGGAACGACACGCCTTACACAATGGCTCGCTGCCTCAAACGGGAGAAGCAGTATGATCGTCTCTCTTCCGAACTGCAGAAGCAGATCATGCTTGCACAGATGTATGCGATCAACGGGTGGGGTATCTGACCGTCGGACGCCTGCGATGAGGTTGATCAGATTCATCGGGAAGGGAGTCCTCTCCCTTCCCGAACCCAACCCATGCAGATTTGCAGCGCTATGCGAAAGCAGGGGCTTTATACGATTGGTGCAACGAAAAACCTCTTTTGCCTATAGGCAAAAGAGGTTTTTCGTTGCCTGAAACGCCTGGCTGTGGTATAATCAGCTCGACAAATCGGGACTTGACGGAGGGGAAAAGGTGGATAATTATCGTGAGGATTTTTGGAATGCGTTAGACGAGTTGGTGAACACTTCCGAAATCGTAATCGACAGACCAAAGGGATCTACCCATCCCAGGTTTCAAGGCTTCATATATCGGGTTGACTACGGTTACCTGAAAGACACTTCCTCTATGGATGGAGCAGGAATTGACGTATGGGTCGGAAGCGGCAAGAAAACAGTCGATGCCGTCATGTGCATCGTCGATTTATTGAAGCGAGACTCTGAGATCAAGATACTGATTGGCTGTACAGAAGAGGAAAAGATGGAAGTTTATAAAACTCATAATGAAACGCAGTATATGAAAGGCGTTTTGATACGTCGATAGATTCCGGCTTGTCGGAATGATCGGAACGACGTCTTTTGGGCGCTTTATCTATGGGTTATGTACCTTTTGCGCACTCTTTCGCATAATGCCTGCTCATGTGGGCAAGCACGGTTTCTTTGTTGCCATTGGCGGCGTTTTATGCTACAATAATCCCGATCATTACCGAAGAACGATTCAGAGGAGGGATCATGAATGAACAAAAAAGTGCTGTTGGGGCTCGGCGCGGCGCTGGCCGCGGGCGCAGCCCTCGTGCTGCTCGAAAAGCTGAGCGATCCGGCGCAGGCGGAGGAATCGCAGCCGGAAGCCGAGCCGCCGTTCGATCCGGACGCGACGGTCGCGTTTCCGCTCAAAAACAAGTATGCCGACTTTTCCCGCGGCGAGCAGGATCCGATCTACCGCTTCGAGCTGGAAACGCCGAACGGCGTCCGCGAGGTCGTCGTTACCGAGGAGCAGTACAACACCTGCTACATCGGCGACGAGGTGCTCTGCGTGGAGACCGGCGCGGGCTATGAAGTCGTATAAAGGGGGCGCACGGAATGGAACTATTTGAACGCGCCGTCTGCTTTGCGGCAGAGGCGCACAACGGCGTGGTGCGCAAGCAGGAAAACGTGCCCTGCCTCCTTCATCTGCTGGAGGTCGCAACGATCATCGCCACGATGAGCGGCGACCGGGAGTTGCTTGCCGCCGGCGTACTGCACGATACGGTGGAGGACGCGGGCGTGACGCCGGAGGAGCTGGAGCGGCTGTTCGGGGCGCGCGTCGCCGCGCTGGTGGCATCCGAAACGGAGGACAAGTGCCGCGGCACGCCGAAGACCGAGACCTGGGAGCAGCGCAAGCTGGAATCGCTGGCGGAGCTGCGCGAAGCGGACGATCCCGCGATAAAGATGCTGTGGCTGGGGGACAAGCTGTCCAATATGCGCTCGCTTTCCCGCAGCTGGAAGAAGCAGGGGAACGCGATCTGGCAGGCGTTCAACCAGAAGGATCCCGCCAGACAGGCGTGGTACTACCGGACGGTCGCCGAGCTGACAAGCGAGCTGAGCGGCTGGCCCGCGTGGCAGGAGTACGACCGCCTCGTCAAGGCGGTGTTTGCAGATGTGTAAGGAGGAGAGAAACATGGAACAGATTACGGAAAAAGTGATCGACGATGTTCTGCAGATCAAGGTTGCGGGACGCATTGATTCGGGCAACGCCGCGGCGGTGGAGCAGGCGATCGCCGCGCTGCGGGAGGAATACGGGAAGGACAAGAGCATCCTGATCGACGCGGAGGAGCTTGCGTACATCTCCAGCGCCGGACTGCGCGTCCTGCTGCGCCTGCGCAAGGAGCAGGCGGGGCTGGTGATCGAAAACGTCAGCCCCGAGGTCTACGAGATCTTCGACATGACGGGCTTCACCGAGATGATCGAGATCCACAAGGCGTACCGGACGGTCTCGGTCGAGGGCTGCGAGGTCATCGGCCAGGGCGCCAACGGCAAGGTCTACCGCATCGACCCCGACACGATCGTCAAGGTCTATCTCAACCCCGACGCGCTGCCGGAGATCCACCGCGAGCGCGAGCTGGCCCGCACGGCGTTCGTGCTCGGCGTGCCGACGGCGATCCCCTACGACGTGGTGCGCGTCGAGGGCGGCGGCTACGGCTCGGTGTTCGAGCTGCTCAACGCCACCAGCTTTGCCAAGCTGCTGACCCGCGGGGAAAAGACGCTGGAGGAGATCGCGCAGATGAGCGTCGAGCTGCTGAAGGTGATCCACGACACCCTTGTGAAGCCGGGCGTCATGCCGGACATGAAGGCGGTCGTGCTGAACTGGGCGGACTTCCTTAAGGACTATCTGCCCGCAGAGCAGTATGAAAAGCTGCACGCGCTGATCGCCGCCGTGCCGGAGGATCTGCACATGATGCACGGCGACTACCACATCAAAAACGTCATGCTCCAGAACGGCGAGAGCCTGCTCATCGATATGGACACGCTCTGCACGGGGCACCCGGTCTTCGAACTGGCGTCGATTTTCAACGCCTATGTCGGCTTCGGCGAGGTTGATCACGACGTGATCCCCAAGTTCCTCGGCATCCCCTATGAAACCGCCGGGAAGCTGTGGCATGAGACGCTGCGCCTGTACCTGGACGGCGCGGACGAGGCGAGGATCAAGGCCGTGGAGGACAAGGCGCGCATCAT
>LXOW01259663.1_pt1 | contig 12218 bp, 11 predicted proteins | sample 1368591 | NCBI WGS metagenome assembly LXOW01 (sample SAMN04884650, study PRJNA319009) | bovine gut metagenome | isolation source: Cow rumen | host: Bos taurus | place: Italy: Legnaro (PD) | collected 2014-07-09
ACCCAGGGCGGGCGGAGCTTTTCGGCCGCGTCATGGGGACTATCTTCAAGGCGGTCGGCACCTCCAAGCTGTACGGGCAATTCCTGATTACCCTGCTCTCCGTGCTCGCGCTGTGCCTGTTCGCGCGCATGCTCAACATGCTCGGGCTCAATCGCCGCGTGAAGCGCTGGACGATTCTACTGTTCTCGCTGCTGCCGAATTTCGCGATCCTGTCCTCCATCTTCCTGCGCGAAGCGCCCGTCTGCCTGCTGCTGACGCTGTCTGTCTACTGCTTCTATATCTGGTTCGATACGAACAGGATGTCCGCGCTGGTGCTGGCCTTTGTCTGTTCCTTCGCCGCGGCGGCGTTTCACAGCGGCAGCATCGCGGCCTGCGTGGGCTATGTGATCGTGTACCTGCTCTACGACAGGAGGAAAAAGGAGTTCAGAGCCAACCCCAACAGCATCGTGCCGGCCATCGCCCTGGCGCTCGTGCTGATCTTCCTGCTTCTCAATTACAGCGACACCTTCCTCGGCAACATGGGGAACGTCGACTCCATCGAGGACATCGCCAAGACCGACGACTCCGGCGGCTCCTCCTACGCGCAGTACGTCGGCAACAGCGCGACGCCGCTGAACATGCTGATCTATACGATCCCGCGCATCGTCTACTTCCTCTTCTCGCCCTTCCCCTGGCAGTGGCGCGGCGTCGGCGATATCATCGCCTTCCTGTTCAGCAGCCTCGTGAATCTGATCGCCATCCTGCGCTCCATCCGCTATCTGCGCGACGATGAGGGCGAGCACAAGCAGATCCTGATCGCGCTGCTGATCGTCGCGGCCGCCATCGCCTTCGTCTTCGCCTGGGGCGTCTCGAACACCGGCACCGCGGCGCGGCACCGGGACAAGATGGTGCTGATCTTCGGTCTCATCTATGCCATCAGCCTCAATCCCAAGCGCGCGCCGCATTTGATCGTGATACGCCAGTGAGGTGTCCGGAATGCAAACGCCCGTTGTCAGCGTCCTCGTCCCCGTATACAACGCATCGCTCACGCTCGCGCACACGGCGCGCAGCATCCTGGCGCAGAGCTTTTCAGACTTTGAGCTGCTTCTGATCGACGACGGCTCGACGGACGGCAGCCTCGAGCTCTGCCGGTCGCTCGCCGGGACGGACGCGCGCATCCGCGTGCTCTGTCAGCCGAACGGCGGGGTCTCCGCCGCGCGCAACCTCGGCCTTGGAGAGGCGCGGGGGAGGTATATCGCCTTCATCGACGCGGACGACACCGTCGCGCCGGACTATCTGGAGCGTCTGCTGGAGGGGATGCGCCCGGCGGACAGCGTGCTCTCCCTCTGCGCGCACGCGCGCATCCGCTCGTATGACGACGCGCTCGGGTCGGAGCGCAGCGCCGCCGAAAGGCTCCCGGCGCAGCAGTGCGCGAAGCGCGTGCTGTGCGGGAGATTCCCGATCAGCGTCTGCTGCTGTCTGCTGGAGCGCGCCCGGATCGGCGAGCTGCGCTTCCCGGTCGGCGTGCGCAGCAACGAGGACAAGGATTTTCTCTATCGCTATCTTCTCGCGAACGAGGGCGGGACTGTCGCGTTCAGCCGGGACAAGCTCTACGGCTATCTCGTGCGCGAGGGCTCGGCCGCGCGCAGCGCCTGGAACGGCTCGCGGGATGTGATCCTGGTCGCCGACCGGCTCGCGGAGCTGACCGCGCGCGTCCACCCGGAGTGGCGGGAGCTCGCGGAGAACGCGCGCATGACGGCGCGCTTCGACACGCTGAAGCGCATCGTCCGCAGCGGCGGCGAGAGCGCGGAGGCGCGCGCGGCCTTCGCCGGGCTGAAGGCGGAGCTGCTCGCCCTCCCGTACCCCAGAACCGGCGGCAGCCGCCTCAGGGCCGAGTACGCCGCGCTGCGGCTGGGGGAGGGCTGCTACCGCCTGCTCGTGAGGCTCTACTACGGGCTCGTCAGCGACGAGGGGCAGTTCCGGCAGAACGAGCGGCAGACCATGCGGAGGTAAGAGATGGACATTGATATCGTCGTGCTGTGGGTCGACGGGAGCGATCCCGCGTGGCTCGCCGAGAAGAACCGATACAGCCCTCAGAAAATAGACGACAGCAACAGCGCCAGCCGCTTTCGCGACTGGGGGCTGATGCCCTACTGGTTCCGCGCGATCGAGGCTTACGCGCCCTGGGTGCGGACGATCCACTTCGTCACCTGGGGGCACCTCCCGCCCTTTTTGAACACCGAGCACCCGAAGCTGCACATCGTGCGGCACGGGGACTACATTCCGGGCGAGTGGCTGCCGACCTTCAGCGCCAATCCCCTGGAGATGAACATCCATCGCATCCCCGGTCTGGCGGAGCATTTCATCTACTTCAACGACGACACCTTTCTGCTGCGCCCGATGCGGGAGGAGGACTTCTTCCGCGGCGGGCTTCCCTGCGCGCAGGCGACGGAGCTCCCGCTGGGCTTTGTCGGGCAGACGCAGGTGTGGCAGTTCCTCGCGGCCAACGACCTCGGGATCCTCAACAAGTGGTTCAACAAACGCAGCGCCGAGCGCGCCGCGCGGGGAAAATTCCTCAGCCCCCGCTACCATTGGTACGATAATCTCCGCACGCTCGCGCTTCGTTTCCTGTTCCCCGACTATTTCCTCGGTTTCAAGAGCTTCCACTGTCCCGCGCCCTTTCTGAAAAGCAGCTTTGAGGAGCTCTGGGAGAAGGAGCCGGAGCTGTTGGCTCTGACCTCGTCCCACCGCTTCCGCAGCCGGGAGGACGTGAACCAGTGGCTCGCGCTCTGGTGGCAGCTCGCGAGCGGGCGCTTCATGCCGCGCAGGATAGACGCTCTGCACTGTGCGGCGCAGGAGGATACGGTCGAGCGCCTCTGCGAGGTGATCCGGGATCAGCGCCATGAGATGCTCTGTATCTCAGACCCCAGCGGGGAGCTGGATTTCGAGGCGCTGTCCTCCCGCATCCGCTCCGCGTTCGAGACGATCCTGCCGGAGAAATGCAGCTTTGAGAAATAAAGGCCCCGCCCCGGGCATTTGATTGTGGGAGAAAAAGGCGTAGGGCGTCTACCTACTGGGCGGCGACTATTCGTACAAAAGCACGGCAGCCGCATAACGGACAGCGTCGTCAACTGCGAAGAGCCTTGAAGGAGAAGTAATATATGTCTGAATCTCCGGTTTTGTCCATTATCGTTCCGGTCTACAAGGTCGAACAATACCTTCCCCGCTGTCTGGATAGCATTCTGACGCAGACCTTTACCGATTTTGAGTTGATCCTGATTGATGACGGTTCGCCGGATCGCTGCGGGGAGATCATGGACGAATACGCGGCGCGCGACAGCCGCATTGTGACCATCCACCAGCCGAACCAAGGCGTCAGCGCCGCGCGGAACACGGGGCTGAAAGCAGCAAGAGGGGAATATGTCGGCTTTGTCGATTCAGATGACTGGATCGAACCGGATATGTATGAACAGTTGGTTGGTGCAATGCTGTCTCAGCCTGTCGACATTGTATGCTGCAACGTATACCGGGACAGAGAGAACGGAGAAAGAAAGATTAACACGTCTGAGCGAATCCCGGAGCTGTTGGATCGAAGCGAACTGTTCATTCACATCTGCAGAATACCTGTGACGATCAACGGATGGTCTTTTAATAAGCTCTATAAAAAAAGCTTGATTCTTGAACGCTTTGACGAGAACATTCGCATTTGTGAAGACTTAGAATTTGTTTCAAAATACTGTAAAAACGTTCGACTTGCCTGCTATATTGAGAAGCCTTTGTACCACTACTGTATCAGATCAGACAGCGCTCTTCACAGGAATCAGGCCGTTTATACGAGTTCGCTTGCGGTTCGGCGCGGCCTTATTACGGATATTGCTGATATGGGTGAGGCTGTCTCCGATGCTTATGAAGACAATTACCTCGATGCCTGCCTGTTGTGCTGCAAGTATACAAGAGGCGCCAAGGACGTCTATTTCTATCAGGCTCGTCGCGAGCTGAGTTCGTATGTCTGTGAAAACTGGCGGCGAATCCTGAAAAACGGTAGAATCCCGCCAAAGAAAAAACTGATGATCGGATACTGGGTCTTGCGAGGAGGCCTGGAAGCCGGACGAGCCGATGAAGCCGATTGATACGGGAGTTGTTTTTCGTAATTATGGAATACTTTTTTGTCAGAGGGAAATAACGGATGGAAAAACTTTTGACTATTATTGTTCCCAGCTATAATGTAGAGTCTTTCTTGGATGACGTGTTAAAAACCTATATCATCCCAGAAGCCTTTCCGCTGTTTGAGGTGATTGTTGTCAACGACGGCTCTGTAGACAGGACACAGGAGATTGCGGAATCGTACCAACAGCGGTATCCCGAGTGCTTTGTTGTAATTAACAAGGAAAACGGAGGACACGGCTCGACGATCAACACCGGCATCCGGCACGCACGCGGAAAGTATATCCGTGTCATTGACGGAGACGACTGGGTAGATTCCGCTTGCCTCAAAAACTACCTCGAAAAGCTCAAGGGACTGGACGCCGATTTGATCCTCTCCCCCTTTAACCGTGTGGGCAACGACGGCAGCCTGCTCAAAGCCTACAGTCTGCCGCAGGGCTGTCCGGAATGCACGGCGCTCTCCGCGCTTGAGGGTTTGAAGTGGTTCAATGATCTCTACCGGATGCACGCGATTGCGGTCAAGACCGAGATTCTGCGGCAAATCCCGGCAATTTCAGAACATTGCTTCTATGTTGATATTGAGTTTATCAGCTTCCCTCTCAAGTTTATCAAAACGATCGCCTTTATCAATGAAACGGTGTACCAGTATCGCTTCGGCCTGGAGGGGCAAAGCGTTTCTCAATCCAGTATGCAGAGAAACCGCGCGCAGCATTACCATGTCATCGTCCGCGTGCTCTCGTATTTCGCCGATTGCTTGGGGAACCCTCCGTTTGCCTATATCCACCCGTCGCTGATCCGCATGGTGAATACGCAGTTTGAAATCTACCTTTCCATGCCCATTTCCCCTACTGTGCATAAAGAGATGTCTGCTTACACCGACAGCCTCAAGCGGGAAGCGCCGTGGATTGTCTCTGAGATTCCTTATTGGAAATACCAGCTCCTGCTGAGAAACAATTCTTATCCCGTCTATTGCTTTGCCGCTATATTGACGCAGCTTCGGATGAAGCAGTTGATTAGACACGCCGACTGAACGCTTTCGCTTTGGAGAAACAGAAATGCCAACCGTTTCTATATATGTAGCCGCCCACAAGCAGGAGGCGCTCGAGCTGCCCGAGGGATACCGGGTCTGTCAGGTCAACGCGCTGAAAAACGGAGCCTGGCCCGGCTCCTGCGTCCACGACAGCGACGGAGCGGACAATATCTCGGCCAAGAACGACCGCTATTGCGAGCTGACGGCGCTCTACCGGCTCTGGAAGTACGACGACTCGGATATCAAGGGTCTGGCGCACTACAGGCGATACTTCTCCGGGCAGGACGGGCCAAACTTCGGCGCGTATCTGCTCGACCGCATCCCCGCCGCCGAGCTCAGGGAGCGCGCCGTAAAGCCCACGCAGATCGTCAAATATCTACAGACGCACGATATCCTTGTGGAGTTCCCGCGCTCTCCCTGCCTGGTCAACGCCTATGAGGATTTGCTGCGCTTTGTGTACCCGCAGGATATCCGCGCGCTGAGCGAGGTCATTCATGCCTGCTATCCCGCCTACGAGGACAGCTACCGTGCCGTCCTGCGCTCGACGCATCTGAGCTACCTGAACATGTTCATCGCCGGGAAGGAGCAGACGGCGGCCTACTGCGAATGGCTGTTCGGCGTTCTGGGGAAGGTCGAGGAGCGGATCGACGTCGAGGGCTATGACGCGCAGCACAGGCGGGTCTTCGGCTATCTGGCCGAGGTGCTGCTGAATGTGTGGATTTTGAAAAACAGGCTCCGGGTAAAGTATCTGTATACCCTGCTCCTGACCGGCGAGGAGGTAAGGCATAAGCCTCTCCGGAAGCTGCCCTTCTTCCCGCGCATCGTGCAGCTGCGCCTGTTTTGCGCTGACCGGGAAGACTACCGGCTGAAGCAGAAGCGTTTTGCAAGCGTCTGCGCCGCGTGCAAAGCGCCGTATTCCGTCACGCTCGACAGGGTCTATCAGGCCGCCGAGACCCCGGAAGACGTGCTCGCGTGGTATGCGCGGCACTATCGGAGTGTGCGTTTGTCCAAGGAAGCTGTGACGGTCTCCAGCCGTTCTTATGAATATGCGCTTGTCCTGACGGAGAACTCCAGGCAATATGCTTATCTGCAAAGCAACAACCGCTGCATCGCGAGCGTGTGGATGGACAGGGCGGAGGATTTGGAGCCGTTCATCGAGACGGTCGAGGCCATGTACCGCGACACGTACACGGTCAACATCCGGGTCGTGACCCAGAGCCGGGAGCTCATGCGCGAGCTGGCGGCGCGCCCGGAGGTATATGGGTATTTTCGAGGCTGACTGCGCCGGGCTGCGGCGCTTGGAGGAGCTGAAAGGCTTGAGCATGAAAGAAAACGAACGCGGCATGGCGCCGAAAATATCCGTCATTATTCCTGTGTACAATGTCGCGCCCTATGTATCAGACTGTCTGGACAGTTTGATCGCGCAAACACTGGAAGACTGGGAGGCCGTGTGCATTGACGACGGCTCTGAGGATACAAGCTGGGAGCTTTTGAACGCCTATGCGGCAAAAGATGAAAGAATCCGCATTTTTCATCAGGAGAACCACGGCGTAGGCTTCGCAAGAAACCGCGCGATAAGTCTGGCTCAGGGAGAATACCTGTTTTTCTTGGATCCGGATGACTGGGTTGCGGATGGGCAAGTGTTCCACGATCTGTACACGGCGGCAACAGAGCACAAGGTTCTGATCTGCGGAGGTTCGTTCCGGGAGATACGCGGAAGCTGTATAGTGACAGACTGGCGCGACACGAAAAACAGCAAGTATGTTTTTGATTCGGATCGCTTTATGCGGTATGCGGAGTATCAGTTCGATTACGGATGGGTTCGCTTTCTGTATAATCGGGAATTCATTGTGTCAAATAAGCTTTTGATCCCCGAGTATTCCTTCTATGAAGATCCTGTTTTCTTCGTGAAGGCCATGGATCGTGCGCAATCGTTTTACGCGCTTAAGCGAACCGTCTATTGTTACAGGATGGGGCATAAGCCCCGCGTTTTCTCTCTCCAAAAGGTGCTTGACCTTATCACCGCCATGATCGAAATCATTCAGCTCGCAAAACGCGAGGGCTATTTTGATTTGATAGACCTGGAGACGCGCAGAATACTTGAGGATTACAGCGGCGATATTCTGCCGTTCCTCAACACGGACGACTGCGAGGATATTCATAACAAGCTGGAATTGCTCAGCGGATTACTGTATTCCGACAAGCACATGCTGCAAGACAAAATCATGAAAGTCCAAATCAATAATCTGCTCTCGCAGATAGAAGAACTTAAGGTGTCTAAAGACTACCGACTTGGACAGAGACTGCTGCGTTTGCCGCGCGCGGTGAAGCGACTGCTGCAAAAGTTGCAGCAGACAGGAAGAGCAGGATATCAAAACCGCCGCATATCATAAACCGGCGTTTTGCAGAGATGCGCGAAGCGCTCGCTCACGGGAAGCCTCAAGCTGCTCGGTCATGCGGTGCTGATGAAGTGAGAAGGGGCAGCGTTTCGGTTTATCCTGCTGCGCTATTACATGGAGATAAGCAAGACTATGAACAACGACGCTTTGATCAGCGTGATCGTCCCGGTATACAAAGTGGAAAAGTATCTCGACAAATGCGTGCAGAGCATTGTGTCGCAGAGCTACCGGGAGCTGGAGATCATCCTTGTCGACGACGGCTCGCCGGACAAGTGCGGCGCGATGTGCGACGCATGGGCGGCGAAGGACGGGCGCATCCGGGTGCTCCACAAGCCGAACGGCGGCCTCTCCGACGCGCGCAACGCCGGGATAGACGCCGCGCGCGGTACGTATCTGATGTTCATCGACAGCGACGATTATATCGCCCCGGACATGGCGGAGAAGCTGTATGCGGCGCTGACGGAAACCGGGGCGCAGATGAGCTTGTGCAACATGCTCTATATTGACGACAACGGCGGTACGGATTTCTTTTGGAACGGGAAATCGCCGATTGACAATGAAGTGCTGACAGGGAAAGAGGCCGTCCGCAAGCTCGGAGATATTCGCCATTCCTGGCAGTATGAAGTCGTTGTTACAAAGCTCTATTCCGCCGCGCTTTTTTCTAAACTGCGTTTTCCTGTCGGCAAAATCCACGAGGATGAATTCGTCGCGCATCATCTTCTCGGCTCCTGCGATACGATAGCCTGTATTAGGGACTGTTGTTACTACTATCTACAGCGCGGCGACAGCATTATGCACAACAAGAACGTCCAATCAGAGCTGAACGCCTGTGAAGCCTTTCTCGATCGGGCGGCTTACTGTGGAACGATCGGGCTGTCCGAGCAGGCGGCGCAGTTGTATCGCTTCTCCTCCCTTCGCGGCGCTGAGCTGTATCCGGTTTTGCAGGAGAGCGCGCCGCTGCGGGAAGAAGCCGGGCGGTTTTACAGGGAGCTCCGGAAGAACTATTCGCTGAGCAAACGCTGTACGCTCAGGGAACGGCTGCATCTCGGGCTGATCGCTGCCGCCCCTGGGCTGCACAGCGCCTTGGTTCACTTCAAATACGGCAATGAGGACGCATGACGCGAAGCCTCACACAGGGAGACGCCATGACTGAGACAAAACAATTCAAGACCACCATCACCGCCGAGCACCGCTTGTTCGACCTGCATCTGCGCGAGACCTTCCAGTACCGGGATCTGATCTTTCTGTTCGTCAAGCGGGATTTCACCGCGCTCTACAAGCAGACGATCCTCGGCCCCGCCTGGGCGATCATCCAGCCGCTGCTGACGACGGTGGTGTTCACGATCATCTTCGGCAATCTCGCGCGCCTGACGACGGCCGACGCGGAGGGGAACTACATCGTGCCCGGCTTCCTGTTCTACATGTCGGGCAACATCTGCTGGCACTATTTTGCGACCACCCTGCAGACCACCTCCAACACCTTCCTGGCAAACCGCGGCACCATGGGGAAGGTCTACTATCCGCGCCTCGTCTCCCCGGTCGCGACCGCCCTCTCCGGGCTCATCGCCTTCGGCATCCAGCTCGGCATGTTCCTGTGCTTCTGGCTGTATTTCGTGATTCGCGGCGGGACGGGCATTCAGCTCACGCCGATGCTGCTGCTCGTGCCCCTGTGCATCCTGCAAATGATCGTGCTCTCTACCGGCTGCGGCATCATCATCTCCTCCGTGACGACGAAGTACCGCGACCTCGCGATGCTGGTGGGCTTCGGCCTCCAGCTCTGGCAGTACGGCTCGCCGATCGCCTACGGCCTGCGGCTGGTTCCCGAGAAGTGGCTGGGGCTCTATCTGCTCAACCCCGTCACGCCCATCATTACGACCTTCCGCTATGCGATGTTCGGCTTCGGCTATTTTGACCTGCCGCACTACCTGCTCGGCTGGGCGGTCAGCCTTGCGGTCTTTGTGCTCGGCCTGATCCTCTTCAGCCGCATCGAGCGCACCTTTATGGACACGATATAATCAAAAAAGCCGAGCACACGCCCGGCTTCGGTGGATATTCGGTTCGTTAGAGACTTCTGGAAACCATCTGCGGATCGTTGATCGCATTGTCCAAGAGGCGGCTCAGAAAACCGGTATAGCCTTTTCCTGTCGCTTTGGCTTTTTCCAGCGTCTCCGGCGAGATACGGATCGCGACAACAGGCTTCACGTCTCTTGTCCTTCTGGCTCTGGCAAGCGCCGCCATCTCTGCATACTGCTCCAAAGTGAGCTCCGGCGCGTCCTCGTCGGGTACGACAGGCCGACTTGCCGCAGCTTCTATCTCACGAATCTGCGCCTCGGTGGGCTGCTGTCCGCTGCGAATCACCGTGCGGACAATACGTTCATTCTCCATAATAGATTTTCCTTTCTGTGGGCGTCGCCATGCGGGCGGATATCAAACGGGATGCGTCCCCGCGCATGGTATACACAACGTAAAGAATCCCCTGGACACAGCCCAGCACAACAAAACGATCTTCTTCAAAACTGTGCAGCTTGTCATAGTATTCGATCCGCTCCTCATCGGCAAATACCAAGGCGGCAGTCTCAAAGCTGATCCCGTGCTTTCGCTGATTGCTCCGGTTTTTGTTGTCGTCCCATTCGACAACGGTTTCTGCGATGACCGTCTTCATGCTTAAAGTATAACATAAAGTATTACGTTAGTCAAGGATGTTTGTATGGAAGAACTGATGCTGAAAATTGACAATGTCTCCAAGGAATATGTGCTGGGGCAGATCGGCGGGACGACGCTGCGGGACGAGCTGCAGCGGCTCTCGGCGCGGCTGCACGGGCGCGAGGACCCGACCAAGCGCATCGGCGCGAAGGACTACAACAAGGGTGAAAAGTTCCTCGCGCTCGACGGCGTGTCCTTTGAGGTCAGAAAGGGCGAGCGCGTGGGCATCATCGGCCACAACGGCGCGGGCAAGTCCACGCTCTTGAAGCTCATCTCCCGCGTCACCGCGCCGACGCGCGGGAGCATCGGCCTCAACGGGCGCGTGGCCTCGATGCTCGAGGTCGGGACGGGCTTCCACCCCGAGCTCACCGGGCGCGAGAACATCTACATGAACGGCGCGATCCTCGGCATGACGAAGAAGGAGATCGACGCGAAGATGGAGGACATCATCGAGTTCTCCGAGTGCCGGCAGTTCATCGACACGCCGGTCAAGCGCTATTCCTCCGGCATGTACGTCAAGCTCGCCTTCTCCGTCGCCGCGCATCTGGACAGCGAGATCATGATCATGGACGAGGTGCTCGCCGTCGGCGACATGGCCTTCCAGAAGAAGTGCCTCGACAAGATGAGCGACGTGTCCAAGACCCAGGGCCGCACGATCCTCTACGTCTCCCACAACATGAACACCATCCGCCAGCTCTGCGACCGCGTGATCGTGCTGGATCATGGACACGTCGTATTCGATGGCGGCGTGGAAGAGGGAATTGGGGTGTATATGGGGAGCGGAGTTAATGTTGAATTAAAGACACAGTATCTGTTTGGCAAAGCAGAGCATAGAGGTTTTGTACCAAAAGAAGCACAGATCGAGCAATTTGTTTTTTTAAACAAATCGTCTTCCGTGTTTGAGCGGGGAGAAAATGTAGATTGTGAATTGGTATTTAGGGCAATTCAGAATTTTGAGCTAGTTAGCTTTAGAATGCAGATATACCTTGATGGCATAGAACTGATCGGCTCCTTTTTTCTTAATGATGTTTTTCCTATCAATGCAGGTAGTCGATATCGAATAAGGTTTACGATGGATACTCGAAACATGGTACCAGGACAATATAGAGCTGATCTAGTGCTGTTTTGTAGAGATAGAGTTGGTAATGCAAAAGCCGCAGACGTAATTATGAAGGGAATTTCCTTTGAAATGGTTGATTCCGGTAACACAGGAGAGCTTTATTGGTGGAGAAAACCATTTGGATATGTTAAATATGAGAATCTAGTTCTTAAAAAAATGCATATTCTTTAAGAGGTAAACTATGAAAAGACAATTAGATAGGATTCTGAGGTGGATTAACCATCCGGTTCAAACTACTAAAAATGCTTGGACGAAACTGAGGCGCACTATTTCTGCTGTTATTTTTCGTATCTATTATGGAAATAATATTGTTCTTCTTGAGAGCCATCATGAATTTGGAGGGAATAGTGGTGCGCTTTTTCGGTACATGCAAAAGGATCCAAAGTACTCGGGTTATACTTATGTTTGGTTCGTAAAAGACTATGTGGATGGAACATTCAAAAATACGCGCAGAGTACTAGTTTTTTCTTTTAAGAACACCTCATTAAAACAACAGTATCTTATTAATCACGCAAAGGTAGCATTCTTTGACGATGTCCCAGTTAGAGCGAAGGGAAAAGGAGCAAAGACAATTTACTTAACCCATGGAGCAGGACCGGTGCTCAAAAATGTTAAAGGGATTATTGTTATTCCTTCATATGTTTTTAAAGCGTTGTGCACATCAGAAAACATAGTTGATATTGAAAGCGAACAATTTAGCTTTCCGAAAGAAAAATTCTTTATATGTGGCCAACCACGAAACGATGTTTTATATGAAGAGCGGGTCGATATCTCATCCGCTATTCGATTGGACAAATCACAAATCAATATTATTTGGCTTCCT
>LXOW01139800.1_pt1 | contig 12210 bp, 7 predicted proteins | sample 1368591 | NCBI WGS metagenome assembly LXOW01 (sample SAMN04884650, study PRJNA319009) | bovine gut metagenome | isolation source: Cow rumen | host: Bos taurus | place: Italy: Legnaro (PD) | collected 2014-07-09
AAACGCTCAGGCAGGTTGTAGTCCACCTGGATGGTACCCAGCTGCCACTTACGGCCGAGGGCGTCCTTCACCATGAAGTCGAGCTTGGGACCGTAGAAGGCGGCCTCGCCGTATTCCACGTGAGCCGGCAGACCCTTTTCGTCGCAGGCCTCCTGGATGGCGGCCTCGGCCTTGGCCCAGTTCTCGTCGGTACCCACGTACTTCTCATGGTCGTTGGGGTCGCGGAGCGAAATTTGAGCTTCAAAGTTCTGGAAGTTCAAAGCCTTGAAGATGATTTCGATGATTTCCATCACTCTCCATCACGCGGATGAACTCTTCCTTCACCTGGTCGGGACGGCAGAAGATGTGGGCATCGTCCTGGGTGAACGAACGCACACGGGTCAAGCCGTGGAGCTCGCCGCTCTGCTCGTAACGGTACACGGTGCCGAACTCAGCGCAGCGGAACGGCAGGTCTTTGTAAGAACGGGGCTTGTTCTTGAAGATCATGCAGTGGTGCGGGCAGTTCATGGGCTTCAGCAAGTACTCCTCGCCTTCCTCAGGGGTGGTGATGGGGCGGAAGCTGTCGGCGCCGTAATGATCCCAGTGACCGGAGGTAACATAAAGCTGTTTGCCACCGATATGTGGGGTAATCACCTGTTCGTAACCGTATTCCTTCTGGATCTTGGTCAGGTAGTCCTGCAGGCGCAGACGGAGTTCGGTGCCTTTGGGCAACCAAATCGGCAGACCCTTGCCCACCATGTCGCTGAACATGAAGAGTTCCAATTCACGACCCAACTTGCGGTGGTCGCGCTTCTTGGCTTCCTCGAGCAGCACCAGATACTCTTCCAAGTCTTTCTGTTTCGGGAAGGTGATGCCGTAGACGCGGGTGAGCTGTTTGCGCTTCTCGTCGCCACGCCAGTAGGCACCGGCAAGAGCCGTCAGCTTCACTGCCTTGATGAAACTGGTGTTCGGGATATGGGGACCGCGGCAAAGATCCGTGAAGTCGCCGTTCTTATAGTAAGTGATGGTGCCGTCTTCAAGGTCGTTGATCAGCTCCACCTTGTATGGGTCGCCCTTTTCAGTGAAATACTTCAAAGCGTCGGCTTTGCTCACCTCAACACGCTCGAAAGTCTGCTTCTCACGGGCCAGTTCCAACATCTTCTTCTCGATGTTGGCCAGGTCAGCCTCGGTGAGGGTCATGTCGCCCGTGTCGATGTCATAGTAAAAACCATTGTCCACGGAAGGACCGATACCGAACTTCACGCCGGGATAGAGCGCTTCAATGGCAGCGGCCATCAGGTGGGCCGATGAATGCCACATGGCGGCTTTGCCTTCTTCGTCATTCCAGGTGAACAATTGGATGGTGGCATCCTCGTTGATGGGACGGGTGGCATCCCATTTCATGCCATTCACCTTGGCTGCCAACACATTACGAGCCAATCCTTCGCTCAGGCTCTTGGCGATATCCAACGGTGTCACACCGGCTTCAAACTGTCTGACGCTTTGGTCAGGGAAGGTTATATTGATCATGTTTTTTATACCTTTTTGAAAAAGCGTGCAAAAATACACATTTTTTTCATACAAAACAGTATATTTGCAAAAATTTTCAAGCAAAAAAATGAAAAAAACAACCTCACTCCTCCTCTTAGGGCTTTTGCTGTCGCTCCAGGCCATGGCTGAAGCACCCAAAGCGGTCAGCGAAACCGTCGCCCGCCAAACCGCCTCGGCTTTCGCTCGCGCCAACCTCACCGCCAAAGGCGAGTCGCTCACCTTGGTGTCATCCGATAGAATCTACATCTACAATGTGGGCAATCAGGGCTTCGTCATCGTTTCAGGCAATACTGTATTGCCTCCCGTGTTGGGTTATTCCAACGGAGCGGCCTTCCCCGACATGGAGGACGCCCCCGAAAACTTCACGGCTTGGATCCAGCGTTATCGCGACATGATCGACTTCGCCGAGGAAAAGGGCATTCAGCCCGAAGCCAAGGTGAAAGCCCAATGGGACAATGCCTTGAAAGGACGTTTCCCCGCAAAAAACGCCACCACCGTGGACCCATTAATAACTACGCATTGGAACCAAGACTGCTACTATAATGAATACTGTCCTTCAACAGGTGGTGGATGGTGGGGCGGTGGTCCATGTGGACATGCATACGCTGGTTGTGTTGCCTGTGCCATGGCACAAGTAATGAAATATTGGAACTACCCCACTCAAGGACATGGATCACATAGTTACGTGCATAGCGAATACGGAGAGCAGAGTGCCAATTTTGGCGCCACTACCTACCAGTGGAACGATATGCCTGAACAGATTTACAGTCACAACGATGCCGTGGCCACCTTGATGTACCATTGCGGCGTGAGCGTCGACATGAATTACGGTCCGGATGGAAGCGGTGCCTATTCGAAAGACGTGGAGACCGCTTTCCGCTCCTATTTCGGTTATTGCGGTGCCAGATACCGCGAGAAGAGCAAATACGATGAAGAGACGTGGATTGCCATGCTGAAGTCGGATCTCGACCTCTCCCACCCCATTTATTACTCCGGTTCACACGGCACCAGCGGTCATGCCTTCGTGTGCGACGGGTACGATGCCAACGACTTTTTCCACTTCAACTTTGGCTGGAGCGGTGCCGGTGATAACCAATACTATTCATTATACGACGTCAACAGCTACAATGAATCGCAGGCGGCGGTAATGAACATTATCCCGATGGACATCCACCCCGACGAGAACGGCATCATCTATGTCAGCGCCGATGGCAATGGCGACGGCTCCTCATGGTCAAGCGCCACACCTTTTTTACACTATGCATCTTATATTTCCAGCGGCGGCAATGTCAGGGTCTGGGTGAAGAGCGGGACCTACTATGGCGATGACACCGATCCCACCAACGCCTTTGCCGTCACCGCTTCCAACAAGATTTACGGCGGTTTCAACGGCAACGAAGGCCCTGATTTCAACCTCGATGACCGTGACATCGTTGCCCATGCCACCATCCTCGACGGAGGAGGGACCAAGCGTGTGCTGAACCAGTCCGACTTCCTCAGTTCCGGCAGCCGCGCAGTATGGGACGGATTCATCATCCAAAATGGCTGCTCCGGTTCCGGAGCCGGTGTATATCTCAACGACTACACCACCCTGTCGAACTGCATCATCCGCGACAACGTCTCCAACGGCATCGGCGGAGGTGTTTACATCAATTCCTCCATTGNNGGTTCCACCATCACCAATTGCAAGATCAGCAACAACACAGCCACGACCAATGGAGGCGGCCTGTACGCCTACAATACCGACAAGCCCGTCTTGCGCGGATGCATCATCAGCAACAACACCGCTGTCAATGGTGGCGGCATTTATGGTCGCGGCAAATGCGTGCTCACCAATTGCGACATCGTGATGAACCGTGCCACCGGGTCAAGCGGCGGCGTGTTTATCGAGAACAAGTACAGCAAATACACCAACTGTATCCTTTGGGGCAACGAGGCCAACGGCAACCCTAACCAACTGATTGGAACGGCCACTTTCGAGTACTGCGCGGTACAAGGCGGCGTGACCGGCGATGGCAACATCAACCTCCCGGCTGTCAACGATGGCGAGGAGCCTGGCGTATTCGTGCGTTTTGTCAACCCCGCTGCCGGTACCGGAACTGAATATTCCGAAGCCGATTGGAACATCGAGCCAAGGAGCATCTGTCTAAACGCCGGCAAGCCTGGCACCGCGGGCTACTCGCTCGACATCGAGGGCAACCCGAGAATCCAGCATGGAGTCGTGGACCTGGGCGCCTACGAACGAAACGCCTCGTTGACAAAGGTTGAGGATTTCCTGCCAACGGGCGGCTCCTACCTCTTCGACGGCCGTCTTCTCACTGAGTTAGGCTATTACACGGCAGTGTATCCACAGGCCCAGTGCGACAGTGTCGTGGGGCTGTCCTTGGTCGAGCCATGGGGCATCGAAGCATGTGACGATGAGTGGACCTGGGACGGGGCCGACCTCCAGGTGTTCGACCTCACGGGGCGCCAGATAGGCAACCGGTTGGAGCATTTGGCACCGGGTGTTTATGTGGTCCGTCTCACCAAAGGCGATGCGGTTACCACGAAAAAGATACTGGTGAAATAAAAAAAAGCAGAGGCAAAACCTCTGCTTTTTTTGTAAAACAAGGAAGAAGGATTATTCAGCAGCCTCCGTGTTTTCATCAGGCTCTTCCATGGGCATTTCTTCGCTTTCCACCTCCTCTTCCATTTCATCTTGGCAATTCAGCTCAGCTTTCTTAGCCTCAAGGACTTGATCAATCTCTTCAGTAAACTTGGAGAGTTCCTCTTGTTCGGCTTGGGGCATCGAATCGATACCTTCCACGCCGAGGAGGCCTAGGATGCCAAAAGTGGCCATGTCGAGCTCGTCGCAATCATTGGCTTTTTGAACGTCTCCCTTTACTTTGTCCAAAACCTTTTTGGCATCGTTGAAGGCGTTCGAGTGTTTGTTAGTGCCGTCGCAGGAGGCAAGGCCGATCATGATAACGCTCATGACCAAAGCAAGCAAAGTTTTCTTCATAATAGTGATAATAATGGTATTTTACGATGCAAAAATAAGGACTTTTTCAAAGATGCCAATCATAATCAAAAAAAGTTATAAACAAAGAATGTTGATTTTTTTCTCCGAAAAACTGTATTTTCGTGAGAAACGCTGAGGTTTATTTGATAAATTTGCCNNTAACATCAACTCATTAACTATGAAAAAGTTATTTACTTTTTTCCTGGCAATGATTGCCTCCATCACTATGATGGCACAAGTGACGACGTCAAGCATCAGCGGTAAGATCGTTGACGAGAGCGGTCCGCTTCCTGGTGCTACTGTCATCGCCACCCACATCCCTTCCGGTACTGTCTATGGCACTACCACCAACAGCGAAGGTCGTTACTCCATGCAAGGCATGAGAGTCGGCGGTCCCTACACTATTGAAGCCCGTTTCATCGGCTACACCTCTTCGAAGTTCGAAGGCATCACCCTGAAATTGGGTGAAAACTATCGTGCTGACTTCACCATGAAGGCCGAATCGATTGGCCTCGGCGAGGTTGTCATCTCGAGCGAAGTTATCAAACCCGTCAGCAACTCCATCTCGACAACCCTTAGCACCGAGGAAATTACCCTCATGCCTACCGTCACCCGCAGCATCACCGACGTTGTCAAGACCTCGCCTTATGCCAATGGTCTGAGCTTCGCCGGTAGCGACGGCCGTTCCACCAACTTCACCGTTGATGGTGCCAACTTCAACAACAACTTCGGTCTGAGCAGCGCTCTCCCCGGCGGTGGCACCCCCATCTCCGTGGACGCCATTGAGGAAATCCAGGTGGTGGTCGCCCCCTTCGACGTACGTCAATCCAACTTCGTCGGCGGCGGCATCAACGCCATCACCAAGTCTGGTACCAACCAGTTCCACGGCTCAGCCTACACCTATTACACTAACCAGACCCTCCGTGGTAACAGACTGCTGGGCGAGGACCTCGGCGTCCGTCCCGAAGAAAGCACCTGGACTTATGGCGCTACCGTCGGTGGTCCCATCGTGAAGAACAAATTGTTCTTCTTCTTGAACGCTGAGAGAACCCAAGAGCCTTCAGAGGTCATCCCCTATCGTCCTGGCGAAGAAGATGCCGCTATGCTCGACCTGATCTACGACAAGCTGATCAACGACTACCACTACAACCCCGGTTCCTACACCGACTATCCTGGTGGTAACAGCAACCTGAAACTCTTGGCCCGTATCGACTGGAACATCAATGACAATAACAAATTGATGGTCCGTTTCAACAGAACCAGTAACAACAACTGGGTCGCTCCCAACGGCAACTCCTGCGACGACAACTTCCGCAACAAGAGCTTCAACCGTTCCAGCGAGATCTCCTTCCCGTTCTCGAACAACATGTACTCCATGCGTAACGATGTGATGTCAGTCGCCACTGAATTGAACAGCCGCTTCTCCACCTCAGTGAGCAACCAGTTCATCTTCACCTACACCGACATCAACGACCAGCGCGGTTCCAACTCAAGCCTCTTCCCCCACATCGATATCATGAGCGGTTACGATGACTACGCTGAGCTTGGCAACTTCAAGCCCTTCACCAGCCTTGGTTATGAGCTCTTCAGCTACAACAACGGTGTGAAGAACAAAGTGTTCAACGCTACTGACAACGTGACCTACTACACTGGCAACCACAAGATCACTGCAGGTGTCAACTGGGAACGCCAAAGCGCCAGCAACTCCTACATGCGTAATGGTACGGGTTACTATCGTTTCGCCAGCGTCGAAGACTTCCTGACCGGCGCCATGCCCGTGAGCTTCGCTCTCTGCCTCGGCAACAACGGCGAGAAGAACCCTCGCGGTGAAATCACCTACAACCAATTCGGACTCTATGCCCAGGACGACTGGAACATCACTGACAACTTCAAACTGAACTTTGGTGTCCGCGCCGACGCTATTGTCTTTGACAATTCTCAACTGATGACCAACAACGCCATCCTCGACTACGACATGGGCGGCAAATCCGTCAACACTGGCCTTTGGCCCAAGACCCGCGTTCAGGTTTCACCTCGCGTCGGCTTCACTTGGAACGCCTCTGAAGAACTGACCGTCCGTGGCGGTACCGGTTTCTTCCAAGGCCGTCTGCCTCTCGTATTCTTCACCAACATGCCCCAAAATGCCGGTATGATCCAAACCCTCTTCAAAGGAAATAATTACAGCGGTCAGCTCCATGATGGTGAAGGTCTTACCGAAATCAACGGCGTTTATTATTCCGACGCTGCTTTGGCCAACCTGCAATCTCTGGTGAATCCCGACGGCACCGTCATCACCGATGTCAACCAAATGGCCCAGGTCCTCGGTCTCAACACCACCGTCACTCCTGAAGACGGTCAACTCCCCAGCGAAATCAACGGTGTGGATCCCGAATTCAGAATGCCCCAGATCTGGAAGTCCATGTTAGGTATCGACTGGAACATCCCGGTTTCATTCCCCTTCACCTTCACCTTGGAAGGCATGTTCAACAAGACCATTTGGGGTGTCCGCTTGGTTGACTGGAACCTCAACTATGACATGATTGCCAACGCCGGCGACGACGTCCGCTTCGACGGCCCCGACCACCGCGTCAACTACAGCCTCCTTGGCGAATACACCTATGGCTCACATCCCGCTTATGTGCTGACCAACACAAGAGATGGCTATGGCTACGTCATCAACGCCGCCATCAACATGACCCCTGCCAAGAATTTCGACATCCACGCTGCTTACACCCACACTGAAAGCAAGGAAATCTCCGGCATGCCCGGCAGCGCCGCCTCTTCGGCCTACTCCAACCTCTACAGCATCGATGGTCCTACCTTCGTAGGTATCCAGCGCAGCCAGTATGTCATTCCTGACAAGGTCACCGTGGGTGCTGGCTACATGTTCCCGGCCCTCTTCGATGGCGACGGTGTCAGAATCAACCTGTTCTACACCGCTTTCTCCGGTGGCGCCTACAACTATGTCTACTCCAACGACCTGAACGGCGACGGCATGGCCGCCGACCTCCTGTACATCCCCAAGGATGTCCACGAACTCCAGTGGGTCAGCGAAGAAGACATGAATGCCTTCGAGAAATTCATGAACAACGATCCTTACCTGAGCACCCACAAAGGCCAGTATGCCGAGGCTTACGCCGGCCGCTCACCTTGGGTCCATCTCCTCGATGCCCGTATCGCCAAGACCTTCAAGAAGACCTATGGCAAGACCACACACAACTTCGAACTCAGCGTCAACATCGACAACCTTCTCAACATGTTCAACTCCTCATGGGGCCTCTACAAGTATAGCTGCTACGGCTACACCGATGCTATCGCTCCTCTGAAAGTTGACCATATCGAAAACAACACTCCTGTGTTCTCGATGAACAAAGTGAACGGTGAGTATCCGACCCAAACCTACACCAAGTACAACGAGACCAACTACAACCAATGCTGGTCTGTCATGCTTGGCCTGAAGTACAGCTTCTAAACTGCCAACGTTGGCAACAACAAAAAAGCACCTCGAAATTTTTCGAGGTGCTTTTTTTGTTTGGCCTTACGGCTGGATTCTTGCCGGTGGCTTTTATCTTTTAAACAGGTATTATTGTCAGAATGTTGAAATATCGTACCAACCGAAATCCGGGTCTTTCTCAGGTTGCCAGGTACGAACCTTGATGATGGGAGCATTGGGGTCGTTCAAGTCAACCATGAGGAAAAGGTAGCCCGTGTCGCCGTAATTGTCGGAATAGTAGTCCTGCCTGATCTGGATACCATAAATCTCGCCAAATTCCTTGGCTGCTTTCTTGATGATATTGTCGGCAAAGCGGATGTTGATGAATTCCTTACTGTCAAAGCATCTCTCCAGGTGCGCGAGGTATTCGTTCTTGGTATAGCGGTTGTATTTTATGATCTTGTTGTCGAGGTAACGCGTTTGCTCTTCCTTGCTCTGGTAATCGGCCCTTTTTGCCACCGTACCGGTAATAATGATGGCGTTATCATCAAAAATATCCTTTAAATAATCGAGACGTTCCAAGGCGAAAGCAGTCTTGTAGTTTTCGAGGAACTCGGTCAGGATAATACGTGACTTTACGCTGTAATCACTGTGATCCAGAATGTCGTCGGCCGCTGCCTGTTCCAATCCGAAGGCAACACAGCGGATTTTCTTGTCGGCGTCGAAGGTGAAGTTGACGTTCTCGACAAACTTGCGCTTGTTGTTCTTGAAACTGAAGCTCATGGGGAGGCTTCGGCAGAGCACCTCTTGGCCGTCCTTGATGTATTGGAAATCGGGCGCGGCCACGATGCGGGCACTGCCGTAGTTGACCAGTTTGGTGAACATGTCAAATCCCTCATCAGTAAAATAACCATTGACAGAACCGTAGTTTTTGGTTTTGATTGCCTCAACAATCTTGCCCATGATCACATTGTACGACTCCCTTTCGGCTTCACTGCAAGTTGATACGGGATTTGTCTCCGAGGCGGTTCCTGACGTGAGATGGTTGGGAGACGGCTTGGCTGGTAAGGCGGGAATATGGTCACCGGCAACCATGATGGTGGCTTTGCGGAAAACACACCCTTTCATGACTTCCACCACTTTCCCAACTTCCTTTTCCATATGGGCCTGGCCTTCATACTCGTACTCGCACTTGATTTTCAAATTGTCGGTAGAAATACCGGGGAGCATCTCCATGAGGCCGATGCCGTCGGTGGCGGTATGAATATTGGTCTGTCCTCGACCGTCGAAAAACGTATAGTCGAGGCAGCTGACGGGCTGGTTCTTATAGGTGATGTACAACGTGACAATCTCACCGTCAACATTTTGTTTTTGGGCCTTGATGTTCGAGAAAATCTCATCCATCTGGTTAGGAATCCAAGTCCTCAAATGGACGCCACGCTCAGGCGACGAGATGGTGTCGGAGCTGGGCAGACTGGTCAGGAGGCAATAAGCCCAGTAATAATAGCGCAACGCCACATCGATTTTGCCTTTGGTCTCGTTTTTCTGAGCCAGTTGGATGTAATCGTTGACTTTGATTTGGCGGTTCCTGAAAAACTTTGCCTTTTCCGAGGCTTTCACATAGCGGATGATATGTGCCTTGGGCTCCTGGGAGATGGTAATCTGCATGGTGCTGTCAAGGGTGACCTGAGAGTAAGTTTTCATCACCGAACGGACGGCTGAATGCGAGTCGACTTTACCATCGGCGATGACTTCCTCCTCGATATGCTTGAACTCGCTTTCGATGTTCACGGAGATTTTCTCCACCAGATCCTGAAGGGCTTGCTTATCGGCCTGTTTGTTGGTCTCCCCGAACCCTTCGCCCCAAAGGTATTCTTTGCTGTTCTTGATCTCGCTGACGCTTTGAGCTGCCAGCAGCAACGGGAAGGCTATGGTTAAAATGGCTAGTAAAATCCTTTTCATAGGCTTATTAAAAGAAGGGGTTCCCATCGAAACCCCTTCTTGCTTTGATGTTAACAATCAGTTATTCTTCTTTGAAAGCTTCCTGGACGAAGTCGGAAACCTGCTTGGCATACTTCTGGGCAGCGGCGCTTTCCTTCATGGCATCTTCGAGGGCGCGCAGACGGGCTTTCGAAGCAGCCGATTCATTCACCAGGCAATAGGTCTGCATTTCGAACACTTCCTGGCCCTTTTCGCCTTTTCCCTTGGAGCGGATTACAGAGAAGCAGGGGACTATTTCGCCTTTGATTTCGGCTTCAACCTTGTTCTCGTATGCGGCGTAGAACTTGTCGAACTCTTCCGGAACTTCATCGGCGTTGCCAAAGATATCCCTGATGACTCTACCTCTAATGTTTGACGAGGCTTTCTGGGCGTACTTGATCATGGCGGAGTTGAGAGCCATCTGTGAGCCTACACTCTTGGAGACGAAAGCGGAGGCTTCACCCATCTCTTCTTTCATATTGGGATCTTTAAGTGCTTCATAATACTCAAGCAAGGCGACTTCGAGTGACTTGGGAGTTCCGTAGATGGTCCAACCTCCCTTTTTGAACTCTTTCATCTTTGCCTCGGCCTGACGGGCGCGGGCTTTTTCAAGATTTGAGGTTGATGAGCAGCTGGGCATGATCATGATTGCTGAAAGCACTAACATTAAGATTACGCTAAGTTTTTTCATTTACTTTTCCTTTCTAAATTAGTTGTTATTGATTCTGTTAATTAAAATTGTTTTGTTTGTTGTTTTGTTTGCTTAATAGAGACTACAAGTTTACGGGATTAGTCCGAAAAAACCTATTTTTTTTGAAAATAATTCTTATTTAATTGACAATCAGTCATTTATTTTTGTCTGTACGAGACGTACACTTCTTCCATAGCTGCGGTATTCGCTGCTGTTCGGGTAAATGCCATAAAGGTTGAACTCCAGGCAATGGGCGCTTGATGCACCTGCGGCGGTGGCCGACCAATATTCGCCCGTGACGTTGTCAAAGGCCACTTCATACTCGCTTCGACGTCCAGCGGCAGGAAGAAACACGGCACCGTTTTTCTCGAGTGTATCCCATTGCGAGACGGGGATGACGTTGCTGCCATATCCGGCTTGGGGGTTGTTCACCTCATTCAGGGGGAAGGTATTCTCCAGCCATTCATCGGGAAGCAGGATAATGCCGTTCACACCGGCTACATTGCCCTTGGCGTAGCCAATCCCCGACTCTGTGAAGCGTTGGTTAAACAGGTATTGCCATTCCTCTTTGGTAAGGGTGCGCCATTGGTTTTCGGTGTCCGACCCGTTGGCTATCTCGTTGTATCCCCAGTCGGCCTTCCCGGTTTGGTCGTTCAGGTTGTTGGTGTAGAACCCATAGACGTGNNATCCATCCGGCGTTGCTCGAAGACGCATTCCTGTTCCTGGTGCCCATGCAGTCCCATTGGTGTTCCGCAAATCGCCATGTATTGGTGGAAGCTTGATATTGCAGGTTGCCGGGAGAAAAATACACCTTTTTATTGGGGCCGACCGAAAACACCCTTTTGTCGGTATACTTAGGCCGTAGCGAGTCAGTGGCCGGCTTGGGAGTTTTCGGGTTGTCTTTCCTTTTGGACGGCACTTTCAACCGCAACTCATAGGTGCGGCCCGCCTCGATGGTTTCGGGAAACCAATAGTCCCTGATGCCTTCGTATTCAGGGTGAAGGATGGTGATTTTGCGCAGTCCATGAGGCACCCACACCCAAATCTCCCCTACCCTTTGCTTGGTGTCAACAATGCCCATCGCCCCACCTTCGAAAACGAATCCCTTTTCGTTGGTCATCACTTTGATCAGTGCCGCCACGTCACCGTTTTGGTCAATGCGTTTGCCTTCCTTGCTCAACGTGGTCACATCGGTCGGGAGGGCATTGAATGATTTCACGATAATGCTTTGGGCGAATCCCGCAATGATCGAAAACAGTAAGAATGAGAGTAAACAATATCTTTTCATAAAAACCATATGTCTTAAGAGATAGACAAAGTTAGAAAAAATAGTCCAATTGGATAAAAACATCGGACAGTTTTTCGACAAACGCACTCGGAATTGCCGATGAAACCATCGCAAAGGTTACCGGACTGAAACCTGAGGAATTTGAGAAATTGGAAAGATAACGCTTCCAACTTAAGCCCGTCTTAGGAGCGTTTTTTTGGTGGGGGATGGTGAGGTACATTTCTTCGGATCACCAGCAAAACCCTGTGTGAAGAGTTATGAGAAAAGGAGTATCTTTGCGGGAAAGA
>LXOW01463647.1_pt2 | contig 12208 bp, 9 predicted proteins | sample 1368591 | NCBI WGS metagenome assembly LXOW01 (sample SAMN04884650, study PRJNA319009) | bovine gut metagenome | isolation source: Cow rumen | host: Bos taurus | place: Italy: Legnaro (PD) | collected 2014-07-09
ATAAACGAAAATAATGAAAAGTTGGCTAAATCTACTTTAGAAAGAAAAAAAATGTATGGTGAAAAAGACCCTGATACAGAATACAAACGCATTTCAAATGAAGTAGATACTGCAGAAAAAGAATTAAAACAAATTCGGAAAAAGCGTGATGAATACAATTTAAAAGAACAGGAAACAAAGCAAGAGATTGTCAAGTTTGAAGGTTCAATAAAAGAATTAACTTCTGCAATAGATAAAAATACTGTGAAGTTGCAGGAAGAAACNNAAAAAAGAAGAAGAACGTTTGTCTAACGCATTAAAAAAAGCTGAAAAGGCTAATAAAAATGCAAAAGAAGAATTAGAAAAACTTGGAACAAAATTTTCTAGCTTAGTTACGTTAAAAGATGAAAATACAAAGAACTTATCTGATTTGAAAATTGAGTTGGACGAAGCCAACAAAACTTATATGGAAAAACTTTCCGAAAATGGATTTTTATCAGAATCCGAATTTAAGTTAAGTGTTATGGATAAAAAAGAACGGGAACGTCTAACAAAGCGTGAAAAAGAGTTAGATATAGAAAAAAACAGAAATCAGGGAAGCATTGTTCTTGCTCAAAAGAATCTTACAGAAGCCAAAGAAAAAGTTACAACGAATAAAACGCTTGATGAACTGCAAGTCGAGCTAAGTGAACTTACTAGACAACATGGAGAAACAACTAAGAATATAACAATTTGGGAAGAAAGTCTTAAATATGACGCACAAAACCAAGATAAATACGATGAATGTCAAAAGCGTATTAAACAGCAAAAAGACATTGTGCTTCGTTGGGAAAGCTTAAACAGCTTAATTGGTTCCGCAAATGGTGATAATTTTAGAAAATTTGCTCAAGGCATTATGTTTGAAAGGGTTGTTTACCAAGCTAACAGGTATTTAAGCAGAATTTTATCAAGATACGAGCTTGTTCAGGATCATGAAAACCCATTGGTTCTGAATGTTAAGGATTATGATCAAATGGGTGTTATAAGACCAGTAAAGAATCTTTCTGGCGGTGAAACTTTTGTTGTATGTTTATCTCTTGCACTAGGTCTTTCAAGTATAGCAAGTTATAAAGTAGCTGTAAATTCTATGTTCTTGGACGAAGGTTTTGGCTCTTTAGATTCCTTTGCGCTGGAAAAAGCCCTTCATGCCTTAAAGAGCTTAAACGCCGAAGGAAAAACAATAGGTATTATCTCCCATGTTGGGCTTGTTAAAGAGCGAATTGGTACGCAAATAAATGTAGAACCAATAGGAAATGGTCACAGCGTAATAAGCGGACCTGGAGTTTCCAGAATAGAATAAAAAACTTAGGTTACCTGTTTATGCGTAGAGTGTAAACAGGTTTCTTAAATAAAAGTATTGTCATTGTGCGTAATGTATAATATAATATTTGTAAAATAAGAAACTGCTTTTTGACAAAAGGCCTTGAAGGATTATATTGATGCCCAGCTATGATAAAATTGACTTAACANNTTGGCACCAAACCTTAAAAGAGAATATTCACTTTTAAAAAAACTTGTTGATAAAGGTTTATTAAAGGAAATTGCAGAAAATTCCTCTACTGATGAAGATATGCAGAAGAAAATAATTTCAAAAACACGAAGGTTTTTGGTTGATGATGAGTTCTTACAACCAAATATTGCAGATTTTCATATAGGTATATTGTGTAAGGTTTTAAAATTTAAGACTGGTTTATCTGTTTCAAACAGTCAGATTGAAAATAAGTTAAGATTGTTAATTAATGCAAAAAGAAAAAGGTCTATTCAAGAAAAAAAGTTAAATGAAACTTCTGTTGTTTCTCCAGTTGAATTAGACAATAAACCTGATAATTTAGAGAATTCAGGCGATTCTAAAAGTGTTGATGAGTCAGACAGTCTTTTTCAAGCTATAATGTCTGAAATGGTTACTTGTCCTGCTGGTCATTTTATAATGGGTAGTCCAGAAACCCAGTATGGTGAGCAAAAAGAAGGATTTTGGAACTCTTTGTTTGGTGAAAAAGAAGTTTTGCAAGAAGGTGAATTAGGCAGATATAATAACGAAAATCAACATGAAGTTATTATTAGCAAAGAATTTAAAATAGGCAAATACCCTGTAACACAAAAGCTTTATAAAGAAGTAATGGGAGGAAATCCAGCCAAATTTAAAGGCGATGATTATCCTGTTGAACATGTGAGCTGGAATGACGCAAAAGCTTTTTGTGATAAACTAAATAAAAAATATGCCTCACTGTTGCCTGCTGGATATATGTTTGATTTACCTACGGAAGCTCAGTGGGAATATGCCTGCCGAGCTGGAACAACGACAGCTTTAAATAATGGCAAAAACCTCACCTCAGAAGAAAAGGCAAAGTGTATTAACTTAGATGAAGTTGGCTGGTATAATCAAAACTCCGAAAATACAACGCACCCTGTAGGGAAAAAAAAGCCAAATGAATGGGGAATCTACGATATGCACGGAAATGTGTGGGAATGGTGCAGAGACTGGTATGATAACTACCTTTTAGGCAGTTGCGTAACAGACCCAGTAGGTCCTAGTACTGGTTCTCGTCGTATTTTACGTGGCGGTAGTTGGTTTAGCTATGCTAGGTGTTGTCGTTCAGCTTTTCGTAGTAACAATTATCCAGATGGCAAGGTTGATATTTTAGGTTTTAGGCTTGCTATTGTTCCTATTCAATAAATATTTAATGTTCGTATCTTTGATTATTAGTTAAGCTATTCTAATTGCTTCTAAAAAGTAAACGGCTGTTAAAAGAGCATCGCCAAAGCAACTTGAACCTTGGTGTGCTATTGTTCCGTCATGCCACCATGCTAGGAGTAAATCAGTAAAACCTGCATTAAAAGCCATATCTGAAACAGTAGAAACTTCTATGTAGTTTTCCTCTGTGATTTCTTGGTCTGGCAATGGTGTAGGTCCTATAACTGTTCCAGAGGCGAATCGTTCTTTTAAAAGATATTTTAAAATGATTGAAGCTATTTGCGAGGTTGGAAGTTTATTATTGTTTTGGTCAAAAATTGTAAGCTTTTGACCGTCATCGCTGACTTCTGCCGAATAACCTGTAACATTCCTTTTTAAAAGTATTTCAGNNGCTGGAAAAGGTATGTCTAATTTCGCAAAATAATCGCCTTTTTCTATATATTTGTCGCTTAGATTTATTAAATTGTTTACGTAACCGTTAAGCATTTCTGTTTGACCGATTACGCCAGTTTTGTCTTTTTTAATCTGTGGTTTTTCTGATAAAATATCTTGTGAGTCAAAATACCCGCCATGGGAACTAATAGCTGTTAGTTTTAAGAGTTTTCTTGTATCGTCTGTTGAAAGGTAAAGACCTAATGGTGCGCTTCTAACGGTCATTGCTTGAGAAAAAGCACACAGCGGAACGGGTTCGGCAGGCATAAATACATTAATTCCAAGTCTAGAAAATCCTTCAGCCGTTTCTCCAGCTTTAAGCATTGCCATTGCAGAAGCCGAATAAGCCAAAAAAATAGAGGGATAATTCTTACACATATTGCAAATATGGAAGAAAAACTCTCTATTTTCTGGTTTTTCAGACCAGAGAAGTTCATTTGCTTCATCTAGTCTGAAAAGTATAGGTTCAAGTTTATTTGTGCTTTCCATTATTGGAAAATTGCCGCTCCGCCTAACATTACTGCATCATTGGTAAATTTAGCTTCTTTTATTAGTTTTCTGTCTTTGCCTGCAACAGGTAATATAGTTTTATTCATCGTTTCTTCGAGTATGGGCATGAAGTATTTCTGCAATGCCATCATACCGCCGCCAAGCAATACTATATCGGGGTTGAGGAGAGTGTGAATGTTTGCTATAGCTAGACCAAGGTAATAACCGACTCTTTCTATGGCTTCTATTGCAAGTTTGTCGCCTTGATCTGCGGCTTTTCCTATAAGAGGACCATGAACGTTTTTAACATCGCCGTCAATCATATCTTTTATGATTGTTTCTTTACCTGCTTTTATTTGGGCTTTTACGTAATTTTCCATGCCTGTGCCAGAAGAATAAGCTTCTAAGCAACCATGTTTACCGCAACCGCAAACAGGGCCATTGGGATCTAAGCAAATATGACCAATTTCGCCAGCAGAATTTGTGCTACCGTTTAAAAGTCTGCCATTCATAACAAAACCAGAACCAACGCCTGTTCCAACAAAAATATTTGCAAAGTTGGCAAGACCTTTTCCATTACCGAATTTTTGTTCGGCAACTGTTGCTGCTCTAACGTCGTTTAATACTTTTACAGGTAGCTTAAGTTCTTTTTCTAGTTGTTCGCCTAGTGGAACATGATTCCAGCCAAGATTTGGAGCGTAAATAACTTCGCCTGTTTCTGGATTAATCTGACCAGCGGCACCGATTCCTACGCCTTCCATTTTGTTTAGGTCATAGCCTTCGGCAGCTTGTTTAACAGCACTTATCATTGAATTAATAATATTTTCTGTGCCTTTTTCGGCATTAGTTGGAACAACAACTTTTTTTAATATTTCTCCATTTAAACAAAGACAGGAAGCTATTTTTGTGCCGCCAAGATCTATACCCANNAAGTAATTTTAAATATTCGCCGTAAGCGGACTTTCCATAGAACTTTACGGCTTCCTGAAGCTGTTCTTCATATATCCAGCCTTTACGCCAAGCTATTTCTTCTAAGCAGGCTATTCTGAAACTCTGTCTTTCCTGAATTGTTTGAACAAATTGTCCTGCATCTATAAGGCTATCACATGTGCCTGTGTCTAACCATGCAAAGCCTCTTCCGAGAGTTTCAACTTTTAATTTACCTGCTTTTAAATACTGATTATTTACTTCGGTGATTTCAAGTTCGCCTCTTGCGCTTGGTTTTATGCTTTTGGCAATAGAGCAGACATCTTTGTCATAGAAATATAATCCTGGAACGGCAAAGTTGCTTTTGGGCTTTTTGGGCTTTTCTTCTATAGATAATGCGTTTCCATGTTCGTCAAAATCTACGACACCGTATCTTTCTGGGTCTTTTACTGGGTAGCCAAATATAACGGCTCCATCTTTATTTGCTGAAGCACGTTTTAATATTGCAGAAAAACCATGACCGAAGAATATGTTATCGCCTAATATAAGACAGCTTTCATCACCGTTTATGAATTGTTCGCCAAGTATAAAAGCCTGAGCTAATCCATCTGGACTTGGCTGGATTTTATATTCAAGATTGATACCCCATTGAGAACCATCTCCTAGAAGTTCTTTGAAACGTGGCGTATCTGATGGAGTTGAAATAATCATTATATCTCTCATGCCTGCCAACATAAGCACAGACAGAGGGTAATAAATCATAGGCTTATCGTAAACCGGTAATAATTGTTTACTGGTAACTAATGTAAGCGGATAAAGCCTTGTTCCAGAACCACCTGCTAAAATTAATCCTTTCATTCAATTATTCCTTTCAAAAAATGGAGAAGATAAATAAGAGATTAGAGCTAAAAATATTTTAAACTCTAATCTCTTGTTTTATTAACTTTTCGCTAGTGTTTTTGCCCAGCCGTCTTTTAATGTAATTGTTCTGTTAAACACTGGTTTTTCTGGTTGAGAATCCTTGTCTTTGCAGAAATAACCTATTCTAATAAACTGAACTGTTGTTCCGACAGGAACTTCTGCTAGAGCAGGTTCAACGTAGGCGTTTTCTATAACTTCAAGAGAATTTGGGTTAAGAGTATCGAGTAGATCTTTACCTTCAGCAACTTTGCTTGGGTCTTCTGCGGTAAAGAGATGATCATACAATCTTACTTGAGTTTTTACGCCGTCTGCTACAGATACCCACTGAATTGTGCCTTTAACTCTTCTTCCGTCTGGGGATGAACCACCTTTGCTTTCGGGGTCGTATTCACAATGTAGTTCAACGATATTGCCTTTTTCGTCTTTGATTACTTCTTTGCAAGTAATGTAGTAAGCATGTTTTAAACGAACTTCTGCGCCAGGGGCAAGTCTGAAGTATTTCTTTGGAGGATTTTCCATGAAATCGTCTGCGTCGATATAGATTTCTCTGGAAAACTTAACTTTTCTTGTACCTGCGTTTGGATCTTCTGGGTTATTGTCTGCGTCGAAATAATCAACCTGATCTTCGGGGTAATTGGTAATAACCACTTTAATTGGTTTTACAACTGCCATAAATCTAGGTGCTTTTAAGTTAAGATTGTCTCTTATAGCGCTTTCTAGAATTGCAAAGTCGACTGTGCTGTTTGCTTTTGCAACGCCAATGCGGTTACAGAATTCTATCATGGCTTCGGCTGGATAACCTCTGCGTCTAATGCCAGAAATAGTAGGCATTCTTGGGTCGTCCCAACCGTTTACTTTTTTTTCTTTAACCAATCTTAAAAGCAAGCGTTTGCTCATAACCGTATGGGTAAGGTTTAAACGAGCAAATTCATATTGATGAGGTTCGGAAGGAACTGGCAATGTTTTTATGAACCAATCATAAAGTGGGCGGTGGTTTTCAAATTCCAAAGTACAAATAGAGTGGGTTATATGTTCTATAGCGTCTGACTGACCATGAGTAAAGTCATACATTGGGTAAATGCACCACTTTGTGCCTGTTCGTGGGTGAGAAGCGTGAACAATACGATAAATAACTGGGTCACGCATGTTTATATTTGGAGAAGCCATATCAATTTTGGCTCTTAGAACTTTTTCTCCGTCTTTAAATTCACCGTTTTTCATACGTTCAAAAAGGTCAAGGTTTTCTTCAACGCTTCTTTCTCTGTATGGGGAATTTTTGCCAGGTTCTGTTAATGTGCCTCTTGTATCTCTAATTTCATCGGCAGTCTGGTCATCAACATAGGCAAGACCATTTTTTATCATGAAAATAGCCCATTCATAAAGCTGGTCGAAATAGCTGGAAGCGTAGTATTCATGTTCGCCCCAATCACAACCGAGCCATTTTAAGTCTTCCTTAATTGAATCGATATATTCTTGTTCTTCTTTGGCGGGATTTGTATCGTCAAATCTTAAATGGAACTCGCCATTGTAGTCTTTTGCAATGCCATAGTTAAGGCATATAGACTTAGCGTGTCCTATATGCAGGTAACCATTTGGTTCGGGAGGGAATCTTGTAACGATTTTTTCATATTTGCCTTCTTTAAGGCCTTCGTCGATAATATCGCGAATAAAATTAGAAGGTTTTGAAGAGGTTTCTTCGGTAGTCATTTATATACCTCAAATAAAATAAAGTCTCCACATACTACCACAATGAAAAGCATACCGCAAGAAGGGGAATACTTTCATTTTAAAATAATGCTTTCTTGTCTTTTATACTTTTTTTGAGTATACTATACTTTATTATGTTAGAAATAAGTATATTTATTTTTTTACTTTTATGTTCTGGTCTTTTTTCTGGTAGCGAAACGGCTATAACAGCTATAAGCGATGTTACTTTTGCTTATGGTAAAACTAAAACAGAAAAACTTGCTTTTTGGCTTTCGCAAAATAAAGAAACTGTTATAGGCGCAATACTGGTTGGAAATAACATCGTTAATACTGCTTTGGCTGTATATGCTGGCGTTGTTTTTGATAAATACTTTGTAGAAACAAAGATACTTTCTGAAACAGCAGGTCCGATAGTTTCAGCTACTTTAGCCGTTGTTTTCCTTTTAGTTTTTGGAGAAGTCGTTCCAAAACAAATAGGCGTTAAGTATTCAAGAGAGTTTGTGTTAGTTATAGCTTATCCGACTTATTTTATGGTTATGCTGTTAAAGCCTATAACAAAAACCTTGGATTTTATTAGTGAAACTTTTGTTAAATTTTTGCCTAGCAAACCTGATGGCTCAGATGCACCTACTGTGCAGGAAGTAATTGCTTTGGCACGTTCCAGCGAAGAAGGCGGTCATATAGATTCCTTAGAAAGAAACCTTATGGAACGCTCTGGTAAATTTAACGATATTGCTGCTATAGATTTAATGGTTCCAAGGAATAAAGTTACAGGTGTTTCATTAAATATAAGTAATAAAGAGCTTATGAAGGTTTTTAGGGAAACCATGTATTCTAGGGTTCCAGTATATAAAAGCAATATAGACGAAATAGTTGGGATTTTTAACTACAAAGAATTGCTTAAAGTTTCTCCTGAAGAAATGGAAACTTTCAAAATTTCAGACCACATGATTAAGCCACTTTATATTCCTGAAAATGTGCTAGTTGGCGATTTACTTGAAAGAATGCGTAAAACTCGCTGTCACATGGCTATTGTTCTTGATGAGTTTTCGTATACTCAAGGTATCGTTACAATGGAGGATATTCAGGAACGCGTATTTGGCGTTATTAACGACGAGTATGATGATAATCAGCCTGAAGTAAAACGCACAGAAAGCGGCGTGATGGAATATGAAGGTAATAAAAGCTTACAAGAATTAAGCGAAGAACTTGGAATAGAATTTCCACCTAAGGTAAGAAAAAGAGTAAATACGCTTAATGGCTTTTTAACAGATATGAAAGGCAATTTTTTAAAGGAAAACGATAAATTTTATTTCGATAAATATTGCTTTACTGTTGTAAAAATGGCTGGTTTCAGAGCAGAAACTATTTCAATTACGCAAAAATAAACTAGCCCAAAATATTTGAGCTAGTTTAAGATTATACTATATAATATAGTAACTTATATTATTCTGAAAACATTGGAGTAGACAGGTATCTGTCGCCAGAATCTGGAAGAAGCGCAACTATTATTTTGCCTTTGTTTTCTGGGCGTTTTGCTAATTCAGAGGCTGCGTATACTGCTGCACCAGCAGAAATACCGACTAACAAACCTTCTTTTCTTGCCAATGCTTTTCCTGTTTCAAATGCCTTTTCGTTTTCAACTGTTATAACTTCATCATATATTTTTGTATTGAGCGTTTCAGGTATGAAGCCTGCTCCAATTCCTTGGATTTTATGAGGTCCAGAAACGCCTTTAGAAAGAACTGGAGAACCTGCGGGTTCAACGGCAACAATTTTTATATTTGGATTTTTTTCTTTTAAAAATTTGCCAACGCCTGAAATTGTTCCGCCTGTTCCAACGCCTGCTACGAAAATATCAACTTTACCGTCTGTGTCTTCCCAGATTTCTGGGCCTGTTGTTTTAAAGTGCATTTCAGGGTTTGAGGGATTTGTAAATTGGCTTGGAATTAAGCTATTAGGAGTATTTTTTACTAATTCGTTTGCTTTTTCTATAGCACCTTTCATGCCTTTTGCGCCTTCTGTTAAGACTATTTCTGCACCATAAGCTTTTAAGAGATTTCTTCTTTCAACGCTCATTGTATCTGGCATGGTAAGTATAATTTTATAGCCTTTGGAAGCAGCTAAAGCGGCTAAGCCTATTCCTGTGTTTCCACTTGTTGGTTCTATTAAGGTTGCGCCAGCTTTTATTAATCCTTTTGATTCGGCGTCTTCGATCATTGCTTTTGCAATTCTGTCTTTTACGCTGCCAGCAGGGTTAAAGTATTCAACTTTGCCGTATATTTCTGCTTGAATATTATTTTGATTAATATAATTTGTAAGCTTTAAAAGTGGTGTATTTCCGATTAGTTCAGTTATGTTTTCATAAACTTTCATTTTTTTACTCCTGAATTATTGTTTTATGAAACAATAGNNTTAATATTGCAAAAAAAAATCGGCTGATTGTTTATCAGCCGATTTTGTAAGTTTTACACTCTTAGAACATTGGTTGTAAGAAGCCTAGGTGAGATAAAATCTTGGTAAGAGTTTTGTTCTTGGCGCCTTCAACATCGCCAGGACCAAATTCATCTTCTGTATCTGTAGCTAGATGATACTCTAAGGCTTCTTCTATGTCTTGCATAATGTTGCTGCGAAGTTCAGCGGTAAATTCTTCAGATTTGATTGCTACACAAACTTCTGAATTTACTTTTTCGCTGAGAGCATCGAAATTATAACTGCCAATTACGCTGACTTTTCCATCGAATACGAATGTTTTGCCATGTAACTGACCGTCTTTGTTTCTAGCAAAGAAACGCATTGTTGGCATTTCTGTAAGCATCTTTTTCCAGTCTCTTAAAACAACTGCTTCGGTTGGAGCACTGTCTGAGGAGCGTTCACTGTTGCTATGTATATATATTGGAATACCACGAGCAGCGGCTCTGTGAAGAGCTGCATCGGCTCTATCGGTGAGAGCAAAGTATGGGTTCTGTATATATATTTCTGTGCGGCATGCATCAATGTATTTTACGATGTTTTCGGTAATATCTTTTCTATCACCGGTAAGTGAGTTATTATCAATAATGTGGGCTGGAACAACATGGCAATAATCCATAAGACGGAAGTTTCTGTAGTTGTTCATGTGAACATACTGATTTAATTCTTTATTAACTTGTTTAACCATAGAATTAAATGTGTTGTTTTTGCTTTTTCCGTTATAGAGTTTACAATTTGCTAAGTAATAACTCATGCTGTTGTAAGCAGCTACCATTTTATTTGTATAACCGCCGCTAAATTTATCTGTTAGCTTGTTTTCGGCATCGTAAGCTTTCATAGAAGTAAATTCTTCGTCGAAAGCGACTTTTAACTGTGAGCATATCTTTTCGCTGTCGATAATAACGTCGCAGTCACGCCATGCATCTTCCATATCTTCTTCGTTTACAAGATATGTATTAGCAATGTTTCTGCCGCCCATTATACACTTTGCGCCGTCAACAATCACGATTTTGTCGTGGTTGCTTGATTCCATTTTTCGTAAGTCGGTAAATGTACTTAAAATATTAGAAGTAAATGGATTGTAAACTTTTACTTCGATATTTTTATTTTTAGCGAGCTCAAGTAAATAGCCTCTGGTTCTTACGCTTATTTTGTTTGAACCTCTGGTATCTACCATTAAACGAACTTTAACACCTTCGTTTGCTTTCTTTTGTAAGGTTCCAAGTAAGCTTGAGCCAAATGCATCGTCCATAATGATAAAGTATTGAACGTCGATTGTTTTGGTTGCACTGTTAAGAAGGTTCCAGCGAGCATACCAAGCTTCGTAGTTGTCATAAACAAGACGAATATTGGCTGATTCTTCAGGATCATCTATTGTGGCTTGCCATTCATCAAATACAGCGTTTACATTTGTAATGAACTTAGCTTGAATAGCTTCGTATTCGACCATGTAGTCTTCGTAATCACCTTGGTTAGATGTGAACTGAGCGTTTGAAACTACAGATTTAATTCCTCTGAATATTTTTACAGGGAAAGCCAACCAGCTTGTGTTCTTAAAGCTTTCTTTGGTGCTGTTAAGTTTGTCGTTCTTCTGAGCTAAAGTTTTTTGCCAGTTAACTTTTTTGGTTTTGGCGTCTCTCCATGTTTGATTGAGTTTAGCTAATTGAACAAACCTTGTGCTTTTAGACGATGAAAGCTCTTTTAAATATTTATCAGCTTTGTTTTTATCCATTGAAAGTCTGTCTAAAGCAGTGGCAACTTCGTATTTCATGAAGTTTACAGTATCTTTGTTTGCTGTATTTGCCATTTTTGATTCGACTGCTTTAATTAATTCTTTAGCTCTTGATTTATCTGAGGTTTCGCGAAGCTCATCTATTACATGTTTATCGCTTTCGCTGAGTTTATTATATAAGTCTTCGCAACTTCTTTGTATATCGTTAGTTTGAGATATTACTGGTTTTGCTGGAGTTTTTGTAGGAATACCAACAGAATTAACTTCGTTATCTGTTTGGGCTTTTGAAGTCTCGATAACAGTATAAGGTGCCGCAGATTGTGGAATTGCTATTGATTCTGAACCTTTAGTTGAAGTTGTTCCAACTATCTTTTGGTATTTGTTTCGAGCTTCTGTAAAAGCTTTAAGAGCTGCTTGGATTTCTGAGTTGGATTTGTTTTCGTTTACAGCTTCTTGATATGTCTTATACGTGCTTAAGTAATTATCATAAGCTTCTTGAGTGTTAGTTTTTGCGTAACCGTTATTGCTTACGCAAAGCAAAAAGGCCATCATTGCGCTAACTTTTAAAATTTTGTTTATACTCATTGTTNNGCAAAACGTCAACCTTCTAAGATAATTTGTCGTTAAAAAATAAAATTTTTATGGCGAAAACTAATTAAAATGGAACTAAGGCTAATCTAAAACCTATATCTGGATTACGAAAATTGGGATTAGCGTCTGCACTCCTATAAGCTGCGCGGCAAAGCCAAGGATTGCTTCTCCAACTACCGCCGCGAATTATTCGGCATGAGCCTTTGCTCTGTCTCTTATACACATCT
>LXOW01235002.1_pt1 | contig 12206 bp, 7 predicted proteins | sample 1368591 | NCBI WGS metagenome assembly LXOW01 (sample SAMN04884650, study PRJNA319009) | bovine gut metagenome | isolation source: Cow rumen | host: Bos taurus | place: Italy: Legnaro (PD) | collected 2014-07-09
TGACTTAACTCAATTTGAATCACAAGCCGATCAAGTTATTACAGGAGGTGAAAAAGACATATTATTACATGAACTTTTTAATAATCAAAAAACACAAAATTTAATCAGCGGTCTTAGTACTGGAGAACAAATAAGTTCAACTGTTTTAAAAACAAAAGGGACTCAGGGAGCGGAAAAACTTATTTATGGGATTGTATTTGAAAAAGGAATACTAAACTACATAATCGTAAAAAATGGAAAAGCAAACCCAATTGAAACTGGGACTTTTACGAATGATGATAAGAACATTGTAAAAATACAGAGCCTTAAAAACAATCTCCAAGAAAATTCTAAAGAGAGAAGTTTTTCAGATATGATGCTCGGAAAAGTTCCAAGACCGCAAGATATAACAGCAAACTGCACAGGATGTGCTGGACCTGGAGAAGACCAGACAGGCAGAACAAAAAAACTGTCAAAATATCATGTGGATGAGACTTGCAGGGCAGAGTTCTATCAAGACTGCATAACACAACCAGAATGTACACACCCAGCTTGCCTTAGCGGTTGCTCTGCTGCTGCGTATGCTTATTGCACATATAAAGAAGAATACTGCGAAGACTGCCCATTTATACCGGCAGATAAAAACTTGCAAAAAAGCCCTTGGACGACTTGGTAATACATGAAGTGCTCCCGAAATATTAGACACTTTAAATAGGCTGAATTAAAGGACTGATTCCTAAATTGCAAAGGGGTCAGTCCTTTTAATTTAACTTTGACAAATATCTCATTAGGCCTTTCGGCGATGAAATCACGTCCAATGATATTTGAGGCAGGTTTTCCGTCTGTCTGCTATGTTTTGTAAAATAATATGGTAATGGCAGAAAATAATGAATGTGAATCCGATGGCAGAATATCCAATGCCGAGGAATTGTTTATACAGGGGAACAGTCTTGTTGTTGCCGGCAAATATGTTGCCGCCGCAAGGGCATTCATTCAGTCCAGGGAGGCAGGATATCCGGAAGCCTCGGCGGATTGCTCGATTCTGTTTGACGCGATGCTGGAGAAAGACCTGTCCGCCGTCAGGCAGATGTTCCAGAGGGAGGCCGATAAGGGCAATCCTTTCGCAGCCTGTTGCAATTTTTTGTCATACATCAATTTTGAAGGCTATACAAAAGATTTTGACCTGGTTTATGCCAACAGGGCATTAAGACAGGCCAGGAAACTTGGCAGTTTTCACGCAGTACAGGCGGCGGAATCCTTCGCAAATACCGCATATTCGGACAAATTCCAGTCATTCGTAAAAAATATCAGCGACAAGGCCGAATATTGCCGAATCGCAGGCGATATCAATGCGACAGGAACAGGCTGCCCGAAGAACGTTTCCAAGGCGATCAGTCATTATTCCGCCGCAAAGGACATTTCCCCAATATGCCTGCTGCGTATGACGCTGCTGAAAATGTCCCTGCCTTATGACAGTGTTCCGAAAGGCCAGATCAAGGCTCATCTTGAAACACTGTTTTCCAATCTGATTCAGTCGGCAGCCGCTTTTGAAAAAATGTCGGATATGCCGAATGCGGACAAGGCAAGATATCAGGTACTGTTGTCGGAAGCACTTTTCGCGGCTGGCAAGCTGATACTGCATAGACACGGTGAGATAGGCAGGAATATTGACGAGGCCGTTCCAATTATGCGACGGTCAAATGATTTGGGAAATATGGATGCCCGTCGTATTCTTGGCAAAATGCTTTTTTACGGCAGGCTTGTTCCACAGGACAAGCAGTCTGGAATAAGATTGCTTGACGAGGCATACGTTTCCGGAAATGTGCTGGCCGCACTTGATTCTGGTCTTGCCTATTATTATCATGGCCTTTTGCAGAACAAGGACAATATGTCCTGTGCCTTGGAACGGTTTACAATGGCCGCAAGGAACGGCAATGCCGAGGCATGGAAGATGATAGGCAGAATGTTCCTAAAAGGTCAGGCCGGAATTGGTCGTACCGGCAGGGGAAGAAACGAGGCCTATGCCCGCCAGTGTTTTGAGGAGGCCGTAAGGCATGGCTGCATGGACGCTTCATATAATCTGGCAAGGATATTCTATGACCGTGCGACTTCCCTGGATTTCCAAAAGGCATTCCAGCTTGCCGCCCCGCTTGCTGAAACAGGCCATGCGGAATCGCAGCTTCTTGCCGCCTCAATGCTCTTGGAAGGCCTCGGTGTGGAAAGGAATCCCAAAAGAGGACTGGAATTTCTTGAAAAGGCGTCAGAACAGGGCTGCTCCGAGGCAACTTGGAAAATATTTCTGTATTACCTGACGGAAGATCCTGTAGCATCCTCGCCGGAAAAGGTTTTCAAGCTGTTGCTGAAGTCATTGGAGCAGGGCAATAGTTCGGCATACAAGTTCATAAGGCGTGGACGTGATTCTGATCATCTGCCAGTAATGTTAAAGGAAAGGATTTTTGAAAACCTGCTTTACAATCTGAAATGCCTTGTCGTTGCAGGATATGAACATGACGCATTGCTTTCTTTTTTGGTTTTCGCGTTGAGGAACTCAATGCTTGCCGTGCCGGTTTTCCCAATAAAAAAGGATTTGCAAAAATATGACGTAAATCTTGTCTCACTCGGAAGATCCATTCTGGGTTCGGACAAGGAACCATGCCATGCCGTAATAGCCACTGTTCCTGCGTGGAAAATGGCGGAAGACAAGGACGGCACGATAAACAGGCGTATCAGGACGGATTCATTCGCAGTCTTTTCAAGAATGGAGGAAATACCGCGATACTGGCTAAAAAAATACCGTTTTCAGCAGATTCCTGCGAGAAAATGCCTTGAAATGTTATGGGGATTCGTAATAAAAAACAAATTTCCGTCGGGAATCGCTCTTGACCCCCGTTCAAAGATGTTGTCCCTTGGCAAGGCGTATATGTATCTCGTGGAAAATCCTCCACAGATAACGCAGTATTATGTGCCGCCCAGGCCATACGAGGAGACTTGGTAATAGTCATTTAGCAGTGAGCAATTAGCAATTAAGGAAATTCCTAAAATTCTCGTTGTAATTTAAGCTGCGGTAAGAATTAGAAATTTTGAGTATAGTAAGAGAAGATTTTGTATCAATACAGGAGATGTTTATGGGAAGATTATATAAGAACTATGCAAGGCTGTTTTTTATTTTGCCTTTTGCCCTTGTGGCACTTCTTTCGTCATGCGACCGGGATTCATCTAAAAAGTCAGCAGGAAAGATGGATGATTCCGTCGTGATGGATATTCTTTCGGGAAAAATAAAGAAAATCGTTCCCAAGGAATGTAAGGATTGCGAGGAGAAATATCGTCAGGCCAGCAAACTGTTCAGTACAGGAAAATGCGACGAGGCAATAAGGATTACGGAGAAAATTGCCAAAAAGAAATTCCTTATTGCCACGGAAACTATTGCCCGTATGTATGAGACAGGTCGCTGTGTTCCAAGGGATATGTCAAAGGCATTTGAATGGTACAAAAAGGCTGCGGAGCAGGGAAGCCTCGCCGCAAGATACAATGTCGCACTAATGTATGCCAATGGAGAGGGTGTTGCCCAGGATATGCGCAAATCGGCGGAAAACATGGCTTATGCCGCAAGTGGCGGCGTGATTCCGGCCAAAATCGCCCTTGCCAAGATGTTTTTAAGTGGAACGGGAGTTAATGTCTCACCGGCCTATGCCGCACCATTGCTGGATAGTGCCGCGAAAGATGGGGATTCGGAATCCATGAATCTGCTTGCCGGACTTTATATGTTCGGCAACGGTGTTGAAAAAGACGAGAAAAAGGCATTCCTGCTTTACAGCAAGGCCGCGGTAATGGGAAATGCCGTAGCAAAAACAAATCTTGCATTTTGCTATTACAATGGCAAGGGAACGGATAAGGACCTGAAGTCTGCCTTTGAATGGGCGACAGCCGCCGCGAAGGAGGACTATGCCGTGTGGAATCTTCTTGCGACAATGTACATGAAAGGCGAAGGTACGAAAAAGGATATGTCAATGGCTGAAAAATGGAAGATACGTGCGGCGGAAACCGGCAGTCCATCCGTACAGGAGGAGCTTGCTGAATGGTATCATTCTGGCAACGGGGTAAAAAGGGATTACAAAAAAGCATTAGATCTGCGGGAAAAGGCAGCCAGACAGGGATATCCGCCTTCCATTTACAATCTTGGTTCGCAGTATGAAAAAGGCGAGGGTACTGCTAAAGACATCTCAAAGGCCATGACATATTACAAGTCGGCTGCGTCTTTGAATTACCAGCCTGCTAAAGACGCTATGGAAAGGCTAAGTCCTGCTGAGAAAAAATAATTTGCATTTTTCCGGCTAATCTGATAACATATTAATTAAGTACATAAAAAGGAGGATTTTATGCGTAAGTTTTTGATTCTGCTGGCAACGGTTGCCATATCCGCCCCGCTTTATGCGGCCAGCACAGATGTTGATTTTGACAAGGGTACAGGCCTTAATGTTAGTGCGTATATTGAGGAGAATGCGTCAAAGATTGCGACTCCTCGTCCCAGCGGCCCTATGTCTTCACGCTATACCGTGGGATGCACCACGTTCAAGCTGTCCCCAAGCAATTCTTCCATTACCACAAACCAGGTTCGTATTCAGAGCCAGGAATTTGTGAATGAGTGCCACTACATGCCGGATCCGATTCCTCCCTCTCATCATATTCAGCCCAATAATCCCAAGCCGGGAGTGTCTCCGAGGCCTACAAATGGCAATACCGGCAATGTGTCGCCCCGTCCTACCAATGGGAACAATAATAACAACAATTCACACAACGTACATCAGCCAGGAGCGGTGACTCATCATCCCAGCCATTCCAGCCACGCTTCCCATGGCAGCGCATCCCCTCGTCCAGGACACAAGTCCATTTCCGCAACTGAAGAGGTTGCCGATACACGCAGTGGCGACAGCCGCCAGATGGTATGCAATGAACGCCCTGGCAGGACTTTTACGCACAATGTACGCCTCAATGTCGGAAGACGCAATCTTTATCCGTGGGAAACAGAGGAGATAACTGTATGTGCCGAGCATGAGCATACATGGATAAGCGAATCCAAGACCCCTTATGTCTATGACATTTCCGAAAGGACACAGACTGGTGGCGGTGTAAATTCCACAAAGACATTCACATTGAATCCTGTTTCACGCAATCCTTCAGCTCCTGACGAGGAAGGCATGACCGCTACAGCGTTCCGCTATTCCAATGGAAGGTTCTACCTGAACGTTGCCGACAAATGGGCAAATTACTACGATGGCGAGAAGGTCATTATCCGTGTCGCCCTGTACAGGGATCGCTTCCTTGTTGACAAGAAACTTGGCGAGAAGGAGTTTGAGCTGCACGTTGACAGGAATTATGCACTGGAGTTCACAGAGGGTGATTTTGACGATGACAAGGACTACGAGCCTGAGACCCGTGGCGACCGTGGTCAGACAAAATACTATGTGAAATGGGGATTCCAGCGCATAGGATATGTATCAACAGACAAATACATAAAGAAAGGCAGCACGAACAAGATATCGGTAAACAACTGATTCCTGTCTGAAAGCCTGAAAAATAAGCCCCGTTTTGTCGCGGGGCTTATTTTTTTTCACAAAATTAAATATAATTAGTATTAAGGATTTTGTTCAAGAGGTGTCTTTATGTTTGCCAGAATTTTTGCCTTTGTATATGCAACAGTGTTTTCCATTCTCTTTGTCGCAAGTGCGAATGCGGAAGCTGCGAAAAAAGTGGATGTAATAATGTTCACTTCGCCATATTGCCCACATTGCCAGCACATGAAGCGTGAGTTTTTGCAGGGTTTTATTGAAAGGAACAAGGATAGGATCAACCTGCATGATTTTGATACCACGACACCGGACGGCAGCATTGCGTATGCCGAAACGGCAAAACTGTATGGCAAGGAGGATGAGGGCGTGCCAGCCATGTTCATTGGGAACGATTTCCTTGTAGGATATCCCAGCGACATAGGCTCAAAGGCGGACAAATCCGTGGAAAAGGCATTGAAAAAGGGCATAGCCACGAGAATGGGAGCCGTCAGGAGGATCTCGGCATTCAAGAATGTTCCCGATTTTATGAAAATGATGCCGCAGGTACAGGAAAACTCCCAAATTCCTGCCTCAATATCCGCTCCTGCCACTACATTGCCTGATAACGATGGAAAGCCGGAGGATTCCGCGAATCAGGGAGATACTGCCAATGACGGGAACATCCCGTCCACCGACGATGTTTCCGGCACTCCGTTTGTACTGCCGGAGGAAGGTGCCTCTTCGGATAATGCGAGTGATTTTTACCGCAACAAGTTCAGCGAGATAACGTTATGGGCCATAATCAGTGCCGGCCTCGTGGATGGGATCAATCCCTGTGCGTTCGCTGTAATAATATTCTTCGTGTCATTCCTTGCAGTGTACAAATATGACAGAAAGGAAATAATCGCCGTCGGCGGTGCATACTGCCTTGCCGTCTTTATTACATATCTGCTGTTGGGACTGGGGCTTTTCCGATTCCTGTACGCATTCCAGGGCTTCCAGATGGTGATGTGGATTTTCAAGTATCTGACAATAGGATTGTGTGCTGTTTTCTTCCTGCTTACACTGTATGATTTCATAATTTACCAGAAAACCAAGAATGCGGATCGGGTTCTTTTGCAGCTTTCCAAGAAAAACAAGGAAAGAATACACAAGGTCACACGCTTCTTCATGCGGGACAAGGAAAAAAGCATTTTCCGTCTTATATGTGCGGCCTTTGTGTCCGGCATTATAATATCCCTGGTTGAGGCTGTATGCACTGGGCAGGTATATCTGCCGACAATAGCCCTCATGTTGAAGGACACCGGTAGTGGGCATTTCCTGCGTGCGGTTGAATATCTGCTGCTTTACAATCTGATGTTCATTGTGCCGCTTGTGGCGATTCTCGTGCTTACTATAGCAGGATATGAGGCAAAGGGCTTCAATGCGTTCCTCAAAAAGTATCTGGGACTTACTAAGGCCCTGCTCTGCCTTGTCTTTTTGGCATTGCTCATACTGCTGATAATGGAAATGTGATTTCAAATGAGCAGTTAGGGAAACGCAGAAAAAGAGTTTTTTCCTGCGTTTCCAATGAGCAATTAGCAGTGAGCAATGAGCATTTTAGGAGATTCTTCAAATTGTCATTGCTAGGAGCTTCGGCGACGAGGCAATTTTTTGTTGCGTATAAAAAAGCAGAGTTTCCCGAATCAGATTGCTTCGCTACCGCTCGCAATGACGTGTTTATGCTTTGAATTTTTATGTATAGGACAGAAAGAATAAACCTGCCGGATAGGCTAATATACTTGCTGCTCGCGGCTTTCTGTCTTTTGCTTTATGGCAGGACACTCTCGTATGATCTAAGCTGGCTTGATGACTATTATCTGCTTATTGAGGCAGCACCTTTCCTGTCGCAATTTAAGAATATTCCGGCATTGTTTCTGACGGACGCGTTTATAACAAATCCCATAGGACTGTACAGACCTATGCTGAACGTGTCCTTTATGTGGGACACGCTGCTTAACAGCCTTGCCGGAGGATGGTTCTTTACGCATTTGAACAATATCCTTCTGCATATTGCGTCGGTATGCCTGTTTTTCCGTTTCCTGCGTATATTTGACATAAAGAAGATTCCTGCGGCAGTCTTTTCCCTGATTTTTGCCGCACAACCAGCCGCATCCGTCGCCGTAGGCTGGATTCCTGGCAGGAATGACCTCCTGCTTGCGGTATTTGCGTTTTCCACGTTCATATTTTTGGATAAATATCGCGAAAATGGCGAAATACGGCATATAATCTGGTATTCCGTCCTGCTTCTTTTGTCATTGTTTACAAAGGAATCCGCCATTGTTTTGCCGTTTTTGGGGCTGTCTTGGCTTCTGATCTGCTTTTTTGCGGAAAAAAAAGGATTTTTATTGTCGTTTCGACAGTCAGAAGGTACTGGTTTCAAGGCGGATTTCAATGTTTTCGCATTGTTTTCCGTTATTCCGCTGTTGTTCTGGGCATTAATGCGGCATCTTTCATATATCGGAAAGACGGAAATAGGAGTTTCCGCTACCTTGCACAATTTCCTGTATTTGCCGGAAATAATTGGACGTGCCTTGTTCCCGGCATGGCCAGTATCTATTTCACCTTATGAATTGCTGCCTCATTCAATTGTTTCTGTGATAATTTTTGCTGTCTTTTTCCTGTTTTTTGCTGTTTTTGTCGGGAAAATGATAAAAAAATGCCTTTTTCTGCGGAAAAATATCGTAAATTTATCTGAAAACAATGAAAAAATTGATAAAAATGCGAAAAAAGACACAAAAAATGCCGATTATGCGTCTGTTTCACGTTTTTTTGTGATTGTCTTTGGCATTTTGTGGTTTCTTATGTTTTTCATTCCTACCCTCGCCGCAGGGGAAGGAGTGGTTTCCGGCAGGCTGTATTTTGAACACCGTCTTTATGTGCCGTTGGCAGGACTGATTGCCTCATTGTCAGCCATATATGATGGATTGCCGACAAAAAGAGGCTTTTTTGCCATGTCAGTGGCAGCCGTATTCGTATTGTTCTTTTCCGCCGTATCATTCTGCCATTTGCGTATTTATCAGGATCGTTATGTGTTCTGGTCAGTAGCCGTGCAGGATTCCCCGGTGGATTTTTCCAATTTCGTCCGTGCGGGTCAGTTTGAGGAGCAGCGTGGCCTGGATGGTCAGGCCGCATATTATTACCGTCGGGCGCTAGAATTGAATCCATCCCAGACAATGCTTCATGCCAGTCTTGCAGGTATTCATTACCGGCGGGGAGATTATAATAATGCGGAAAAGGAAATGCTGGCGGAGCTGGCCATGAACCCGGATTATGAAAAAGGCAGGAAATGGCTGGAGATGCTGAGGAAACGGTGAAAAATCCCATTTTTCACCGTTTCCAATTAGCAATTAGCAGTTAGCAATGAGCAATTGTGGAAATCTTCCTTGATTCGTCATTGCGAGTAGCTTTAGCGACGAAGCAATCTTATGTTGCGTAAAATTGGCAATTGCGTATATGATGAGGGAAATTTTGGACTGTAATAGAGGTTTCTTATGAGAATACTTGTTATGAATGATGATGGGATAAACGCCGAAGGCATATATGCTCTGGCAATGGCCATGCGGCAGATCGGCGAGGTGACGGTTGTCGCCCCGGCGGAGCAGCAGAGCGCGGCAAGCCACCGTATAAATATCGCTGACACCCTTCGGGTGCGACAGCCAAGATCCGGGCTTCGCAAATGGCCGGAAGGCATAAAGGCCTACTCCGTGACTGGCAGTCCTGCCGACTGTGGCAAGATAGCCCTGTTTTCCATAATGCGTGATTGTCCGCCGGATCTGGCAGTATCCGGCATAAATGCTGGCAACAATGCAGGAGTCAACGCCATATATTCCGGAACAATAGGAGCTGCCGCCGAGGCCGCTATGGCCGGAATACCGTCAATGGCAGTGTCCCTGGACGTGTATCATGGTGCGGATTACTCATATTCAGCGGAGTTCGCCTTGGAATTTGCAAAAAAACTTATTAAAAAGCCTCTTCCCCGTGGAGTTCTTGCAAACATAAACCTGCCCAATCTGCCAAAGGGAAAGATAAAGGGGGCCAGGACAACCCGAATGAGCATGTTGCGGTACAATGAACGGTATGAGACGCATACGGATTCCCACGGACGGCATCATTACTGGCTGGAGGGGGATTACGAGGAGCATAAGGCAGAGCCGGGTACGGATCTTGCCGCTCTGGAGGACGGATATGTTTCCATAACTCCTATTCATTTTGACCTTACCTGTTCCAGCGCATTGTCCGCTCTTGACGAAACAATGGGACTTTGAGTTAAAGGAAACCGGGTTCTTGCAAAAAGGGAATTAGACGAGGAATTACGCAGGTTTCCTGAAAATCGTGATGCACTTCTGCTTCAGTCAGAAATAGGAAAATATGAGTAGGATTTGCACTTTTGCGGATTATCATATATAATTTACTTGTAATTTCATTTTTTTGAAATTGAGGAGAGATATGAAAAAACTAATTGCTGTCTTCATTTTATCTTTGGCCTTTGCCCCGTGGAGCAATGCGGCCCAGTGGCAGATAATGGGTACCCGTGCCCTGGGAATGGGTGGTGCGTATGTAGGTGTGGCGGAAGGTCCACTTACGCAGTACTGGAATCCGGCAGGTCTTGTAAAACACGACGAGGATAATTATTCAGGCATGACAGTTCCTGTTGGAGTCAATGCTGAAGTGACTGGCAAGCTGGCCGCAAATGTAGGAAAAGCCATTGACCTGGCCGACAAGTTCAAAAAACTTAGCAAGAAGATTGATCAAGATGAATCCGAAGGAAAAATCAATGCTGATGACCTTGCAGCCCTTACAAAGACACTGGCTATTCTGAAGGATATTGCCGAGGACGAGAACAAGGGAATTTTGGTGGATATCAATGCCGGAGTTGGCTTCAAGATGTCAAAGGTTTCCTTTTCAATAAACGAGTTTGCCACCGCTGGCTTTACCCCGTATATTGACGAAAAGAACATAGGTCTGGGAAGCACAATGGGCCACGGTGGTTCTATTAAAGGTGTTGAGATTCCTGACGAGGCAAGAACAGCTGCTGTCCCCGCCGGATATGATTCCGAGGCTGCAACCCTGGCCGATATTATCTATTATATATTGGACATTAACAAGTTGAATGATCTACTCGGTCTTACTGGAGAAGACAGGATTGAAGATGCAAAAATTCCAAATTTTTCAAACTGGCTTATTCAGCAGGCCATTGATAGTGGCATGGGAAAGGCAGAGATAGACAAGGCCATTGGCATGATATCTGAGAATGCTGCTCCAGCGGCAATAATTATAGACAATGCCGTTTCAGGAGATGACAGCACCAGCTACAAGAACAACAAGTCCAGACTGCGTGGTGATGTTGCCGCAATGACGGAAATTTCCGCAGGTTATGCCTGGGACATAGAGCCAGTTCCCGGACTTTCCGTCGGTACGAATCTTAAGATGATAGACGGAATGACCTTGGAATACGAGATTGAATTCCTCAAGGACGGCAAGAAAAATGACTTTGATGCGAAAAAGGACGTTCAGTCAACATGGCGGCCTGCCGCGGACCTTGGTGTTCTGTGGAATATCGGACAATATACTGACAAGCTGCCATTCCCCGTCAGGGCTGGCATTGTGGCACGCAACATAAACAGTCCAAAATTCAAGTACAAGCACGGCGGCAATTACACCTATGACAGGCAGATCCGTGCTGGCGTTTCCACAAATCCATACCCGTGGTGGACCATATCCGCCGACATGGACCTTACTAAGAATGACACTATGATAGGCGATTTCTATTCACGCCAGGTGGCCCTCGGAATGGAATTCAACGTCGTGCATAGCCTTTGGTTCAATCTTCCGCTTCGCGTCGGACTTATAAACAACATCGCGGAGAACGATTCCAAACTTGCATACACTGCCGGCGTAGGATTGCATATGCTGCACTTCCAGCTTGACGTTTCGGCATTGATGTCTTCCAATACTACGGAATATCAGGACAAGAAATACCCGGTTCACGCCGGTGTTGCGGCACAGCTGTCTATGCTTTTCTGACGGCATTTGTACCAAAACTGATGAAAAAAGCTCCTTCGGGGGCTTTTTTTATGGCTTCGGAAAGAAAGTGTTATAATAGCTCATACAGTCCCTGNNTTTATTTTTTTTACAAAGTCTGAAATTCAGCCATGTTTTTTTTGATTTTTGAAAATTTCGTCCAATTTTTTAGAATTTTGAAAATGCCGTCTGAATTTGAAGTTTTAAATTTTTCCACGTTATTTTGAAAAATTGAAATTTTTCCTCTGAATTTTTAGTTTTTAAAGAAACATCTTTTTGAAAAAAACTCAAAATTACGACGTGTTTTACAATTTTTGAAATTATTTATGNNATTTAAAAGAATTTCCTCAATTGCTAACTTCTCACTGCTAATTGCTAATTGGAAATGCGGAAAAAGGTAATTTTTCCGCATTTCTTTATATTTTTCACGACGAGTAATCAAACCGCTTGACAAGCCAGTGTGAATTGCGATAAAATAGTATATGTCGCCTCCAAGGGCGGCGGAAGTTCTTTAAAGGCGATGTTCTGAACAAGGGTGTTGACAGACACCAAAAAACATTGCTAGAATATAAGTGTTGAAAACAGAGACTTGCCTGGTACAGCATCAGGCAAAAACGG
>LXOW01164379.1_pt1 | contig 12199 bp, 9 predicted proteins | sample 1368591 | NCBI WGS metagenome assembly LXOW01 (sample SAMN04884650, study PRJNA319009) | bovine gut metagenome | isolation source: Cow rumen | host: Bos taurus | place: Italy: Legnaro (PD) | collected 2014-07-09
GTACAAAGTATCGGTAATCAGGGAAGACTTGCCGCTACCCGACACCCCCGTGACGCATATCAGCGTGGAGAGCGGGAAATCGACCGTCACATTCTTCAGGTTGTTGCCCGTAGCCCCCACAATGGTAAGTTTCTTTCCATCTCCCTTGCGGCGCTTGTCGGGCATTCGGATACTCTTTTTGCCGTTCAGATAGTCGGCAGTCAGCGAGTCGGCTTTCAGCACCTCCTCATAGCTGCCCGCCGCCATCAGCTGCCCTCCATGCTCACCGGCGTATGGACCGATATCCACAATATAGTCGGCAGCCTCCATCATATCGCGGTCGTGTTCCACCACGATCACCGTGTTGCCCATATCGCGTAGCTGCTTCAGCGAGGAAATCAGCCGGTGGTTGTCTCGCTGGTGCAAGCCTATACTCGGCTCATCCAGAATATACAGCACATTCACCAACTGCGAGCTGATTTGCGTAGCCAGGCGGATACGCTGAGCCTCACCGCCCGACAGACTCTGTGAAGAGCGGTTGAGCGACAGGTAAGAGATGCCCACATCGCAAAGGAACTTCAGTCGCAGGCGGATTTCGCGCAGCAACTCGTAGGCAATAGTATTCTTTCTTTCATCCAACAGTGAAGGGCACTGCTCAATCCAGCCTGCCAGCTCGTCAATATCCATACGTGCCAAGTCGCTGATGCTTTTGTCTCCTATCTTGAAATAACTGGCTTCTTTCTTCAAGCGGGTTCCGTGACATTCGGGGCACTCCTTCTCTCCAATAAACTGGTTGACCCATTTGCGGATAGAGGCGGGAGCACTTTCGTAGTCAATATTGCGCAGGAAACTCACCACCCCCTCGAAATGCACCTTCTGAGGCGACAAGCCCGATATATCCCTCTTGACAAACAGCGGGTCGCTCATACCGTACAGTATCTTGTCCATCACCGGTTCGGGAATGGAAGAGATGGGGTCGGACAGCGAAAACTCGAATTTCTCGGCCAGCGCATCCAACTGCTTGAAAACGGCCGTGTTCTTATACGGCCCGATGGGAGCGATACCCCCTGCTTTGATAGACATGGAAGGGTCGGGAATAATGCGTGACATCTCCAGCTCGGTAATATAGCCCAGTCCGTTGCACTTGGGACAGGCTCCGTAGGGCGAATTAAAGGAGAATGTGTTGGGCTCGGGCTCGGGATAAGAGATGCCGGTAGTGGGACACATCAAGAACTTGCTGTAGTTGAAGCTCTCACCGTTGTCATTGTTCAAAACGGAAATCACCCCTTTCCCGTGCTTGAGTGCCTGACGCAGACTGTTGACCAAGCGCTGACGAGAACTCTCCTTCACCACCAGATGGTCGATGACCAGGTCGATATCATGAATCTGATACCTATTGAGCTGCATGTTGAACTCCACACTCTGAATCACCCCATCGATGCGGCACTTCACATAACCCTGTTTGCGCACGGTTTCAAACAGCTCTTTATAGTGACCCTTGCGCCCCTTTACCAAAGGAGCCATCAGGGTGATGTCCTTTCCGTTGTAGCGTTGCAGAATCAGCTCTATCAGTTCCTTCTCGGAATAGCGCACCATCTTTTCGCCAGTATTGTACGAATAGGCGTCCGCCACCCGCGCATACAGCAGACGGAGGAAATCGTAGATTTCGGTGATGGTGCCCACCGTAGAGCGGGGATTCTTGTTGACGGTCTTCTGCTCGATGGAAATCACTGGGTTCAGTCCGGTAATCTTGTCTACATCGGGATGTTCCAGATTGCCGATAAACTGGCGGGCGTATGAGGAGAAAGTCTCCATATAGCGGCGCTGTCCCTCCGCAAAGATAGTGTCGAAAGCCAGCGATGACTTGCCGCTGCCGCTTAATCCCGTGATGACAGTCAGTTTATGCTGCGGAATAGTCAGGGAGATATTTTTCAGATTATTCACCCTTGCTCCGGTGATAACCAGCTCATCTTCCTTGTATTCCTGATTTTTCATTGCGTTCAGATTTAAAGGTGCAAATTTACACAAAATCTGTGAATATTACATCACTCATTGTTAACCGTTATCCATTCACGGAAGAAAGGGTCTTCCATCTCGTAATGGTCGGTGTAAATCACATAGCCATCTTTCTGCAGACGTTTCAAGGCACTATAGACGGTACTGGTGCGATAGTTACCCGACTGTAACGGCTTGCCTGATGAGAGTCGTTGCATAATCCACTTGTTAGTCCGGTTAAAGTTCATCCACAGTCGTTCGTAGTCCAAACCGTGGGCTGTCACGATATGATCAATAGCAGCCTTAAAGGGGTCCTTAATATCGGGTTGCAATACACCCACCTGCCAAACGTTGGCAGCCAACTGTTGCGAGTAATACGGATGGCACGAGGTGTAATCCAAGATACGGTCGGCTAAGTCTTCGCAACCGTTGGAAAAACAGCTTGCCAGACGTTCTGACAAATAGTGGTGAAAATCGTTACGGGGAAGCTTCCCTAACCGCATCATCTCACCGAAGTGGTAAAAAGGCGACTTCTTATTCTCGAAAATTTCAGTCATCATACTTTCCTGGCTACCCAATAAAATGTAGTTGATATGCTTCTGCTCCTGCATGATGGAACGCAACTGTTTATCAAATTTGGGCGCAAGGTCGCAAATTTCCTGAAATTCATCCAGCACCACAATCATTCGGTCTTTCTCGGAATGAGCCTTCTCAATCAGAGTGAGTACATCTTCAAGTAGCATTGTGCCATCTACACCTGGCTGGAACGACACATCCATTGAGCCCGTCATCGGATTGGTAGAGACCATAGGCACGACACGGAAATGGGTAATCAAATGCCGCACACGTTCCATCGGATGTACTTTGAAAAACTCCCGAAGCAATTTGGACGAAAGGTCGGAAACCGACGTGACTTGCTGGAGATTTATCGTGATATGCTTACGCTTGCTCTGTTTCAGGGCCTTTGCCACCACGCTGCTTTTACCGAAACGACGCGGACTGATGAGAACCAGGTGGTTTGGACTCTTCACAAACTGGGTGATATAAGTCACCTCATTCACTCTGTCAGTGAAGTATTCTTCCTCNNCCATATTACGTATTTTTTCGTTACGAACTTTTTCGTAATAATCACGCTGCAAAAATACGAATAATATTGAAAACAGCAAATAATAAAATGAAAGTTAGATTACCTCTCCCCTTCCTCTTCCTTTTCAGCTGTAAATTTTATGGGAATTTGGAAATAACAACGTATCGGCTTCCCGTCACTGTTTTTGCCAGGTTTCCATGCAGGCATTTGTTGCAATATCCGAATCACCTCCTCATCACATAAAGGATGAAAATGCTCTATAATGACAACCTCGTTGACACTACCATCCGTTTCTACTACAAATTGTGCAACCACCTTACCCGATAATCCTTTTGCCTTTACTTCTTCTGGGAATTGCATATTCCTGTTAAGATATGCATACAGCGAATCTATTCCGCCTGGAAATTCAGGCATTTCATGTGCATACTGGTCAAGAAACATATCACCATAATCATCTTCCAACATTTCTTGTAGATGCAACTTCTGCATCAGCTTTAATTCTTCCTCGGTGAACGTGTTGTTGCCGAAGCGGTCGATAAAACCTTGTATTGTGACACTCTCATCTGGTGAAACAAAGCAAACCTTAAACCAGTCGTTTATAGATGGAACCATCCATTTATACGGACCTTTCACCAACATTTCCCCTTGCTCATTAATCAACATTTTCTGCTGGTCAGCCGTTGTCACCGTCCCATAACCACAGCCTCCTTCCACCGAAGTATATACGCATGGCACAATCAGTTGAAAATCACGATTGACAAAACCCCATTTCCCATTGCGCTTTACGGGAATCATGGTAATATCATTTATCATATCTACGCAATCGTATAGAATTTCATCAAACTCACCTATTTTATTCCAATTACGGTCATAAATGGTACATGCTATGTTAATTTCTTCATCATCTAAAATTTCTTTTTGCTCAAAAACCGCTATAGATTCACCCGACGTGGAAGAAAAACTCAAATACGACTTGGCTAACACGTTCCCTTTCAAATCCATCAATTCCTCACTTCCGTCATCTAAAAGCTTTACAATTATATCCATTCCTTCCTCAAGATACATCCTCAGGGCATTTTGAAATGGAACAATAATATTACCTTTTGAATCCACCACTCCCCATTTTCCGTCTTGTTTCACAGCGAACCTCCCATTGTCATAATCATATATATGTTCATAAACGAAGGGAAGTATTTCGTGACCTTTGGTGGAAATCACGCTATAGAGGCTTTGCTTTTTTGCTTCAATATAATGGTCTCCCAAGTAACGTAAGTGTGTATAAACGAATGGTATCACAATGTCGCCACGCTGGTTGACCGCACCCCCTTTATCACCCTCTTCAATCAGAAAAAGATTGGGTTCGACAATCTCTACCCAATCATACTTGCAAGGCAAAATTATTCGGCCTGTAGAATCCACTACACCTTGTTTGCCAGCCTTGTCAGTCGTCACCACCATCCCATATTGGAAAAAATCGTCGCACTCCAATGAACACCAGGTCTCACCATTGTATTTCTGCGGTATCACCCATTCCAGATGTCGGTTTATGAATCCCGCAAGATTATCTTTCACCACCATAATCAAGTCAGAGTGTTCTTGAAAGCGTATGCAGTCATATTCACACGGCAACACGGTCTGCCCTCTATCGTTAATGACTCCATAAATATAATTTCCGCCTTGAACTGTTTTCCACACCACCATCCAACCAATACGGTCGAAGTTCTCAAATCCGTTATATTTCCGCAAGGAGTCGCCAAGCTGCTGCAAACGGGCCTTGCTCTCATCAGGCTGCAACGGTGCCGTAGGTTTCAGCTGCGCCCAAGATAGCAGCGGAAGGAAGAGCAACACAATTAATACTCTTTTCATATTATTTTTTTCGACTCCGCAAAATTACAAAAATTATTGGTTCACATACTTGTGGACTTCAAAATTGTGAACCGACTATAAAAACACCTTCCACGATAGCTCTGCCTGTGTGTGAAGCATGGACAGGCCATTTTTAATATGGGCTCCGTGGTCACGACTACAGCGTAAGAAAAGCGTCTCCTCGGGGTTGTAGATCAGGTCGAAGAGATAATGCTCACTCCCCACAAGCGAATAGTCGAGCGGCAGCAATTCCTCCGTATGGGGAAACATGCCCACAGGGGTGGCATTAATCCATAATTTGTGGCTTTCTGAAAGAGTCTGGTTTAAATCAGAATAAGTTATTGTCTGCCCATCATGCTTGCTTCTGGAGACAAAATAAAAATCGATGTGAAGTTGTTTCAGGGCAAAGGCCACCGCTTTGGCGGCACCGCCTGTGCCAAAGACCAGCGCTTTGAAGGGAAGTGTCCACCCCTCTTGCAGGCACTGGGCGAAAGCGGGCGCGTCGGTGTTATAACCCTTCAATCGGAAGCCTTCTTCTCTCAAAACCTTCACACAATTCACCGCCCCAATCTCAGCGGCATCGGCATCCAGCTCATCCAAATAAGGGATAATGGCTTCTTTGTAAGGGATGGTCACATTAAACCCTCCCAAATCGGGGTGTTTTGCTACAAATTCTGGAAAATGTTCAATGGAGGGTAGGGGAAAGGCCTCATATTGGTAGTCCGTCAAGCCTTCCCGCTGGAATTTTTCCTTAAAATATGCCGGGGAGAAGCTGTGTGCCAGAGGGAAACCGATGAGACCGAAGTGTTTCATTTTAGGTTTCAGGTTTCAGGTTTCAGGTTTTAGGTTTTAGGTTTTAGGTTACAGGTTTTAGGTGTCAGATACTGTTTTCTATTCACTGTCCCCTGAAACCTGTCCCCTGATTTCTGACTCCTGTCCCTTGTTTTTCTTTTTCTTCAGCCCTGAGTAAACCAGATAGGCGATGAAGAGTACACCCAGACCCAAGAGGACAAACGACAGCTCGTGACTGTACTCGTTGATGAGGTCCTGCTTGCCATGGGCCACATAGCCCAAGATGGCCAGAATGATGTTCCATGAGCCGGAACCCAAAATGGTGTAAAGGGTGAAAGCACCGAGATTCATCTTGGCCAGACCTGCGGGAATGGAAATCAACTGGCGGATACCCGGCACCAAACGTCCGATGAAGGTGGAGGAATTTCCGTGTTCGATAAAGTAGTCCTCGGCTTTCTTCACCTTCTCGCTATCGAGCAGGAGCAGATGACCCAACTTGCTGTCAGCAAACCAATAGACAATGGGGCGACCCAAGAAGCGGGACAGGAAATAGTTGATATAAGCCCCTATCAGCGCTCCCAAAGTGGCCACCAATACAATCAGCACGATATTGACGAAAGGCGACTCGGTGACATAGAGTACGGCATTGTCGGGATTGCAAGCCTGATAGGCTGCCGGGGGCACCACCACTTCCGATGGGAAGGGGATAAAAGAGCTCTCCAGCGTCATCAGCAGGGTGACCGTCACATAGTTGAGATGGTGGTTGTACCAGTCCACCACACGGATAACGAAAGAGCCCTCTTCCTGATTGTCCGCAACAACGGCGGAAGAGTCTGGAGTAACAGCAGAGGACACAGTTTGCTGTGCCGACAAGCCTCCTATAGTGGCTAAAAACAACAATATGATACAAATTTTCTTCATCATGATTTTATAGGATTATTTATACAATTCGATGAGTTCGTTGACTTCGGAAAAAGTTTCCAAAATCGGGTCTATCGCCAGAAAATTCTGAAGACCCTCATAATTAATCAGCAAGGCGTTAGCCAGATACTCGCTACCTTTGCTGACATTTTGGTTCAGAAAATGGAGGGCGGCCAAGTAATAGGCTACCATATCGGTAATAGTGGGGTCGTCTGTATGGGCTTCCAGCACCTCGATGCCATAATCGTACAGCTCGTTATCGCAGCAGTACTGGACAAAACACTGGTAGAAGTCCTCCTTGTTCTCCACCTGATCCAAAGTGACGGTGAAAAACTCCTGCAGTTTCTCGGTCTGCTCTTCCTCATCATAATACGGCAGCACCTCAAACAACAGCCTGAAACTTTGGGGGTCGTGGGCAAAGGCAGCCTCAATGGCGGTCTGAGCATCGCCCAGATGTCCCTCCTCACGCAGCACGTAGGCCAGCCCAAGCAGTGCATCACTTTGGGTGGGATTTAGCGATAAGGTTTTCCGATAATAGTCGATAGCCTTCTCCGACTGATGCATAGCCGAGTAGCAGTCGCCTATGCAGGTCAGCGAGTTGTAGTCCTCTTTGTCCATATCGTAGGCTTGCTGGTAACAGGAGAGTGCATGCTCATAGTCGGAAAGCTCGTAGTAGCAATTGCCCATGTTATAATAAGCAGTGGAGGTCTTCTCGTCTATACTCAGCACATACTGATAAGCCTCTATGGCCTTTTCGTATTCCTTGTTCCAGCTGTACGACAGTCCCAAACCAAACCAGCAGCCCGGCAACAGCGGAAACTCTTCGGTTAGTTTCCCGTAGAAGGCCACCCCGTCCTCATACTGCTTGTTGTCTTCCAGTAGAAATGAGAAGCCGAACAGTTGTTCGTCAAAAACCTCATCCTCGCGCAAGGAGAAAATTGTGTGTTGTAAAGCTTTGGGGACATTCCGTTTTTTGAGGTATTCGTAGGCCAGCAGGAAATGCACTTCGGGGTCATCCTCATCCAGCGCCAACGCCTTGTTAAGCAACTTGAAGGAATCGACATTACGGCCAGTCATGCGGGCCAGCATCACCTTCTCCATATAAAGTTCGGGAGTGGGTGGGAAAGAAGTTTCAATGACATCCAACTCCTCTTCAGCCTTGTCGAAGTCCAGCTGAAGCATCATTTTCTTTGCGCGCAATATTCTGAAAAAAGAATCGGAAGGATACAGGCGGATGGCGTATTCTATAGCCTCGGAGGCCATAGTGACATCCATCTCGCGCATCAATTCATCAATAATAATCTCCATATCCTCCGAATCAAAAAAGACGGACGAGCCCGAGTCTATCATCGATTTAAAGCGTTCGACCAATTCTTTCGCTTCTTTTTCTTCTGCTTCAAATTCTCCCATATCAAGAACTTAGATATTGATTGCTGTCAAAATTTTTGGGGTGCAAAGATACACATTTTTTTAATGTGCTAATGAGATAATGTGCTAATGCGTTAATTATATTGAATGTGTCAGAAATAAAGCTTTTCTTGTATCTTTGCACTTTCAAATAAAAGATATGACGATACAGGAGACACTTGATAAACAGCATCTTGAAAAAGAAGATATTAAACGCCTGCTGGCCACCGAGGGTGAGGAAATGCAATTGTTGCTAAAAAAAGCCCGTGAGGTGAAATTTGCCCGACTGGACAATTATGTGCACCTCAGGGGACTGATAGAGCTGAGCAATATCTGCCGGAAATCCTGTTTGTATTGCGGGGTGAGAAACGGCAATGATAAGGTGGAACGCTACGAGCTGACAGAAGACGAGGTGATTGAATGCGCCCAATTGGCTCACGAGCTGGGATATGGTTCTGTGGCTATCCAAAGCGGCGAGCGCAACGACAGGGGTTTTGTGGAGAAAATCACCCGCATGGTGAGGCGCATCAAGGAGATTGATAACGGCTCATTGGGTATCACACTGTCGCTGGGCGAGCAAAGCGAGGAGGTTTACCGCGAATGGTTCGAGGCTGGTGCCCACCGCTACCTGCTGCGTATCGAGTCGTCTAACGAGGAACTGTATTACAATATACATCCTCATGACGAGCGTCACGACTTTGCCCGCCGTCTGGCCTGTATCGACTCGCTGTTGTCCATAGGCTATCAAACTGGCACAGGGGTGATGGTGGGTCTGCCCTTCCAAACCCTTGATATCCTGGCCGACGACTTGCTGTTTTTCCAGCGCAAGGATGTGGCGATGGTGGGCATGGGACCTTTTATTCCGCATCCCGACACCCCCTTGTATCAGTATGCTGACCAGATTCCTTCCGCAGAAGACAGAATGAATCTGACCTTAAAGATGATTGCGGTTTTGCGACTGATGATGCCCGAAATCAACATGGTGGCAGCCACGGCCAACCAGACTGTTGACCCCTTGGGACGAGAGAAAGCCATCATGGCCGGTGCCAATGTCATCATGCCCAACCTGACTCCCAATGAATACAGGGAGGATTACCTGATTTATCCCGATAAAGCCTGCGTGAGCGACAAGCCTGAAGAATGCTACTCCTGCCTCGATATCCGCATGAAAGCCATCGGTCACGAAATCCTATACAACGCCTGGGGCGACTCCGTAGCCTTCACCAAGAAAAAATAAGCATCCCTTACACCTCAACTGTAAACGGTAAACTCTCGACTCTCAATTATCAACTGTCAATTATCAACTGTCAATTAACCCTCCTCCCACCACCAGTCCGTCCTTATACAGCACCAACGACTGTCCGGGAGTAACACCCCACACGGGCTCGACAAAGTGCAGGCTGGCACGGCCGGTAGCGGCAAAGTGGTCGTCCAACACCAACGTGGCAGCGGTAGCGGGCGACTTGTAGCGGATGCGGGCATACACCTCTGGCGAGGAGCGCAACCACTCCTCATCACGAAGGCGCACCTCGGAGGCGTGTACCTCAGTACAGTACAGTTCGTCACGGTCGCCAATGGTCACCTCGTTGCGGTCGGCATCAATATGGGTAACATACTTCGGCTCTCCGAACGCCACCCCCAGTCCCTTGCGCTGACCGATGGTGTAGTTGCAGTAGCCCTTGTGCCGTCCTATCACCTTCCCCTCGCGGTCCACAAAGTTGCCCTCTTCGATAGTGCAACCCTGCTCAGCCAGAAAGTGGCGGTAGTCGTTGTCAGTGATAAAGCAGATTTCCTGCGACTCGCTTTTGCGGGCCAGCTTCTCAAACTGGTGCTGTTGCGCCAGCTCGCGCACCTCCTGCTTGGTGTATTTCCCCAAGGGGAAGATGGTTCTGCGGAGGTTGTCCTCTGTAAGCATCCACAGGAAATAGGTCTGATCTTTATGCTGGTCAACGGCGGTCTTCAGGTAATAATGCTCGCGGAAAGTGTCAATCTGTGCATAGTGGCCTGTGGCGATATAGTCGCACTGGTACTGGTCGGCTGCACTCAGCAGCTCGCCCCATTTGATATGTGAATTGCACAGCACACAGGGATTGGGTGTGCGCCCCCGCTGGTATTCCTCCACAAAATTGGTGATTACATGGTCGTGAAATATCTGCCTGAAATCCAGAATATGGTGCTCAATCCCTAGATTCTCAGCAAAATGCTTGGCCTCCATAATGCTCTCCACCGAGCAGCAGCCCTTTTCGCGAGCCAGACACGACTCCTTGATATAATCGAATGTGCGGAAGGTGACACCCACCAGTTCATAGCCCTGCTCCAACAATAGCAAGGCTGAGATGCTGCTGTCGATACCGCCGCTCATGGCCATCAATACACGCTTGGACATGGTGTTTCCTATTTTAATCAATTTCCGATGGCAAAAATACATCATTTTTTTATTTCTGCGGAATTTCTTTTTATCTTTGCAGTCCAAAAATTTTGAAATGATGAGAAGCTTCGGTAGCGATAACAATTCGGGGGTACACCCCCAGATTATGCAGGCTTTGATGCAGGCCAACCAAGACCATGCACTGGCCTACGGTGATGACGACTGGACCACACAGGCGGTGGCTGATTTGAAGAAATGTTTCGGTGAGACGGTTGAACCCTATTTTGTGTTCAACGGCACCGGGGCTAATGTGACGGCCATACGCGCCTGTTGCCAGCCCTTTCATGCGGTGATTGCCGCCCGTACGGCTCATATTGCGGTGGACGAATGCGGTGCACCTGGCTTCCTCAGCGGGGCTGCCATCAAGGAGGTGGACACTCCCGATGGCAAGCTCACTCCCGAACTCATCAAGCCCCTGCTCCACGGCTTCGGCTTCGAACATCACTCGCAACCCCGCTTGGTCTATATTTCGCAATGCAGCGAGTTGGGCACCGTTTATACCCCTGAGGAAATCAAAGCGCTGGCCGACTTCATTCACTCCTACGACATGTATTTGCTAATGGATGGAGCCCGCATCGCTAATGCTTGTGTGGCGCTGGGTAAACGGTTGAAAGAGATTACCGTTGATTGCGGGGTGGACATCCTGAGCTTTGGCGGCACAAAAAACGGCTGCATGATGGCCGAGTCGGTCATTGCATTCCGTCCCGAACTGGCGGCCAACATCAAATACCTGCGCAAGCAATCCACCCAGCTCTACTCCAAGATGCGATATGTGGCGGTCCAGTTCTCCGCTTACCTGCAAGATGACCTGCTCTACCAAAACGCCGCTCATGCCAACCAGATGGCCAAGCTGCTCCACCGCGAACTGCTCAAGCTGGGTTTCCAGTTTACCCAGTCGCCCGACGCCAATATCCTGCTGCTCAAGATGGAGCCCCAACTGGCCGAACAACTGCTAAAGAAGCATTTCTTCTACGTCTGGGACGAAAGCACCCACGAAATCCGCCTCGTCACCTCTTGGGACACTACCGAGACAGACGTCTCCAGCTTCATCGCTGATGTCGCAATGCTACAATGATTTACATGTTTATAGGTTTTACTCCCCTTTTACTCCCCCTTTGATCATCTTTTAAGTAACACGCACGCAACCCTCATGTCGCAGTAGCGCCACCTTGTTATGCAGCCCACTGCTATAGCCGGTGAGGCTGCCATCAGCACCCATCACACGGTGGCATGGAATGATGAGACAGATGGGATTCCAACCTACCGCTCCACCTACGGCCTGCGCTGAACGTACACCCACGCGTTGAGCGATTTCACCGTAGGTCATCGTCTGCCCAAAGGGTATCCCGAGCATCACCTCCGAAACGGCCTTTCGAAAAGGGGTCAGATGCTCCATGCGATAGGCAGGGGTGAAATCGGGCTGACGGCCCGAAAAATATACATCAAGCCAGCGGAAGGTATCGCAAATGACGGAAGGCCCATCAGATGTTGCTCTCACCTTCTCATCATGCATCCCCTCAAACACCAATCCCGTCAACACCTCGCCATCACAACGAAGCATCAGATCGTCAAATCCCTCAGGGGTTTTATAGCGAAATAGTTGATTCATATCCTGTTGTTTACATTCGATTCAAGCCGTTTTTATTCCCAATATGTGGTTGTTCTATCTTTTTTGGGAAGGCAAATGTACATAAAATTCCTGAATCTGTCTCTTATACACATCT
>LXOW01167774.1_pt1 | contig 12199 bp, 13 predicted proteins | sample 1368591 | NCBI WGS metagenome assembly LXOW01 (sample SAMN04884650, study PRJNA319009) | bovine gut metagenome | isolation source: Cow rumen | host: Bos taurus | place: Italy: Legnaro (PD) | collected 2014-07-09
GTGCAGGCCGATCCCGCCCGCCGCGTCGTGGTCGTCTCCGCACCAGGAAAGCGCTTCAAGGACGATCACAAGATCACCGATCTGCTCTATCTCTGCGCCGCCCACATCAAATACGGCGTCAGCTGCAGCGACATCTTTGAGATGATCCGCGGCCGCTATCGCGACATCGCGCGGAACTGCAAGCTGAGCATAGATCTGGACCCGGAGTTCGACGCGCTCTGGGAACACATGTGCGCAGGCATCGGGCAGGATGAGATCGCCTCCCGCGGCGAGTACTTCTCCGCCAAGCTGATGGCCGCCTATCTCGGCTTTGAGTTCGTGGATGCTGCGCTTTGGGTAAAGTTCCGCTTTGACGGCAGCGTGGACCGCGAGGCAAGCTACGCGGCGCTGCGTCAGGCGGCAGACGGACGCGGGATCGTAACGCCCGGTTTTTACGGTGTGATGCCCGACGGGCATATCAAAACTTTCTCCCGCGGCGGCAGCGACATCACCGGCGCGCTGGCGTCGGCTGCGCTGGACGCGGACGTCTACGAGAACTGGACGGACGTCTCTGGCATTCTGATGGCGGATCCGCGGATCGTTACCGATCCCGCGCCTATCAGCCACGTCACCTACAACGAGCTGCGCGAGCTGAGCTACGTCGGCGCGCAGGTGCTGCACGAGGGCGCGGTCTACCCCGTGCGCGAGAAGAACATCCCGCTCAACATCCGCAACACGAACGAGCCCGACAATCCCGGCACGCTGATCACAGAAAAGGTCGATGACACAGACGATCCGAGCGACACCTTCATTACCGGTATCGCCGGCAAGAAGGGATTCTCCATCATCACTGTCGCCAAAACCAGTCTCTCCTCCGAACACGGCATTCTGCTGCAGATCATGGAGGTTCTGGAGAAACACCAGATCAACGTTGAGTTCATCCTCTCCGGCATTGACAGCGTCTCTCTGATGGTCAGCAGTTCAGAGGTCAGCAGCCGGCTCTACGAGGTGCTGGGCGAGCTGCAAAAGCGCCTCAAGCCGAATAACATAACGGTGGCGGAGCACATCGCCATCGTCGCCGCGATCGGCCGCAGGATGGCTAACCGCCTCGGCACATCCGGCAAGCTCTTCGCCGCTCTCGGCGAGAACGGCGTCAACGTGCGCATGATCACACAGGATCCCGAGGAGCTGAACATCATCGTCGGCGTGGAGGAAAAAGACTTCGAGCAGGCCATCCGCGTCCTGTACGACAGCTTCGTCCGGCAAAAAAAGTAACCTCATATTACCTCATATTAAAAGATTTTTTTCAGATAGCAGGAGGAAACAACTATGAAACAGGTAAACGTCGGCGTTCTTGGCGCAACAGGCGTTGTCGGCCAGGAAATGATGAACATCCTTGCCGAACGCGATTTCCCCGTCGCCTCCCTCCGCCCCATCGCTTCCGGGCGCAGCGCGGGCAAAACCATTCAATTCAAGGGTGAGGACGTCACCATCGTCGAGGCGTCCGACAGCGCGTTCAACGGACTGGATATCGTGCTCGGCGCAGCGGAGAACGATATCGCCCAGCGCTTTGCGCCGTCCATCGTCAAGGCAGGCGCGACCTTTGTGGACAACTCCAGCGCATTCCGACTGGACCCCAAGGTACCGCTGATCGTACCGGAGATCAACCCCGAGGATGCCAAGTGGCACAGCGGGATCATCTCCAACCCCAACTGCACCACCATCATCACCATGGTCGCCATTGCGGCGCTTGCTAAGGAAAGCCCTGTCGAGACCATCGTCGCTTCCTCCTATCAGGCGGCGAGCGGTGCGGGCAAGGCCGGTCTCGATGAGCTGAAGGCAGAGGCGCTCGCCTATGCAGCCGGCGAGACGGTGGAGCCGAGGGCGTTCGCCTATCAGCTCGCCTTCAACGTCATCCCGCAGATCGGCGGCGAGCAGTACATGGGCTACACCAGCGAGGAGATGAAGATGCAGAACGAGGGCCGCAAGATCCTGCATCTGCCGGAGATGAAGGTCTCCTGCACCTGCGTGCGCGTGCCGGTGTTCCGCACCCACAGCGTCTCCGTCGTTCTGCGCACGAAGCAGAAGATCAGCGTCGAGCGCGCGCGCGAGCTGATCGCAAAGGCGCCCGGCTGCCGTCTGGTGGACGATCTGAAAAATAAACAGTACCCCATGCCGATGGATACCTCCGGGCAGGACATCGTGTTCGTCGGCCGTATCCGCGAGGATCTCACCGATCCGAACGGTCTGAACCTTTGGTGCTGCGGCGACCAGATCCGCAAGGGCGCGGCAACCAACACCGTGCAGATCGCGGAGCTGCTGCTCAAGTAAGAAAAGATGCAGAAAACTCCCTGCCGGAGAAGTCCGGCAGGGAGTTTTGCTTTACATATGTGCGCTTCGTCTGCCCGCGCCAGTAGTCCACGCGCTCGCGCAGGGCGTCGTTCTTCGCCCGGAGCTGCGCGATCTCGTAGTCGTGCTCGCTGCCTTTTTCGGATTCCTTTACTCCGGCGTCTCTCCCTTGCCGATCTTCACCGCCGCCCGCACGATCTCCGTCTCCTTCGCGTTCAGCGTTTCGCCGTGCATCCTGCTCTTCACCCAGCTGTTGAACGCCACGATTTTCTTCTCGGTATCCAAGCTGATCGCGATCAAGACCTGATCCTCTCGCGGCATCGGCACTTGCTCGCTGATCGCCCCGATCAAGCCAATCAATCCGTCCTCGTAGAAATTGCCCTTCCCCAGCATTTTCTTTGATCCCCCTGTCAAAGTAGTCGTACTCGCTTGCCTTGAGCTTTCTGACGATCTGATGACCCAAATCAGAATCGTCGAACTTTTCAATAAGATACCACGTTCCGTGGTAAGACGCAAGCCTCCGGTCGGCGGAAGCGACGTTCTCTCGCGTGGCGCGTTCGTTTGCGTCGCTTTGGCTTTCATTGTACGGCGGAGAGATAGACGGCGTCTTTCAGCGAACTCTTTGGCTTGACTACCTGCTCTTCCTGTGCTAATTTGTTATCAGAACCTGTTACGTCACGCGGGGTAATGGAGCTTTGCTCCCTCTGGTATTCGGACAGGTTCGTTTTTTGTTCTTGCTCATTTAAGTAACATCCGAAAACGGTACGCCGTTGATGTTGACACGACGGTCGTTATAGGTTATACTGCCAGCAGAGCCATTCCGCAGAAGCGCCATAGGCATTTGGAAGCCTATGGTACGAAGAAGCAGAAGGCTCCTTTTTTTGTCCGCGTGCAAAGCTGCGCTGTTCTGCTTGCCGCCAACACCCTTCTCTCCGGCGCCAGCGGCGAAGAAAACACCCTCACGGTCCATAGCCCGCGAGGGTGTTTTCATTGTTCAGAAGTCGATCGTGCCGTCGATCAGCTTGAGATCGTAGGGCTCAAACACGACATTGCGGTATTTCTCCACGTCCAGCGGCACGCCGGTCCAGTCGGAGTGCATGTCGCCGTTCTGCTTGATCAGCAGATCGTAGAGGATGTCGTAGGTCACGCCGTTCTCGTCTGTCTCCACGATGGTGGAATACGGCAGCGTCTTGTGGTAGGTCATGTGCAGGTCTTTGTACCGGAAGTGGAAGCCGTTGCGCATGCGGCATCCGTCCAGTCCCATATATTCAAACTGCGACTTGAGATCCTGCAGGATGGGGTCTTTTTCCTCCTCGTACAGGTTTTCCGGCGTCGTATCCGTGTAATCATAACGGAACTGGATAGGGATATGATACCTGCGCCAGCGCTCGGCAAAATCCTTGAGCTTTTCGGACGGATAATCCTGATACAACACGCAATTGATGCGCGTCGGCGTCGCGATGGCGCCAACGACCTCGTCCGGCGACTCCTCCACGTAGGGATCGACATGGCGGGAGATGTTGATGCAGGTGATCTTGTCACGGTTCCGCTCGGTAAAGGCGAGCATCTCCTCCGCGCTGCACCCGGGCTGGACCGGGAACGTGGTGTTGATGTACACCTTGTGCGTCTTCGGAACGGCATCCAACATGCGCTGAAGCGAATCCAGATTCGCAAACGGTTCGCCGCCGGTGAATACGAAATCACACGCAGGTGTGATCGCGTCGAGCGTGCGGATGCTCTTTATGATTTTGTCAACAGAGAAGCCTCTGCAATCGGCGTACTCCTGCTTGTTGACGCAAAACGGGCAATTGTTCCGACAGTCATAGGGCACGAACACCGTGACCGTTGCGCCGCCGGCGCGAGTCTTGTAGGGATGATCCATTCTTTTGTCCATCCTTCGGTCAAAATCGAATGGTAGTATACCATGCGATCCGTTGTTTTTCAAGTAATTATCGAAAAACAAATGAAAAAACTGCAAAACGAATACATCAATGCGATCCGAAAAAAAACGACCTGCGGATAACTCCGCAGGTTTCATTCGTTTTCTGAAAGCCGCCTGCGTACGTGGTCGAACGCCGCCTCTTCACCCTGCTCCTTGAGCACCAGCAGCATCGCTTCGATTTCCGCACCGGTCTCGGGGTGGATGAGAATGTGCGGCTTGGAGCGGATATAATAGTCGTATGGTGCAGCGTCGGTATATTTTTCACCCAAGTAGATCCGGCACGCAGCAATCCGGTCGCAGAACATCTCCGCAACGTAGCGCAGCGGCATTTTGCAGCCACCCATGTACACGCTGCCGTCCTCGCGAAGGCAGTAGTCGATCCAGTACTCAAAGTGGTGCCGGTTGCGTCCTTTGTGGTGCAGCCACGCCATCGAAACGCCATTCGCCTTGCGCTCGGCGTCGTTCGGGCTGCGGTAGCCCTGATAGTATTTCACGCCGCGCCAGAACTCAACAGGCGCGTACTTGCTCAGATCGTGCGTCAAGCCCTGCGCATACAGACCGAGACGGAAGCAGTAGCCGCACACCAGATGTCTGTGCTGCGTTATGGTTTTGAAATGCGCCCAAAGATGCATCGCTCAGTCTCCTTTCAAAACAGGATCATAGCATGATCCGCAAAAAAACGCAAACACTAATGCCGAGGTGGTGGATTTGCAGATCGCAGTCGTCGGCGCGAACGCGCGCGCCCTGTGCCGCGCGGCAGGTATCCGGGCGGCAGTCCCAACCGCACTTCCCGCAGCAGCCGGGCGCGTTTGGGATCTGATCGCGCTGACTTGGGACGCGTCCCACGGCTGTCTGCAGCACAGAATCGCCGCGCGCACGTTGCTGCTCGCCGGCGACGCAAGCCCCGCGCTCATCGGCGTCTTCAGTGCGCAGCAGGTCGTCTGTTACGGCTTCTCACCCAGAGACACACTGACGCTCTCCAGCCTCGCGCCAGGGGAGCGGATGCTCTGTCTCCAGCGCAGCGTCCGCGCACTGGACGGTCGCATCACAGAGCCGCAGGAGCTGACGCTCCCCCCTGCCCTCGGCGCACTCTCCGGGGAAGACGCACTGCTCGCGGCTGGCCTGCGTCTGCTGGCAGGCGCGTTATAAACGCTCGCGCAGCTCGTAGACGTCCGTCCTGCGATGGCGCAGCAGCGGAATCTGCGCACGCACCCGCTCCGTCTCTGCGAGGTCGAGCGTAACAAGCTGCGCGCCCTCTCCAACGTCCAGCTGTGCCAGCACGGCTCCCCACGGATCGACAGCAATGCTGTGTCCCCAGGAGTGATAGGACGCGGACGGATCACAGGCCGGTGCGGTGCCGAGCGCGAAGACCTGGCTGAACATCGCCTGTGCGCGGAACATCAGTTCCCAGTGAAGCGGGCCCGTGGTCGGATTGAACGCTGCCGGCACGAGGATCAGCCGCGCACCGCGCAGCGCCATCAGGCGCCCGAGCTCCGGGAAGCGGAAATCATAGCAGACGCAGAGCCCCACCGTGCCGAATTCCGTTTCAAACGTCGTAACGCGATCTCCCGCGCTGAGCGTGTCGGACTCGCGGAAGCTCTGCCCGCCTTCGACGTCGATGTCGAACAGGTGCATCTTGCGATGCGCGGCGATCTGTTTTCCTGCACGGTCAAACACATACGCAGTATTGTAGATGCTGCCGTCCGCGCAGCGCTCCGGTATTGAGCCCGCGGATAGGTACAGCCCGTACTTACGCGCGAGCGCGGCGCAGGCGCTGTGGATGTGCCCGCCCTCCGCCTCCGCATACAACGGGAACTTCTCTGTTTCATACGGGCAGCAAAACATCTCCGGCAGGGCAAGCAGATCGGCACCGAGTTCCTTCGCCCGGCGGCATCCGTCCTCCGCACGCGCGAGCGCTTGCTCCGGCGCGGACGGTACGCTCATCTGCCACTGCAGCACACGCAGGGTAGTTTTTGTCTCCATCGTTCGTCCCTCCATTTCTCTTTGCTCGATCGTACCACAGACCACGCGGCGCGTAAAGAGCTTTCCGCTTCGGCAGCTTCCTGAAATTTCCGCATTTTGCGACGCATAACGCGCAGAATGCCGGGAATTCTATGTTTGCGATACCCAAGCACAAGATCGCGCAGAAAAAAATGAAAAGGAGTAAGAACCATGTCCAGCAAGAATAGCAATCAGATCAACATTCCCCAGGCCCGCAAGGCCATGGATCAGTTCAAGATGGAGGCCGCCTCTGAGGTCGGCGTCAATCTGAAGGACGGCTACAACGGCGACCTCACCTCCCGTGAGGCCGGCTCCGTCGGCGGCCAGATGGTCAAGAAGATGATCGAGAGCTACGAGAAGAACCTGTAAGCAAGCGGCAAAAAGAGCGCTGCCCAACCGGGCAGCGCTCATCTCGTTTTATGTTCAGGGACGCAGTTCGTCCAGCAGTCCTGTGGCCTTCAGCGCGGGACGGATCGCCGTGTAGAGGATCGGCGCGATGACCATCGCCGCGACGGCGTTGATGGCGGAAGCAGGCAGCTTGCTGAGCATCGTCGCCCAGACGGCGTCGCCCGGGATGCCGTAGACAAAGCGCTGGAAGATGAAGGTCTTGAGCATATAGAGCGCGACGTAGGTCCAGGCGCCCGCGGTGCAGGCGATCACGTTCCGCTTGTGATCGTCAGCTTTTCTGCCGCCGGCAAAGGCGATCCTGCCGCAGACCCACGCCATGATGAACTTCGATACAAAGGTGATGATGCTCTCGAAGCCGTAACCGGTCTGGATATCGTAGATCAGGCTGCCGAGCCCGGAGGCGAGTCCGCCGAGCATCGGTCCCATCAGAAGGCTCCCCAGCAGTGAGACCGGGTTTGCCAGCCGCACCTTGCTGCCAAGCAGCGGAAACGCGATCATGGTCGCAGCGTAGACCAGCGCTGCCATCACCGCAGCAAAGATGATCTTTCGTGTCGTCATTTGATTCCGCATGGCCGATCACTCCTTTTCTTACTGCTAACGTAGCGCAAATCTGATTCTATAAAAATATCCAAAACAGAATATTTTTATAAGACCAGATGGAAAGAGAAAAAACGGGCAGCGTGCGGCTGCCCGTTATGCGGATCGTCTGCGAGCTTACAGCGCCGCCTCGACCGCCGCCTTCACCTTTTCCATCGGCAGGGNNTTTCCATCGGCAGGGTCGGCTCAAAGCGCGCTACGATGTTGCCCTCGCGGTCGATGAGGAACTTGGTGAAATTCCACTTGACGTTCCCGTTGTTCTTGAAATCCTTGTCCATCTTCTTGGCAACGCCGTTCATCACCAGCGCCATCGGGCCGTTGAAGCCCTCGAACGTCGTGTTCTCGGTCAGCCAGCGGTAGAGCGGGATCGCGTTCTCGCCGTTGACGTCGATCTTGCCGTACTGCGGGAAGGTGATGCCGAAGCGGCCGGTGCAGAAGGTGTGGATCTCCTCATCGTCGCCGGGCGCCTGATTGCCGAACTGGTTGCAGGGGAAGTCGAGGATCTCCAGCCCCTTCTCATGATCGGCGTCATAGATCTCCTGCAGCTCCTTATACTGTGGGGTGAAGCCACAGCCAGTGGCAGTGTTGACGATCAGCAGCACCTTGCCGCGGAAATCGGACAGGGCGACGTCCTCCCCCTTGCGGGTCTTGACGGTAAAATCATATGCGGTCATCTCAATTCTCCTTTGCTTAATTTAATTGTGCTAAATCCATTATATCCGCAGCGAAGAATTTGTCAAGAGGGATTTCGCGCGATTTTACGGCAGCTGATCCAGCGGCATTTCGTATGGCTGTCCGTCCAGCGTGCAGCGGAGCATCCAGCGTCCGTCCGTGTTCACGCGCACATCCGTCGCCTCGCGCAGATGGCGCAGCGCGCGGTACTGCTGCTTTGCCTCCTCGCTGTACTTCGACATGTCGTCCGAGTGCAGGAACACGCCGCCGATAACGGCATCGAGCACCGCGAGCCTGTTCTTCTGCTGCGCGTTCAGCCTGAGGTTGTCGTCGCGCAGGAAGAACACATCCGGATCGCTCAGGTACGCGCGGCCGTTGAGTTGGCGACGGTACACGGAGTTCCCCATCGCCCGCCGTGTGGATGGGCGCTCGCGATGGATCAGGCGCATATAGGGCTTGTCGTCCCAGTCGAGCGTCACGTCACAGCTGACGCGGCAGTAGTCCACAAGACCGAACGCCGGCATGACCGGCACGCCGCAGCCGAGGATCTTCTTTTCGCCGCACCACTTACGCAGCAGCTCCATCGCGCGGATCATGCGCCCGCCGCGGCTCTCTCTCTCCGTGCCGAAGGGCGCGGCGCCGTAGAGGAAGTCGAGCTTGACAAGGTCGAAGCCCCACTCGTCGAACACGCGGCGGAAGACGCGCTCCAGATAGTCAATGACCTCTGGCTTGTCGATGTCCAGCGAATAGAAGCCGCCCCAGTTGCTGCCGTCCGACCACTTTTCCCCATCGTGCAGCAGGAACCAGTCCGGGTGCTCGCGCAGCAGCGCCGAGCCCTCCTGCGCGACAAAGGGCGCGAGCCACAGGCCGGCCTGGAACCCGCGCGCGTGGATCTCCTCCGCAGCCGCGGCCATGCCGCGCGGGAACTTGCCCGCATCCGGCTCCAGCCAATCGCCGACGAAGGGTTCCCATCCGTCGTCGATCTGGAACAGATCGCCCGGCTCCAACAGCTCCGCGCAGCCGTTCAGATCGTCCATAATGCTCTGCTCGCTGATGTTCTGATAGCGGTTGTACCAGCTGGAATAGCCGGCGATCTTCTCCGTCGTGCGCGGCTTGACGCCGAGCGCGGCGAACCAGGCATCGAACACTTCACTCTCCCCGCCTTCAGCATAGAAGAGATCGAAGACATGGAAAGCGCCTCCGCAACGAACGTCCTCGCAGTCCCGTTCGACATAGAGCATTCCCTTATTTGCATCATAGCGGAAGATCGTGTAGCCCGGCCGCTCGTCCAGCGAAGCGATCAGGCGGTAACGGTCGCCAATGCGGAAATAGCAGTAGGAAAAGCCGTGGAACATCCCCGGCTTGTTCGGGTACTCGACGAAGTGATAGTCGCCGTAGCGCTCAAGGGCAAATCGGTTCACTGCCGCTTTCAGCAGCGGCATATGGTCGCGCTGCACGTCGCGTGCGGTGAACTCCGGGCAATAGGTCCAGGTCTGGAAGCCGTTGAGAAAGATCTTTTCTCCGGCAGCAAGCGGCAGCGGAGCACGCGCCGCCGCGATACCGATGTGCCCCTCCGGCAGCTCGCAGACCACATGCGCTTCCCCGCCGTCAAGCGAAAAGCTGCCGGTCAAAAACGAAGAGTCGTCGTCCTTCGTACTCACCAGAACGCGGTAGTCGAATGTCAGCATATGCTCTCCTCCCGATATGGTTTGCTGTGTTTAATCATACAATACCACATTATTCGCGCCGCGGCAATCAAAAAAAACCGCCGTCCGATGCCGGGCGGCGGTTTAATGCGCTTGAATCGCTTATTTGCCGGAGAGCTGCTCGTCGATACCCTTCGCGCCGAGCTTGCCCGCGCCCATGGCGAGGATGACCGTCGCCGCGCCGGTGACGGCGTCGCCGCCGGCGTAGACGCCGAGCTTGCTGGTCATGCCGGCCTCGTCGATGACGATGCCGCCCTTGCGGTTGACCTCAAGACCCGGGGTGGTGCTCTTGATGAGCGGGTTGGGGCTGGTGCCCAGCGCCATGATGACGCAGTCCACCGGCAGCTCGAACTCGCTGCCCTTCTTCTCGATCGGGCGGCGGCGGCCGCGCTCATCCGGCTCGCCCAGCTCCATCTCGATGCAGGTCATGCTCTTGACATAGCCGACGTCGTTGCCGTGGATCTCGACGGGGTTGTGCAGGATCTTGAAGATGATGCCCTCCTCGATCGCGTGCTCGACCTCCTCGCGACGGGCGGGGAGCTCGTCCATGCTGCGGCGGTACACGATGTAGACGTTCGCGCCCAGACGCTTGGAGCAGCGGGCGGCGTCCATCGCGACGTTGCCGCCGCCGACGACCGCGACCGTCTTGCCGGCGAGCGGCATGAGCGGCGTGTCCGCGCCTTCCTTGTACGCCTTCATGAGGTTGATGCGGGTGAGGAACTCGTTGGCGGAGTAGACGCCGCAGAGGTTCTCGCCGGGGATGTGCATGAACATCGGCAGGCCCGCGCCGGAGCCGACGAACACGGCCTCGAAGCCGTATTCCTGCATCAGCTCGTCGATGGAGACGACGCGGCCGACGACCATGTTCATCTCGAACTTGACGCCCATATCCTTGAGGCCGTCGACCTCCTTCTGCACGATGCTCTTCGGCAGACGGAACTCGGGGATGCCGTACACCAGCACGCCGCCCGCGAGGTGCAGCGCCTCGAACACGGTGACGTCGTAGCCCTTCTTGGCGAGGTCGCCCGCGCAGGTCAGGCCCGCGGGGCCGGAGCCGACGATGGCGACCTTGTGGCCGTTGGGCGTCGGCTTGGCAGGCGCTTCGCTGACGTGGGCGTTGTGCCAGTCGGCGACGAAGCGCTCCAGACGGCCGATGCCGACGGGATCGCCCTTCTTGCCGCGGATGCAGTGCATCTCGCACTGGGTCTCCTGCGGGCAGACGCGGCCGCAGACGGCGGGCAGAGAGCTGGTCTCATGGATGACCTGATACGCGCCCTCGTAGTCCTTCTCCACGATCTTGTGGATGAACTCGGGGATGTGCACGTTCACGGGGCAGCCCTGTACGCAGAGCGGGTTCTTGCAGTTGAGGCAGCGCTGCGCCTCGTCGAGCGCCTGCTCCTCGGTGTAGCCGAGGGCGACCTCAAGGAAATTCTTATTGCGGACGTCCGGCTCCTGAGAGGGCATCGGATTCTTGACAAGACTCATGTTCGGCATCTTACTTGACCTCCTTCTTGAAGAGATTGCAGGTCTCTTCGTGCTTGTGGCGCTCCCACTCGCCGTACATCTTGCCGCGCTTGACGGACTCGTCCCAGTCGACCTTAAAGCCGTCGAAGTCCGGGCCGTCCACGCAGGCGAACTTGGTCACGGGGCCGTCCGCTTCCTTGAGCGTCAGGCGGCAGCAGCCGCACATGCCCGTGCCGTCGACCATGATCGGGCTCATGGACACGACCGTGGGGATGTTGTACTTCTCCGTGACCTTGCAGACGAACTTCATCATCATCATCGGGCCAACGCAGAACACCGCGTCGTAGTTCGCGCCCGCCTGGATCTGCTCCTCGAGCAGCTCGGTCACGAGCGCCTTGCGGACGTAAGAACCGTCGTCCGTGCCGACGAAGTAGTTGGTGCATGCCTTTTTGAACTCGTCCTCCAGCACGACCACGTCCTTGTTGCGGAAGCCGACGATCAGATCGACGTGCACGCCGCTCTCATGCAGCTTCTTTGCAACGGGGAACGCGATCGCGGTGCCGACGCCGCCGCCGACGACCGCGACCTTCTTGCAGCCCGGCATCTCCGTGGCGTTGCCGAGCGGACCGACGAAGTCCTGAATGAAGTCGCCCTCTTCCTTGTGGGAGAGCTTCTCGGTGGTCGCGCCGACGATCTGATAGATGATCGACACGGTGCCCTTTTCACGGTCGAAATCGTGGATCGTGATGGGGATACGCTCGCCGTCCGCATCCACGCGCAGGATGATGAACTGGCCCGGCTCGGCCTTTTTCGCGATCATCGGCGCTTCGATCTCAATGAGAACGAGCGTCGGCGTCAAGACCTTTTTGGTTACGATTCGATACATGGCAACCCAACTCCTCTTTTCTTGTGTAATATGGTACGATCGATTTCGTTGTCAGACAAACCACAGGTATTGATTATTTTATCATGAAGCGCAGCACGCGTCAACTGCCGTTCGCCGATTGCGGCGGCAGTTTTGCGGATCGTGCCCCAAAGCTCACGCATTGACCTGCAGGATCACCACGCCGCCCGTCAGGTC
>LXOW01219153.1_pt2 | contig 12193 bp, 5 predicted proteins | sample 1368591 | NCBI WGS metagenome assembly LXOW01 (sample SAMN04884650, study PRJNA319009) | bovine gut metagenome | isolation source: Cow rumen | host: Bos taurus | place: Italy: Legnaro (PD) | collected 2014-07-09
AAACGTGTGCGTCAGGCTGTTCGTGCTTGAAGTGATATTGGTGTGCTCATACCAGTCGAAACTGTTACATGCAAACGCCGTGGTGTCGCCCGTATTGCTGTGGCCTACCGTCAGGTGCAAGGTAACCACGCTGTCGCAACCGCTCGCGTTCGTGAACGTGTGTGTAGGTGCAATAGGTGGCGTCTCTGTGTATGTCGTACCATACCACGTAAAACTATTACAAGCAAACGCTGTCGTGTCGCCCGTGTTACTATGTCCCACCGTCAAATGTAAGGTTACCACGCTGTCACAACCGCTCACATTCGTGAACGTATGCGTCAATGATTCTGTACTGGAAGTGATATTAGTATGTTCGTACCAATTGAAGCTGTTGCATGCGAACGCAGTCGTGTCACCTGTGTTGCTGTGGCCTACGGTCAAATGCAAGGTCACTACGGAATCGCAGTCTGAGGCATTCGTGAAGGTATGGGTCAAAGAATTCGTACTGGAGGTAATATTGGTATGCTCATACCAGTCGAAGCTGTCACATGCGAATGCCGTTGTATCGCCCGTGTTGCTGTACCCCATCGTCAGGTGCAACGTCACCACGCTGTCGCAACCGCTCGCATTCGTGAACGTGTGCGTCAAGCTGCTTGTGCTCGATGTGATATTGGTGTGTTCATACCAGTCAAAACTGTCACATGCAAACGCAGTGGTGTCGCCCGTATTGCTATGGCCCACCGTCAAGTGCAACGTTACCACGCTATCGCAGCCCAAGACAGTCTTAAGCATGCGCGTCGGGGCAATGGCAGGAGTCTCGGTATAAGTTATACCATTCCATGTAAAGCTATTACAAGCAAAAGCTGTCGTATCTCCATCAACAACAGCACCGATTGTCAAATGCAGGGTCACTACGCTGTCGCAACCACTGGCATTTGTAAACGTGTGGGTCGGAGCAATGGCTGGAGTCTCCGTATAGGTCGTGCCATACCAGGTAAAACTATTACAATCGAATGCCGTCGTATCGCCTGTGTTACTATACCCCATCGTCAAGTGCAAGGTCACGACAGAATCACAACCAGAAGCATTGGTGAAGGTATGTGTCAAGGAATTAGTGCTGGAAGTGATATTGGTGTGTTCATACCAATCGAAACGGTCGCAAGCAAAGGCTACGGTGTCACCCGTATTGCTGTGGCCTACCGTCAAGTGCAAGGTAACCACACTGTCGCAACCGCTCACATTGGTAAACGTATGCGTCGGCGCGATGGCTGGCGTCGTTGTATAGGTCTGTCCATACCATGTAAAACTATTACAGGCAAACGCCGTGGTATCACCTGTGTTGCTATGTCCTATCGTCAGATGCAAGGTCACCACACTGTCGCAACCACTTGCATTTGTGAACGTGTGCGTCGGAGCAATAGCTGGCGTCGTTGTATAAGTCTGGCCATACCATGTAAAGCTATTACATGCGGTCGCTGTCGTGTCGCCCGTGTTACTATGCCCCACCGTCAAATGCAAGGTCACCACGCTGTCACAACCGCTCGCGTTTGTGAACGTGTGCGTCGGAGCAACCGCGGGCGTCTCCATGTAGGTCGTGCCGTACCATGTAAAACTATTACATGCAAACGCCGAGGTATCACCCGTGTTGCTATGACCAAGCGTCAAGTGCAACGTCACTATACTGTCACATCCAGCGTGGCAGGTCAACCTGCGCTCATAGTCGCCACTGGCCGTCAATGTCTGATCGTACCATACAAAGCTGTTACATGCTGTGGCAAAAGTATCTATCGAATAGTGATTGTGTACATCAACCTCCACGGAATCCCTGTTCTTACAACCGGCGCCACTGGTCGTCTCAACATAGTATTTCTTTGTTTCAACGGGGCTAACGGTTATGCTTGTATTATGCGACAACAAACGACTTCCATCATACCACTCAATGTCACATGGTGAATTATTGGTAATACGCATAAAGTCAATGAAGACTCGTTCTTCTGCATACGGGCTGCCAGGGGCAACTTCATTAAGGGCTTCAATGGTAATGGTTGACGAGGCAGTTGCTGGTCCAAAACTGAAAGAATAGGTATCAAAGTCTCCGGGATTAGTTTCGTTACTTCCCGGTACCGTAATGGTATCCGCATAGGTATTGTCCACAGACACCCTGACTCTTGTAGCTGCCGGTTCGCTAGATCCGTTTCTAGTCCATCCCTTCAGTCTCAAATCCAAAATGAAATCGCTGGAAAGGTCCAACGGTTTGGAAACAATCTTACCATAGGTACTGCTGTTACCCAATCTGACAACACCATCTCCGCCAGAGAAGACCTTCACACCAGTTTTAAAGAGATCTGTAAGGGTGGCTAATCTGGTTGTAATTTCCACATTATTACCCAACACACCTTCAAGATTATCAATGATGGGCACCGAAAAGTCGGAACAATTGACAGCAGAAACAGACAATTCAATACTATTCCCAAAACACAATGCAGGATGAACAGGATCAAAGGTCACTACCGGCAACGGAATCACGGTCAGATTAAGCTCATACACGCTGTCACAATTGCAGCAAACCGTTTTGAGCGAATCGTAATACACCCCAGTCTCGAAATAAGAGTGTCCACGCCATATATAAGGTGCTGCACTTTGACAAATGGATGCATCTTGCGATATCAGATACGATGGATTGACCTTCAACATGAGCGTAATGACACTGTCACAACCATGAACAGTCTGCAAGGTTACCCGATTGGGCAAATAATCATGTGCATGGGAAATATCCAGATTGGTGAAAATCGGATTCACCACAGAAGTATAAGGATTGGGAGATGAACAAACAACCTCATAGAGAGTATCCTTGTCATACGTCTCATGGACAATGGCCGAGCTGGTCACCCGGATAGTATCACTGTTGAAGATCACATAGGCATTGTATGAGGTTTTTTCAGTAGGAGAAACCACCATACTTGCACTTTTGGGCTTATCTAGCCAATAAGCATAGGCATCTGTGCCGAAATCACGGACCGCACGAATACGGTTTTGAGTGGCACGTTCGCTGTTGATAGGCTGGTTATGGTCGGCCGGCGTACGTGGGGCGTAGAAGTACTGGCTACCCCTGATAACCAACATCTGAGTGTTATTGACTCTCGTGGAAGTCCAGTAGTCATGGCCGTGGCTGCCGTTGAATTCATACATCCACTTCATATTATCCGCATCGCCACCAGCTTCGATAATAGCCGATTCAATGAAAGGAATCAGACCGAAAATGTGACGCATCTGGATGGCATCCGGTATATACCAGCCATTGTAAAAATCTACGGCTTCGGCAGCAGGCGATTGCCCAGATTCCAGCAAAAGACGGGTATTTTTCTTACCCTCATAACTCCATGTTGCGAGTCCGTAACGACCAATACCATTATCCGCATCGTAGGGATGAGATTCCATACCTGACGGCAACGTGCAACCGGCATCGAGCATATAATACTGCTGGTTGTTCGATTTGCTCACCCAACCGACGTCGTTCAAGGCTACCGCCCATCCCTCCACAGGGTTGTCAGGATTCACATAGCAGATGATACCTTTCGAGCTATCGGGGAACACATACACATCGCCAATCTGGTAAATCTGGGCTTGACCCACACCGAGTGTAGCCGCCAAAACCAGCCCTAAGAAAAATACCCGTTTGAACAATGTATATCGCATGTGTTTTATCTGATTCTTATAATATTAAATGTAGTTAAAAATTAATGGTTGGCCTTACCCTATGTCTTGCAGATTTAAGATTCGTCGCAAAGTGGCCGGAATAGTCAAGGTGCCAGCATTGGCTGATATTGGCTTCCGAAGAAGAAAGATAATAGGTCTGACCCAGGTCCATCACCGTAGCGCCTATCGAACTCAATTTGCTCAGCGTGGTGTTTACCGCCACACGGTTGCCGAACACCAAATTCAACTCACCCATGGCTGGCATGTGCCATCCTGTAGCTTCCGATGTATTCACACCTCGGGCAACAGCATCGTAATAATAGCAGTAGAATGCGGCAGGGGCATTGTAGGAAAACTCCATACCAATGGATTGCTCGGCATATTGCTTGATGATGATAGTATTGCCATATCCGTCCAAATCAAACAATGCATCTCGTTGAGCAGGACAGAAGGCTTTGGCATGAATACTCTGATACAACGTGTTCGGATTTTGTGCCCATACAGCATACGATACAGGTGCATCCTCCAATGCGATGGCTTTTCCATGCAGTCCCGTACGGTCCAGATAGTAAATCACGCCTTTCGCTATTTTGTTCGTCTTCAGGAAAGAATCAACTCTCAAAATCGCGCCGTCCGTACAAAGCACATCACCAGGGGCATTTACAGCCGGGATAACTCCGTCATCCCATGACAGATGCGGTGTTGTCACCACTATACCCATCGTGGTTCTTTCGCCCTTACAGATCACATTGTCGGTCGTGTCTATTTCCAAAATGATAAGGTTCAGAATATCCAAACTGTCGCAGCCGTCCGCACGGGTATTGATGATGGAATAACGTCCCGTTTCAGTGTAGTCATTGCCGCGCCATTGGTATGGACTGCCGTTAAGTTGGAAATTGGACGTTACCACAGTTGTATCCACAAATGGCGGCGGAGCCACTGTCAGCACAAACGTGACCAAAGAGTCGCAATGATGGTAGTCCGCACCCTCGAAAGTGTGTGAAAACACATGCGTTCCGGCACGCTTAACCGCCTCATTCATTTCCGCATTAGTAGCCACATCGGGAGTAATATGCAATGGGTTGGTATAAGGCAGGGTCTGGCTCTGGCAAACTTCGTCATATAATATGGTATGTGTTCTCTTATACACATCCGCAATAGCAATGCCTGGCAACGGAGCCACTACTGCACTCCAACCACGATCCGGCACCATACCGGCCATAAACAGCAATGTCATGGAATTACCATTAGAGACAATAAGCTCCGGAATATTGCTGATGTTCGTCAAATCGTACATGATGCTATCCAGATGCGTCTCAGTACCCGAAATAACAAGCAAGTGAGCAGTGTTGGACAAGTTCAGCTCATCAAAACGCAGGGTAATCGGTCTTCCGTCTGTTGAGATAAAAGTCTGCGACAAAATCTCGCCCGCCTCATAGTTGCCATTCTTTCCACCCGAATCGTATAAACGGTATGACTGGCTACAATTCATCTGGGTTTCTCCATCCTCCATGTTCATAACATTTGTGGTAATGCCGTTCACCGACGAGCAGTAACCCTCTTTGCCGACACTCACATACAACAGGGTTTGCTGTATGATGCCAGCAGTGTCGTAAGTGGACCAAGCATTCGGATTGGTAACCACATCCTGTTGAAGCAAATGCGTTTGGTTGTAATCACTGTACCAATTAAGCGTGTAGGGAGTGCCTATGGTTGAGCGGGCCTCCAGATGCCCCGTCTCCTCATAACACACTTTGTCATGATGCGTCAAGATGGAGCAAGCGTTAATCACATTCTCCATAATACGGACATGGACCGTATCACCCGCATCAGCCATGGTATAGCCGCACTGATCATCCTGAATCGTATATGGATAAACCAAGGTAGTCAACGTCGGAACGATGCTGTCATACACCGTAGCGCCAGTACGGGCTCTGTAGTGCCGTACTTCCTCACCATCCGAATTCTTGAAAGCGATGGAGAAATCCACCATCGAATTGGTGACATAACTATAGGGCATGAATGTGAGTCTTACCTTCTCTCCTGGACAGATGGTATAATCCTGAAGAATATCGACTTTCGGAGCTTTTTTAACTCCTAAAAAGATACTGTCTTCGACGAAAGCACCGCAACCGCCTTCAAAAACCGTCACTTTATACCAACCATCGTCGGCCTCTCGCGGCACAAAAATAAACGGTTCCGGCGCGGTATGTTCAAAGCCATTGGGACCTGTCCAGTGGTAGCTAAACATATTGTCGGACTGCAAGGTATGGACCGTGATAGTCGAACCCTCGCACGTTGTGGTTGCCTTTAATCCATTGTCAAACCAAGTGACTTGCAGGTCTGCCAGCAATTGAGGATATAAGTTCACATGGAAATATGCGCCGCAAGCATCCTGAATCATACATGACAAGGCTGAATCCGTACGCATGGAGACATTATGGAAAACGCCATCTGTATTCTGACCTAACACTTCACCTCCCTTGTTCGGCTTACTATATAAAGTATATGTATAAGGTTCTGTTCCACTGGTTCCTTCCACATACACATTGCCCATCGTGGAGTTGATATCACACAGAAGCGCGTATGCATAAAGGTGCTGTACCGTTGTCGTTCCGAAATCGATAGTGTCATAAAAAACCGTTTCCTCACACAACTCCATGGTGGTAGTCGGGTATAACTTCACGATGTAAGTGCCCGGAATGGACATACGTATCGGTTCATTCAGCTGGTATGAGCGCTCGTCATAGCCTCCGGTAGGGCCACTGACCACCTTGAAATAAGTTGGCAACGGTGTGACGACAGCAATAGCGTCCAAACCGGTAATCGGGTTTGTGTTATGGCTGACTCGCGACAACTGTCCGGCATCGTATATGACATATTGATTCGTACACTCCGTCAGCACATGATATGCCGGGGCTTCTGTCAACTCCACACTGTAGATTGCACCAAACGAAACCCTTTTCTGGATAGCCACAGAATCACACGGCGTGATGATTTGGAAATTATACGGACCTGAAGGAAGACAGTAGTCCTGAATCTCCAGACTTCGTCCGTCTGTCGCGCCCGTAATCAAAGACACATTTTGCACACTCGTCTTGGTAATACTCCAAGTTCCATTGGAAGCATGATACACCGCCGTGAAATTGTAACGGTTGTTGTACGGACTGCGCACCAACCGTATAATGGTTCCGTCAGCGTTCACTGCCTGGCTGTAATTGCCGACTACCCTCACGGAACGCAAGACCTGACAACAATGGTCATCTCCGGAGGAAGTCACACTCCACGAGGAGCTCTGCTCGTCATGGCCGATCAAATAATCAAGCACGTCAGTCGTATTGTACAACTCACAACCGTGCGCATCCACCAGACGGCGTCTCACATTGAGACTTTGAGGCAGCGGGCCATACATGGCCACCACTTCTGCTGCAGTCAAGGAACTCTTCTGGTTAATGGCACTCACCGTATCCTGCTTGATGATATTCCCCGTATTCAAATCCGTGTAAATCCACGTCAAAGGATGGGTATAGTGATGTCGATACACATTATGATCCGCATCTTTTGTCAGATAATTCGGCATATAGTACTGATAACGGATGGTGTTGGCATCACGATGCCAGTATCGGGTTTCCAGACAAGGATTCCCTTCGCTCAAAACCGAATCCCGGACATCCACCACTTGTTTGTCAAACTTGGAACTATTGGGCGCGTACAATTTGAATGTACGCGTGATGATCTGGTTCTCACAAACCGAAATCTTATATTGCAAACTGATATCTCTATCCCAAATCTGGCAATAACTGTTAGCCGAAGAGATGGTGTCATACAAAACGATATGTCCTCCCGTAATGGAGGGCATATTGCGCCAAGGACCATCGGCAAAACCGGTGTGCGTAAAACGATACTGCACATAATCGGGAATCATGGCCGTATAGTAATCGTAAGGGGATTCAATGACGGCATTGATTTTCACCACATTGCTGTCCGCCATATTTCCGGAAGAGGCGGCCACTTCAATATAATCCAAATATGGGAACGGAACTACCTCTACTGTCTCACTCGTACGCGGAAGGCCGTAGTCGCAACCATCCTCCAAATAGAAGTCCCACGTGCCACCCGGCAAGGAGTCTATCGTGTAATAATCATGATAATCATATCGGCTTTCATCCGTGCCACTGTACTGGTTGCCATTGTAAACCACCGTGCGTAACAATTGGGAAGTCTCGTGGTTTACCACTTTTACAGTGTACGGGAAACGTCCGTTGTTGATTTTGAGCTGCACACGTCCCAATCTCATGCAACTCAATGTCGGATGGACACCGAGATCGTGGCCTGTATAGTCTGTCACCAAAATTGCAGAAACCTCGGGCACAACATAGCTGGTGTTAATGGTCAGCACCGTCTGCGTGTCAAGCCTGACAAATCCGCCGGCTCCATCTTCCAACAAACACTCCACACCCACTATATAGGTTCCATAATCGATGTAAGTTGTATCAACTCCGCCGCGGTAAAAAGTGGCAGAGTACTGAGCGGAATCAACCTCATGCACCTTGTGATACAACCTGATTTTAGAGAGTCCCGCTCTGCTCAAGTAAGAAGCCGTCACCGGACGCCCTCTGTCATCCAAAAGAGAATAGATAATCTTACCATTATTGAAACACGTGGCATCTTCAACAGAAAAACTCACCCTGAATGCACTCGTTTGGGCAAATGCACTCCCCATTACAAACACCAACAAAACCACAAACAACCAAAATCCTCTTTTAGCAGATGTCGATATGTTCAGTAAAGATATATTCATTCAAAGTATTAATTATCTTCTAAAATAGTCCACAAAAATACACTTTTTATTTTATTTTTCAACAATTTTATTAACAACGCTTTTGGTTGATAATCAATTTGTTACATAATCCAACTATTTCACTCTTACATGAAATGAGGGTAAAAAAGTCGGAAAAAAGATTTTTTTGCACAAAATTATCAACAATCAACCATTTTTGAAAAAAGTTGAAAATCATGCAGTTTTGCGAAGCATGGATCGAAGATAATTGCGGTTCATCACCAACAATACGGCAAGGTAAGCCACCAGTATCACGGAGTTCACCGCGAGGCGCACGCTCATACGCTCCACATGCAATCCCTGGTTGACAAACACACTCAATCCGTACACGCCCACAGCAAGGAGAATGTAGAACAGAATCTTTTTGACTTTGTAGTCCACATGATAATATTTCTGTCCTAGGATGTAAGAAACCACCATCATGCTGGAATAGCAGGCAAACGTGGCCCAGGCAGAGCCCATGTAATCGAATCTCGGGATGAGTGCGATGTTCAAAGCCAGCGTGATAATCGCGCCGAAGATGGCGATGTAAGCCCCGAACTTGGTCTGTCCGGTAAGCTTATACCATATAGAGAGGTTGTAAAAAATACCAAGAAACAAATTGGCTAACAACAAGATAGGAACAATCGGCAACCCCACGCGATAGGCCGGACCCACAAAGTATTTCACGATGTCAATATACAGCATGATGCCTACAAAAATGATGGAACAAACGAACACGAAAGCGGTCATCACCTCCGCGTATGTCTCCTTGGCATCCTTGTCTTTGGACTTGCTGAAGAAGAAGGGCTCGGCCGCGTATTTAAACGCCTGCACGAAGATGGTCATCATGATGGATATCTTGTAACAGGCACTGTAGATGCCCACAGAAGCCTGCGGGTCGGGCTGTGTTGAGAAATACTTCAGCAACACACGGTCCATCGTCTCATTCACAATCCCAGCCAATCCGAAAATCAGCAAAGGGAAAGCGTATGCGAACATCTTCTTCCACAACGCCCAGTCAAAGACATACTTTTGCTTAAAAATGCTCGGGAACAGCATCAGCAGTGTTGCCACAGAGGCGATGAGATTGGCTATGAAGATGTACCCTACCCCAATTTCAGGGTTATAGATGGCACGGATGAACGAAGAATCGGGATTCTGTTTGAGTAAATACGGACAAAGCAGCAGGAAGAAAAGGTTGAACAATACGTTGATAACAATATTGATAATTTTCACCGCCGCGAATTTCATGGCCTTGTTCTGTTGCCGCAGCTGCGCGAAGAAAATGGAAGTCAGCGCATCCACCCCGATGATGACTGCAAACCATACAATGTATTCCGGATGGTCTGGATACTTCAGCCAGCCCGCAATATTTCCCTTAAAGATGGAGCACAAGACGATGAAGAGCGTGGAGGTAAACATCAACGAGGTGACAATCGTCGTATAGACCCTGTTCTTAATCTCCTGATCCCTGGAAAAATTGAAAAAAGCCGTCTCCATGCCGTAGGTCAGAATCACTATGAAGAGGCTGGTCCAAGCATACAGCTCGCCCACCACGCCATATTGCGCGGCATCGGCAAAAATATACGTATGCAGGGGTACCAACAGATAGTTGAGCAAGCGTCCCAAGATGTTGGTCGCCCCGTAAATCACGGTCTGGCCTGCTAATTGTTTGATGGATGAGTTTGACATAGGTTAATTGAGAATTGAAAATTCAGAATTGAGAATTGGAATTTAGGGGTTGAACTTTGAACCTTGAACTTTGAATTTCAAATTTCGATAATCTCTAATCTCTAATCTATAATCTCTAATCTATAATCTCTAATCTATAATCGTTAATGGTATCCTTTCCGTTTCCCGAAATCATACGCAATATATCCGCAGAGATAGAAAGCCTTGGCCTTGTTGAATGCCATCTGCTGGATGAAGGGGAAGACCATATCGATGCTGAGACCGACCTCCAGGGCCTGGATTTTATAGTCGCTTTTGGCAAATTCGAAATTGAACCCTGTCTTGGCATAGAAGCCCGGTCGCACGATAGTCTGCATAATACCCGTATAAAACGGCGCTCCGCCGATGACATTGTTTAGGTTGTGTTTGTCGGGATCGTAGCGTACCACCTCGGAAAAACCGGTGTTGTAGTTGATGACTTCCACATAGTTGGGGATGCCAAATGCCACGGACGGGCCTGCCGAGAGCGTGTACTTGATCTGCACACCGCCCCAGTAGGGTTTCGTGTGCAGCGTACGCTGGTAGCCATAACCGCCTTTCAGGAAGAACAGAGTATAAAGCTGCCCATAGCGACAGGGACGCACACCCTCGTAGAGCACGTTGATGGAACGTACCGACTTGGGGTGTTTGTTGTACATAAACTCCACCTCCCAGAAATGTTTGTTGTAGAGATCGGGCGTTCGTCCACGCTGAAAACCAAAGCCGAATCCGCCGGTATTCAGGAACAGTTCACCGTTCCATTCCTTGAGGGTCACATCGTGATAATATTCCCCAACCTCCTGTGCGCCCACACAGAGACAGGCTCCGGCGAAGAGAAATGCCAGAAGCCATTTTTTCATCCCGCAAACAGGCGCATAGCCGGACATTCCGATTATTCTTCAGGAGTTTCCTGTGGCTGGTAATAGGAGTAGTGACCGTAAGCTGCGCACTTACGCTGTGTGTCACATGCGGAAAACACCGCCAATCCTAAAAAAAAGACCGCTAACAATACAATAATCTTTTTCATTTTCGTTATTCTTTTTTCAAGCGTGCAAATATACGTAAAAATCAGTGTGGGCAAGCAGGGGAATCCTTATTTTATAAACAATTGAAATTTAATATTATAAACATATTATCCATCATCATCCTGACAACAAGCAGCTTGGCGGCCCAACGCAATTCCTTGTTGTCGGAGCCTTTGTCGTCGCTTTCCGACTACCCCACCCGCGCCGAAGCAATTTTGCGGCAGCTGGAAAACCACGGCTACCCCTTCGCCACGGTATCCTTGCAGACCGCCGATCCTGAAAACGGCGACATGCGCCCGATTATTGTAATCGACTCCAATATTTTCGTCACATTTGACTCCATCGTTTTGAAAGGGGACGTGAAATTGTCCAAGAATTTCCTATATCCTTACTTAGGTTTGCGCAAAGGTATGGCCTACAATGAGCAGCTCATGCGTTCCGTGGACCAAAAACTGGAGGAATTGCCCTTCGCCACGGTGGTTCAGCCCTCCGGTGTCTCATTCGTGAAAGACAAAGCCTACCTGTACGTCTATCTTGGCACCCGTCGCACCAACCAGTTTGACGGCTATATTGGACTGGTGCCCGCCGACGAAAAGACTGGCAAAGTCGGGGTTAGCGGTGACCTGGCATTGGCCCTGCAGAACATCTTCCGCCAAGGCGAGAGCATCAGCCTGCACTGGTACAGCAGCGAGCGATACTCCCAGCATCTGGACCTGTCTGTCAAATTCCCTTACCTGTTCCGCACCCGTTTCGGTGTGGAAGGCTCATTCATGCTGGACAAGAAAGACACCTCCTATCTCAACCTCAACTACCACATCGGCGTGCCCTACGCATTTCTCAACAACAGCTATATCGAGCCGTACTTTGACTACACCTCATCCAGCATCCTAAATCCCGCACTATTGCAGCTGGACAGCGACTCCGGCTTCATCGATTTCCACAAGACATTCTATGGTTTGAA
>LXOW01410079.1_pt1 | contig 12193 bp, 5 predicted proteins | sample 1368591 | NCBI WGS metagenome assembly LXOW01 (sample SAMN04884650, study PRJNA319009) | bovine gut metagenome | isolation source: Cow rumen | host: Bos taurus | place: Italy: Legnaro (PD) | collected 2014-07-09
TTATTCACCAAGGAACTGTGCAGAAATAAGTTGAACAAAGATGGCTTAGGATTTTTCGTCTGTAGCAAGGCGGCAAATCGCAGGAATACTTTGTGTATTTCAAGATTTGGCAACGAAGCTACAGGCGAAAAAGACAAGCCAGATTGTTCAAGTTATTTCTGAACAGTTCCTAAGCAGATTTGTGTCAGATCAAGGCACAAAAATGCAGGAATACTTTGTGTATTTCAAATTTTAGTAACGCAGAGCTGGCGCAAATCTGCCAGCAGACGCCGAGAGCGGATCGGTCAGCGTTCACCTTATACTTCATCGATGGCGATGATGCCCTCGAGCATGGCCAGCGACGTGAGCAGCGTCGTATGCGGGGAGCGGTGCGGGAGGCGGATGTTGAACAGCGCCTTGATATGCGTGCGGTTGTTCTGCTCGATCTTGCCGAGCTCGACGTCATAGATGCGGATATTGCCCGAGCGCAGATGCGTGACGATCTCGCCGAGGTTCTCCACGCTGTCCATCTCCACATAGAGGTTCATGTTCAGCGAGCGCGAGAGGAAGGGCTCCTCCACCAGCGGCAGCAGCTTCATGATGACGACGATGAGCGCCCAGCCGACGAACACGCCCTCGTAGAAGCCCGCGCCGCAGGCCAGCCCCAGACAGGCGGAGGCCCAGAGGCAGGAGGCCGTCGTCAGCCCCTTGACCTCGTGCCGCTCGGTGACGAGGATGGTGCCGGTCGCGATAAAGCCGACGCCGGTGACGACCTGCGTGCCGAGGCGCACGATATCGGTGTGCTTGTTGACGTTCGGCAGATCGAGCGCCCAGCTCGTCGAGAGCATCAGCTCGAGATACTGGCTCAGGATCTGCGTGCAGGCCGCGCCCAGCGCGATCAGCATATAGGTGCGAAAGCCCGCCGGACGGTGCTTGCGTTCGCGATCCAAACCGATAATGCCGCCCATCATCACCGCAAGAAAGACGCGCAGCACCATGGACGGCATATTCAGTTCGCGCAGATAGTTCAGGCACTCGGTCATACGCGATCCCCCCCGGCGCGGACACAGATGCGCCGACGCCTGTTGCCCGCCATTTTTCATTCTATAATATGTTATTTTACCACGCCTCGCCGAAGTTTCAACTGGCGGAAGCGAACAAAAATCAGCCGCGCTTTTCGTCATTTTGTCGTAAGCGCCGCTGAAAGGTTCTGGGATTTTTTGACTTTTTGCGCGCTTGGCTCTGGCGTTCGGGCGAATAGTATGGTATACTGGCACTACGGCCGCCCTCGCGCGGCAAACGAAAACAACGAATACAGGAGTGTTGTGATATGCAGCCAAAATTCCCCTATCAGCCCTGGACGATCACCGAGGAGGGCTTCTCCGCGAAGGACTTGCGGGAGAACGAATCGGCCTTCGCGCTGGCCAACGGCTTCATCGGGATGCGCGGCAACCTCGAGGAGGGCGCGGCGAGCGGCGCGGAGACCATTCAGGGCAGCTTCCTCAACGGCGTCTTCGACTCCGAGCCCATCGTCTACGGCGAGACCGCCTACGGCTATGCGAAGAACCACGAGACGATCTGCAACGTGATGGACGCCAAGAGCCTCGTGCTCTTCGCCGACGGCGAGCGGCTGGACATGGGGCGCTCGGAGGTGCATGAGCACCGGCGCGTACTGGACATGCAGGCCGGGACGCTGCGTCGCAGCCTGATCTGGCGCACGGCCTCGGGCGCGGAGCTTGAGATCGAGATGAGCCGCCTCGTGAGCCTCACGCGCCAGTCCCTCGCCGCGACGCGCCTCTCCCTGCGCTGCCTGTCGGGAAGCTGCGCCCTGCGCCTCGTCAGCGCCGTCGCCCCCGCCGTCATCGCCGAGGGCGACCCGAACGACCCGCGCAACGCCGCCGGCAAGGATCGCAGTCTGCTTCCGGGGCGGCTCGCCGCCGAGGGCGCGCTGCTCGCGATGGAGCAGAAGACCAAGAACAGCGGCTACACGATCTGCTGCGCCGTCGAGCACCGCGGCCTCGCGGGCGACGCGGCTGCCGCCGAGGGGCGCGCCGTCTGGGAGGCGTCGCTGACGCTCAAGGCCGGCGACGCTGTGACGCTGGAAAAGAGCATCTGCTACGGCGCTGTGCGCGGCGAGGCGGGCTCGCTCTGGGAGGACACGCTCGCCCTCTGCCGCGAGGCTCCCGGATTCGACGCGCTCTGCGGCGAGCAGCGCGCCTGCCTCGAAGAGTTCTGGGAGCGCACGGGGCTCGACATCGTCGGCGACGACGCGCTGCTGCAGGGTCTGCGCTTCAACCTCTTCCACCTCTTCCAGTCCGCCGGGCGCGACGGGCGGCGCAACATCGCCGCCAAGGGTCTGACCGGCGAGGGCTACGAGGGTCACACCTTCTGGGACACGGAGGGCTACATCCTGCCCGTGTTCATCCACACCGAGCCCGCCCTGGCCCGCAAGCTGCTCGAGTACCGCCACGCCATCCTCCCGAACGCCCGCGCCCGCGCCCGCGTGATGGGGCACGAGAAGGGCGCGCTCTACGCCTGGCGCACGATCGACGGCGAGGAGTGCAGCGCCTACTTCCCCGCCGGGACGGCGCAGTACCACATCAACGGCGATATCGCCCACGCGGTCTGCGAATACTACGACGCGACGCTCGATCTCGATTTTCTCGCCCGCTTCGGCGCGGAGATCCTCGTCGAGACCGCGCGGCTGTACTGCGATCTCGGCTTCTTCAGCGCCGAGAAGGGCGGGCGCTTCGTGATAAACTGCGTGACCGGCCCGGACGAATACAACGTCATGGTCAACAACAACGTCTACACCAACCTCGTCGCCGCGGAGAACCTGCGCCGCGCCGGGGAGGCCATGGCGCTGCTCGCCGAACAGGCGCCGGAGGACTATGCGCGGCTGTGCGCGGCGCTGGACTACAGCCCCGCCGAGGCCGCGGACTGGCTGCGCGCCGCGGAGAGCATCTATCTCCCGCCCGCGCGCGACGGCATCGTCCCGCAGGACGAGGGCTTCCTCGACCGCAAGCCCTGGCCGCTCGACAGCATCCCGGCGGACAAGCACCCGCTGCTCATGCACTATCACGGCCTTGTGATCTACCGGCACATGGTCTGCAAGCAGGCCGACCTCATCCTCGCCATGACCCAGTACGGCGAGCGCTGGACGAGGGAGGAGAAGGAGAAGAACTTCCGCTTCTACGACAGCGTGACCACCCACGATTCGAGCCTCTCGATGGCGGTGTTCTCCATCCTCGCAAACGAGATCGGCGACGTGGACACCGGCTACGACTATTTCATGTCCTCGGCGCGGCTCGATCTGGACGACATGCACCACAACACCAAGGACGGCCTGCACATGGCGAACATGGCCGGCACCTGGACGGGGCTCGTGCGCGGCTTCGGCGGCATGCGCTGCCGCGACGGGAAGCTCTGCTTCGCGCCGGTCTGCCCGCCCCAGTGGGAGGGCTACCGCTTCCGCGTCGGCTGGCGCGGCCGGACGGTTGAGGTCAGCGTCAGCGCGAGCGGCGCGGAATACCGCCTGCTGCGCGGCGAGCCGCTGACGATCGAGGCAAGCGGAAGGGAAATCGAATTGAAATAAAGCCGCAGGGGGTCGGGAAAGCGCTTTCCCGACCCCCGCATCATGATCCGTCGGCATCCGCTCTCGCCGGATTAATCAGCGTTTCCTTAACCGGTACGCCGTTTTTGCTCAGCGCAGGGAACGGTATACCGGATATACTGGCAGCGCTTGGAAACAGCTTGGGTATATCTACAGCAGGGATTCCCGCCCCGGAAGCAAGGCAGAAAAAAGGTTCCGAATCCTGTTTTCTTCTACTTGCTTTTTTCCCGTCTTTCCGCTAATATATAGAGTAGACTTTTCCCCGAAAACGCAATACTTGGAGGAGAGAACATGAAGAACAAAAAGCTGGATACCATCGGTATCCTCAGCGGCGCGTTCCTGGTGCTTGTCCTGATCGTGAACATCGTCTGGGGCAACATCAACGCCAAAGCGAACCAACCCAAGATCCCCGCAAGCGCACAGACCTACACCACCTCCGCACAGGGTATCTTCAGCGAAGTGACGGTGGAGACCGTCGCGGACGCCGACGGTATCTATTCCGTCAAGGTCGACGCCTCCGGCGAGACGCCCGAGCTCGGCGGTCAGGCCGCCGAGGAGCTGCCCGCCAAGATCATTGAGGCACAGAGCGTGGACGTCGACGGCTATGCCGGCGCGACCATGACCTCCAACGCCATCAAGGCCGCCGTCACCGAGGCGCTCGTCCAGGCCGGCTTCATGGAAGCCCCCGCCGTGGAGGAGACCGCCGAGGAGGAGCCCGTCCCCGCCGCCGACGTCGAGGTGCCCGAGGGCGCCGAGGCCGTCGAGGCCGCCGCCGTCGAGGTTCCCGAGGGGGCGCAGACCCTGACCGCCTCCGCGCCCGGCGTCTTCGGCGATCCCGTGGTCGTCGAGGTCGTGGCTGACGCGAACGGCATCTACTCCGTCACCGTCACCGAGAACAACGAGACCCAGGGCATCGGCTCCAACGCGATCGCCGAGCTGCCCGGCAAGATCGTCGCCACCCAGAGCGTGGAGATCGACGGCACCACCGGCGCCACGATGACCTCCAACGCCATCAAGACCGCCGTCCTCGCGGCTCTGACCGAGGCCGGCATCGACCCCGCGAACTTCACCGTCGTCGAGCTCGCCGAGGAGGAAGTCGGCGAGAAGACCCCCGTCGAGCTTGAGTGCGACGTCGTCGTCGTCGGCGCCGGCGGCGCGGGTCTGACCGCCTCCGTGCGCGCCACCCAGGAGGGCGCGAAGGTCCTCGTGCTTGAGAAGATGCCCTTCGTCGGCGGCAACAGCCTGCGCGCCGAGGGCGGCATGAACGCGGCCGACACCAAGGTGCAGGCCGAGCTCGGCCTTGACGACAGCACCATCGACAACTATGTCGAGGACACCCTGCGTCTCGGCCACTATCTCGCCGATCCCGACCTCGTGCGCACCCTCGGCGAGGGCGGCGCTGAGGCCGTCGACTGGCTCGAGTCCATCGGCGCGCCGCTCAAGAAGGTCGCGGCCACCGGCGGCACCGATCACAAGTACCTCCACAAGCCCGAGGACGGCCGCCCCGTCGGCGAGTACCTCGTGGACAAGCTCTCCGCTCAGGCCGAGCAGCTCGGCATCGAGATCATGCTGAATACCCGCGCCACCGAGATCCTCATGGAGAACGGCCAGGCCGTGGGCGTGATCGCCGAGGACAAGGAGCACATCTACACCGTCAGGGCCAAGTCCGTCGTCCTCGCGACCGGCGGCTTCGGCGCGAACTTTGAGCTGATGGCGAGCTACGATGCGACCCTCGCCGACGCCGTCACCACCAACCACTCCGGCGCGACCGGCGACGGTATCGCGATGGCTGAGGCCATCGGCGCCGCCACCGTCGATATGGAGCAGATCCAGCTCCACCCGACCGTCATCCAGTCGAACGGCCTTCTCGTCTCCGAGTCCCTGCGCAGCCACGGCGCGATCATCGTGAACGCCGAGGGCAAGCGCTTTGTCAACGACATGGCCGGGCGTGACGTCGTGTCCCAGGCCGAGCTCAAGCAGCCCGGCGCTTACGCCTACATCATCTTCGACCAGGCGCTGGTCGATGAGGTCGCCCTGACCCACAAGTTCATCGACGGCGGCTACGCCATGTCGGGCGACACCTATGAGGCGCTCGCCGAGGCCATGGGTCTCGAGGGCGAGGCGATCGCGAACTTCGTCGAGACCATGCAGAATTGGGAGACCTACGTCGCCGCGGGCGAGGACAAGGACTTCGGCCGCAGCCAGGTCAGCATGATCGACATCTCCACCGCGCCCTACTACGCGATCAAGATCGCGCCGGGCATCCACCACACCATGGGCGGCATCAAGATCAACACCTCCGCGCAGGTCATCAGCACCGAGGGCGAGGTCATTCCGGGCCTGTATGCCTGCGGTGAGACCACCGGAGGCATCCACGGCGGCAACCGCGTCGGCGGCAACGCTGTGGCCGACTTCACGATCTTCGGCTCCATCGCCGGCAACAACGCCGCCGCCTTCGCCGGCTTCGGCGCCGCTGAGGCCGCTGAGGAGCCCGCCGCCGAGGGCGGCGCGCAGACCTATACCGCGAGCGCCCAGGGCATTTTCAGCGAAGTGAAGGTTGAGGTCGTCGCCGACGCCTCCACCATCTACAGCATCACGGTCGACGCCTCCGGCGAGACGCCCGAGCTCGGCGGTCAGGCCGCCGTCAGCGTGCCCGAGGCCATGCTCGCCGCGCAGAGCGTCGAGGTCGACGGCATGGCCGGCGCTTCCGTGACCTCCGCCGCGATCAAGGCCGCCGTCGCCGACGCGCTCGCCCAAGCCGGCTTCGGCGCGGCTGAGGCCGAGCCCGCCGCCGAGGGGGCGCAGACGCTGACCGCCTCCGCGCCCGGCGTCTTCGGCGATCCCGTCGTCGTCGAGGTCGTGGCTGACGCGAACGGCATCTACTCCGTCACCGTCACCGAGAACAACGAGACCCAGGGCATCGGCTCCATCGCGGTCGAGACCCTGCCTGAGAAGATCGTGGCCGCGCAGAGCGTCGAGGTCGAGGGCATTTCCGGCGCGACCATGAGCTCCAACGCGATCAAGACCGCCGTCCTCGCCGCGCTGACTGAGGCCGGCATCGACCCCGCGAGCTTCGCCGCCCCCGCCGCCGAGGCGGAGGCCGCCCCCGTTGAGGATCAGGTCTACGAAGCCGACGTCGTCGTCATCGGCGCGGGCGGCGCGGGCATGACCGCCGCCATCACCGCCACCGACGCGGGCAAGAACGTGCTCGTGCTCGAGAGCCAGGCCATGGTCGGCGGCAACTCCGTGCGCTCCACCGGCGGCATGAACGCCGGCAAGACCGAGTGGCAGGACGCCAACGACTTCGACCAGGCCGCGGGCGTCGAGGCCACGCTGAAGAAGGTCGCGAACTACCCCGACAACGCGGAGATCCAGGCGCTCGGCGCGATCGTCGCCGAGCAGTGGGCCGCGTATCAGGCCGATCCCCAGGGCTACTTTGACACCACCGAGCTCTTCCGGCTCGACACCATGATCGGCGGCGGCGGTATGAACGACCCCGCCCTGGTCAAGACCCTGGCTGAGAACAGCGAGGCCGCGATCGCCTGGCTCGGTGAGCTTGAGCCCTCCGTCGTGCTGCATAACGTGGCCGCCTTCGGCGGCGCGTCCGTCAAGCGCATCCACCGCCCCGTCGACGAGAACGGCAAGGTGCTCTCCGTCGGCGCGTATGTCGTGCCCCTGCTCAAGGAGAACCTCGACAAGCGCGGCATTGAGGTGCTGCTGAACACCACCGCCACCGAGATCCTGGTCGAGAACGGCCAGGCTGTCGGCGTCGTCGCGACCGGCGCGAACGGCGAGACCGTCACCGTGAACGCGAAGGCCGTGGTCATCGCCACCGGCGGCTTCGGCGCGAACAACGACATGATCGCCTCCATCCGTCCCGAGCTCGACGGCTTCATCACCACCAACGCCCCCGGCATCCAGGGCCAGGGCATTCAGATGGCGCAGGCCGTCGGCGCCGCCACCGTCGATCTCGAGCAGATCCAGCTCCACCCCACCGTCCATGTCGAAGGCCCGAACGCGGTGCTGATCACCGAGGGTCTGCGCGGCGACGGCGCGATCCTGGTCAACCAGGAGGGCCTGCGCTTCTATGACGAGGTCTCCACCCGCGACAAGGTCTCCGCGGCCGAGTTCGAGCAGACCGGCGGCTACGCCTGGCTGATCGTCGACAGCCGCATGAGCGACGCCTCCAACGTCATCCAGGGCTACATCTCCAAGGGCTACGCCGTGAGCGGCGACAGCTACGAGGCGCTGGCCGAGGCGATCGGCGCGCCCGCCGAGGTCTTCGCCGCGACGATGGCCGACTGGAACGCCAAGGTCGAGGCCAAGGAGGATCCCGACTTCGGCCGCGTCTCCTTCGCCAATCCCCTCGATCAGGCTCCCTACTACGCGATCAAGGTGCAGCCGGGCATCCACCACACGATGGGCGGCATCAAGATCGACTCCGCCGCTCAGGTTATTGACACCGAGGGCAATGTGATCGCCGGTCTCTTCGCCGCGGGCGAGACCACCGGCGGCGTACACGGCAACAACCGCCTCGGCGGCAACGCCGTGGCCGACTTCACGATCTTCGGCCGCATCGCCGGCCAGAGCGCCGCGGACTTCGCCGAGACCGGCGAGATCAAGGCCGTCGCCGAGGCCGCTGAGGAAGCCCCCGCCGCCGAGGGCGAGAGCTTCACCGCCGAGGCCGAATCCCTGCTGAACTTTGAGAACGTGTCCGTCACGATCGTCGTGCTGGACGGCCAGGTCGTCGGCGTGGACGTCGATACCTCCAGCCAGTCCGCCGACTACGGCTACGCCGCCGAGCCCCAGTTTGAGGAGCAGATCCTCGCCGCGAACGGCGGCGCGATCGACGGCGTCTCCGGCGCGACCCTCACCTCGATGGCCGTCAAGGAGGCCTACGCCGCCGCGCTCAGCATGGCCGGTGTCGGCTGAGACTCCCCCGCTGTGTCATTCTGCGCGCAGGCGCAGAGTCTTTCCCGGCATTTCGCGAGGATAGAGAATTCTTTCGTCGCCGGACGGCTCCTCAGAATGACACACCTGCAATGTCCCCGCGGCTTACGCCGCGGGGACAGTTTTTTTCTGCACATCTTGACAATTCTATACAGAATAGTTAAAATATTTTTACGGCTGTTCTGCGTGTTTACACAAAAACGCGCTGGCTACAACTTTATACTATCAAAGGAGAGGATTCCCATGAGCAAAATTTCCCGCAGAGACTTCTTGAAGGGCAGCGTCGCCGGCGCCGCCGCGCTCGGATTGAGCGGTCTGGGTCTGGGCAAGGTGCAGGCTTCCGCCGAGGAAGCGTCCTCCAAGCATAGCTGGGAGGTCAAGCCCGATCCCATCCCGGCCGACCAGATCGTCAAGACCGTTGACACCGAGATCCTGGTCATCGGCGGCGGCTACTCCGGCTGCTGCACCGCGGCCCGCGCCTCCGAGCTCGGCGCGAAGGTCATCCTCGTCGAGAAGAGCGACACCCTGCACGGCAACGGCGTCGGCGGCACCGGCGCTGTGGCCTCCAAGACCCTCGACGCGGCCGGCCTCAAGCTCGACAAGGTCGATTCCCAGAAGCGCTGGGTCAAGACCTGCGGCGGCCGCTGCCGTGAGTCCCTGGTCGCGAAGTTCCACAACAACTCCGAAGAGGCCATGAACTGGATGATCGACATCGCCGAGGCCGACGGCGCGCAGGCGCTCATCAGCGAGAACCACTCCAACGACGTCGTCCACAAGGAAGATCGCACCTATCACATGTTCGTCGGCGGCAACACCTACAGCGAGTTCGGTCTGGCCACCTTCGCCCCGCACCTGTTCCGCCAGTTCGCCGAGGCGCACGGCGCGGAGTTCGTGTACAACAGCCCCGCCGAGCAGCTCGTACAGGATGAGAGCGGCGCTGTCACCGGCGCGATCTGCAAGACCGACGAGGGCTATGTGCAGTACAACGCCAGCAAGGGCGTCGTGCTCGCGACCGGCGATATCTCCTTCAACAAGGAGATGATGGAGTACTTCGCGCCCATCGGCCTGAAGGTCATGGCCCGCCTCAACGGCGCTGTCGGCGACACCGGCGACGGCCACAAGATGGGCATGTGGGCCGGCGCCGCCGTGCAGGACGGCCCCTGGCCGACCATGATGCACCCGCAGGCCGCCTCCTTCTGGCACGGCCCCTTCCTCTTCGTCGACCCGAAGGGCAAGCGCTTCATGAACGAGGCCACCTGGGTCCAGGGCAAGTGCGTCGGTCTCGTGACGCAGGCCAAGTCCCCCTACGCCTTCTCCATCTTCGACAAGAACTATCCCGAGTATGTGCTGCAGAGCCTGCCCGTCGGCGGCGGCATGTTCTGGGATAACTTCCGCTTCCTCGGCTCCACCTTCGAGGATTCCGTCGCCACGACGCAGAATACCATCGAGAACGGCGTCGAGAACGACCCGAAGAACTACTTCAAGGCCGACACGCTCGAGGAGCTGGCCGCGCTGATCGAGGTGCCCGTCGATACCTTCCTGGCCACGGTCGAGCACTACAACGAGCTGGTCGAGGCCGGCGAGGATACGGACTTCTACAAGGATCAGGTGTTCCTGACCCCGATCAAGGAAGGCCCCTTCTACGCCACCCGCGTCGGCGCGGGTCTGCTGGCCGTCGTCGGCGGTCTGCACATCGACGACAACAACCAGGTCATGACCGCTGAGGACGAGGTCATTCCGGGTCTGTTCGCCGTCGGCAACGTCTCCGGCGATATGTACGCGCAGGACTACCCGATCAACTTCATGGGCAACAGCCACGGCCGCTGCCTCGTCGGCGGCTACTGCGTCGGCACCTATCTCGCCAACCTGTAAACCCCCGAACATAGCATCAGCCCCCCGGCTTCGCCGGGGGGCTGTCTATACTTTTTCGCCCCCCGGCTCTCGCCGGGGGGCTGTCTGTCTTATTCTTCTATCGGCTTCGCGATCAGCTCGAAGTCCTCCGCGTGCTCGCAGTAGAAGTCGAAATCCGTGGTATTGCGCACGGCTGCGCCGCCGAAGCGTGTCACAGCGCCGAGGCCGCAGCCGAGCTGATCCTCCTCCGCCTCGCCCCAAACGGCGCGCGGTAAGAAGAAGCCCTCCGGGCGTTCGACATAGCTCGGACACAGGAGGCGCGCGGCGGTCTCCCGCTGCTCGGGTGTGAGCTGCGCGTCAAAGGTGAAGCCCTCCGGCCTCTTTTGCAGCAGCTTCTCGAGCGAGTCCGTGAGCGCCGCTGCCGTGGGGTGGCAGACGGGCGAGAGCTCGCAGACAAAGCGGTGGTAGCCCGCCTGAAAGCACACGTCCAGCGCGCCCAGCAGCTCCTCCGCCGTGCCGAAGCCCGCCGCGCGCAGCCCCTCGTCCTGCACGCAGGGCGTGAGGAAGCGGATCTGCGCCTCGCCCGCCTGCCTGGCGGCGTTCAGGCGGTAGAAATCAAAGCCGCGCGGCGTCGCGTTCAGCGTCACGCGCAGCCCCGGCTTCAATCGGAAGCAGGAGCCGATCAGGCTGTAGAGCGCCGCGAGATCGTCCGGCGGGATGTGGCAGAAGGAGCCGAAGCCGAATTCGAGCGCGGAGACCTCCGTGTCCTCCATGCCCTCGGCGGCGGAACGAATTTCCCGCCGCAGCGCGTCGAGATAGCGGTTGAGCTCCGGCGCACGGAAAGCCCGCAGCCGCCCCGGAAAGGCTTCCTCCGTCCCGTCCTTCTGAAAGGGCAGGGAGATGAACAGTTTCACAGCCTCCATGCGCGCCTCAGTCCGCGAAGAGCGGGGTGGAGAGATAGCGGTCGCCGGTGTCGGGCAGCAGCGCGACGATGGTCTTGCCCGCGTTCTCCGGGCGCTTGGCCAGCTCGATAGCCGCCCAGAGCGCCGCGCCCGAGGAGATGCCGACCAGCACGCCCTCGGTTCGGCCCAGAAGCTTCCCGGTCGCGAAGGCGTCCTCGTTCCGAACGGCGATGATCTCGTCGTAGATCGCCGTATTCAGCACCGCCGGGACGAAGCCCGCGCCGATGCCCTGGATCTTGTGCGCGCCGGCGACGCCCTTGGAGAGCACCGGGGAATCGGCGGGCTCCACCGCGACGATCTGCACGGCGGGCTTCTGCGCCTTGAGGTACTCGCCCACGCCGGTGATCGTGCCGCCGGTGCCGACGCCCGCGACAAAGATATCGACCGCGCCGTCGGTGTCCGCCCAGATCTCGGGGCCGGTCGTGGCGCGGTGGGCGGCGGGGTTCGCGGGGTTTACGAACTGGCCGGGGATGAAGCTGCCCGGGATCTCCGCCGCGAGCTCCTCGGCCCTGGCGATCGCGCCCTTCATGCCCTTCGCGCCCTCGGTCAGCACGAGCTCCGCGCCGTAGGCCTTCATGAGCTGGCGGCGCTCGACGCTCATGGTCTCGGGCATGACGATGATCATGCGGTAGCCGCGCGCGGCGGCGACGGAGGCGAGGCCGATGCCGGTGTTGCCGGAGGTCGGCTCGATGAGCACCGAGCCGGGCTTCAGCAGCCCCCTCTGCTCAGCGTCGTCGATCATCGCGCGCGCGACGCGATCCTTCACGGAACCGGCGGGGTTAAAGTATTCGAGCTTCGCGAGGACGCGGGCCCGCAGCCCCTCCCGCCTCTCCAGATT